>JAABUM010000827.1_pt1 | contig 50482 bp, 46 predicted proteins | sample 5559161 | NCBI WGS metagenome assembly JAABUM01 (sample SAMN10711868, study PRJNA513369) | rock metagenome | isolation source: Antarctica rocks | place: Antarctica: Victoria Land, Siegfried Peak nord
GCTGGTGAAGTACCGCTGGCTAGGCTGCGAGGCTTACGCGGACTTCGGGACGCTCTGCCAGAGTGTCGCCGACATTCTGGCGCGGTTCGGGACTCAGTACCAGATTTCTTTTGCATGACTACTTAGTTCTTCGCCCGCGCAGGCGGAGGCTTGCCCTTCCGAAGCACGGGGGTTCAGCCCCGTGAAACTTTCAGCCCCGCCTGAGCGGGCAGCTGCCGCCGCCGGGGTACAATAGACCCATGCTGACCTTTCAATGGCCGACCATCATCGCGGCTTTCCTGGCCTCCCTCGTCGAATTCGTGGAGGCGCTGACCATCGTGCTGGCGGTCGGGGCCGTGCGCGGCTGGCGGCCGGCCTTCGCCGGAGCGGCGGCGGCGGTGGGGCTGCTGGCCGTGCTCGTCCTGGCCTTCGGGCCGCGCCTGGCGAGCCTGAACGCCCACGCCTTCCAGCTCACCGTCGGCATCCTGCTGCTGCTGTTCGGCCTGCGCTGGCTGCGAAAGGCGATCCTGCGGGCGGCGGGGGTCATTGCCCTGCACAACGAGGAAAAAGAGTACGCCGAGACCGAGGCCGCCCTGCGGGGCGGGAACGTTGGGGCAGGCTTCGACACCGGGGCGGCGCTGACGTCGTTCAACGGCGTCTTCATCGAGGGCATCGAGGTCGTTTTCATCGTGCTGACTTTGGGCGCGGTCAGCCATCAGATCGTCCCCGCCGCTCTGGGGGCGGGGGCGGCGGCGGTGCTCGTGGTGGGGCTGGGCGTGGCCGCGCGGCGTCCCCTCTCGAACATCCCCGAAAACGCGCTCAAATTGGCCGTGGGCGCGCTGGTCTCGGCCTTCGGGACGCTCTTCACCGGCGAGGGGCTGGGGCTGGAATGGCCCGGCGGCGTCTGGACGCCCGTCCTGCTTTCGGCGGGCTACTTCGCCGTCGCCGCCCTGGGGGTCGCCCTGGCGCGGGCGGTGAGAGCGAAGGATTTGGAAGGGGGAGCGCGGGCATGAACCTCTTGCGAAACATTCTCTCCGAGCTGATCGGCCTGCTCGTGGACGACTGGGCATTCGCCCTGCTTATTCTCGTCTGGGTCGCCCTGTTCGCCCTGCCCGGCGTCCGAACACACGCCGACCTGGCCGGCCCCGCGCTCTTTCTCGGCCTGGCCGTTTTAACTCTCGTTTTCGTGGCACGCAAAGCCCGGCGGTGAAAATTCCGCGCCGCCACGCCCCCGCCGGGCACAATTCTTCCCCCGCATATGGTATGCTAAGGTATACACCAGGCTCACGCAAGACCAAATGAGCCGCAAGGAAAGCCTCTCGTATGCACATTCGCACGATTCAGCACGCCGTCCCCACCAAAAAAGTCACCAATGACGACATTCTGGAGACCTTTCGGCGGGAAAGCGTGGGACGCCTTTCGCCGTCGGAAATCGACAGGCTGGAAAAGCAGATCCGGGAGACGCTGTTCACGGCGGGCACCCAGGTCCGTTACAAGCTGAACACGGGCGAAAAGGCGATTGACCTGGTGCTGGACGCCGGGCGCCGGGCGATCGCCCAGGCCGGGCTGGCTCCCAAAGACATGGACTTCCTGATCTATACGGGCGTCGGGCGCGGCTGGGTGGAGCCGGCGATGGCGAACGTCGTCCAGTCCGAGCTGCGTATGCCCAATGCGACGTGCTTCGACATCCTGGACGCCTGCGCGTCCTGGCTGCGGGCCATGCAGGTGGCGCGCAGCCTCATCCAGAGCGGGACCTACAAGCGCGGCATGATCGTCAACTGCGAGAGCAGCCTGGTCCGGTCGTTCTGGTGCTCCGAGATCAAGGACGCCAACGACCTCAAGCACCGGGTCGCCCAGTTCACCATCGGCGAGGCGGCGACGGCGACGATCGTGACGGACGAGAACCCGGACGACGACTTCTACTTCAACTTCAAGAACTTCGGCGAGCACTACAAGCTGTGCATGATCCCGCTGGACAACCTTGCCGACTTCCTGCCCTCCGCCCCTGACCCGCGCTACGCCGCCATGCAGTTCTTTTCGCTCTCGCGCGAACTGGTCGTCACGACCGTCAAGAAGATCGCCGAGGTCTACGCCGCCGACCCGCATTTCAAGCACCGCTGCTTCGACATCGCCTTCGGCCACGAGGCCAGCCAGAAGGCGTCCGAGGTCCTGGTCAAGCACCTGGACATCCCCAAAGGCGTCTACTACAGCGTCCACCCCCGCTACGGCAACTGCGTCTCGGCCTCGGTCCCGCTGGGCATGAGCCTGGCCGCCCAGGAGGGCCGCCTGAACCGGGGCGACAAAACTCTAGTCGTCGTCGGCAGCGCCGGCGTCTCGGTGGGCCTCGCCTCGTTCACCTACTGACGCCCCCCGGCCCTGAAGGGCCGGGCTACTCCCGTGAAAGTCGCTCCGCGACTGAGGAATGGTCATCGTGATTCGGCCTTGTGTTTTTGTCCTCAGTGCCGGAGGCACTTTCACTTCCAGTAGACCGGCACTTCCAGTGCCGGGCGCATCTTCTGCTTCCTGGTCCACCCCCCGAACCCTTTCCGTCGCGCCCTCCGTTTAGCTCTTTACCGACCTGTTCGGCAGGAGCGTTTTCATGCCCGTTCCCAAGCGCCGCCGCCTGGCGGCAATCTTCCTCGGCCTCGCCGCCGTCCTCATCGTTTCCCTCTCCGGGCTGCTGTCGCCCCGGCCCGCGCCGCGCTACACCGTCACCGACCTCGGCGTCCTGCCAGGCTATGCGAGCAGCCGGGGGAATGCCGTCAACAACCGGGGCGAGGTCGCCGGCTCCGCCACCTTGACGGGGTCCGGCGACGAGCGGGCCTTTCTCTTTCAAGGCGGCAGGCTGACGAGTCTGGGCGTCCTTCCGGGCGGAAGCGGCAGCACGGCACGGGCCATCAACTCCCAGGGCGACGTCACGGGCGTCGCCTCGCTGCCGACGGGGAACCATGCCTTCCTTTACAGCCAGGGCAAGATGCAGGACCTCGGAACCCTGCCGGGCTTTCACGACAGCGCGGGCGCGGGCATCAATGACCGGGGCGAGGTTGTCGGCACCGCCGCGACCAGCCCGGTGCAGCCAGGGTTTCCGCATGAACACGCCTTCCTTTACAGTCAGGGCAGGATGACAGACCTGGGGACGCCCCCCGGCTGCTCGGAGAGCCAAGCCACAAGCATCAACGCCGCCGGGCAGATCGTGGGCGACGGACTGCCGGCTCCCGGAGGGATTGACCGGCCACGTCCTTTCTTCTACGACAGCCGGACGATGACGATGCTGCCCGTGCCGCCGCGCGACCGGGGCGGCTGGGCTTTTCACACCAACGACAACGGACAGACCATCGGCACGGTCTGGACGCCCAATAATCGCTACCATGTGGTCCTTTGGGCCGGCGGCCGGATGAACGATCTGGGAGCGGCACCAGGCTTCGCCAGCAGCATCGGGGCGGGGCTGAACAACCGGGGCGAGGCCATCGGCTATAGTTTCGAGGACAGCTCTACCCAAGCAGTCAAGGCATTCCTGCGAGACCATGCGAGCGCCCACAACCCCCTGCGGCGTTATTTGAACCGCGACACGGAACATGCCTTCATGTACCGGGGCGGCAAGATACAGGACCTGAACGCGCTGATCCCCAGGGACTCCGACTGGACGCTGGAAAGCGCGCGGGGCATCAACGACCGGGGCCAGATCGTCGGCCAGGGCCAGCATCATGGGCAGGAGCGCGCGTTTCTGCTGACGCCGGTGCGCTGACTTCCCGAAAGGAGCGTTTCTATGTCCGTCCCCAAGCGCCGCCTTGCACTTGTGATCCTCGGCCTCTTCGTTGCACTAACCCTAATCGGCTGGTTTTCCCGGCCCTCTCCTCCGCGCTACATCGTCACCGACTTGGGCGTCCTGCCGAACGACACGTTCAGCAGCGCCTCCGGTGTGAACAACCGAGGCGAAGTTGTGGGCGTCAGCGCATTCATGTATGGACGGGTGTATCGGCCGCGCGCCTTCTTGTATGCCGGCGGTGTGATGACGGATTTGGGTCCGAATGCAGCGATAAGCGGCGGGCCGGCGCTCAACGACAGGGGACAAGTTTCGGGGGGAACAGGCAGGCCCGGCCTCAACGGCCACGCCTACCTGTATGATCATGGCCGGAAGCGCGATCTCGGCACCCTGCCCGGCTTCCGTGGGGGTATCGGCGCCGCGATCAACAGCCGGGGGCAGGTTGTCGGCGAAGCGCAAGGAGGACAGGGGGGCAACCGCGCCTTTTTGTATGCCGGTCGGATGATCAATCTAGGCGTGCTGCCGGGGTATCAACAAAGCGCCGCTACGGCCGTCAACACGAACGGGCAGATCGTCGGCGTCTGCGCGGACGCTTATTTCCCGACGCAGGCGTTTATCTCTGACGGCAGGGCGCAGAAGATGACGGCCCTGCCGCTGCCACCCGGCCTCACGGATAGCCAGGCTTTTGGTCTCAATGACCGGGGAGAAGTCATCGGCGCGGCCTCTGCCTCCGCGCATGTGCAGCATGTCCTCCTCTGGCAAGAGAAGCGGGTGAGGGACTTGGGAACTCCGCCCGGCACAGACAGCGCCACCGGCACAGCAATCAACAATCGGGGGGAGGCGGTTATCACCGCCTGGACCTCCCCCAATGCTTTCTCGCAGCTCATCGGCGACCACCCCATCCGACTCAGACTGCTACTTTCACTGGGCAGCCTCCAGAGAAAGCAGCAGGCGTATGTATGGCGGGAGGGTCGGATGGCGAATTTGAACGCGCTCATCTCTGCGCGCTCCGGCTGGGCACTGCAAGAGGCACAGGGCATCAACGACCGGGGGCAGATCGTCGGCGAGGGCCTGCACCACGGGCAGGAGCGCGCGTTTCTGCTGACGCCGGTGCGGTGACGCGCGCTCCCGGCACGGGAGAATGCGCCCGGCGGTGAGAGGGCAACCACGGGGGGTTGCCCCTACCTGCAATCGGGCGCGTCGTAGGGGCAGGCCCCCGTGCCTGCCCTCCTTCCCCGTGCCTGCCCTCCCTAGGCAATCGCCCTACGGGTTCATCCCGGCTTCTTGACATTCCCCCGCCCGTCGTCTATACTTTGCCCAGTATCCCTACCGGCAAAGGATTTTTCCCGATGAAAGAAGTCATACTGATTGCCAGCGGCGACCTGCGGCTGTCCGCCAACCAGATGTGCCAGGAGGCGCAGGCGGCGATGGAGAAGCAGGTCGTCGCCGCCTTCCAGCGCGAAGGCGTCACGGTCAAGCGCGGCCACTCTTACGACCCCGTCAAGAAGCACGGCTTCATTGACAGCCAGCGCTACGGCATGGAGGTCTTCCGCAAGATAGACCCTGACGCGCCGCTCGTCGTCGCCGAGGCCGTTTGGCAGTATTCCCATCACGTCCTGGCGGGCCTGATCAGCCACAAGGGGCCGATCCTGACCGTCGCCAATTGGAGCGGGACCTGGCCGGGCCTCGTCGGGATGCTGAACCTCAACGGGTCACTCACCAAGGCGGGCGTCGTCTACAGCACGCTCTGGAGCGAAGACTTCGAGGATGGCTTTTTCACACGCGGCCTGCGCTCGTGGCTGCGCGACGGGCGCGTCCGCCACAACACGGGCCATGTCCATGCCTATGACGCCGAGGCCGCCCCCGCCGAGACAGTGACTTTGGGGACCCAGTTTGCCCAGGCGCTCCAGCGGGACAAGGCCATAATGGGCATCTTCGACGAGGGCTGCATGGGCATGTTCAACGCCATCATCCCCGACGACCTGCTGCACCGAACGGGCGTCTTCAAAGAGCGCCTGAGCCAGTCCAGCCTGTACGCCAAGATGCAGACGGTGGGGGACAACGAGGCCCGCGCCGCCTACGGGTGGCTTCTTGATAAAGGAATGACGTTCCAGTTCGGCCCCGACCCCGCCGCCGACCTGACCGAAGCGCAGGTGCTGGGCCAGTGCAAGATGTATATCGCCGCCGTCCGCATCGCCGACGAGTTCGGCTGCGCGACAATCGGCATCCAGTACCAGCAGGGGCTGAAAGACCTCGCGCCTGCGTCGGACCTGGTGGAGGGCCTGCTTAACAATGTCGAGCGTCCGCCTGTGAAGCACGAGGAGACCGGCCAGGAGCTGTACGCGGGCGAGGCCCTGCCGCACTTCAACGAGGTGGACGAGTGCGCCGGGCTGGACGCCCTCGTCACCAACCGCCTGTGGAAGCAGATGGGCTTCGCCCCCGAAACGACCCTGCACGACCTGCGCTGGGGCCGGCAGTACACGGGCGAGAGCCTGACGGGGGAGGCGCTGGACGAGTACGTCTGGCTGTTCGAGATTTCGGGGGCCGTCCCGCCCGCCCACTTCGCGGACGGGTACAAGGGCGCGACGGGCGAGCGCCAGCCGCCGATGTACTTCGCCCAGGGCGGCAGCACGCTCAAGGGCGTCAGCAAGCCCGGCTGGGTCGTCTGGAGCCGCGTCTTCGTCGAGGGCGGGGCATTGAAATGCGACACCGGCCTGGCCGAAGCGGTCGCGCTCCCCGAGGCCGAGACCCAGGAGCGGTGGGACCTGACCACCCCGCAGTGGCCGGTCATGCACGCCGTCCTGAAGGGCATCAGCCGCGACCAGATGATGGCCCGCCACAAGGCCAACCACATCCAGGTCGCTTACGCTCCCGACGAAGACGCCGCCCGCCGCGCGCTCTACGCCAAAGCCGCCGCCCTGTCCGCCCTCGGCCTGGACGTATCCCTGTGCGGCGACGTGTGAGGGCGCGTAGGGAAGCGTGTTCGTCGGGAGCCTTCTGCCCCGCCCTGAACGGCGGGGCTTTAATAGAGCAACTCCCCGCCTGCGCGGGCAGAAGAAAGAGTAGGGGCGCCGCTTGCTGCGCCCTCTTTAGTCCTCGCCCCCTCTTTAGTCCTCGCCCGCGAAGGCGGGGGCTTGCTCTCCTGAAGCACGGGGGTTACCCCAATAAAGCCTTCAGCCCCGTGCAAAAGGCTCCCGTGACGGGAAAGCGCAGGGTGAACCATGGCGGCCTGGACATACCTAACTTGCCCCCGCTGTCCGCCGTGGAAGCAGACGGCTGACGGCCCCATCAGCCAAAGAGGGCATATCTGCCGATACGCCTATCCCCAGCCCCAATCCTGGGGGACCTAATTGGTGCATCCGGTAACTTCGGCGAACTTTCCGCTCCATCTCACTTGCGAGAAATGTTCCCGGAATGAGGAGAAGGATCGCGCTAGGAAACACAGCGTACTAACCGGATGCACCACTAATGAGAGAGCGGAAAAACCTTCCTGCTCTGGCTCCCCAGCATTGGGGGCAGGGGGTCCTCCCCCGCTAGGCCGCCTTCGCATGCACCCCGTCTTCGCCGTACACGCGGACGGCGTTGCGTCCGGCTTTTTTGGCGGCGTACAGGGCAATGTCGGCCTTTTTTACCAGGTCGCGCGCGGTGTGGGCGTCGCCGGGAAAGGCGGCGCAGCCGAGGCTGACCGTGACGTGGGCCGTTTCCACCCCGTGCGCGCCCTGAGAGCCGGCGCCCTCGCCGCTGGAGGGCAGGTGGGAAGGCAGGATGAACGGCGTGTCGGCGACGTTGCGGCGGATGCGCTCGGCGATCAGGCGGGCCTCTTCGGCCCCGGTCTCGGGGCAGATGATGACGAACTCCTCGCCGCCGTAGCGGGCGGGCTTGTCCACGTTGCGAAGCGAGTTCCGCAGGACCACGCCGAGCTGGCCGAGCAGGGCGTCCCCGGCCTGGTGGCCCAGGGTATCGTTGAAGGACTTGAAATAGTCAATGTCGAGCAGGATCACGCAGAGGGGCCGGCTGTAGCGCTCGGCCCGCGTCAGCTCGTCGGCCAGGGTCTCCTCGAACTGCCGGAAGTTGTCCAGGCCCGTCATCGAGTCGCTGTACGCGAGGGAGCGGAAGTCCTGCTGGAGCAGGACGCGCTGGAGCGGGAAGGCGGCCCGCAGGGCAAGCCGCTCCAGCCGCTGGCTCCCCTCCGAAGTCAGCCCCTGGGGGTGCGAGTAGCCGACATACAGCATTCCCAGCAGGCCGTCGAGGCTGGCCAGCGGCAGGCAGGCGAACGAGCCGGCGCTGCCGTCTATCTCGAACAGGCGCGAGACTAGGGCCTCGCGGTCCGGGGCGTAGAAGGCGCGGACGTCCTCGTTGAACTGGGCGGCGTCGGTGACAGCCCAGCCGTCCGCGCGGGCTTCCTCAACGGCCAGCGAGGGCAGCAGGGGTGCCCGGTCACGCGGGCCGCTGGCCGAGCGCAGCTCCAGCGTCTTGCGGTCAGCGGTCATCAGGTAGACCGCGCAGACATGGCACCCGCTGTGCTCCTGGATGTTCAGCAGGATCAGGTTCAGGGTCATGTCCAGGTCGAAGGCGGACTCCATCATCTGGGACATGTCCAACTGGGCGGAAAGATCCTGTTTCTCGCTGTCGAGCGCCCGCAGGCGGTCCTCCATCTGCGCCCGCAGCGCACTGCCGAACACGGCGACCACCGGGAAACTCAGGCCGATGGCGACCGCGCGAAGGGAAGGGGCGGCGCGGGGAAGTGAGCCGTCCATCGCCAGCACGGCGGCGACACCGACCATGACCGCGCTCGTCGTCATCCCCAGGCGCATCCCGTAGCAGAGCGACGCCAGCAGGACCGGCAGGTACAGCGTGCAGGGCATCGGCGAACGCAGGCCGCCGGTGAGGTAAACGAACAGCACCACCAGCCCGGCGAAAACGGCCGTCACGGCGGACTCACGCCCGCGCCGACCGTCGGCGGCCGCCAGCAGCCAGCCCTGCCGCTCGGCCGTCAGATAGAGGGCGGCAAAGACGGCTCCCAGCGCCACCATCGGGAAAGGCGGGCCGCCCGCCAGGACGCCGACCGTCGCCGCCAGCAGGCCGAAAGCGACGGTGTAGAAGCGGTTCTGTTGTGTTTCTGTCTGTTGTGTTTCTGTCTGTTGTGTTTCTGTCTGTTGTGTTTCTGTCTGCAAGATCCTATCTAATCCTCTAGGCGGCCCCTAAGCCGCCGCTGGGCACGGTCGAGCTGCATTGCGACCGCCCCGCGCCCGGTCCCGCCAAAGGCGTCGCGGGCGTCGGCGCTGCCGCGCGGGCTGATCAGCGCGGCGGGGTCGGCATCCGCGAACAACTCGGACGCTGCCACGAGGTCTTCGCGCGTCAGGTCTTCCAAAACGCGGCCCGACCGGACGCAGTCGCCGACAATCTTCCCTACCACTTCATGCGCCTGTCTAAACGGCAGGCCCTGCCGCACCAGGTAATCCGCCAGGTCCGTCGCCGTCGAAAAATCGCCGCGCAGCGAGGCCGCCATGCGCTCCGCTCGGAACGTCGTGTTCCCCAGCAGCGTGTTCATCACCGACAGGCAGAGGTGAGCCGTGTCCAGGGCGTCGAACAGGCTTTCCTTGTCCTCCTGCATGTCCTTGTTATACGCCAGCGGCAGGCCTTTCATCACCGTCAAGAGGCCCAGCAGGTCGCCGTAAACGCGCCCGGTCTTGCCGCGCACCAGTTCCGCCACGTCCGGGTTCTTCTTCTGCGGCATGATGGAGCTGCCCGTCGTCACGTTGTCGCCCATCTCGGCCCAGCCGAACTCGGGCGAGTTCCACAAGATCAGCTCTTCGCACAGCCGCGACAGGTGCATCATTACCAATGCCACGGCGGAGGTGGTTTCAATCGCAAAATCCCGGTCCGAAACGGCGTCTAGACTATTTTCGGCAACTCCTGTGAAGTTTAACAGGGCCGCGACCCGCTGCCGGTTGATCGGGAACGTCGTTCCCGCCAGCGCCCCCGCGCCCAATGGCAGGACGTTCATACGCTTCCGCGCCTCGCCCAGCCGCTCGTCGTCGCGCGCCAGCATCCAGAAGTAGGCCAGCAGGTGATGGGCCAGCCGGACAGGCTGCGCGTGCTGCATATGGGTCATGCCCGGCAGCAGGGTGTCTAAATGCGCCTCTGCCTGTCTCACAAGAGTCGCCTGAACCTCCGAAACGCGCGCCCGCAGCCCATCTATGGCCTCCCGCACAGACAGCCGCAGGTCGGTCGCCACCTGGTCGTTGCGCGAGCGGGCCGTGTGCAGCTTCCCCGCCACCGGCCCCAGGCGCTCCGTCAGCAGCGTCTCGACCGCCATATGCACGTCCTCGGCGTCCGGGTTCAGGGCCGCCGCGCCGGAATGCAGGTCGGCGGCCAGGGACGCCAGCCCGTCCGCGATGGCTTGGGCCTCAGTTCCAGGGATTATTCCACATTCCCCCAGCATTTTCACATGCGCGATGCTGCCCTGGATGTCATAGGGCCACAGGCGCTGGTCAAAGCGCAGGCTGGCGTTGAACTGATGCACGAGCGCATCGGTTTCCTGGGCAAATCGCCCGGCCCACAGTTTAGGCGCGGATGAAGATTGGGGGGCTGATGAAGACATGATGACCGCCTTAGATGAAGAGGAAATGAAAACAATGACAGTGTGCCATAATCCAAGCATGGACACAGAAACCCAAGAAGTCGAGATTTCGGAGGCCGACCAATACCCGTTCGTCAAGGGCATCACCCCCGGAACCATGAGCGGCGCGGAGATGCTGGCGGACTGGGAAGAAAATGGGTGTTTTGATGTCTGGGCTGAACAGTACAAAGACATCGGCACTGGCAAAAAATACGCCGAAAGCACCGAGTACGTCCAGGCGGTGCGCGAGCAAGTAGTGTTACGAGGACGTTGATAATCCATCACCCGTCTGTCAGGAGCCACTATCTTTTTGTTGATCGCCGACAACCTGCCGAATTTCGGTGATCTGACGCTGTTGGTTTATCGTTACCAACAAACGAGTTGGCCTTCGGCTTCCACTTGTGATCTCATGCCGAAGGCTAATTGTGCTGATCTGGACGGCGAGAAGGTCTTGATTGACCATTGCAATAGCTTCTTGCAGGTGCTTCAACACCTCTTTCCTCTCTTCACGGTATCTCTCGCCGTCTTTAATTTTGCGTAGTTGGTTTACAAGCCATATCTTCTTGTAAACGTCACTGAGATCATCAATCCTTCGCATTACTACGTTCCCAAAGTTTTGTATGCGAATCGCGTGGGCTTCCATCGCCAGAGAAAGTCCTTTAAGGCGCTCGTCTGAAAGATGTCGGTCTACAGGCAACGCGCATTTCATTTGAACGGCCATTTCGATGACCTGCAAGGCCATGATGTAATAAGAAGCAAATTTTGAGAAATCAGAAACCAGATTCATCAGGTCTTGCTTGTGCTCATTAAATCCCGCACCTGTTAGCTTCTGCACCTCTACTTTTGCAACAATATCCTGCATTTGCATGTCGAGAAGTGGCAGTACGTCATGGATGGTGTTGCAAACATCCTCCAACTTATTGCTTAATGTCTGAACCTCATTTTCCTTATAACGCTGTCCGACTATGGTAGACACAAGTTCCTGAAGGTAGTTACGGCTGCCTTCGATCTTGGCGAACCCGGATTGTTCCAGCAAATCTTTCAACTCATCCAGCTTTCCCCCAATACTCTGCAATCTCTTGTCTATGCTCGAAAGGTGCTTCTGCTGGGTAACAATTGTTAACACCTGCCAAGTTCCAAAAGCCACTTGACTCCAATCAATTCGTGTGACAACTTTGATCCATGCCTGACCGATAATCCCTGAACTGTCTACTGCTGTTGCATGAAAACCATCCTGCGCTGCTCTCATCAAATGGGCAGTGCCGTCACTTAATTGTTGAGAAACATTAGGTGCAAAGAACAGCTCTAATGTTTCGACCGGTGTGCTACGCACACTATCCATAAGCTTTATCGTTGGTTGAACTAGAGCATCTAAATGGGAGGCTGAAATGTGCCCGGCTTTTATTGTGCGCGGAAGTTGCCGCGTGTTTTCCCAAACGGCAACCGTCATCATGGGATTTTCAGGCGTACCGAGTACGAAGCAGTTATGTTGCGACCCAATCTGAGTGCTGGCTTCTGCAATCACTTGCGAGCGAGCGGATTGGTCGCTTTCTTGGCGTACAGGAAGTTGCTGCACGGACTGCTGTACATCATAAGTCTGAGGTTTGCTTATCTTGCGACGACGCCAGAATTGGATAGCTCCTATTAGCACAAGTGTCCCAAGCACCCCTTCACCAACATAATACAAAGCGCTGTCAAACATAACCTAAGTTCTCCTAATGCAGAGCCGCCTTCTTACAGTTGCGGCGTCATCTTGTCACGATTTCATAGAGCCTCTAATAAAGCAGGAAAAGGGGGCGCGATTCATCGCGCCCTTACGGTTGTTACTTCCCGTGCTTCTCCTTCAAGGCCCAGTACATCCGGGACTGCATCCCGTGGGTCTGGACGTTGCCGACGGAAAGGCGCTGGTCGAAGGTCTTGGAGTCGAAGGAGGCCAGGTCTTCGTTGTAGAGCGCCCACTCGGAGGCGCGGCCCACGACGGTCAGGCTGCTCTTGAACAGGCGCAGGGTGACCGTGCCGGTCACGCGCTCCTGGATCTTGCCGATGAAGGCTTCCAGGTCATCTTTGAGCGGGTCGAACCAGAGGCCGTAATAGGCCAGTTCGCCCCACTGCTGGTCTACCATAAGCTTGAACTTGCGCTCGGCAGCCGTCGCCACCAGGGACTCTAAGGCGTTGTGGGCTTTGATCAGAACGGTGGAAGCGGGGCACTCGTAGTTCTCGCGGACTTTGAGGCCCAGCAGGCGATCCTCCATGATGTCCACGCGCCCCACCCCGTTGTCGCCGGCGATCTTGTTCAGCCGCGTCACCAGGGTCAGCCCGTCCAGCCGCTCGCCGTCGAGGGAGACGGGGATGCCGTTCTCGAAGCCGATGGTCAGGAGTTGGGGGGCGGCGTTGGCACTCTCGATGCCTTTGGTCCACTGGAAGATCTCTTCCGGCGGGGCGTAGTTCGGCTCTTCCAGATGCCCGCCCTCGATGGAGCGGCCCCACAGGTTCTCGTCAATGGACCAGATCTTGTCGGCGCTCACCGAGATGGGGATGTTTTTGACGCGGGCGTACTCGATCTCCTCGGTCCGCGTGTAGTTGTGCTCGCGCATGGGGGCGATGATGGGCGTGTCGGGCAGCAGGGCGCGCATGACGTATTCAATCCGAAACTGGTCGTTGCCCTTGCCGGTGCAGCCGTGGCAGAAGGCGTCCGCGCCGACCCGCTTGGCGACCTCGACGGCCTTCAATCCGATGAGAGGCCGGGCGATGGCCGTGGACAGGGGGTAGCCCTGGTAGTCGCCGTTGGCGCGGACGGCGGGCCAGCAGTACTGCTCGACAAACTCCCGTTTGGCGTCGGCGGTGTAGTGCTCGGTGCCCAGCGATTTGGCGCGGTCCTCGGCGGACTTCACATCTTCGGCGGGCTGGCCGACATCCACGGTGACGGTGACGACGCGCTCGAAGCCGTAATCTTCGCGCATCATGGGGATGGCGACGGACGTGTCAAGCCCGCCGGAGTAGACGAGGACGACTGTTTTAGGCATGGTTGGTTCCTTTGGGTGACCCGCTGGGGGCGGGATTGTTGTCAGTTCGCGGAAGAAGAGTGGCGGGCGGTTGAAACCGCGCCAACAAGGGCACGAAGTCCACCTTCGTGGACTAGGACCGTTCTGAACCTGCGGAGGCAGGTTTCGTGAACCCGTTGCCGCGACTTCAGTCGCCCGGCATCTTGACGGTCCCTCACAGCACCAGGCTCAGGATCGCCTTCTGCGCGTGCAGGCGGTTCTCGGCCTGGTCGAAGACGACCGACTGCGGGCCGTCGAGCACATCGGCGCTGATCTCCTCGCCCCGGTGGGCGGGCAGGCAGTGCATGACCAGCGCGTCCGGCTGGGCGCGCGCCATCAGGGCGGCGTTGACTTGGAACGGCGCGAACACTTCGGTGCGCGCGGCGGCTTCCTCCTCCTGGCCCATCGAAGCCCAAACGTCGGTATAAACGGCGGCGGCGTTCTGGGCGGCCTCGGCGGGATCGTGGGTCAGGGTCAGGACGGCGCCCGTCTCCTCCGCGAAGCCCAGCGCGGTTTGCCACAGAGCGGGGTCCGGGTCATAGCCTTCGGGGCAGGCCAGGCGGAAATGCGTCCCGACTTTGGCGGCCAGCAGCATCAGCGAGTGGGCGACGTTGTTGCCGTCGCCGACATAGGCCAGCGTCAGGCCCGCGAGGCTATGCAAGCCGCCCTTGCGCTCGGCCAGCGTCTGGAAGTCGGCCAGCGCCTGGCAGGGGTGCTCCCGGTCGGACAGGCCGTTGATGACCGGGATGCCGGCGTGGTCGGCCAGCTCCACGACGGCCTGATGGTCGAAGGTCCGGGCCATGATGCCATCCACCCAGCGGTCCAGGTTGCGGGCCACATCGGGGACGGTCTCGCGGACGCCCAGCCGGCCCTCCAGGTAGATGGCATGGCCGCCGAGCTGGGTCATGCCCGCCTCGAAGGTGACGCGGGTTCGGAGCGACGGCTTCTCGAACAGCATCGCCAACGTCTGCCCCTTAGCGAACTGCGTCTGCGTTGCGTCGAACTTGTGGGCCTTGAGCCGGGCGGCGACGTCGAGGATGAGCAGGATTTCCTCCTGTGTTAATTGTTCGATGCCCAGGATGTCCCGCCGCCGCAGGCGCGGCTCTTCCAGCACGTCGGCCAGGGGTGACCGGCCCGACGGCGGGGCCATGCGCTGGGAGGGGCTGCCGGCTGTGGCAGGCGCGGGCGGCGGTTCCGCCGACGTGCCGGTTTCCCCCGGCACCGGCCCGGTTTCCTTCGGGGGCCGGGGGTTATAGGCGGCGACGAACGCCATCATGGCCTTCTTGAACTCGCCCAGCGCCGTGTCCGGCGCCTTCTCCGGGGCGGGATCATCGCCCGTATCCTGATCGTGCGACTTTTCCTTCCCCTCTTGCAAGAGGACGACTTCGCGCCGGGTCCGCTCCAAGTCCACGTCCAGCATCGCCAATATCCGCCCGGCCAGACCCTCGGCCTCGCGCAGTAGCCCCAGCAGGAGGTGCTCCGTGCCGATATAATTGTTATCAAGCTGCTTTGCCTCCTCATAGGCCAGGTCAATGACCCGCTTGGCGCGGGGCGTGAGCTGCATGTCCTGGCCCAGCCGCCCGTCGCCCTGCGCGACCTGCCGCTCGATCTCGGACCGGATGCGGCCCAGGCTGATGCCGAGCCGGTCCAGGATGCGGGCGGCCACGGTGTCGTTTTCGCGGATCAGGCCCAAGAGCAGGTGCTCGGTGGACACATAGTTTTCGCCCAGCCGCCCGGCCTCTTCCTGGGCGTAAAAGATGACCTTGCGGGCACGTTCGGTAAATCGCTGCCACATTGACGTACTCCTTATAGACAGGTTATAGACAGGATGACACGGGGCTGAACCCCCGTGCTTTGGAAATGCAAACCCCCGCCTGCGCGGGCGAAAACAGGGAGAAGAAAGAACCATCGGACGCGTGTTCTTCACTCTTCTGCCCGCGCAGGCGGGGATTTGCTCTTCTAAAGCCCTGCCGTTCAGGGCAGGGTACTGAGCGCTTACACCACCGCCGCCAGCACGTCCACGGCCTCGTCCACGTCGGACTGCGTGAGGATGAGCGGCGGGACGAGGCGCAGGATGTGGTCGCCGATGGCGCTCATCAATAGCCCGCGATCCATCGCCTCGGTCAAGACGCGCTTGGCGTCGGGGGCGGCCAGCTCGATGCCGACCATCAGGCCGACGGCGCGAATGTCGGCGATCTTGCCCGTAAAGCGGTCCTCGCGCAGGCGGTGGACGAGGTACGCGCCCATCGCATGGGCGTTGGCGATCAGGTGCTCCTCCTCGATGGTTTCGAGCACGGCCAGGGCGGTGGCGCAGGCGAGAGGATTGCCGCCGTAGGTGCTGCCGTGGTCACCGGGGACTAAGGTCCGGGCCGCCTCGCCGCGCGCCAGGCACGCCCCAATCGGGAAGCCGCCGCCCAGGGCTTTGGCGGACGTCAGGATGTCGGGGACGACGCCGTAGTGCTCGTAGGCGAACCACTTGCCGGTGCGTCCGATGCCCGTCTGGACCTCGTCGAAGATGAGCAGCGCGTGGTGCCGGTCGCACAGGGCGCGGGCGGCCTCTAAATAAGACTTGCAGGCGGGGTAGATGCCGCCCTCGCCCTGAATCGGCTCCAGCAGGACGGCGCAGGTGTCGTCGGTGACGGCGGCCTCGAGGGCGGCGATGTCGTTGAAGGGGACATGCGTAAAGCCCTGCACGACGGGCGCGAACGGTTCCTGATACTTGGGCTGGCCGGTAGCCGTGACGGTCGCCATCGTGCGCCCGTGGAAGGACTTCTGAGCGGCGACGATGCCAAACTTGTTCGGTCCGCCGTGCGTCTTGGCATACTTGCGGGCGATCTTGATGGCGCACTCGTTGGCCTCGGCGCCGGAGTTGCCGAAGAAGACGCGGTCCATGCCGCTGATCCCCACCAGCTTCTCGGCCAGTTTGGAGACCGGGGCGGTGTAATAGTACCCCGACGTGTGGATCAGCGTCGCGGCCTGCTCCGTGATGGCCCGGACCATGCGCGGGTGGCAGTGGCCCAGGGCGTTGACGGCGATGCCGGCCAGGAAGTCCAGGTATTGTTTGCCGTCGGCGTCCCACACGCGCACGCCCTGGCCCCGAACAAGCGTGACGGGCAGGCGGGCGTAGATGGGAAGCAGGTAGGCATCGTCCAGGCGCTTGACCTCGGCGTCGTCCACGGCGGGCGCGATCCGGCCCGTGGTCTTGTCCAGGGTGTACGATGTTTCATAGGGTGTTTCGGGCGCGTAAGTGGTGGTCATGGTGTCGTGTGCTTTCGTCGTGTTTCCCGGCCATGAATGGCGGGAATGCCCCGGCCTTGAAAGGCCGGGCTAAAAGGGTACGAAGCCCCTCCGGGGCTGAAATCAAATCCGGTCGGAAGCGGTGCGCTCCATTTTCTCCGAGAGCCTGCCGCTTTGGTGATGCTGCTGCTGATCTTGGAAATAGGCTGTTACGCGGGCCAGGTCGCGCCCGGCGAACGTCAGCGCGCCATAGCCGGGCTGCCAGGCGAGTGCGAGCCGCCCGCCGGGAAGATGGTTGACAAGGTGCGCGGAACTGCCTTTCAGATTGTGCATCAAATCCGAGACGGCAACCGTCGCCGGCAAGGTACACGCCAAGTGGACATGATCGGGCATCCCGTTCAGGGCGTGTATCGTCACGCCTTCCTTGCGGCAGATCGCTTTCAGGCAAGGATACAGCGCCGCTGCCACCTCCGGGGTAATCATCTCCTCGCGCATCTTGGTCGTCCAGACCAGGTGATAGTAGATTTCCGTATAGGTGTCAGACAAAGCCCCCTCCTTAGAACATCTCAAGCCCCGGCCATGAATGGCCGGGCTAAGAGATCACGAAGCCCCTCCGGGGCTAAATCATCGTGCCGAACCGGGCAACAGCCTTGTTCCCTCAGCCCCGGAGGGGCTTCGTACCCTTCTAGCCCGGCCATTCATGGCCGGGGCATTCCCGCCATTCATGGCCGGGGCATTCCACCTACCTAATCATCGTCCCGATGCCCTCGTGCGTGAACAGCTCAATCAGCAGCGAATGCGGCAGGCGGCCGTCAAGGATCGAGGCGCGCTCGACGCCGCCGCCGATGGCGATGACGCAGGCTTCCACCTTGGGGATCATGCCCTTGTCCACATGGCCGTCGGTGATGAGCTGGCGGGCGTCTTTGGCGGACATCTCCCGGATCAGACTGTCTTTGTCGGCGAAGTCCTGGTAGATGCCCTCCACGTCGGTCATCATCACCAGCTTGACCGCGCCCAGAGCCGCCGCCAGTTCGCCCGCGACCGTGTCGGCGTTGACGTTGTAGCTTTCGCCATTCTTGCCGATGGCAACCGTCGAGATGACGGGGATGTAGCCCGCCGCGACCAGGGTGTGCAGCAGGGCGGGGTTGATCTGCGTGACGCGCCCGACAAAGCCGATGTCGCCCTTAGTCGTCTCGCGCTCGGCGACAATCAGGTTGCCGTCCTTGCCGGACAGGCCGACGGCCAGCGCGCCCTGCTGGTTGAGGTGGGCGACGATGCCCTTGTTGGTCTTCCCGGCCAGCACCATCTCGACGATCTCCATCGTCTCGGCATCGGTGACGCGCAGGCCGCCGACGAACTGCGGCTCCTTGCCCATGCGCTGCATGGCCTCGCTGATCTCCGGCCCGCCGCCGTGGACGACGATAGGATTGATGCCGACATAGCGCATCAGGACGATGTCCTGCATGACGGCGGCTTTGAGTGCCTCGTCGAGCATCGCCGCGCCGCCGTACTTGACGACGACCGTTTTGCCCGCGTACTGCTTGATGTACGGCAGGGCTTGGATTAAGACTTCGGCTTGTGTCATAAACTTCTCCCCGATATGATCTGCATGATCTGCGTCGGAATGTCGGCAGCGTCGGCAGGAAGAGCGTGGGATTGGAAATCCTACGCTGTGGGGCGCGGACGCCGAGTGGCCGCCTGCGCGGGCACGGCATCGCCAAAGCCGCTGGTTTCTTCGGCATGAGGCCAGAGCGGGCCGAGCGCATGATGCTGTTCCTGAGTTTCGATAGAGCCGATCACGTCACGCAGATGTGATCGGCTGACCGAGAACGCGCCGTAGCTGCCCTGCCAGGCAAACTCAGTCCCTGGCTTCAACTTCTTGGTGACAAAGCGGGACGAGCCGCCTTTGACATGCTTCATCAGGTCGGCCATCCCACCAATCGCCAGCACTTCGCACCTGTCATCGCGGCAGACCGTTTCCATGCAGCGATACAGGTCCCGCTGAATGTCGCCCGGAATCAACGGCTGCCGATCCCAGGTCGCCCAGACAAAATGCGCGGCGACGCACCACTTATTCTTCAGCATTAACCCCTCCTTAGACGGCCATGCGCCTCCGTTCTGTTGTTTGCCCTCCTGTCTCCGCGCAGGCGGCGACTGGGCGATTCGCCCCACAGCGCAGGATTTCCAATCCCACGCAATTTCCAATCCCACGTTGCTGATGTTCCGGCGCGTCATGCCGCGCCCCCTTCCAACCCCGTCGGCAGGTGACGCGCGTACAGCACGAGGCAATCCCCGTGCGCGGTCAGCGCCCGCGTGATCTCCGGGGGCGGCTCGGCGTGGATGATGCCGTAGTCCCTTTCGCCGCAACTGGGGCGCACGGCGAACGCCAGCCGCTCCTCATCCAGAGAAAACTGCGCGTCCACATTGGGCTTGTTGCCGCGCGCGTCCAGCCGAACCCACGCCTGCCGGGACGCGATCCAGACCGCATTGAGCGCATGGACGCAGTGGCCGGTGTCCGGCGTATCTCCCAGCGTCAATTTCTGGTAGCAAAGCCCCGCCGGGATGCCCCGGCCCCGCAGCAGGGCCGCCAGCAGGTGCGACTTGGCGTAGCAGATGCCCTCCCGGTGCCGCAGCACTTCTGAAGCGCGGCCCGTCACCCGGCGACTCTGAATATCCCACGAGTGCGCCACCCGGTCCCGGACGAACTCGAAGTCCGCACGGATGACTTCCTCCTCCGGGCGACCCTTGCGTGGATGCGCCGCCAGATGTTCCTGAACGTCCGCGTGCCCGAAGTCTACCCAGGGCGACGGCGCAAGATAGGCCGCCAGCGGCGCGGGCATACGCAGTTCCCTTTTGCCGCTCACGCCGCCTCCCACTCCTTCAGCACCTGCCGCAGCGGCGGCAGGAAGGGGCGCCAGAGCCAGCCGACGTTGATCCAGAAGCCCGGCAGAGCGGCGCTGTCGTAGCGGCCTTCGGCGTCCGGCGTCGCCCGCTGGTAGCGCTTCTCGGCGTCCAGCACGAAAAAGTCGGCCCGCTTCGCCTCGGGGTCCAGCACCCAGTATTCGCGGACGCCGCTGGCCTCGTACTCGCCGTACTTCGTCCCCCGGTCAGCCAGGGCGCTGTCGGGCGAGGCGATCTCGATCACGCAGTCGGCGGGGCCGTCCAGGAAGTTCGGCTTGAGCTGGGTCAGGTGTTCTTTGGCGATGAACATCAGGTCCGGCGTCCGCCCGCGCCGGATGCGGGACAGGCGCATCTGGAACGGCGCGGCCAGCGCCATCCCCGCCGTGTGCTCCTCGGCATACAGGCGCAGGAGGGTGCCCAGAAAGCCGGAAATGTCTTGATGCTGCGCGCTTGCCGCACTCATCGGCACCACCTCCCCATCCACCCATTCGGCGAACGTGTTTTCGTCCAGCCACTCCAAAAACTGCTCATACGTCACCTTCTCCCCCAGCGGCGTCTTCGCCAGGGCATACGGGTCTTCAATCAGGATTGCCATCTGTATTCATCTCCCACTACTGCACGGCTTCAACCAGATCACCGGGTTCTGTGAGATAAAGAAAGCTCTCAACTATCCCCTGGCTGATGCCGTCCTCCACGCCAATCGCCGCGTGAAACTTGATTGGAAATACCTCTACCGCCGTCTTTCCCAGTCGTTGGTAGTTCTGCAAAACCTCCTGCGGGGTGGGCTTCATGACACCGTAGTAGAACAAAACTTGTCCTTGTTCCGTAAAGATGATCGGATGCAGCCAACCAACGGTTTCGGGCATATGCTTGGCAGAGGTGAACACACCAACGAACACCGTACCATCCGCTAAAATAAAGTTTGCCTTGATGATATAGCTTTTATCAGCCCTCACTGGCTTATCCGACAAGACAGGTCGGACAGTGGTTTCATCCTGATCTTCTTCGCCTTCTTCATCACTCGCCCATTCCCAGACCGAAAACTGCTCCAAATCGGCGGGCGTCAGCTCATTCGCGGGCTTCCGAATATGTCCCAATATATGTCCCAATGTATGACACTCCATGCCCATCTTGACGTGCTCACGGCACGACTGTGACCGTGCCGAACTGGCGGAAGTGCTGGTCGAAGGCGAACGCCTCAGTGATGCCCAGCCTCTCCATGACGACCTTGCTGGTGCAGTCGGTGAAGCTCCACTCCTTGTCGGCGTAGCGCGTGAAAACCTGCCAGGCAGCTCGGATGTCGTCTTCCGTCAGATAGTAGATCGTCGCGAGCGACCCGTCAAAGAACTTCCTGCCCAGCGCCAGCGCAGCCGCCGAATGTCCCCGCGCCCTGAGCAGCGTGAGGGTCTCGTCCACGACATAGTCCGTCGTGAGGAGCGGCTGACGGTTCCGCGCGGACCAACTCAGGGCCGCAAAATGGTTTGGGTCTTCGGGAACGGACAACCCATACCAGCCCCCTGTGTCAGTAAAGATCATCGCGCCCCCTCCGGTCCCCCGTACAGGATAAGATCGTGGTCACGCCCTCCGAAATCCGGTTCACCATGCGGCACGGCCAGTGCGGCGATCTCGGCCATAATCTCGGCGACGCGGCTTGGGTCTGGGCCGGGCGGCAGAGTTTTGGTACCGTTTGCGGCGTCCACGGTCAGTTTCACTTGCTTTCCCTCGGCCAAGTCGAGGTCGGCCAATTCCCCCGGCTGTATCGGGCGGAACATGCCCGCTTCATAGACGGCATCTATGGTCATAGTCATGGACTTTCGCTCCTTTAGGTATGGTACTCGGCGTTGATCTTGACGTAATCGTAGCTGAAGTCGCAGGTCCAGACGGTGGCGGCTTCGCCGTTGGGCTGGTGGAAGTCTATCAAGATTTGGACTTCTTTGGCTTTCATGGCTTCGGAGACGACGTAGCCGTTGAAGTCGGTGGGCATCCCATTTCGATACACAGTCGTGCCGGCCAGGGCGATCTCGACGCGCTCGGGGTCGAAGGGGACGCCCGCGCGGCCCGTGGCGGCCAGGATGCGGCCCCAGTTGGGGTCGTTGCCGAACAAGGCGGTCTTGACGAGTGGGGAGTTGGCAATGGTCTTGGCGACCGAGCGGGGGAAGCCCGCCCGCTGCTCCGGGGTCAATTCTAAACCGTTGGCGGCGTAGGTCTGAAGGAGGCGGTCAGGGACGGCGACGCCCTGCACCGTCACTTCGACCAGTTTGGTGGCCCCTTCGCCGTCGCGGGCGATCTCTTTGGCGAGGTACAGGCAGACGCTATAAAGAGCCTTCTCGAAGACGCGGGCGTCGGCGCTTTCCAGGCTGCTGATGGGGGCGTTGCCCGCCAGCCCGTTGGCCAGCGCCAGCACCATGTCATTGGTGGACGTGTCGCCGTCCACGGTGATGGAGTTGAAGGTGTACCAGCAGACCCGTTTCAGCATCTCTTGCAGCACCGGCTGCTCGATGGCGGCGTCGGTGGTCAGGAAGCCCAGCATGGTCGCCATGTTCGGCGCGATCATGCCGGACCCTTTGGCGATGGCGCCGAGCCGGGCGGTTTTGCCGCCCTCCAGGGTGAACTTGACCGCGACCTGCTTCAAAAACGTGTCGGTCGTCATGATCGCCTGGGCGGCGTCGTCGCAGGTCTCGCCGTGCAGCTTCGCCACGGCGGCGGGGATGGCCGCCGCGATTTTCTCAATGGGCAGCTTGGTCCCGATGACGCCCGTGGACGCCGACAGGACGCGCCGGGGCGGCACTTGGAGGGCGTCGGCGGCCAGGTTCACCATCGCCACGGCGTCCGCCCAGCCCCCCTCGCCGTTGCAGGCGTTGGCGTTGCCGGAGTTGACGACAACCGCGCGGGCTAGGCCGTCCTGGAGGTGGATTTGGTTGCTGACGATGCAGGGGGCCTGGACGATGTTGGTGGTGAAGACGCCCGCCGCGACGGCGTCCACGTCCGAGACGATGAGGGCGAGGTCGTTGCGCTTGCGCTTGATGCCGCAGTAGACGCCCGCCGTCCGAAAGCCCTGCGGGGCGACGATGCCCCCGCCGATGATTTCCATGCCGCCGATAGTAGCCATAACTGTTGTTCTCGATGGTTCCCAGGGCTGAACCCCTGGGCTTTAATAGAGCAAATCCCCGCCTGCGCGGGCATAGGAGGTAGGGCTGATGGGTTCTTTCTTCTCTGTTCCTCGCCCGCGCAGGCGGGGGCTTGCCCTTCTAAAGCACGGGGGTTCAGCCCCGTGTCATTCCCGTGTCACTTCCATGTCATCCCTACGGCCACACCGCGCTCATGGTCAGCCCCGCCGTCTCGTCGAAGCCGCACATCAGGTTCATGTTCTGGACCGCCTGCCCCGCCGCGCCTTTGACCAGGTTGTCAATGGCCGAGACGACGATGACGCGGTTCGTCCGCTTGTCCAACGCCAGCCCGATGTGGCAGAAGTTGGTGCCGTAGACGTGCTTGGTGGCGGGAAAAAAGCCGGGTTCCAGAACGACCACGAACGGCGCGTCTTGGTAAAAGTCACGGTAGAGCGCGTGCAAATCAGCCCCCCCCGCCCCCAATTCTGGGGGAGCCAGAGAAGAGGAAACCAGAGTGGCATAGGAAGTCGTCAAAATACCCCTTGTGATGGGGGCAAGGTGAGGAGTAAACGTCAGCATTACTGGCCCACCTCGCAAATCGGAAATATTCGATAAAGTCTGTTCGATTTCCGGCGTGTGCCTGTGAATGCCGCCGACGCCATAGGGCCTCATGCTCTCGTTGAGTTCCGAGAAGTGATAATCCAGACCAAACTTGGAGCGGCCCGCGCCCGAAACACCGGAATAACTGTCTGCGATCAGGCAACCATAATTAACAAGGTTTGACGCTAGGAGCGGTGCAAGTCCCAGGACAGCCGCTGTCACATGGCAGCCGGGGTTAGCAAGAAGACGCGCTTTCTGAATAGTGCTCTTCTTTGTGATCTCCGGCAGGCCGTAAACTGCCTCTTTCAGCAGGTGCGGCGCGGTGTGCTCGGCCTTGTACCACTCTTGATAAACAGCAGGGTCTTCGAGGCGGAAATCCGCGCTCAGATCCACGATTTTTTTGCCCGCTTCCAGAAGATGCGGCGCGACCTTCATCGCCAGGCCCGCTTCGCCCGCCAGGAACACCAGGTCGCATCTGCCCGCGCAGGCGGCGGGGTCGAACTCCTCGCAGACCAGATCCGACGGGGCCGCGCCGGGAAGGGCGGCGCGCAGCGGCTTCCCGGCGTAGGTGCCCGAAGTCACATAGGTCAGGGCGGCCTGCGGGTGGGCGAGGAGCAGGCGGGCCAGCTCGCCGCCGCCGTAGCCCGACACGCCGACGATGCCGACCCGAAGTTTCTGCGTGTTGTCTGTCATAGTTTCTGCCCCACATAGACGTACAGCGTGATGCTGTAGAAGTATTCGCCCGGTGCCGCCAGGGCCGCGATGTCGTCACGAAAGCGCGCGTAGTCGTCCGGCGAAATCAGGCCGCGTCGGGCCAGGGCGCCGAAGGCCCCGACTTGCTCATAGCCGGTCCAGCCGGGCGCGAACACGGTGTTGGTCAGCGTATACGTTTCGATCCGCCCGGCGAACAGGCCCGACCGCTGGAACGTCGGCCACAGGCGGCGGCCCATCCAGCCGTCACTCGCGGCCATCCACGCCTGCTGCCAGTCGCTGAAGGTCTGGACGATCCGGCGGACCAGCGCCTTGTCCGCGCCGTCCAGCGTCTGCGTGTCCCAGTCCCAGTGCGCGCAGACGACCGCGCCGCCGGGGCGCAGGACGCGGGCCATCTCGGCCAGCAGGGCGGCCTTATCGGGGACGCATTCCAGCAGGTTCAGCGAGAACAGCGCATCGAACGCACCGTCGGCAAATGGCAGGCCGCGCGAGACATCGTGCTCGTGCCACTCAAAGCGCATGTCGCCTGCCGTGGCGGCGCGAGCGGTCTCGATGGCCTTCGCCGACGAGTCTATGCCCACTAGACGCGCCCTTTCTGGCGCCAGGGCCGCCAGGCGTTGCAGGTCGCCGCCGTCCCCGCAGCCGAGATCCAGAACAGCGTTCGCCCCGTGCCAGTCCAGCAGCCCGCCCAGCCACTCCCGCATCCTCAGACCGTCCGCTTCCACTCTTATCCCCTTAGAAACTGTAAAAAAGCAGAATGGGCGACTGAAGTCGCGGCAACAAGGTCACGAAGTCCGCCTACGCGGACTAAGATTTAACCGGCGGAGGCCGGTTTTGTGCCTTCGTTGCTGCGGTTTCAACCGCCAGTTCCGAGTTGTTACACAACCTCTCAAACAGAAAACGCCGCGCGTCCTCTTAAATCAAGATGGGCGGGCGGCGTTTCTCCAGAACGGGTTCCAAGACGGGTTCCAAAAACACACAAGCCGCGCGCCATCGCTTCCGGTCCCCAGATCGGGGAGGGAAGTGGCCCACGGCTCGTTGGTAAAAACTTACGAACGGAGCGGCGTCACGCTCGGCGTGTCGCGGGCGCACTTCCCAAAGCACGCACGCGGCGACGCAGCGACAGGTTAAAGACGGCTGCGGTGTTCATTGTTGGGAGCAGTATACCGGGTGGGTTTGGGATTTGTCAAGCCCTGAGGACCATGCCCTGAAGGGCACGGCTATTCGGCGAAGACGCCGGGAACCCCCGCTTCGCGGGGCTAAGACTGGTTTCTAGTGCCGCGCCTTCCAGGTCTGCCAGTGCAGAAGCGGTACTTCTTGGCGTCCGCGCCGAATAGCCGTGCCCTTCAGGGCATGGTTCCCAGAGCATGGACACAAAAAGAGCCGCCCCAGGAGGCGGCTCTTTTGGATACGGGGTCAGCGCTGGCTGTTCTCGGCGTCATCGGCGGAGGCCGTCTGCCCGTCCGACGCGGGGGCGTCGCCCACCAGTTCGCGGGAGCGGCGGACGCAGACCAGATGCTGGGCGTAGTAGGGGCCGTCCACCCGGTCAATCGCCACCGCCTGGCCGTGGCCCATCGAGGCGTGGATGAAGCGGCCGTCGCCGATGTACATGCCGGTGTGGTCAATCTCGGGGTGGTGGCAGGCGAAGTACATCCGGTCGCCGGGCAGCCAGCGCGACCAGTCAGTCTTGGGGACATCGTAGCCGACGGTCGCCTGGTCGCCCGAATGGCGCGGCAGGGTGAGGCCGTGCGCGGCATAAACGGCCTTGACGAAGCCGGAGCAGTCAATGCCCGACGCGGTGTTGCCGCCCCAGACATAGGGGACGCCGAGATAGCCGAAGGCGGTCTGCACCAGGGACTGGCCCAGCGGGCCGCCGGTCGCCGCGCCCGCCGCGTCGCCCGCACCGTCCGGCGCGTTGTTGACGACCTGGTAGTCGAGGAGCTGGACATCGGACTTTGCCACGAAACCCAGCGAGTGGTCCACCATCAGGACGGCGTACTGGGTCGGCGTCTGGCCGCTGAGGGCCAGGTACTGGCCTTTGGGGCAGACGGACAGGACGCGCCCAGCCGCCTCACGCCCGGCGCTGATGACGGCCTTGTCGCTGACCACCACGGCCAGTCGTCCGACCACGCTGGCCTGCTGCTCGGCGAGGGAGCCTCCCCCGCGCGAAGGCAGGCGGCGGGCGGCGGCATGGCGGGACGGGCGGCGGTGATAGCGGCGGGCAGGATGGGCGGCGGGCGCGGCGCCTTCGGCGGGCGCGGCTTCCGACGCTTCACTGTCCACGGCAGCCGCCGAGGTTCGGTCGGAAGGGGTTTGGGGGGGGGATGCATCCGCGCGGCAGAGGGGCGCGGAAAGGGCGGCACAGGCCAGGGTGAGCATCAGCAGGGCAGGGCGGCGTCGGATCAAAAGACAATCCTCCTCACGAAGTTCATGGTCACGAAGTTCATGGTCACGGGTTCATACGAGTTCATGCAATCGGACAAAGGGTTTGCAAAGGCGCATGGGATTCATATCGGCGGAAATTACCCGGATCTTCAGGCAGGGTCTTCCCGAAAGCTCGCTGGGAGCGGCGATGCGTACCCGGCGCGGGCCAAAGCCAAACCTGATTTGTACCAGTATAAGGCACAGGCTTTTCTTTGTCAAGCACAAACTATTGTTTGCCATTGGAACCAGCGAACGGGAACCGGCACTGAAGTGCCGGGCTACTAAAAGTGGAAGTGCCTCCGGCACTGGGAACAAGCGTGGCGGCAGCTCCTCAGTCGCGGAGCGACTTCTACTTAGCGTAGGCCGGCACTTCAGTGCCGGTTCCCGCGACGTCCTGCTCCCCAGAACTAGGGCTTTATTGGGGTACGGCTTTATTGGGGTGGGGCCGGGGGCGATCTTCCCCGCCTGTGCTACAATAGGGCGTGACACCCGAAAAAGCCCAGCCTTCCTCTTTTAACCTCTTCCGCGTCTGGCTGTCCCTGGGGCTGCAATCGTTCGGCGGCGGGGCGGCGACGCTGGCGCTGATCCGGCGGGCCGCCGTGGACACGCACGGCTGGGTGACGGAGGCGGAGTTCGCCCGCTTCTGGTCCCTGGTGCAGCTCGCGCCCGGCATCAACCTGCTCGCCCTGACCATTTTAATCGGGCGACGGACGGCGGGGGCGCGGGGCATCGCGCTGGCCCTGGCCGGCCTGCTCCTGCCGAGTGCGGGGGTGACGGTCCTGCTGACGGCTTCCTACCAGGGCATTCAGGACGCCGCGCTCGTGCGGGACGCCCTGCACGGCATCATCCCGGCCACGGTCGGGCTGGGGCTGGTGACGGCCTGGCAGATCGCCCGCCCGCCGCTCATGGAGAGCCGCCGCGCGGGCCGGGGCCGCTTCGGGGCGAGTCTGGGTCTACTGCTCGCCAGTGCCGTGGCGACGCAGTGGGCGCACCTGCCCGTGCTGGTCATCCTCCTCGGCGCGGGCTGTGTCGGCGCAGCCTGGGAATGGGGGCGACGCCGGGCGCGGGGGACGACGGGATGAGCGGGGCTGGTATCACGGGGCTGAACCCCCGTGCTTCGGAAGAGCAACTCCCCGCCTCTGCACTGGCAGGCCGCCCCAATAACTGAGACGCGGAGGGGCGCGGGCATGAAAGCAATCCGGCAAGAATGCTCTTCGCCCGCGAAGGCGGGGGCTTGCACCATTAAAGCCCAGGGGTTCAGCCCTGGGTCAGCGCCTACGCCGGCGCGGGGGACGGCCCGATGAACTGGCTTCTGTATTTCTGGCTCTTTTTCAAAGCCTCCCTCTTTTCCACGGGCGGGACGGGCAACCTGCCTTCCCTGCACGCCGACCTGCTGCCCAAGCACTGGGCGACCGAGCGGCAGTTCGGGGAGGCGCTGACCATCGGCCAGGTCTCGCCCGGCCCGACGGGGCTGTGGGTGATCAGCCTGGGGTATCTGACCGGCGGGGGGCGCGGGAGCCTGCTGGCCCTGCTGGCCGTCCTGCTGCCGCCGCTGATGATTTTGGGCGTGGAGCGGCTGTACCGGCGGGTCCAGGACCACCCCGCCGTCGAAGGCTTCGTGCAGGGGCTGGGGCTGGCTGTCGTGGGAATCTTCGTCGTCGCCCTGCACGGCATTTTGCAGAGCGCGGGGATCAGCCTCCGCAGCGTCCTGATCCTGCTGGCGGCCATCGGCCTGGCCCTGACGCGCCGCGTGCCGGTCGTAGGGATTGTGGGCCTGGCGGGCCTGGCGGGCATCGTGTGGCGAGGCTAGGGGGGGCAGGTCGCCCTATTCACCGACGTTACGCAGCCGGGGAGGGCCGTGGGACTGAAGTCCTCGTCTGTGGGGCGCGGACGCCGATTGTCCGCCTGCGCGGACAAGGATAAAACAGGCGAAGCAACCCTGCGTTTGTGTCTCCACGCAGGTGGAGACTAGGCGCTTCGCCCCACAGCGCAGGACTTCAGTCCCACGGCACATCCGTTATTCGTGTGAACGCCGCGCCGCTACTCGCCCAGGCCAAACCGGGGCTGGGTTCCGTCCAGGTCGGTGAACCCGTACTCGTCCACGAGGGTGCCCGTGAAAAGTGCCTGCCCGGCCTTCACGGCGATGTTCGGGTCGGAGGCTAAGGCCGCCACGGCCCGCCCGATGTAGTGCGGCGACTCGGTCCCGCCGTACTGAAATCCCTCCGTCTTGACACCCGCCTGATACTCCTCCTCGGTCATGCCCCAGTGGTCCAGCATCCATTCCGAGCGCAGGTAGCCCGGCGTCAGGGCCAGGGCGGTGATGCCGGACAGGCCACGCTCGCGCAGGTCCGCCGCCATCGCCTGGGCAGTATGGACGACGCAGACTTTGGCGAGGCTGTAGAACAGCGAGCCGCGGTAGTCGTAGGTCGTGCCGTCCCCCACCTCGATGATCAGGCCCGCCCCTCGGGCGACCATCAGCGGCACCCCCCAGCGGTTCGTCAGGAGGTGCGTGTGGACCGCATTCGTCAGCAGACGCAGGCCCTGCGGTGCGTCCATCTCCCAGAACGGCTTGTCCCACTCTGTCTGGTCCTCGCCGCCCCAGATGTCGTTGACCAGGATGTCCAGCCGCCCATCCTGCTCCGACGCGACGCGGGCGAACAGCGCCTTGACCTGATCTTCCACGAGGTGGTCCGTCTGAACCGCGATGCCGACGCCCCCCGCCGCCGTCACCCGTTCCGCCGTCCCGTCAATGGTCTCGGGCCGGCCCGAGGGCGACGCCCCGCCCCGGACGCTGCGCCCCGTGCAATACACGGTCGCCCCCGCCGCGCCGAGTTCAACGGCGATGCCCCGCCCGGCCCCGCGTGTCGCCCCGGCGACGACCGCGATTTTGCCGCGCAGCGGCTTGTTCTCTGGTTGTGCCATTTGGTGTTACCTTTGGTGTTACCACATCTCCCCGGTTTGTCTTCCATCAATGTCGGTAAGGCCGTACCCATAAACAAGATCTTGTATCTTAATCAATGTTCCTGTCTTCTGAAGTACATGGGGGTCAGACGCAAGAGCAACAACGGCGCGACCGATGAGGCGCGGCGTATGGCATTTAGCGACAGTCGGGTCCTGCTCGACTGCTGTTCGTAATGCTTCTTCCGTCATGATCTTGAAGCAGCGAAAAAACGCCCCCGGATGGAGAGAGATCACCGTGACGCCGTTCGGGCGAAGCTCGTCAGCGACACTGATTGCGATTCGGTTAATCAGAGCCTTCTCCATCGCATAGAATGGTGGGTCCCATTCCTGGTCATTGATACTGATGATCAGTCCGTATCCTGCTTCGGCCATTCTGCGAGCGGCGAAGTAAGTGGCGATGATGTGAGAGTGCCCGCCTTGTACGATCTGCTGAAGACCGGATTTCAAGGGAATTTGTAAGAATCGTTCATCAGAGGTTCCGGCACCGCCCCCACCGGCAACATTGTTGACGAGCAGGTCGATCTTTCCTTGCTCCTGAAGGACGCGGTCGAATAGCGCCTCGACTTCGCCGGGTACTGTATGATCGACCCGCACCCAAATCCCTTTACCGCCGGAAGCATCAACCATCTCGGCGGTTTCTTCGATGGTTTCCGGTTCGTTGAGAGGGGAGGGATTTCCGCGAATACTACGCCCCGTGCAGTATATGGTTGCCCCCGCAATCCCAAGCTCTATTGCGATGCCACGCCCAGCGTTACGCGTTGCCCCGGTTACGACGGCGATTTTGCCTTGCAGCGGCTTTTCCTCCGGTTGTGCCATGATGGTTCTCCTTTTAACTCTGCTCTCGAGTTTCAGTATGCACGCCCATTCCTGACACCCCCTGTCATGTTCGCCTGGTACAATGAGGAATATCTTTAGCCAGTGAGGGACATGATGCGCGCCGACCGATTGCTTTCCATCTTGCTGCTGCTTCAGGTCAACAAACGCCTGACCGCGCGGGCGCTGGCCGAGCGGCTGGAAGTGTCCGAGCGGACGATCCTGCGGGACATGGAGGCCCTGGGCGCGGCGGGGGTGCCGGTCACGGCGGAGCGCGGGGCGGGCGGCGGGTGGGGACTGCTCCAGGAGTACCGGTCCGACCTGACGGGGCTGAACGCGGCGGAGACGCAAGCCTTGTTCCTTGCCAAGTCCTCCCGCCTCCTCGCCGACCTGGGGATGGGGCGGGCCGCCGACGCCGCCCTCATCAAGCTGCTGGCGTCGCTGCCGGTCCGGTCGCAGCGGGACGTGGAGTACACGCGCGAGCGCCTGCACATAGACGGCGCGGGGTGGTATCAGTCCGGCGAGGCGTTCCCCCTCCTGCCCGCGCTCCAGGAGGCGGTCTGGCTGGAACGGCAGGTGCGGATGGAGTACCAAAAGGCCGACGGCAGCACCATAGAGCGTCTGGTCCACCCGCTCGGCCTGGTGGCGAAGGGAAGCGTCTGGTATCTCGTGGCGGGGGCGGAGGGCGGACTGCGCTCGTATCGGGTCTCGCGGGTGCAGGCGGCGTGTGTGACTGACGCGGCGTGTGTCCGCCCCCCCGGCTTCGACCTGGCGGCCTTCTGGGAGCAGTCGGTGGCCGAGCTGAAGGCCAATGTCCCGCGCTATCCGGCGACACTGCGCGTCGCCCCAGACCTGCTCGCGCGGATGCGGCGTTCCCGTATCCCCCGCATCGAGCGGGAGGACGGGCCGGACAAAGCGGGATGGGTTATGCTGTGCGTGGTGTTCGAGGTGGAAAGCGAGGCGTGTGACTTCATCATGCGCCTCGGTCCCGGCATAGAAGTGATAGAACCAGCGGCTCTGCGCTCACGGGTGAGGAAGGTTGCGGAAAGCATCGTCGCGGTGTACGGCCCACAGGCGGCCTAGCCATCAGGTCAGGCCCCATCTGGGAAGCCGTACACCGCTGACGGGTCCCAATTGGGATCGGTCGCTTGGCGGATAGCTGCCACCTGGCCCGTGTGGTAGCACTCCTCCCAGGCGCGGCGCGCGAGCAATGTCCCTGCCTTGACGCGCGCCCGGCCCAGGAACCAGTCGCCATTGGGAACAGCGATCTCGGCGTCGAGCGGCGTGTCGGCATATTTCCGGCGCAGCCGGGTGTAGTCCTGCCGAGCGGCGGCCTCGAACAGCGCCTGCACCTGGGCCATGTCGGGGAGAGGCCGCGCCAAAGCCTCCTCCAGCGCGTCCCTGTCCTCGTAAGTCTCGCACAGATGAACTAACATTTCACGGATCGAGCGGCAGGCGGGGGCAGGCTTCCAGTCCCACTGGTCGTTCCGCAGGCCGTGGAGGTGGGCGAGGAAGAACCGGAGCGCGCCGTGCATGTTGTCCACGAGGTCGTCAATCTCAAATGCCATGGGGTCTGCCTCTGGTCCCCCCAGCATTGGGGGTTCGGGGTTCTTCAAGGTTTCCACTTGAAAAGTAATCGGCGGCTGGGTTCCTGCTGACTGGGGGCTTCTGTTGTCTTAGCGTTTATTGAGCGGCGTGACAGCAGCACCCATCGCCCTTGACGGCCTCGCGACCCTCTTTGACCAGAAACGGGATCAGAGCGAGCGCGGCGAGGCTGTCCAGCCACCACCACCCGAACAGGCGCGTCGCAGCCAGCCCGACCATCAGCACGATGGACAAGTAGCCGCAGGTGATCGCCTCCATCGCGTCGGCACGCAATGCCCGCGAACCCAGGCGGGCGGCGACCTTCAGCTTGTAGCCCGCCAGGATCGGCATCCCGATCTTGGCGGCCAGGCCGATCAGGATGCCCCAAACACTCTCGTGCGTGTCCGTGCGGCGCGGGGCGATCAGCAGCCCATAGGCGGACATGGCGGCGATGTAGACCGCCAGCGCGTACAGGCTGTACCCGACCAGGCGAGAGGCCCGCCTCTCCACGCCCTCGACGGTCTCCTCAGAAGCCCTGCCGCCGGCCTCGACGCGCAGACGCCAGAGCAGCACGCCCGCGCTGAACAACTCCACCCCGCTGTCAATCCCGAAACCCTCCAGCAGCAGGCTGCGTGAGAACCAGCCCAGGATGAGCGACGCTGCACCTTCGACGGTCATCCAGCCCAGGGTGATGTAGGTCAGCAGCAGGGCCAGACCAACATCCGCCGCCCGCAGGCGCGGCGTGGGAGCCTGGCTGTTGGGGGTCTCAGTAACCGGGTCAGTGGGCGTGATCGTGCTCATGAGTGTGGTTCTCCATCGCGCAGTACAGGTCGTCCTGCTCGGTCATGTCGCACAGGCCCTCGGTCTCCGTCTGGATCGTGGCGTGCTCGATGCCGAAGTCGTCGTGCAGCGTCCTGTTCACCGCCCCCACGATGGCCGCGCACTGCTCCAGCGAACAAGTCTTGGGCAGGGCCACATGGCACGACAGGAAGTTCAGCCCGTCCCCCACCTGCCAGATGTGCAGGTCGTGGACATCACACACGGGCTGCACGGCCTTGATGCCCGCGATCAGCCCCTCCACGTCCAGGTCTTTGGGCGTGGCTTCCATCAAGATGTCCGTGGCGTCCTTGACAATGCCCACCGCCGAGTAGAGGATGAAGGCGGCGATCAGCACGGACACGGCAGGGTCGGCGTAGACCGCCCAGGCCCGGTGCGTGTAATGGACGACCACGCCCGCGATGACGACGGCGAGGCTGGAGACGGCGTCTCCCGCCATGTGGACGAAGGCGGCGCGGCTGTTGAGGCTGTTCTTGGCGTCCCCCGACAAGGCGGCGGCGATGACGGTGTTCATCAGCACGGCGACAGCGGCCACCCAGATCATCAGGCTGCCGACGATTGGTTCGGGGTGGCGGAAGCGGCTGACGGCCTCGACGCCGATGAAGAGGGCGATGACGACCAGGGTGGCGGCGTTGAAGAGGGCAGTGAGGATGGCGACGCGGTGGAAGCCGTAGGTATGTCTGGAAGTGGCGGGCTTGCGGGCAACCCAGACGGCATAGGCGGCCAGGCCGAGGGCGAGCGCGTCGCTAAGGTTGTGCCCCGCGTCGGACATAAGGGCGAGGGAATGGGAGGCCCAGCCTGCCAAGGCTTCACCGACCACGAAAGCCAGGGTGACGATCAGGGAAAGCCAGAGGCGCGTACCGCTCTTCGGGCCGTGCGAGTGTCCTGCCATCGGTGCCTTTCTACTTGGTTTCGGGCGCGAAAAAGGCGGTGAGCCTCATCAGGGCGTCGGGTTGGATGCAGGCAAAGACAACACGCCCGCGCTTGTGCGTCTCGATCAGGCCCGCCTCGCGCAGCGTGTTCAGGTGATGGGTGAGGGTGCTGGGCGCGCAGGGCACCTGGCACCGGATGTCGCACACGGCGGCCCCGCCCTCGGTTCCCCCGTCGCACAGGCCCGTCTGTGTGTCGTAGCCCGCCGCGCCGCCGCAGCCCCGGATGCACTGGAAGACGGCCAGCCGCGTTGGGTCGGCCAGGGCGCGCAGGATGGGTAAAATGTCGTTGGTCATAGCATTTCGATGATCGCGACGGATTGACAATACTTTGATGCGGATGGAAGTATTATAGCAGGCGGGAGTGATGCTGTCAAGCCTGACGGCACGACGTGGCTCTCGCCGCGGGTTGATTGTCTTCCTGTCGCCTTTCACATCCCGCAGGTCACATCCCGCAGGACTTAGCCAAATCCGAGGGAACCTGTTCCGAGGGAACCTGTCTGGGCGTTTCCTGGGTATACTCCTGATAGCTATGCGGCACCGATCCTACAAGTTCATCACCCTCCTGCTGGCGCTGCTCCTCGCCGCGTCCTCATGGGCGCCCATGCCTGCGCGGGCGGAGGCACAGATGCGCTGCGCGGGCAGTTCGCCGCAGTCGGCCCCGTGCGCCCGCGCCGAACTGCCCGCCGCTGGCCTGACCGAGAAGCAGGTGTATGGCAGGCTGATGGCTTGCTGCCGCTCGATGCAAGGCGGATGCGCCACGATGCGGAGCTGCCCGCTGCGGCAACACGCAGCCGGTAGAGCGATGACACACCGCGCTGCTTTTTCTGCCCGCCGCTGCCTGGTGTCCGTCCGCACCGCCTCCTCCGTTCCGATGACCCTGGCCGTGCGCCGCACCCTCTGGCTTCTGACCGCCTCCCCCGCGCTCGGGCCGCCCGTGACCGCCCCCGCCGCCGTTTCTACTTTCCGAACCGTCCGCCTCGCCTCCTGGACATACGACCCCGCCCTGTCTCCACACGCCGCACCTACTCTGCATGGCCTCCGTGCGCCTCCCACCATTTAAGTCCGTCCTCTCAGTCCGCCCTCTCAATCCGTCCTCGGCACTCACGTCTCATCACGCCGACGCGCCTGACGGAACACATTGAGCTGCATTCACACGCCTCTCATCCTAAACACGCCTCTCGTCCTGACAGGGCTGGTCATCGCTCTGCTCCCGACCACAGCCCTGGCCGCGCCCGCCAAGGCAAGAGCGCCCCGAAGACCGTCAAAACAGCGGCTGCCACCCTGTACGAGTGCAGCAAGTGTCACATGAAAGTCAGCGCAGCGGTCGCCAAGAAGGACCACTTCAAAGACCCGATGGACAGCGGAACGCTCACGCCCGTCAAAGCCGCAAAGAAGTAGGTTGACCGACCCTGCCACAGAAGCCAGTTCGCGGGGCGGCTTCCCCGCCCCGCGCCACGGAATTATTGAGACAGACACGGACCAAAACATGAACATCTGGATTAAGAACGGCCTCGGCGTGGCAGCAATGAGCGCCGCTGCCTTGGGGACGGGATGGGCTGTCCAGCACTACCACAGGCCAGGGCAGCTCGACGTGATCTCCGCCCAGGCCATGGACATGAGCCAGATGCGACCGCCTGCGGGCGCGGCCCCCGTGGCCCTGGTTTCGGTGCGGCAAGGCTCTTTGTCGGACACCATGACTTACACAGGGACCGTGCGGGTCTACAACGAGCAGGACATCAGCCCGCGCATCACGGGGATGCTCCTCTCGCTGCCCGTCTACCCAGGCAATCAAGTACGGGCGGGACAGGTCGTGGCGCGCTTGGACACAGCGGAAATACGCGCAAAGACCGATCAGGCCCTCCAGGAAGCGCAGCAAGCCCAGCTTGGGGCGCAGGTAGCCCACCTGACGCATCATCTGCACCACCAGGCGGCACTCGACCAGGCAGCGGCGCAAGTCCAGGTGGCCCGTCTGGGGGTATCAGACGCTCAGGCGGAGGCGCAGGCTGACCAGGCCGCGATCAGCGACATGCAGGCAGGGACCCAGAGCGCTCAGGCCAATGCGGACTACTGGAAGACCGAGATCACGCGGGAGAAGCAGCTCGCCGACGCGGGAGCGGTCTCGCGGCAGGAGTACCAGAACGAGCTGGCCCAGGCGCAGGCGGCGCAGGCCGCGCGCGTTCAGGCCCAGGCGAAGGTGAGCCAGGCCCGCGCCACGGCGCAGTCGGCGCGCTCAAAGATACAGGCCGCCAGGCGTCAGGTGGCCGTGGCCCAGGCGGGGGTGCGGATGGCACAGGCGGACATTGCCGTGGCCCAGGGCCAGGCGGTGCAGGCCGAGGCGGGCGCGTCCGCAGCACAGGCGGCAGCACGGGCGGCGGCTGTCCAGCAAGGCTACAGTCGCATCACCTCCCCGTTCGACGGTGTGGTGACGGCGCGGCCCGTTGCGCCCGGGACGCTGGTGCAGCCAGGGACTGTCATTCTGAAGGTGGCCCAGCTCGACCGGGTGCGGGTGCAGGCGAACGTGGCCGTGGAGGACCTGGCGGGCGTTCGCGTCGGCTCGCCCCTCGCGATCACCGTGCAGGGGGGCGAGAGCGGCAAGACCCTCGCGGCCCGCGTCACGTCGGTCTTCCCGTCGGCCAGTGACCAGACCCGCACGGCGACCGTGGAGGCCGTCGTACCGAACCCAGGCCGCCGCCTTCTGCCTGGCGCGTTCGTGACGATGCGGATCACGAACGGCACGGTCACCGACAAGAAGCTGGTTCCCGCGTCCGCCATCGTCTCTCAGGGCGGCAGTTCCTCCGTGTGGACGGCGACGGGTGGGTCGGCGGCTTCGGCGGCGGGCCAGGGGTATGAGTGCGTGATCTGCCACATCCACTACACGGCGGCGCAGGCGAAGAAGTTCCGCTACAAGGACCCGATGGAGGGCGGCAGACTCGTACCTCTGAGGGGCGGGCCGTCCAATTTGTCCGCCACGGGTCTGACGGCGCACCAGGTGGGCGTGCGGGTCGGGGCCAGTGACGGCGCCTGGACCGAGGTCTCCTCAGACGCCCTGAGCACAGGGATGCAGGTGGTGGCCCACGGGCAGGCGGGGCTGATAAACGGAGCGCGGGTCATCGCGACCGCCTGGGGCGCGGACGGCCCGCAGACGCTGCCGACGGCAGCGGCGGCGATGGGCAGCCAGACCGTCTACCGCTGCGAGAAGTGCGGCATGACGTTCTCCGAGGAGGATGCAAAGCGGCACAACTTCATCGACCCGATGGACGGCGGCAGGCTGCTGCCCGTCAAGCCCGCCGCACCTGCGGGCGGCTCTTCGATGAACGATATGCCAGGGATGAAGATGTGATGTCACCGTTCAGCGAACAATCTGACAGCCTCTCCAACGGCCACCCGTCCAGTGGGAATTCCAGCGACGGGAAGCGCCCGCTGGGGCGCGGCGGTCAGCGCTTCAACGTCTCGGCCTGGAGCATCGAACACCCGTGGATAGTAGTCTCCTTCTACACCGCCGTTGTCCTGCTGGCGCTCTGGGCCGTCTTCGGCGGCGTCATGCCCCGCCGCATGATGCCCTACGTCGAGTCCCCGCTGGTCGGGATCGTCACCATGCAGCCTGGGCTGTCCGCCCAGGAGATGGAGACCTACATCTCCAAGCCCATCGAGGAGCGCATGACCGACATCCGAGGCGCGCGCTACATCCGCAGCACGTCGCAGGATGGCCTCAGCATCGTGTCGTTGGAGTTTCCCTACGGCACGGACATGAAGAAGGCGCAGGCCGATGTGCAGTCCGTCATGAACGCGGCCCAGGCGGACCTGCCGCAGACGGGGGCCAACCTCAAGCCCTCCTGGGTGCTGCCCATCGACCCGCTCAACATCCCCGTCCTCTCGGTCAGCGTCACGGGCGACAAAGGCTGGACCCAGACGGCCCTGCGCCAGTTCGCCGAGAACGAGGGTGTGCGCGCGCTGAAGCAGGTGCCCGATGTGCAGTCCGTTGAGGTCTATGGCGGCCTGAAGCGCCAGCTTCGGATCATCATTGATCGAGACAAACTGGCCGCTTACGGCTACTCGGTCCTGGACGTGCGCGACGCCATCGACAAGAACTCCGTCGCCAAGCCCGCAGGCGTCCTCACCAGTGGACCGAACGAGAGCATCGTCCGCGTCGCGGGCCTCGCCCAGAGCGCCGACGCCGTGGCGCACTACCCGCTGGGGGCGAAGGACGGCCAGGTCGTCTACATCAAAGACGTAGCGACCGTCACGGACGAGGCCCGCGAGCAGCGCAGCGGCTACAACTTCGTGGACGGCCAGCGCCGCCAGATCGAGGGCCTGGGCAACAGCGCCGTCGAGATGGCCGTGATCCAAAACCCCGCGGCAGGCTCGCCGCCCGTCATCGCCGCCGTGCAGAAGCAGATCGCCCAGATGGAGGCGGACCACCCTGGGCTGCACTTCCGCGTCGCCTACGACAACGCGCACTTCGTGGGCATCCTGTTCCACAACACGGGCGAGGAACTGGCTGTGGCGATTGGGCTGTGCGGCCTCGCCGTCCTGTTCTTTCTGGGGAGCGGGCGGGCGACACTAATTTCCGTCATCACCATCCCCGTCTCCCTGGCGATGGCGATCCTGCTGATGGTCCCGTTCGGCTTCAGCCTGAACTCGTCCACGCTGATCGGCCTGCTGGTCTCCATCGGACGGCTCGTAGACGACTCCGTCATCGACATCCACGCCGTCGAGCGGCACCTGAGGATGGGCAAGGACCCGAAGACGGCCACCGTGGACGGCATCACCGAAGTCCGCCTGGCGGTCGCCGCGTCCACGATCATGCTGGTGCTGGCCCTGCTGCCGCTGGTGTTCTGCGGCGGCATCACGCAGCTCATGTTCGTCGGGCTGGTGTATCCCATCATCTTCGGCCTGATCGCCTCGTTCCTGGTGTCCCTCACCCTGACCGCCCTGCTCGCGTCGAAGCTGCTGCGGCAGGGGGAGGCCCTGGAGCGCCGAAGCTGGTTCGGGAGGCGTGTGCTCACCCCCGTACAGCGCGGGCTGGGCCGCACAGACCACCGCTATGAGCGCCTCGTGCGACGGCTGCTTCGGAACAAGTTCTCGGTCGTGGCCGCCGCCGTCTGCACGATCATCGTGGGCTTCGGCTTCTACCACTTCATCGGGAGCGAGATGATGCCGCTGGCCGACGTGGGGCAGGCATACGGCGTCCTGGAGATGGAGCCAGGGGCCAGTTACGCGCAGACCCGGTCCGCCACGACCGCGTTGGAGCGGATCATGCTTAAGCGCCCCGAGATCGAGAAGGTGTCCACGGAGGTCGGGGAGGAGCCGGGCGGGACGTACTTCACGGGCTACGCCATGAGCCAGGTGAACAGCGCCACGATGATGATCACGCTCTCGGACAAGGACGAACGCGGGCAGACCGTGTGGCAGGTGATGGACGCCGTGCAGAAAGAGGCGCTCCAAACGATCCCGAACATCCGCCGCCTCCAGATCAAGGAGATGGGCAGCGATGTGATGGCCTCCTCCGAAGCGCCCGTGACGATCCTGGTGACAGGGCCTGACCTGGGCGTGCTGTCCAAGCTGGCGGGCCAGGTCGCGGACGTGGCGCGGCAGACTCCTGGGGCGTATCAGGTCTCCACCTCCTGGGCGGTGGAGAAGCCCTCCTACACGCTGGACGTGGACCCGCGCCGGGCCGCCGAGATCGGCCTGACGCCCGCCGATGTCGCGGAGCAGGCGTACTATGCCATGGGTGGCGCCTTGGCCGACGAGTTCTACCGCCTGCCGAATGTGCGCCAGGACACCATCGACATCCGCTACCGAGGCGGCCAGCGCAGGAGCGTCTACGACCTGATGCAGATGCCGATCACCGGGAAGAACAGTGCAGGGGACGGTGTTCAAGTTCCCCTGAAAACGCTGGCGACGGCGACGCCGAAGCTAGCGCCGACGCTCATCGAGCACGACGGGCTTCAGCGCAGCGTCTCGGTGCTGGCCTACTACCGCAAGGGCGGCCCGCCCTCGATGGACCTGGCAATGTCCATCATCACGAAAGCGTCCTCCACGCTGAACTTCCCGCCAGGCTACTCGCTGGAGATGCGCGGCGACATGACCCAGATGATGGACAGTTTCGCCCGCCTGCTGCGCGGCCTGGAGATCGCGGTCCTGCTCATCTTCCTCGTCCTGGTGGCGCAGTTCGGCGGGCCGCTGGCCCCGCTCCAGATGGTGCTCTCAATCCCGCTGGAACTGACAGGCGTGTTCTTCGGCCTGTGGCTGGCGCACCAGGCGTTCAGCAGCGTGAGCATCATGGCCGTCATCGTCCTGACGGGCATGGACATCACGACGGCCATCCTCCTGATCGACCAGATCAGGCGGCGGAGGGCCGAGGGCAGCCTGCCGCGCGACGAGGCCATCGCCCTGGCGTGCCGCGACAGGCTGCGCCCGATCCTGATGACGGCTCTGATCACAATCATCACCCTGCTGCCCGTGGCTCTCGCCCCGAGGACGGGAATGGACGCCTACCAGCCTCTGGGGACCGTGATCGTCGCCGGCCTGACGGTCGGCACGGCGCTGTCGCTTCTGGTGATTCCCGTCATGCACGCCCTGGTGGACGACATCGGGCAGTGGGCGGCGCGGCGGCGCGGGCGGCCCGCTGCCCGTGAAGAGGTCACGCCGCACGCCGCTGTGAGCACCACGGGAATTGACCGTTAAGCGCCGCTCACTGAAAGAGGAACCGCTCTTGAAACTCTGCTTGAAACTCTGCTCTATGGCTCATGCCTCGGCCCTAATCTTACTGACCCTGGCTCTTCTCCCTATCTTACTGACTCTGGCCCTCCTCCCTGGTGCAGCCTGGGCCGACGCTCTGAGGATGCCTGACTTCCCGATTGTCAACAGCACAGGGCTGTCCTTGAGGGATGCTCTCTCGGTTGCGTCCGCTCATAACGTGACGCTGAGACAGATGCGGGCGGACGCGGACTCCGCCTCCGCCGCAGCGCGCTCGGCCCAGGCGCAGACAAAGCCCAGCCTGTCCACGACGACCTACGGCACGGTCGGCGACTCATCCAACATCCTCACCTCTTCGCCCGGCGTGATGCCGCAGAACGTCTTCGCCGTACCACCGCGCGGCTTCGCGGACCAGGACCTCATGCTCCTGGTGCCGCTCTTCACGGGCGGAAGACTCGGCAGCGCGGCGGCCTCGGCACGAAGGCAGGGGGAGGCGGCGCAGCTCTCCGTGCAGGCATCGAACCTGACCGTAACGGAGGCGGTGACTGAGGGCTATGCGAACTCCGCACTCCAGCAGGCGCTGGTGGCCGTGGCCCAGGCGCGGCTGACGGCGGAAGACGAGCAGGTGCGGGTGACGCAGGAGAAGGTCCGCGCGGGCAGATCGGCCCCCGTGGACCTGCTGCGCGAACAGGCGGAGCAGGCCGACGCGCGCCAGGCGCTGCTCACCGCCCAGAACAACGCGGCGCTGGCCCTGGTAAATCTCAAGACGGTGCTCGGAGTCTCCCAGGAGTCGCAGATCATTCTCGCTGACGCGCTTGACACTCTGGCGGGCGCAGCGTCGGCCACCACTCTACCGGACGCACTGCGCCAAGCGGACTCCCACCGCCCTGAACTGGAGTCGGCCCAGAAACTTGTCGAGTCGGCGCAGGCGAGCGTGAGCGCCGCGCGGGGCGCATACGCCCCCCAGGTTTACGGGGTGGCAATGGGGGACGCCATGACAGGACAGGGCGGTGGGCGGGCGGGGTATACGGTGGGGCTGACGGCCAGCCTGCCGCTGTACGACGGGGGCCAGCGGCGGGCGGACGTGGACGGGGCGGGGGCCAGGCTGGAGCGGGCGCGGGCGGACGCGCTTCAGGCCCGCCAGACGGTGGATGGGCAGGCCGCCTCGGCGTGGCTGACGCTCCAGACAGCGATGGCTCAGGTCCAGGCGGCCCGCGCAGGCATGGCCGCAGCGAAAGAGGGTTACGACCTGGCGAACCTGCGGTACAACGCGGGCAAGTCTGTGACGGCGGAGCGGCTGGACGCGCTCTCCGCCCTGACGCGGGCGCAGGGCGCATTCACACAGGCGGAGGCCGATGCCGTCACGGCCCGCGCCCGGTTACAGGCGGCGGTCGGGCAGATGTGACGGATAAGAGGTAGACTCTTAGGCAAGAGGTCTCCTGTAACACCCCTTGAAAAAGGCCCGGAAAGGCTCAAATTTCAAACGAAAAAGCGCCGACAGTCCATCTTGGATCGTCGGCGCTCTTCTCGCACCTAAGAAATACTCTAACTACCCGCGAACTTTAGAACGATTGATGCCGAAGGCGAGACTCGAACTCGCACGCCCTTGCGAGCACTGCGACCTGAACACAGCGTGTATACCATTTCACCACTTCGGCACGAACATTCCGCGCGTTTCCGCCGGAATGTAGCGCTATTCTACCCGCTCATTCCAACGTTGTCAAGTTCACGGGGCAGGAAATTCGCGGGGCAGGAAATCGGCGGCAAAGTGTCGAATTTTCGAGTGCTCCTGAGAATCCACCGTGCCAGACGAACCCGCCATCTTTGTCCCCGCGTCGGGCCGCTTCAACCAACCCGCCCGCATCGTGACCCTGGGCCATGTTTACCCGCTGGGGCAGGCCCGCGCGGCCAAAAATGCCTTGAACAAGAACGCGCTGGGCGTCGTCCGCGAGGGACGGGCGGGCTATGATGCTTATGACACCGCGCCGCCCGCCGACCCGCAGGCCGTGGCGCGGAACGTCGCCTGGACGCGGCTCGTCACCGCCCTGAACGCCGACCGCCAGTGGCCGCTGACGCGCCTGTTCGACCAGCTTGACCCCCTCCTCGCGCCGGACATCGCCGTCGCCGCCGTGCCGCCCCACCGGGCGTACCAGGCGTTCTGGCCGACCCGCACACTGGCCCAGCGCCTGGCCGCGCACGGGCGCATGGACGCCACGGCCTGCCTGGTGCGGCAGACAACGATCCGGCGGATCATTTTCGGCGGCCCCAGCACACGCGCCCTGCACCGAGCAACGATCCGGGTGGAGGAGGCCGAGATCATCCAGGGCCGGCGGGTGCTGCTGCTCGACGACATCGCCAAAAGCGGGGCGTCCCTGGTCGCCTGCCGCGAGCTGCTGCTGGAAGCGGGCGCCTCCGTCGTGCAGGCAGTGGCCCTGGGCCGGGTGATCGTCGGGCGCAGCGAGGGCTGATGCCGTGAGGGAGTGTCCACGGGGCTAAACCCCCGTGCTTGAGAAGGGCAAGCCCCCGAGGGTAAGGGCGAGGGACAGAGGCGGGAAGGCACCGACAGGAGGGCGCGGCAAGAGAAGGAGGGCGCGGCAAGCAGCGCCCCTACATCTCTTTCTTCTCTTTCTTCTGCCCGCGCAGGCGGGGAGTTGCTTTTCCAGAGCACGGGGGTTCAGCCCCGTGACAGATGACGCACTGCCTACCGCTTCGGCGTAGTTGGCGCAGTCGGAACGGGCGTCACGGTGTTCATGTGATCCATCCGTTCTGGATGCATCCCGCGCCCGAACGCCATGTGGTCGCCGCGATTGGGGTCGGTGCCGGGTCGGGCGGCGTTCAGAATGAAGGCTTTCCCCATGGGCCGGGGAGGTTTCGCAGAGAAAGGCCGCTGCCCCGGCCTGGCAGGAGACCGCTTGTGCTGCCGAAACGGAGCGTGAGCGCGCGGCGCGGCGCAAGCGGTGAGCGGCAGGAGGGCGGTCGCGGCGACAAGCAGCGAACAGGCAGGCAAGTTCAGGTTCATGGGAACCTCCTTTGGATGGCGCTCCGGGAAGCGTCGGCGGCGTGCGTTTAGTTCCCCTTTCGCCAGTCCTCATAAGACATGCGCGGCAGGTCGAACAGGTCGGTGGTGCGGGCATACCAGCCGCCGCCGTGCATCCGGCCAATCAGATGCAGCGCCTCGGTGCGGACGCGCGGGCGGGCCGGGTCGCCGTCCAAAAACTCGTCACGGACGTGCAGGCGGACGACCTCGGCCAGCACGATGCGGTTGTCGCCGATGGGGACGACAGAATGGAGGCGGCATTCCAGATGCACGGGCGATTCGCCTAGGCGCGGGACGGAGACCTGAACGGAGGGCAGGGTCGTCAGGCGGGCGGCGTCCAGCTCGCTCTCCCCGGCGGGGAAGTCGATGCCGCAGACGTTCATGGCCTCGGCCAGCGCCTCGCCGACCAGGTTCACCACGAACTCGCCCGTCCGCTCGATGTTGGCGCGGGTGTCTTTGGGCGTGCTCGGGTCCCGGTCCCCGACGCCCAGCGCAACGACGGGCGGGGAACTGCCGAGCAGGTTGAAGAACGAAAACGGGGCGGCGTTGACCTCCCCGCCCGGCCCCAGCGTCGTGACCAGGGCGATGGGGCGTGGGACGACCACGCTTGCCAGCAGCCGGTACGCCTGGGATTGGTCCACGCCCTGAAGGTCAAACTGCATGGGGTCTACTCGGCCTTCACTTTCTCCGGGGGGAATATCTCGCGCAGGTAGGCGAGATAGACATCGTCGTGGCACATCGCCTTGCCGGGGCTGTCACTGAGCTTGGCGACGGGCCGGTCACGGCAGCGGACCATCTTGATGACGACCGACAGCGGCGCGAAGCCCATGTCGTTGGTCAGAAACGTCCCGATGCCGAACGAAGCGCGCAGCCGTCCGTGGAAGTGCCGCGCCAGGGCGATGGCCTTTTCCACGTCCAGGCTGTCGCTGAACACGGCGGACTTGGTGGTCGGGTCAATCCCCATACTCTCGTAGTGGCGGATCAGCTTCTCACCCCACGCATACGGGTCGCCCGAATCGTGGCGGCAGCCGTCATAGGCCTTGCAGAACAGCTTGTCGAAGTCGCGCAAAAAGGCGTCCATGCCCACCACGTCGGACAGCGCGATCCCCAGATCGCCCCGGTACTCCCCCATCCAGGTGTCGAACGCGAATCGCTGGAAGTCCGGCAGGGCAACCAGGGCCTGGCACACCTGCAAGAACTCGTGGGCCATCGTCCCATGCGGCGTCAGCCCCAGTTCGCGCGCCAGGGCGACGTTGCTGGTGCCCAAAAGCTGCGGCCCCAGATGCTCCTGGAGAGACGCCAGCACGGTCCGGTGCCAGTCCCGGCGGTAGCGTCGGCGCGTCCCGAAGTCAATCAGCGGCACGGGCACGTCGGCGGACTTCAAGCAGGCAACTTTGGATTGGAGCCGCCGCATGCCCTCTTCCTGGTTCGCCGCGTCGTCCGGCTGGGTGTGCCGGAAGTAGACCTCGTTGATGATGGCGAGCAGGGGCACTTCGAAAAGGATGGTCTGGAACCAGTTGCCGGCGATTCGGATTTGCAGCCGCTGCTCCGGCGGTGCGTCGGGATGGGTCGTGATCTGGACGCGGTCGGCGCAGAGCCGCAGGTCGGACAGGGCATCAACGTAGCTCGGCTTGAGGTAGCGGATGGTCTTGAGGTACGCGGCTTCGTCGTCGGTCAGCCGCAGGTCGCAAAAGGCGGCCAGCTCTCCGCGGATTTCCTCGGCGTAGGGCGACAGGTCCACGCCCTTCGTGCGGCACTGGAAGGCGTATTCCACGGGCACGTTGGGGAAGTGGCTCCAGACCACTTCCTGCATGGTTGCTTTGTAGAGGTCAGTATCTAGCAGGGATTGGATAATCATGGCGTTCCTTTAGAGGCAGTTTACCCCAAAGAGGCCCGGCGCGAGCCGAGCCGCATGCCACGGGGCCGTGGGGCTAATAGGCCGTGGGATTGAAATCCCCGGCTGTGGGGCGCAGACGCCTATTCCCCACCTGCGTGGGGAGAAGACAGAAGACCAACCCATGAGAACGTTTCCTTGCCCGCGCAGGCGGTCACTGGGCGTCTGCGCCCCACAGCCGGGGATTTCAATCCCACGGCATGATTTGGCCTACGGCATGATTTGGCCCACGGCATGATTTGGCCCCACAGCAAATCAGTCCCACGTCAAATCAATCCCGCGGCACTTCCGCGCCCGCCTCGCATGATTCATTTCATCGCGAACCGGAACAGGACATTGCCGCGCGCCAGGAGGGCCTGCGGGCCGTCGTGGAGCAGCAGGCAGTCGCCGCCCAGGGCGGGATCGGCGAGGACTTTCAGACCCGCCGCGCCCCTCAAAGCGGGGAAGACTTCTAGTTCCTCCTGGTCGCTGAGGTGCAGGCAGACGCCGTGGTCCAGGACGACGAAGTTCAGGCCGGTCGCGGCCAGATCGGCGATGACGCGGACGTCATACGCCTCATAGGCGGCGTCGAAGCGGAAGATCAGCTTCTCGTAACGGCCCGCGCGGGCCACTGTGACCATCAGGACCGTGCCTTGCCGCTTGGCGTCCAAAACCTGCGCGCCGTCCAGTTCGGCCAGCCGCACCTGGCGGCACAGGCCATGCCCCGTCAGCAGCGAGGCGTACCAGGCGCCGAGCAGGGTTTGCAGGGCGACGCCCTCGAAAAGCTGGGTCGCGTTCTCCAAGACCGCGCCGACGGTTTTCGCCTGCGGCCAGAGGCGGGCGGGCGTCTCCAGAAAGCCGATCTCGACCAGGGCCGCGCCGTGCTTGACATACAGCCGGCCCTCAGTCGCCGCAAGCTGCTCCCCGGCGATGTCACACGGCACCGCCTGGCCGCGCGCCAGGTCGAACAGGCGCACCCGGCCGTGTTCCAAGGTGGCGGCCACGGCGTGGCCGCTGGGCGATGTCAGGCCGATCCGCGTTCCCGGCGCGGCGCCCGCGCACCGATGGCCGTCGCGGTAAACGGCCTGCGTCGTCACGACCACGCCCAATGTGAAAGCAACGATGGCGCCGTCGTACTCCATCCGCCGCTCGATGTGGAACAGACCGGTGCCCGTCCGCCGGTCGGTTTGTGCAGCCCGTGTGGGGAGCGCGATGGCGGCGGGCAGGTCGCGCGGCGGCGGGACACGCTGGCCGCCGTCCAGGACGGCGTGATACCAGTCGCGCCAGGCGCGCGGAATGACGTCGAAGGGCAGGCAGGCGGCGGGGACGGACACGTCCGGGTGCAGGACGGAGACGTTGCGCGCCATGCGCTCGTCCAGCGTCTTCAGGGCGGGGTGCTTGCCTTTGTAGGGGTGGATGCCCACGAACATCTGGAACGAGACGACGGCGAACGAGAACCAGTCCGTGCCCTCGTTCCAGGCCGTCGCATGCCGGTCCCGGATGCTCTCCATCAGGGCCATGGCCGCAAAATGGGGCGTCTGGTAGCTGTCCACGTCGAGAAAGTAGACGCGCCCGAAGGCGGGGTCCACCAGGAAGTTCATCTCGTTCAGGTCCACGATCAAGATATGCTGCGCGTGGACATGGGCAACGCCTTCCTGAAGTCTGCGGACCAGCCCCAGCGTCAGGTCCGGCGTCAGCCCCTCGCGCTCGCGGAACGCCTTCGGGAACGTCCGGCACAGCACGAAAGCGTCGGGTACGCTGGGCATCGTGTAGCCGATGGGTGCCTGGCGGGCGTCCGTCAGCACGTCCTGGGGCCGGATGATGTCCGGGAGGGTGAGCGCGGACAGCGCGGCGATCTTGGCGGGCGGGATGGTCTGGGCCGGGTCGGTGTAGACCTTGTAGGCCGTCCCGTCTTTGACATAGACGGCGCCCTGCCCTCCCTGCGCCTTAAACTCGGCCTGGGTGAGCCGCACTTTTTTCCCCTGCACATACACGTCCATTGCGTTGTCTCCTGACCGCTCCCGCTCTCGATTATGGAGTAGGGGCACGATTCATCGCGCCCTCCTGCCCTGCCGTGCCCTCCTGCCCTGCCGTGCCCTCCGCAGATAGCGCGAGAGGTAGAAAGGGCGAGAGGTAGAAAGGGCGCGATGAATCGCGCCCCTACAAGGTATCCATCCACACGACGCCCAGCGAGAAGTCGTCGCCGTGGTGCCGGCGGCGCAGGTGGCACTCCTTGAAGAAGGCCGTGACGCGGCGCTGGACGAACTGGCCCCGGCTGCCCTTGAAGGCGAGCAGTGGGGGCAGGATAGTCGTCAGCGGGACCGGGCGCGGCGTCCGCGCGGTGTCCGTCTCGCACGTCTCGGTGAACGACTGGATGCCGTCGCTGAGGACGGCGGCAAAACGGTACTCGTCCGCCGTTCCCTTGAACAACTCATAATCGCGGCGGCTGAGGCAAGTCGTCTTATCTGTCACGCCGTCCGCCCCCAGCGTCCAGCGCGTCACCCGCTTTTCGTTGTCCGGCTGCGCCTCCCACTGCGCGCGCCGGTCGCTGTTCAGCCGGTAGGAAGGGTAGTTCGGGCAGCTGGCCGCGTAGGAAACGGCGTGGACCTCGATCCGCCCGTCCCGCCGCCCCAGCGCGACCACGCCGTCCCCGTAGCAGCAGGCCGTGAACACGCCGCCCGCCGCCGTGACGGTCAGCAGGGTCGCGTCCAGGCAGTCGGGGCGGAGGCCCAGAGTTCGGACCGCCTCGACAGCCCGATGAATGGCCGCGTCATGGGCGGCGTCCCAGTCGGCAGGCGCGGCGGACGGGCCGGGCACCAGCCGCTGGGCCGCTTTGACCAGCAGCCGCGCCCCGATGTCCGAGTCGGGCGAGGAGGAGCACCCGTCGGCCAGGAGGACGAATGCCCCCTCGCCTTCCCCGCCCCGCTGCCCGGCGACGGCGTAGTCCTGGCACACGCGATGGGTCTTGCCGATGGTGAACGCGCAGTCACTGTTCATAGGTGAGGCTCCTGAATGGCCCCCCGGCCCAATTCTGGGGGAGTAGATCGCCCCCCGGCCCCCACCCTAATAAAGCCTAATTCTGGGGGAGCAGGGAAAGGCAAGTCTTTCCCTATCTGATTCCCCCAGAATTGGGGGCTAGGGGGCGATCTTTAGTGGGGCTAGGGGGCATTGCCTCCCTCTTAAAACGTCAGCGAGGACGCCCCGCCGCCCGTGCCGAGCGACCGGCTCTGGGCGCTGATGCTGCGCGAAACGAAGTCGGCCAGCTTCGACAGCGTCTTGGCGTCGGCTTTGCCGATCTCGACGTACTGGGTGAAGCCGGCATCCGTCTTCAAATCCTGCAAGTAGCCGCCGACAGCCCGGTCGGACACGTTGACGCCGATCAGGACCGAGAGCAGGGACTCCAGCGCCTCCGAGGTCATGGCCTGCGTCAGCGCGTCCTTGACACCGCGCGCCGTCAGCGTCGAGGCGTTGTCCATGCCGTCGGTCAGGACGAACACGAGGGCGTTGGCCGCGAAGTCGCTCGCGCCGAGCTGCCGGGCATAGTCCGTCGTGGCGCTGACGGCGTTCTCGGCGGCATCATACAGGGCGGTCGCGCCGCCGATCCGCAGGCAGCCGTCGTAGTCCGCCAGGTTGCAGCGCTCCAGGAGCTTGAACCCGTGCAGTTCGCGGAGGATGTTGTCGAACGAGACCAGGCGCAGCAGCAGGTTGTCGGCGCGCGGGCTGAACTGGCACGCCTGGACGATGCTTTTGAGCGCCCGCTCCAGCTCATCCCGGAAGGCCGAAACGCTGCCGCTGGCATCGCAGACGATGGAAACGAGCGTGTATTCCGCCGCCCCCAGGTCATCCAGCCGGGTGGCCGAGTAGCCGTACCCGCTGGTCGGCAGGGCCGCCTGCCGCAGATCGTCATTGGTTATTAAGAGTGGCATGGTCGTGGTTCCTTTCGCGTGTGCTACGTCGCGTGTGTCACGTCGCGTGTGCTACGTCGCGTGTGCTACGTCGCGTGTGTCACGGGGCTGAAGGCTTTATTGGGGTAACCCCCGTGCTTCGGTAAAGCACATCCCCGCCTGCGCGGGCATAAGAACACGATGCCGACGGCATTTCGCCCGCGCAGGCGGGGGGTTGCACTTCTAAAGCCCCGCCGTTCAGGGCGGGGCCAGCCCTGGGAAAAGCAGCGCTCACGCCAGGAAATCCGTCGTCGTGGACAGCGTCATGCCGCGCGCGGTCATCTCGCGCAGGAAGTCGTCCTGGAACGACTCGAAGCCGGGGACGGGGCTGGTGGCGTCCGTCAGCAGCGTGATCTTGGAGACCAGGCTGTCGTCGCCGAAGTTGTTGGCGACGTCCCGGACGGTGTTGGCGACGCAGTGGCTGCCAGCCTCGCCCGCCACAACAACCCGGTCGGCCTTCATCAACGTCTGGATCAGGGCCGTGTTGATCTGTGTGCCGGGGTCGGCGGGGTCGGGCACGTCCGCTTGGATAGCCGAATAGTGCTCGGTCCAGATGTTGCTGCCTTTGGTGACATAGTCCACAACGGCGAACCGCCCTTCCCACTCGGCCAGGGCCGCGAACAGGTCCGGCATGACCGCGTGGCCCGCGCTGCCGATCAGGCAATGGGGGGGCCAGATGCAGAGCGGGTAGCGGCCGTTCTTGGCGAGCGTCTGGACATAGGCCAGCGCGCGCCGGTACATGCCGGGCTGCGTCGTGGTCCAGCGGCCCGATTCAACGTCGGGGGCGCTGAGGATGGTGAAGGGCGCAGGGTGGCTGCCCGCGCTGTCCTTCCAGAAGATCGGGTGCGCGATGTCCACGAAGTGATGCGAGTCGAGCGTGACGTGGATGTCGTCGAGCTTGGGGGCCAGCCGCCGGACCATGCGCGCCAGCCGGGCCGTGTCGGCTTCGGCGCCGGGGACGTACAGCGCGCCCGACGGGTCGCAGAAGTCCACCTGGGGGTCAATGATCAAGAGTTCCACCTGCATTTGTCCTGCCTCCGGTCTTTAGTGTTTGATTGACAAGAACACTATACCCCAAAAACAAAGAAAGTGTTATAAAAACACTTTCTTTTCAAGATTTTTTCGCGGCCCGTTCCGTGCTGCGTCGCACAAAGGCCCCCGGCCTTGAAAGGCCGGGCTACTCACAGTGAAAGTGCCTCCGGCACTGAAGACAAGTCCCCGCTGGCCTGTCCCCAGTCGCGGAGCGACTTTCACCAGGAGTAGCCCGGCCTTTCAAGGCCGGGGGGCGGGCAGGGCCAGCGCATCTTAATTGGTGAGTAACTTTGTCAAATAGTGGTTGTCCCACCCGGCGCGCTTCTGTTTGGCCTGGATGCCCCGCTTGTGCGTCTTCTCCTGACGCAGCAGGTTCAGCGCGATG
>JAABUM010000828.1_pt1 | contig 50439 bp, 55 predicted proteins | sample 5559161 | NCBI WGS metagenome assembly JAABUM01 (sample SAMN10711868, study PRJNA513369) | rock metagenome | isolation source: Antarctica rocks | place: Antarctica: Victoria Land, Siegfried Peak nord
GCTCCATAGTCCCGCAATCGAGGCCGTCAGAAGATAGGCAAGTGAACAAAAGCCGAACGAGACCGAACGCGCTCGGCCCGTCTATGACATTCCAATCAAACGGTCAGACCGATCCGTTTAGTCCAATCGGTCTTATGTTCAACTGCACATAAGACTGACGCCGCCACGGGCGAACATGGCGATTTGCTCGACATTGTGCGCCTCAGCCGCAACCTCGCCACCGTCATCGAGGCGATGGACGAGGCGCGCCTGTTCCTAAGCCTGCCCAGGCCCGAACCGCCAAAACCGATCCCGGCGCCACGATCGTCGCCCGAGGCGTCGCGGCGCTTGTACGCCATGGGCCAGCCGCTCCGGGGCACGCTCGCGCACGACTATCTGCTCGGGCGCGGCATCACGGCCGACGTTCGATCGCTTCCGCTCCGGTTCCACCCCAACTGCTATCACCAGGCCGGGGAGCATGGACCGCGTGAGGCACGACCCGCCTTGCTGGCCGCCGTCACCGACCTCGCGGGCACGATCACCGGGGTGCATCGCACCTGGCTCGACCCGGCACAGGCGACCAAGGCCCAGCTGTCGACACCGCGCAAGGCCATGGGCCACCTTCTCGGCAACGGGGTCAGGTTAGGGGTGGCGCACAACGTATTGGCTGCCGGCGAGGGCCTGGAAACGATGCTGTCGCTGCGGACCGTCCTACCGACCCTGCCGATGATCTCCGCCCTCTCGTCCAACCACCTCGCCGCACTCCTGCTCCCGAAGCGGCTGCAGCGTCTCTACGTCGCCGTCGACGATGACCGCGCCGGCCGACATGCGGTGGAGCGACTGCGCGACCGCGAGGATCTGCGCGGGATCGAGCTTTGCGAACTCGTGCCGATGCAGGGCGACTTCAATGAGGACGTGCGGCACCGGGGGCCGGAGGCATTGGTCGAGGTGCTCAGGTCCCAACTCGCCCCGGAGGACGTGGCCCGGTTCCTGGTGGATCGACGCCGAGAGGCGTTGACGGGCTGAGCGGGGCTCTGTTGATCGTGCTGAGTAGCGCGGACGGTCACCGCGTCTGTCCTGGTCTGGCGAGAGGCCGCCGCCCACGGCCTTCTGAGAGGGCGATTTCGGCCGGAAGCGGGTCGGGCCGGCAACGGCTGCGGGCGACTTTCTTCCCCTGCGCTCCGCGCATTCCTCGCGAGGCAAGAAAGCCGCCCTCCGCCGTCCTCCGCGGCGCTGCGGCCGCTCGGGCGAAAGCCCGGCGGTGCAAGCCCGTCCCGCTCCCGGCTTCGGATCGCCACGAAGGCCGCGATGGGCGCGGTCTCGATCCCGAGAAGGACGACCCCGATGGCGACCGACCGCGACAGCCACGACTACGAACCCCCGCACGCCAGCAGCCCCACCGCCCGCATCATCGAGCAACTCGAACTTCACGGCTTCCACCCCGCCCGGGGCGAGCACGACCCGCGACCGATGCCCGAACCGCTCACCGTCCACGGCGCGCTGGCCGACGTCTTCGACGCCCTGGTGTCGACCTTCACCGACACGCCGCTCGAACGCGACCTCGAACAGCTCCTCTGGTCGACGGTCCTCGTCTTCCACCGCATGAGCGAAAAAGCGCAGCGCGACCTCGACGACAACGAGGACGACCAGAAGCGCAGCCAGCGCGAGCAGGACGGCTCGGAGGTCAAGTCGGTCGAACTCGAACGGCTCCTCATCGAAGGGCAGGACCGCATCGACCGCCGCGACATCTACGAGGCCATCCGCGACCAGGCGGCCGAGCTGTTCGAGGCGCATGTCGGCTCGACCTGGAAGCCGCTCAGCGGATCGAGGGTCAACCGCAAGGCCCTGACCGCGGCGATGATCGACAGCCGCGACTTCATCTCGGCCAAGCGCCGGGCCGAGACCGAGGTGCTGATCCCCAATGGCGCCAAGATCGCCTTCACCGGCGGCATGGACTGCAACGACCACCAGGCCATCTGGGCCGCACTCGACAAGGTCCGCGCCAAGCACGCCGACATGGTGCTGCTGCACGGGGGCAGCCCGAAGGGCGCGGAGCTGATCGCGGCAAAGTGGGCCGACGCCCGCAAGGTAGTTCAGATCGCCTTCAAGCCCGACTGGACCCGCCACGCCAAGGCCGCCCCGTTCAAGCGCAACGACCAGCTGCTAGATGTCATGCCGATCGGGGTCATCGTCTTCCCCGGTAGCGGCATCTCCGACAATCTGGCCGACAAGGCCCGCAAACTCGGCATTCCGCTGTTCGACTTCCGCAAGGGAGGCGGCGCGTGAGCGCCGCCCACCAACGGCTATCGTTCAAGCGTGAAGACCACGTCGTAAAGGCCTGGATGGGCCTCCCCGAGACCTTTGTTCCGCTCCAGGAACCCACCCTCGCGCAGCCGCTCGATGACTCGCTTTGCCGCCTCCGGACTGGCGCTTTGGGCGTAGTTCACGACGCGGGTTCCGTCGCGGCTGCGGTGTAGACTCGCCGACAACCAGCCGGGGGTGTCCCTCGCAAACTGCGCGGATTGTCGTAGCAGTTCAATGAGCTTCTGCTGTCCACCGTCGGGCACGGTGAAGGTGTTGATCTGGGTGATGATGCCCGAGTTCGCTCTGATGAGAGGCACGGTCTTCTCCTGTCAGGAGGCGAGACCACGCGACGGATCGACGGAAGCCGTAGAGTGACCACAGCGCGCCAAGCCGCCGACGCGATCGCGCCGGTTGCTTGCCGCGGGTTCGCCACCGCAGTGGCGATACGGAGCCTTCCTGATCGGAAGGGATTGGGCTTACCGCCTGCCAATCCTGGTCCTTTTCGACGAGGCCGATGTAGCTGATCAGACCGCCGGTGTGAACAGCGCGATCGAGCATCTCCTGCCCGCGAACACCAACCCGCTCTCATAGTCGCTGATCCTTGGTCCAGCGCACGACCTTGTTCGATCAACCCGCAAGGGGTCGGCTACGCGAGCGTGCCGCCGCTGCGGCTTCGCCTCCGGGTGATCGCGGCCCTGCGCCGGACGCGTCGGGCGCCTGTCGAGCGGGGGTGGTCCCCGCTCCGAGACAGGAGCCGATCCGATGTCGCTTTCCCTCGCACAGCGCAACGCCTGGAGCCTCGCCACGAGCCTCATGGTCTGCATTACCCTGTTCCGCACCGGGCAAACCTACGGCGTGATGCCGTCAGCCGAGTTCGACGGCGACCCCGCGAGCGTCGTCCATGTCTATGATCCGTTCGAGCGCTGAGGGACGCGGGTCGCTCCGGCGGCCCGGACTGTCCGCACGGAAGCGGCTCCTCACGGAGCCGCTCTCACGGCTCCACGCATTTCCGTTTTTGCGACGAGCCGCCGCAATTTCGGCGGGACAAACAGCAGCAAGAACGGCAGAATCGAAGAGAGGAGGGTAGTGCCATGGTGCTTGGGGTCATCTTCAGCCTGGTCGGCATCGGCATCTTGATCGCCATCATGTTCCAGATGGCGATCTTCGCCTTGCCCCTGTTCATTGCCGTCACGGCGGGCCGCTCCGCCTACGAGACCGGCACCGGCGTCATGGGCGCGATCATCATCGGCCTGATTGCCGCTATCGTGGCGTTCGGCGTCGCGCAGCTCATCCTGGCGACTACCAGCTCGACGGCGCTGCGCATCATCATCGCGGCGGCGTTCGCCGCGCCCGCTGCCTTTGCCGGCTACCACGTCGTGCTCGGACTTTCCCATATCGGCGGCGCGCATGGCGTGTGGCAGCCGATCTTCGCGGGAGTCGGCGCGATCATCATCGCCGGCGCGGCGCTGGCGCGCCTCGCGACGCCCATCATCCCGGTGCAGGACTCGGCGCGGCTGGCCTGATCTTAGGATGTGCAACGACTACGGCAACCGGGTAACCTACAGCGCTTACGTCGAGGCGTTTAGCCAAATCAAGCTACCGCTCCGCCTCCCGATCGCCGCCCCCAACTTTGAGCCGCGCGACGACATCCGGCCCACCGAGATCGCACCAATCATTCGACGGCATGACGACGGTGTCGAGCTCGCCCAGTTGCGATGGGGCTTCGTGCCCGGACGGCCCAAAGCGCCGCCGGTGATCAACTTCCGCTCGGAGGGCCGCCGATTCCAGACAGGACGCTGTCTGGTTCCGGCGTCGCACTTCTTCGAGTTCACCGGAACCAAGTCGCCGAAATCCAAATGGCGGTTTACCAAGCCGGGCGAGGACTGGTTCTGCTTTGCAGGACTCTGGCGACCGGCGAACAACGATACGCCCGAGGCCTTCACGATCCTGACCACAGAGCCCGGTCTGGACGTTGCGCCCATCCACAATCGACAAGTCGTGGTGCTGGAGCGAGCGGATTGGACGGCTTGGCTGGATCTCACGCGGCCGGAAGCGGAGCTCCTTCGAGCTTTGCCGATGGGGAGCTTGCAGGTCGAGCAGGTGCGCTAACCGAATTGCGGAATCGCCGTGAGGGAATGCTGGGCGTCGCCCTTCGGGCCGGGCTCGTCGGCTGCGCTCGAACCGGCTACGCCGTTTCGCCCCTCTCGGGCTCGACCCCTGACGTGGGAGGGGCGCGCGAACGCCCCGCTCCGGGTGGAGCAGCGCGCGACGGGTTAATCACCAAGGGCGAGACCGAAGACGACAGCAGCGACCGCGATCCTCGTCCTCGACCAGGGTGGCGTTCGAGGCAGGAGCTGGGCCTTGTTTGAGCCAGGTAAGGCAGCCCTCGGCAGGGCCTTCAGCCGCCCGAGTCGGTCACGTCAACGACATCACGGCCAGGACCGCTGCCCACCGGCCACCGTCGTTCGTGCGCTGGCGCGCGTCTTTGCGCGATCCGAGGTGACGGCCCCTTGTCGGCGAAAGCCGTCTGTCGCCAGTTTGTCTCCGGGCCTGTCCGGCGGGTGCGTCCCACACGACCTCTCATGGCCTGATCTAGCCGACGGACGGCTGCGCCTCGATCGCCTGTGCCGCAACGGCGGCCGGCAACTTTCTTCCCCTGCCGCGCGAGCGCGGCATTCCTCGCGAGGCAAGAAAGCCGCATTCCGCCATCTTCCTTCTGTCCGCTCCGAGACGGTATCGCCCTGGCACCAACGCACCCTTTGGGCGCTCCGCCGTGCCTACTTGGTTGGCGGCGCGGTTGTGCCGAAGAACGCGAGCAGGCGTTGGGTCAGCTCCCCCGGACGCTCTGTCGGGATCCAATGACCGCAGTCCTCGATGACCCCACCCTGCACGTCAGTCGCAGCGAGGCGCATCTGCTGCAGCGGGACCATGCCATTGCCGGATGACCCACCCAACGCCAGCACCGGCATCGTGAGCTTGCGCTCGGCGTAGCCCGCGTTCTGACGGGCGTTCTCGGCAAAGGCTCGGAAGTAGGACAGCCCGGCCCGCAACGCACCGGGTTCCGAGTAGGCCCGCACGACCTCGTCCAAGTCCTCGTCCACCGCGCCCGTGTTGACCGCGATCTGGCGATAGAACCAGGAGAAGTAGAGCCGCTCGCGCCCCGCAATCAGCGCTTCCGGCAGGTCGGCAACGTTGTAGAAGGTCCAGTGCCACAGGCGGGGGTTGCGGGTCAGGTCGTCCCATGGCGGGATTCCCGGCACGGGTGCGTCCAGCAGCACGAGCTTTGACACGGCCTCTGGGTGGCGCGCGGCCAGTGCATAGGCAACCTGCGTCCCGAGGTCGTGTCCGACAATCAGCGCGCGGGAATGGCCAAGTTTCAACAAGAGTTGGCGGATGTCCTCGGCCAACGTGGTGTCGTCGTACCCGGTCGCTGGTCGCGAGCTGTCGCCAAGGCCACGCAGATCCGGCACGATCACGGTATAATGCCGGGCCAGCTCGGGCATGATGCGGTGCCAAGTGAACCAAGTCTGCGCCCAGCCGTGCAGTAGCACCAAAGGTTCCCCCTGGCCGCCGACGACGTAGTGAAGCCGGACCCCATCCACGTCCACCTTGCGATGCGAGAACACCCGGTCGAAGGCTGGCTCGCCGGGCATCGGCCAATACCTTATCCCGGCATCGGTCGGCTGACTGGTTTGGGCAGTCTGGCCAAGGGCCGATGATACGGCGCCAAGGCTTAGCGGGATGGCAATCAACGCCGAGCCAATGAGGAAGCTAGCGAACTTGACCGCGGATGGACGGGCAGTCGAACGGGTCGGCATCGGTTGCTCCGAACAGGAGCGTCTGTAATAGAGTAGTCAACGTAGTTACACAACGGTCTCGCTCTTGCGTGCTGCGATCGCGGCGGGACCGACCCGCTCACGCAGGCTGCGCGCCATATCTGCGAGGGTGACCTTCGCAAGCTCCGCTTCCATCGCCTGTTGCGCCTGATCCGCGACGGGCCGGAGAACGGCCTGGATGTTGCGCCCAACTGGACATCCGGGGTCGGGCGAGCGGCGGTGCAGAGGGATCAGCACCGGCTCTTCCACAGCGCGATAAACGTCGAGCAGCGTCACGTCTTCGGGCGGGCGCGCCAGGACCGCCCCACCGCCCAAGCCAAGCCGAGCGTCGGTGATGCCTGCATCCGCAAGCAGGCAGAACAGCTTGCGGATCACCGCCGGATTGGTGCTCGCGCTGCGTGCGATATCCTCGGACCTGACTGGACCGCCATGATTGAACGCGAGCGCGGCCGCAGCGTGAACAGCGACGGCGAAACGGGTGCTGGTGGGCATGACAGAACCATTGAGCAGTTATGATGGACACATAGTCACTCACTTGTCTCGGGTTATGAAGGAGTGCTGGATCAACCTCAAACACGGCCTCGGGCCGGTCCATGCTCAAGTGCACCCGTGAATCAACTTTTCCGTTCCGCTGCTAGCCCAGCAGGTGCGTTAACATGAATGCCCGGGAAGGAAGGTTTGGCGTCGCCCTGCGGGCCCGGCTCGTCGGCTGCGCCCGAACCGGCCGCGCCGTTTCGCCCCTGCGGGCTCGATCCCTTCTCTGATCGGCCGGTTGGGATCAAGCCCCTTAGCCAAACAAAACCAGCGCCACGAACACCGGGTAGAGTGCGAGCAACAGGCCGCCCTCTGAGCGCCCGAGCTGGCCTCGACGGCTTGCCAGGAGGATAACGATCGTCAGCGCCGCAAGCATGGCCAGAACCGGCAAGTGCAGCACTGCGGCGTCGGCCAGAACGAGCGGGCGGGCGAGCGCGCCCGCCCCAAGCGTCATGGTCGCGTTGTAGGCGAAGGAGCCGACCACGCCCGCCACCACCGCCTCGGAGATGCCGCGCCGCGCCGCGGACCAGGCCAGCACCACCAATTCGAAACCGGTCGCGAATCCGACCAGGGTCAGGCCCATCCGTGTCTGCGTCGCCTCGACGCCGCTGATCCTTTGCACGGCCTCGACCAGCAGCGTTGCGCCGACCGCCATCGCTGCAACTCCCGCTAACACGAACGCCAGGTCGCGCCCGATCCGCGACGGGCGCCCGGAGGCCGCAGCCTCTCTTGCCTCGGCCAACTCGCCCACTTCGCCGAGCGCAGGCGGCCTGCGTTCCACCACCCAAATCGCACCAACGTAGAGCACGTACAATGCGATCAGGATCGCGCCCTCGAGCCGGCCGACTTCTCCATCCCAAGCGAACCAAGCGCCGATGGCGCCGAGTGGAAGTCCGAGCAGGGCGTAACGCATCACCCCGCCCCGGAACGGCAGCGCCGCTATCCACGCTCCCACGCCGAGCGCGACGAGGCAGATCGCGACGTTGGCGCCCACGACATCGCCGAGAGCGATCCCCGGTGAGCCGCGGAGCGAGGCGACCACCGCCGTCGTAAGCTCCTCGGGCTCCGCTCCAGCCAGCAGGAGCGCAAGCGCAAAGGTACTGACGCCCAGTCGCACTGACGCCCTACCGAGATGCTCGGCGAACGCTTCCGCACCCCAGACAATGAGTGCAACACCTACGCAGAAAGCCGACAACCAGAGCGCAATAATCATCCACTCCTCCCTACCGGCAGGCAACATCGGGCGCCGAGTCTGTGAAACCAAGCGCAACTCGTCTCATCCTACTTGATAGACGCTCCCGCGCGGGCCCGCGCTTCTCTTCGAGGTCGATACTGTGACCGCCTCATCATGGGATCTGGCGAATGAAGCGGACCATCTGACGCGCGTCCTGCTCACGAGGCGAGCGGATCAAGGGATCGATCGTTCTCACTTCACCCGTCGTCCCGCGAGGGACGTCTTCCCGCGTCGGACGCGGATCTCTACACGGCCGCCCTGGCCTAAACTGTCCTTATGCTGCTTGCTGCAGCTCGTCCCGTGTCCAACGGAACTCGGTTCCGTCCGACCACATTCGGTGCAGCACCGTGGCGAGCCGACGCGCGAGCGCCACAGCCGCCTTGTTGACGCCGCGCCGCTTGGCGATGTTCATCGCCCAGGCTTTCAGCCACGACCACTTCTTTACGCGCGTCAGCAACGACATTGCAGCTTCGAAGAGAAGCGTTCGCATCATACCATCACCGCAGAGCGATATCCGCCCGATGCGATTGGTCTCACCCGACTGGTTCTGGGATGGCGTCAATCCCAGCAGGGCGCCGACGCTGCGCGACTTCTTGAACCGGGCGGGCACGTCGATGGTCGCGATGTAGCTCAAAGCGACCACCGGGCCGACGCCCGGCACGGTCATAAGGCGGCGGCACACCCCGTCTTCGCGCGCCAGGTTCAGGACCCTGCGATCGAGAACGGCAAACTGCTCGCGCAGGACCCGACGCGCCACCAGCATCGGTTCGACAAAGGAAGTGACGTCCGGCAAACCCTCTATTAGCTCGCGTATCCGCTCCTCGAACTTGGGCGTGCTGATGGGGCCGACCTTTAGGCCGAAGTTGCGCAGAGTGCCGCGCAAGTCATTCTCAATGTCGATTGCTTTGGCTTGAAGCAACTTTCGATGCGTCAGGAGCATTCGCAGCCGCTGGCTCCGCAACGTCTTGACGTGGACGGGACGGAACAGGCCCACCCGCATCATCTGAGCGATCCCGCGGGCGTCGTTGCGGTCCGTCTTGTTGATCTGCGACTGCGCTTTCAGCACCGCCTTCATGGAGCGCGTTTCGACGCAGACGATCGGAAGCTCGGCTTCGGCGAGCGCGCTATAGATCCACTGCGACAACGGCCCGGCTTCCAACCCGATCCGCTTACACCGGAATGCCGCGTCGGAGAGCACCGCCAGAAGCGCTTCCGGCTCGGTCGGCAGCTTCTTCTCCCGGACGACTTTTCCACTATAATCAACGATGCACACCGACGTCTCCTTCACGGACACGTCCAATCCAGCGAAAAATTCCATGATCGCACTCCTTCGTAGCGGTGCGGGCTCACCGGCTTTGCCGTCCTAGCTGAGCAGGAAACTCCCCACCTCCCTTTCAGGCGGGACTGCGAGCCGGCCGATCACCCCATCTGACGCGGGAGGGGCGCGCGAACGCCCCGCTCCGGGTGGAGTGAGCCGGTGGGCTGATCACCAAGGGCAAGACCGATAACGACGACAGCCGTCGCGCGACCCTCATCCGTGGCGTTGAAGGCTGGACCTGGGCCTTGCTTGAGCAACGTAAGGCAGCCCTCGTCAGGGTTCCAGGCCGCCCGAGTCGGTCACGTCAAAACGACACCACGGCCAGAGCCGCTGCCATTGGCCACCGTCGTTCGTGCGCTGGCGCGCGTCTTTGCGCGATCCGAGGTGACGGCCCCTTGTCGGCGAAAGCCGTCTGTCGCCAGTTTGTCTCCGGGCCTGTCCGGCGGGTGCGTCCCACACGACCTCTCATGGCCTGATCTAGCCGACGGACGGCTGCGCCTCGATCGCCTGTGCCGCAACGGCGGCCGGCAACTTTCTTCCCCTGCCGCGAGTGCGGCATTCCTCGCGAGGCAAGAAAGCCGCCGGTCCGCCGTCCTCCGCCGCGCTCCGGCTCGCGAGCGAGTGCGTCGTCGATCGCCTCCGGCCTGCAGATCGCCATCGAGGCCGCGATGGGCGCGGCCCGGTAGACAGACAGGAGACTTCATCATGGCGACCATCGGCACCTTCACCAAGTCGGGCGAGACCTTCAGCGGCTCGGTCAAGACCCTCAGCATCAACGCCAAAACGACCATCAAGGCGGCCGACAAGGGCAGCGACAAGGCCCCCGACTACCGCGTCTTTTCCGGCTCCACCGAGTTCGGAGCGGCGTGGAAGAAGACCTCCAACGAGGGCCGCAGCTACCTCTCGGTCAAGCTCGACGACCCGAGCTTCCCGGCCCCGATCTACGCCACCCTGGTCGAGGGCGATGAGGAGGGCAGCTACAGCCTCATCTGGTCCCGCCGCAACGGCGACTGACCGGCCCGGCGCCGCCCCGCTCCACCCGCAGGGCGTGCGAAAACTCGAGCGAGGCTCCCGCGAACGGAGCCTCGCTCAGCTCTTTCTCAGGCGAGCTTGCCGGCGAGCTGGCCCCGGCCGATCAGGTTCGACGCTCTGATCAGGTTGTAGGCCAGGACCGATAGAGCCATTTCCGTTTTCACCTTCGGGAGGCCTCGAGTGAGGTATCGGCCTCCGCCGGACATTCGCTTGATGGTCCCGAACGGGTGCTCGACGGTGCATCGGCGCAACCGCAACAGACCTGGATCGTCCTCGAACCGCGCGTTCATCCGCTCAAGGGCGTCCTCGTAGACGTGCCGCTTCAGACTTCGTCTCGGCGCGTCGGTGCAGCGCGGCTTCAGCTCGCAGCCGCTACAGCTCGTGGACATGTAGCGGATCGCCGGCTTTTCTTTCAGTGCTGCGCGGCGGGTGAGGCTTCGGTCCCCCGGACAGATGTAGACGTCCGCTTCGCGGTCGTACGTGAAGGCGCTGCGATCGAAGAACGCACCCTGGTTGTTCACCGCGCGGTGCGCGGGCGCGCACGGCTCGATGCCGTCAGCCTCGCAGGCTGCGGCCTGCACGCCGCTCGAATATCCAGTGTCTGCAACGACCCGAAGCGCATCGACGCCAAGCGCCGCCTTGGCGGCCAAGGCGACTGTGTGCAGCGACTGAAAGTCGTTGGCGTCGGTGATCACGTCGTGGTGGATGATGATGCCGCTGACCGGGTCGACTGCGGACTGCATGTTGTAGCTTGGCGGCTTCCGGCCGATGCCCGATCCCATCGGTCTGGCGTCGGGCTCGCCCTCGACCATGGTGGTTCGCTCCTCCGTTTCCAGCCAGGTACTCAGGCGATCCAGCTCGGCGCGCCGCTCCGCCAGTTCCGTCAGGGCGGCGCTGACCGCGCCGGCCGCCTCATCCGGTTCGGCTGCGTCGGTCTCGTCCATGCGGGTCAGATAGCCGGCCACCTGTGCGTCTATGCGCGCCACGGCCTCGCCAATCTCCCGACGGCCGATCACTCGTTTGGGGCTGGCCGCGGCTCTGAACTTTGAACCATCGATTGCCACGAGTTGGCTGCCCAGCAGGCCTTGGGTCCGCGAGAAGAGCACGAAGGCGCGGCACGCGGCGATGATCGCGGGCCCATTGTCTCGACGGAAGTCGGCGATGGTTTTGAAGTCCGGGGTCAGGCGACGTACCAGCCACATCACCTCGACGTTGCGCCTGCTCTCCCGTTCCAGGCGCCGGGAGGAGCGCACCTCATTGATGTAGCCATACAAATACAAACGCAACATGTCGCGCGGATCGTACCCTGGTCGCCCAGTCGTTGCCGGGATCGCGCGCTCGAAACCAAGTCCGCGGAAGTCGAGGCTGCCGACAAAGGCATCCACAACGCGGACCAGCGCGTCGGCTCCGACATACTCTTCGATGGCTGGCGGCAGAAAGCTAACCTGCCGCCGATCGTCCCCTTGAATGAACTGCATAAGAGCTGGACCGCACCGTTGCCGATGCGGCCCAGCTTAGCCGATCCGCGCCCGTTTTCACACACCCTGCACCCGGAGCGGGGCGTTCGCGCGCAGAGTCCGCAAGCGTGCAAAGCCGCGTTTCCGGATCGGCGGCTCGGCGGATTTGCCCGCGTGGGCGGGCCTCCGAACCGAATCGACCGTAGTCGCCGATGTCGCCGATACTGCCCGTTAGCGCCGGAAAACCCGCTTGAGTTGCCGCCACGGCGACTATTATAGTCGTTTTCCTAGTGCGCGCGGGCAGCGTGTCGGAGGTGATCTTAATGATCACCGCCCGACAGGTTCGGGCCGCGCGTGCGCTTCTGAACTGGACGCAGGAGACGCTAGCTGACGAGGCCCTGGTGGCGCTTACTGCGCTCAAACGTCTGGAGTCCGAGACCGGGCTCCCGGTGCGCACCGACACGCGTGACCAGGTCCGCCGCGCGCTGGAGCGGAACGGGATCGTCTTCCTCCAGTCCGAGCGGGGCGAGGGCGTCATGGTGGTCCGCCAGGAAAACGCGACCTGATGCTGGACCGGCCAGGCCGCGCCCCGTTCGCCGGCCTTTCCCCGTCAGCGTGCTCCGGCTTTTACCAGCAAGCTAGGGAGGGGAGCCCATGCACACACCGCCCAAAGAGCCCGCTGTGGCCGACACGGCGCCGACCGCTGAGTGGCTCACTGGCTATGACGAACAGCATCTCGTCACCTACCTGCGCCTGCTTGACGCCGCCGCGGAGAATGCCGACTGGCGCGAGGTCGCGCAGCTCGTGCTCCGCATCGATCCCGCCGAAGACCCGGAGCACGCCAGGCACGTCTGGGAAAGTCACCTGCAGCGCGCGCGCTGGATGACCACCAGCGGCTACCGTCACCTGCTTCGGGGCGGAGCGCCGCACTGACCCTCTGTTGCGCGCAGGGCAACACGTGTCGTCGACGGCGGGCCTATGCAGATCGGCGCTCGAAGCCGACTTCTCCTTCCAACCGTCGGAGTTCGCGACGGAAGTGGAGTGGGCGCCATGCCGAAGGCAGACTGGCGTTCGCCGGAAGCGTACGAGGACCGGAGATTCCTGGACGCACCCGGCTTCGCCTACGAGTTCCTTGCCCGGAACGACGAGTTCCAGCGCGAGCGTCGCAAGCTCGACCGCGACGCTGAGCGGAAGCAACTCGAGTCTAACGACGCCGACGCCTTCGCGCGGCGTTGGGGGTTGCGATTTCGCGCGGCAATCCGACAGCGACACCGACCCGCGCCGCGTGCTTTGGACGCCGGCGGCGCTCCCGACGGTCATCTCGCTCATCGACCTTCCGCCTGAGCTGCGCAGCCTCGTCAGGAGCCTCGACCTCGGCGGTCTCGGGGATCCGCTCGCTGTGTACGGCGGAGAACGCGTGTTCGGCGTCAACCCTGGGGCGCTTCGACTTGCCGACGAGCGGTCGGATGGGACAGAACTCGCCGCCGTCCTGCTGCCGCTCGACGCCTTGTTTGAGATCAGGCTCATTGCGGCCGTGCGGCTCGCGCGGGCTCTGAGCGGTCGGCGGCTTGGGCTCGATCCTTCCGCATTGCCGGCAAACCGCCGCGCTCGCTTGCTGCTCGCGCTGCGGGCGCTGGACGGTCGCCTCGACCATGCCAGCTACCGCGATATCGCCGAGGCGCTCTTCGGTGCCGACCGCGTGCCGAATCGCGGCTGGAAGACGCATGACCTGCGCGACCGCACTGTACGCCTGGCGCAGCTCGGCTTTCGGTTGATGCGCGGCGGCTACCGCCATCTCCTTCTCCATCCTTACCGGCGCAAAATCTAGCACGAGCCCTGCGGCTTCAAGGGTGGCGTTCTCGCCACCCGGCGAGATCGCGGCCAACCCCGCCGGGGCTCCTTCGCCACTGTGACCTGCACGAGCCGCCCGTATCCGGCGGCCCTCCACAGGATCACGGAGCCCGCCCGATGTCCGCCAACGCCGCCGGCATTCCGCCGCGCTACCTGCGCACGCCCGAAGCCGCGCGCTTCCTCGGTCTCTCGGGCCGAACGCTGGAGAAGCATCGCACCTACGGCACCGGTCCACGCTACGCCAAGCTCGGCGGGCGCGTCCTGTACCGACTTGAGGACCTGCAGGCCTGGTTCGACCGCGGCTCGAAAGCGTCGACCACCGACGACACCGGCCAGGTTGTCCTACCGGCCAAGCGCCATCCAGAGCTGGCGCCCTACGCCGGCGCACCGCGTCGCTGATCGCTGCCGCGCCGCGTGCCCTCCCGCACCCACACCGAGCGCGAGCAGCTGGAGCTGTTCCGCGCGCTCCCCGGCGACCTCGCCCCTCGCGATGCCCAGGACCTCATGGCCTATCCCTTCTTCAGCCTCGCCAAGACGCATCGGACGACGCCGATCGACTTCCGCGCCGGCGCGGTCGCGATCCGCGTGGAAGCCGTGCCCGAGCACGGCATGGCGACGATCTGGGACGCCGACGTGCTGATCTGGGCGGCGAGCCAAGTCGTCGAGGCGCGCGACGCGGGCTTGCGCACCTCGCGCTTAATGGCCGCTACACCCTATGAGATCCTCACCTTCACAGGCCGCGGCACGAGCCTGCGCGACTACCAGCGCCTCAAGGCGGCACTGGATCGGCTGCAGTCCACCACCGTCGCGACCTCCATCCGCCAGGTCAGCGAGCGGCGGATGCACCGCTTCTCCTGGATCAACGAATGGAAGGAGCGCGCCGACCGCTCCGGGCGGCCAGAAGGGCTCGAGCTGATCCTCCCCGACTGGTTTTACTCGGCGGTCCTCGACGACGCGCTCGTCCTGACCATCGACCCCGCCTACTTCGATCTGACCGGGGGACTGGAGCGCTGGCTCTACCGTCTAGTCAGGAAACATGGCGGTCGTCAGCGCGCCGGCTGGCGCTTCGACTTCCGCCACCTGCACCAGAAGTCCGGCTCACTGTCGCCGTTCAAGCGCTTCTCCTTCGAGCTGCGCGACATCGTCCGCCGCCAGCCGCTGCCGGGCTACACGCTCGCGATCGAGGTCGCGGCGGTAGGACGCCCAGTGCTCGCCTTCGAGCCGGCGGCCTGTGGACAAGCTGTGGAAGCGCTCGTGCTATCGGGAACCCGAACTATCGTGCCATCGGGAACCCGAGGCTCGTGCTATCAGGAACCCAAACCGGACCTAAGTCGCGGGCCTGCAACGACAAATCGGCCCCTTAACTTAGAGTCTAACCAAGAATCTAACTCTTCTGTTGGGGGCGGCCTGTTTGCGGATAACCGCAGCGATGGGCGCGCACGATGATCGTCGCGCTCCTCAACCAGAAGGGTGGTGTCGGCAAGACAACCCTGGCCCTGCACCTCGCCGGACGCTGGGCCGGGAAGGGGAAGCGGGTGCTGGTGGTCGACGCCGACCCGCAGGGCTCGGCGCTCGACTGGTCCGAGCAGCGCGCCCGCGAGCAGCTGCCGCGGCTGTTTGGCGTGCTGGGCCTCGCCCGCGAGACGCTGCATCGCGAGCTCCCGGCCTTCGCCGCTGAGGCCGACCACGTCGTCGTCGATGGTGCGCCGCGCACGACCGGCGTGGCGCGTTCGGCCCTCCTTGCGGCCGACCTGATCCTGATCCCCGCGACGCCGTCGCCGTTCGACGGCTGGGCGTCGGCGGAGATGCTGCGGCTGCTCGACGAGGCGCGGGTGTTCCGCCCACAGATCGTCGCCCGGATGCTGCTGAACCGCTGCGCGGCCCGCACCGTCATCGCGCGCGAGATCGCCGACGCGTTGGCCGAGCACGACCCGCCGGTGCTCGCCAGCCGCATCGGCCAGCGCGTCGCGTTCGCCGACGCGGCGCGCACCGGCCGGCTCGCCGAAGAACTCGATCCCGGCAGCCTGGCCGCCGCAGAGATCGCGGCGCTCGCCACCGAGGTGGAAGGGCTTGCGCCATGAGCGGTCGCGGCATCAAGCCCGCCTTCTCCTCCCGGCCGACCGACGCCGACGCCTGGGTCCGCACCCCGGGCAATCTCGCTGCGTCCCTCCAGGCGAACACGGCGCGGCTGACGATCGACGTCACGCCGGCGCTGCGCGGGCGCATCAAGGTGACCGCGTTCGGCCGCGGGCTGACCGTCGCCGACATGCTCCGCGCGCTTCTGGAGCGCGAATACCCGGAGTCACGCGACAGTGCGGGAGGCGCGCCGTGACCGCCGACACCCGTGTCGAGCTCCTGCACCTAGAAGGCAAGATCGAGCGCTGGATCCGGTTTGGCCGGCATTCACACGAGGAAATCCTCGATCGGCGTCGTCGTGCTCTCTGGTTCGCTCCGGGTGCGGTGTTCGCCTTCGTGCGCTGGGCATCGGGCGACTACGGCACGCTGGTGTCACGCGTCGACATCGTGCGCGCCCGAGACGTCGGCCAACCGATCACGACCGTGCCGGGCGTGACCCCTGGCGGTGAGTCGCTGCTGCGCCTCTCCGGCTGGCCGAAGGTCGAGCAGGTGCTCGCCGCCATCGACCAGGTCGAGGCGCTCGGCCTGCAGTCCGAGGACGTGTGCCCGGACCATTGGCGGCACGTCCACAACCGCATCACCGCCAGCGGTAGGCCGCGTCCCTACGCGCCCGACCGGCATCGCGCCTGGCTCATGCGCCGGAGGATCGAAGCATGAAGATCGCCTGGAAAGCCCTGCTCACGGGCGCCGTGGGAGTAGGCGCTATTACGTTCACGGCGATCGGAACTCGTCCGCCGCGCTTGATCTGGAATGCGAGCGCCAGCGTGCCGATTGGGCTCTACCGCGTGCACCCCGATGCTCGTCCCGAGGTCGCCGACCTCGTCGTCGTGCGACCGCCCGAGGCGCTGGCCTGGTTCCTCGCCAAGGGCGGCTACCTGCCGCGCAATGTGAGGTTGTTGAAGCGCATTGCGGCGCTTCCAGGCCAGCAGGTCTGCCGTACGGGAACCGCGATCACTGTAGATGGCGTGCCGTTCGGCGACGCCCTGGCGCGTGACCGGCGGGGCCGCGCGCTCCCGGTCTGGCAGGGCTGCACCACGCTCACGAACGACCAGGTGTTCCTCATGAATCCGGAGCGACGAGACTCGCTCGATGGCCGCTACTTCGGCCCGGTCCCGCGAGAAAGCATTGTCGGCCAAGCCTCGCCAATCTGGACCGAGGAGGACCGCTGACATGCAGCTTTCATCCGCTTCCCGGCCCTTCTGTCCCCTTTCCGGCCGTGGATCATCGGCAGCACTGGCGTTGGTCGGCGTGCTGATGTTCTGCGGCGATACAGCAGCCGCGGGCCCGGCGCCCGTGCGAACGCAGAGCGCGCCGAGCCTCGACGAGATCGTTCGATCCACGATCGTCGAAGCGTCGCGCCGGTTCGGCGTTCCCGAACGCTGGATCGTCGAAGTCATGCGGGTCGAGAGCCGGGGCGTGCCGACCGCCGTGTCGCCGGCCGGAGCGATCGGGCTCATGCAGGTGATGCCCGCGACCTACGCGCGCCTGCGGCTTCGCTACGGCCTGGGCGCTGATCCTTACAACCCGCGCGACAGCATCTTGGCGGGCGCGGCGTACTTGCGAGAGATGTACGATCATTATGGCGCGCCGGGGTTCTTGGCAGCCTACAATGCCGGTCCGGGTCGCTGGGAGGCGCATCTGTCCGCGCTCGACGACTGCCAGGCGAGACGTTGCGCTACCTCGCGAGACTCGGTCCCGTAGTCGACCCGAGTGCCTCCTCCCTGCCGGCGTTTGCGCTCCGCACCTCCGCGTCGTCGCCGCTCAGCGCCCCGATTTTCGTCGCGCTGAACATTGGCCCGCGTCCCGTTGCAGGCGCGGCGGAGCGAGAGCGCATCGTCCGGGTTATTGCAGACAATCCAACGATTGTCGGTCGACCGGGTGCAGTGTTCGTTGCTCGCCAACTGACGCCCGAGAGCACACCGGACGAGCGGACAGTCGGAGATTTGTCGGCAGATCAGCGGCAACCTGATCGCCCGCCAAACGGCTCACGGGCAGCATCATTGGAGGAGTTGAACCCGCTCTTTGCGCTGCACAGTCGATCGGGGGAGCGTCGGTGATGGAACTCGCGCTCTGGCGTGGACCTGCGTGTTTTGGCGGAGGTTCGGCCGGGAGGAAAGGGAGCTGGGCAGAGGGCAGATTAGGAGGGCGAGATAAAACGGCTGCCAGCCGCGGGTGTTCGGGTTGGGAAGTTATGTCCCAGGAACAGGCACTTAGCAGATCTATCAGCGCCAGACACTTGCCACGGCTGGCTGGCGCACAAGTCTCAAACGCGTACTGCAACAAGGACTTACGCGTCAGCTACCTGCCTGCTGGCACCGGAGCCAAGGCATGACCGGACGCGACGACGACCTGCGGGTCCGGCCAGGTCGGGTCGGGAACACTGGACGCGGCGGCGGCAGGCCGCAGAGCTTAGTCGGCCAGGTCATGCGCGCCGCGCGCAAAGCCGGGCACACCGGCCCGGGACTTGGTCGCGGCGCGCGGGGCGGCGCGTCCGGGTTCGGCCGAGGGCGGGCCGCGGCGGCGGCGATGGCTCTGCGCTCGCCCCAGCGCCGGGTGGTCATCAAGGCACGGGTGGTGCGCCAACGCGGATCGAAGTTCCGCTCCGCGCCGCTTGCCAAGCACGTCAGCTACCTGCAGCGGGATGGTGTCACGAAGGACGGCACGGACGCCCGCATGTTCGACGCGCGTGGTGACGAGGTGGACGCATCGGCGTTCGCCGAGCGCTGCGAGGGTGACCGCCACCACTTCCGATTCATCATCTCGCCCGAGGACGCGCCCGAGATGGCCGATCTGCGCGGCTTCACTCGCGACCTCATGGCGCGCGCCGAGCACGACCTCGGCACCAAGATCGACTGGATCGCGGTCGATCATTGGAACACTGACCAGCCCCATGTGCATGTGCTGGCCCGCGGTGTCGCCGAGGACGGTTCCGACCTCGTCATCAGCCGGGAGTACATCAGCCGCGGGCTGCGCGGGCGCGCCGAGCAGCTCGTCGATCTGGAGCTCGGTCCGCGTTCGGAGCGCGCGATCCGGTCGAGCCTGGAGCGGGAGGTCGGAGCCGAGCGCTGGACCGGTCTCGACCGCGCGCTCCGCGCGGCGGCGGACGATGGCGGTGGCGTCATAGATCTCCGGCCCGGCACGCCTGCACCCGATCCCGAGCTGCGACGCATGATGATCGGCCGGGCTCAGACCCTCGAGCGGCTGGGCCTTGCGGAGCCGGTCGGGCCGGCGGCGTGGACGATCAAGCCCGACCTCGAGCCGACGCTCCGCGCGATGGGCGATCGCGGCGACATCATCAGGACCATGCACCGCGCGCTTTCCCAGGGTGGTCGCGAGCCGGGCGTCGGCGACTTCGCGATCCACGGCGAGGACGCGCCCGCTGTGCTCGGACGACTCGCCGATCGCGGCTTCCACGACGAGCTGAAGGGCTCGGCTTACGTCGTGATCGAGGGCGTGGACGGGCGCTCGCATCATCTGCGTTTCGGCAGCCTGGAAGCGACCGGCGACGCAGCCGTCGGCGCCATCGTGGAGGCGCGGCCGTTCACCGGCGACCATGGGCAGCGGCGGCTGAGCTTGTCGGTGCGATCGGACCTGTCACTCCAAGCGCAGCTGAGCTCCTCGGGATCGACTTGGCTGGACCGCACGCTGGTCGCCCGCGAACCGGCGTCCTTCGCGCAATGCGGGTTCGGGGCGGAGGTGCGCGACGCGCTTGAACGCCGGACAGATCATCTGACGTCCGAGGGGCTGGCGCGGCGGCAAGGTCAGCGGACCGTGCTCGCTCGCGACTTGCTCGATACGCTGCGTCGGCGGGAGATCGACGCAGCGGCAGGGCGGCTTTCGGCTGAGACCGGGCTGCCCCGCCAAGCCGCAGCGGAAGGCGAGCGCGTCGCCGGCGTCTACCGCCAGCGTGTGCAGCTTGCGTCAGGGCGGTTCGCGATGGTCGACAACGGACTCGGGTTCGAGCTGGTGCCGTGGAAGCCGGCGCTGGAACAGCGTCTTGGGCGGCAGGTGTCCGGCGTGGTGAAGGCGGGCGGCGCGGTGGATTGGAGTTTCGAGCGGAAACGCGGGCTTGGGCTCGGGTGAGGCTGCATCTCCGGTCGGCTACTTCCGCTCGCGACCCTGTGTGGACGGCTCTCCGTTGGCAAGCTTGAACAGTCGCTTCGCATTGCTGGTTGGTGCGGCCATGTGTCCGACCTGTTGGTGCGGCACATAGCGCCGCTGGCCGTAATGCCATTCGCGCGGCTCGGGTCCCGATCAAACTCTCGCACTCTAGGTGCCTGGGTCATTGTGGGTTTTCCCGATCCGGCGGTTCAACCGGCTTGTTGCATTAGCTTCTGTTCGCCCTTTCCAACCTCGTCAGGCGCGGTCGCCCGCGCCGTGTTCCTTACGCAACCTGCGGCTCTCGATAGCGTTCGCCGCTGGTCATTATCGCCCAGATCATGCGAGCGTTCTTGTTGGCGAGCGCGACCGCTGCGATCTTTGTCTTGCGGCGCGCGAGCAGCTGCACGAGCCAAGGCCGCTTTGCTCCGTTGCGTTCGGCGTATCGCACCACTGCCATCGCACCGACGATGAGCATCTGACGCAGATACTGGTGTCCGGCCTTGGTGATTCCGCCGAGCCGCTCCTTGCCGCCGCTGGAGTTCTGCCGCGGTACCAGGCCGATCCAAGCGGCGAGGTTGCGGCCTGAGCGGAAGATCGCGGGATCGGGAACAGTCGCCACGATGGCGCTTGCGAGCAGCGGGCCGACGCCGGGTATCTCCATCAGCCGGCGGCCGAGCTCGGTCTCTCGCGCGCTTGCCAAGATCCGGCGGTCGTTCTCGAGGATCTGATCCTTCACGATGCGCAGCTGGGCGGCCAGCATTTCCAAGCAGATCCGTGCGTCGGCCGGCACCCGCTCGTCGGTCGGGTCCGCGATCACGTCGAGGAGCTGATCGATGCCGTTCCTGCCGATCGGCGCCACGACGCCGAATTCGGCAAGGTGCGCCCGCAGTGCGTTCGACAGCTGCGTTCGCTGGCGGTTGAGGATCAGGCGGACACGGTGCAGCATCATCGCGCTCTGCTGCTCGGGCGACTTGATCCCGACGAAGCGCATCGTCGGGCGCGTCACCGTTTCGCAGATCGCCTCTGCGTCAGCTGCATCGTTCTTGCCGCGCTTGACGTACGGCTTCACATACTGCGGAGGCATCAGCTTCACCTCGTGCCCGAGCGCGACCAGTTCTCGTGCCCAGTAATGCGATGTCGCACATGCCTCTATGCCGATCAGGCACGGCGGCAGTTTCGTAAAAAACTTCAGCATGCGCCCACGTGTCAAGCGCTGGCGGATCACCGCCGTACCTTCAGCATCAACACCGTGAACCTGGAACACGTTCTTCGCGATGTCCAAACCGATCGTTGTGACGTTCCTCATCGTGCCTCTCCTTCCGGCTCTCCGCAGAACATCCTGCGGCAGGGTTGGAGAGCCGTCCACGTCATCAATCTCGGTCATACCCGCAGTTGTCACTTCATCTTGGAAGCGGTCGATCTGACAATCTGCCTCGCTTCTTTTAATCGCGGGTGAGCACTGCGGAGAGCACGCCAAGGCGACCCTCGCGAATGTTGCGGCCGAGGTTGCCGGTGATCGCTTGGAACTCGGGTCCCATGATGACGCCAAGATTAAGCCCGGCGGGCGGAGGGCTGGCCATAGCGGCCTTGAACCAGTCCATCGCCGTCTTAGTGTCATCGCGCCAGAGCGTCACCGTGAACCCGGCGTCTTCCAGTGTGGCACGCGTATACTCGGCGCTAAGAAGAAAGCTGGTCGAGGCGTCGCGCGCCCAGGGCGCGGGATAAACCACGTCGCCTTCCTTCATTAAGAGGTCATAGGTGGCGAGCCGGCCACCGCGTTTCAGGACGCGGTAGACTTCGGCGTAGAGCGCTGCGCGGTCGGCGATGTTCATCGCGACGTGCTGCAGGAACACGCTGTCAAAACTGCCATCGTCGAACGGCACGTGCAAAGCGTCGCCGACGCGAAACGTGACTTGGTCTTCCAAGCCGCAGCGCGCGGTCAGATAGTCTGCCGCCTCGATGAAGCTCGGGCTGAGATCGACGCCGGTGACTTGGCAGCCGAACGTCGACGCCAGATAGCGCGCGGGCCCCCCAACTCCGCAGCCGAGATCGAGCACGCAGTCTCCTGACTTCAACTCTACAGCACCGGCCAGTTCGGCGGTGGCGAGGATGCCGCGCGTGTGGAACTGGTCCAGCATGGCAAGCTGGGCGACAGTCAACTGCTGGCCCTCGGAGGTGATTGGTGCCAGCGCTGCCTTGATGCGGTCGACGAGGCCTGGCGCTTCATAATGCGCGCGAACGCGGTCGATGGTTTCCGTCATGGTCGATGTCCTTGCATAGAGGAACAGTCAGACGCGCTGGGCGACGCGCTCGCTGGGGGTTGGGCTGATGGCATTTGCTCTTGCGGGTGCAGACTTACTGTTCAGTGCCACGCCGTGCTCTTCCCGCCACAGCGCGGAATCGGCGCTCAACAAGAGTCGGTTGGGCCGCGGCATCCAGAGCGCATCAGCGAACCGGCGCGGGTTGATACCCGGGCGCAGCGGCACGCTCATGAAGCCAGCAAAGGTCTTTATGAAGTTGGCCGCCGTGCGCTGCGCCTGCGGCTGAGCGGCATAGCGTCGGGTGATGACCTCGAAGCTCTCCGGCGGGCGGCCGGCGACATCGAGCACATGGCTGGTCGGCCCGCCCATTTCAAACGCGCCGCGATCATGATCCTGCATATAGACGGCCAACTGGCTGAGCAGAAAGCGGTCGATCCCGTCCATGCCCGCCGCCTTGTAGAACATCCACAGTGGCAGCTGCACATGGCGCACGGTGCGACCGAGCACCTTTCCCATGATCTGCGCCATCTCTGTCACCGACAGCATGTCGGGGCCGGTCGGGCGGTAGCTCTTTCCCGCGTGCTTTGCTGGGTCGATCAGCGCGCCGACTGCGACGCGAGCGATATCGTCGACAGACGGCGGCGCATTTCTGCTGGAGCCGCGCGCCGGGAAAGGCAGCACGCCCATGTGCGCTGCATATTTGAGAAGGATCATGTACGGCAGATCGGCGAAGAAGCCTGGGTTGACGATCGTGAGTGCCGTGTCGGGCAGCATCGCGAACAACCGGTCCGCCAGCCAATGCTGGCGCGTCGCCAGCGCCGGGTGCGCCGGGTTGGCCAGCCATTGACTCAAGACCACCGTCGACTCGAGCCGGGCTTCGTGCGCGGCAATCGCGAAGGCCGAGGCGCACTGAATCATGTAGGGGTCGAACGGCGGCAGGAAGAAGCCGCGCTGCACGCTGCGCATGGCATCGAGCAGCGCCTGCGGATCGGCGAGATCACCAACCGCGATCTCCGCGCCGGCGGCCTTCAACTTCTCGCTGCGTCGGTCTTCGCGGCGGACGTAGGCGCGGACGGGATAGCCGGCAGCCAACAGGTGCGCGGCGACCTGGCCGCCGGTCTTGCCGGTGGCGCCGGTCACGAGGATACGAGGCTTGGAGGGGGTGGCCATGGGACAAGTCCTTTTCTGGCACCACCCATAGCCCTGGTTTCATTGAACGAATATCTGCGATAATGTGCATTAGTCATGAAGAAAAACTTCGCTATTCGGCGTGGGGCGCTTGACGGTGTCGAGATGTTTCTCGCGGTCGCGCGCCACCGCAATTTTCGCCGTGCCGCAGCCGAGCTTGGCGTCACGCCCTCGGCAGCGGGCCAAGCGGTGCGCGCCCTGGAGACGCGGCTCGGCGTCGCGCTGTTTGTACGTACGACGCGCAGCGTCGGCATGACCGAAGCGGGCGAGCGATTCCTGGCACAGGCGGAACCCGCCTATCAGGCGCTCGCGGCTGCGGGTGCGGCAGCAAGCGATCTCGGGGGGCGTCCCGCCGGGCTGTTACGCCTGGCGGTGCCCCGCGCGGTGGTGCCGCTGATCATCCGGCCGGTGCTGGCGTCGTTTGCTGCGGCCTATCCCGACATCGAACTCGAGATCGCCGCGAGCGAGGAATTTGTCGATATTTCTTCCCAGGGGTTCGATGCCGGTATGCGCATGGGTCAGTTCATCGCCAATGACATGACCGCGCTGCGGCTTACGCCTCCCTTTCGGATGGTCGCGGTCGGCAGCCCCGATTATCTCGCGCGTCGCGGAACACCTTCGAAACCGGAAGACCTGCAGCGTCATGCCTGTCTCAGGCTTCGCCGCTCGGCGGGCGGATCATCGCCGTGGCGCCTCATCGACGATGGCAAGCCGCTTGAAATCCTCGTTCAGGGGCCGTTGATCGTCGGCGATTTTCCGACGCTGCTCGATGCCGCGATCGATGGCGTTGGACTTGCCCAAGTGCCAGAGCCGGTTGCGGTCGCGCCCATCAAAGCCGGCGTGCTTCGGCAGGTACTGGTGTCGTTCGCGCCCGAGACGCCGGGCGTTTTCCTCTACTATCCCGATCGCCGCCAGGTGCTTCCCAAACTGCGTGCATTCATTGAACATTTGAAGGCGCAAACGAACCGGATGCCGACCCTGGACGAGCTATCGTGAGCTCCACGAAGCGTGGGGCGGCTGAGGTTTTAGTTAGATCGCTCAAACTTCGCGGTGCCCATGCCGCCCGCTGTCCCTCCTCGCGACCATCCTGACACCCACAAGCTGGGCGCTTAATGTCAAAGCGCGAGCATCAGCTTTCTCGTGGTGCGGCCCGAAAACAGACCAGCAACTACGTCCCCCACTCTCGCCATTCCAAGCGACCTTTCTCAACAGCCTCGACGGCTTTTGGGAAGAGTGTCGTTTTCCCATTCAGCGGTCCTTTTCGGGATTGCCGACGCCGCCTGCCAACGGCAGGTATCGCCACCTGTCGTCCCGAAACTGGTCTGTCCGTTCACCACCCGAATCGGTTATTGCACGCCACGACACGCTAGGCTTCGACACCGTGGATCATCCATTGTATCGCTGACCAGGAATACTCTTCGTAGAACCCCGTCCAGTTCGACGGGACCACTATGAACGCCACCCGCATCCTCTGGGGCCAGGTCCTCACCGTCTGCTCCATCGCGCTCGCATTCATCTGGGCCGCCACCCAGTGGACGGCGGCGCAGCTTGGCTACCAGGCCCAGCTTGGCCATCCCTGGTTCGTGGCTGACGGATACCCCGTCTATCACCCGCCCGCGTTCTTCTGGTGGTGGTTCGCCTACGACGCCTACGCGCCGCACGTCTTCGAGCACGGGGCCTATATCGCGGCCTCGGGCGGTCTCGTCGCCGTCGTGGCGGCGATCGGCATGTCGGTGTGGCGGGCGCGGGAGGCCAAGCACGCCGACACATACGGCTCGGCGCGATGGGCAACCGAGAAGGAGGTGCGGGCCGCCGGTCTGCTCGGCCCGGACGGCACGGTCCTCGGTCGGCTGGGAAACGCCTACGTCCGCCATGACGGACCCGAGCATGTCTTGTGTTTCGCGCCCACCCGCAGCGGCAAGGGTGTCGGTCTTGTGGTGCCTACACTCTTGACCTGGGCCGGCTCGGTAATCGTCCACGACATCAAGGGCGAGAATCATGGGCTCACCGCCGGGTGGCGCGCCCGGTTCAGCCGCGTCCTCCTGTTCGATCCGACCAACCCAGACAGCGACGCCTACAACCCGCTATTGGAGGTGCGCCGCGGGCCGAACGAAGTGCGCGACGTCCAGAACGTCGCCGATATCCTGGTCGACCCCGAAGGTGCGCTGGAGAAGCGCAATCACTGGGAGAAGACCAGTCACGCGCTGCTGGTCGGCGCCATACTGCACGTCCTATACGCCGAGCTCGACAAGACGCTGGCCGGCGTCGCAAACTTCCTCTCCGACCCGAAGCGCCCGATCGAGACAACGCTCCGCGCCATGATGACCACGGCGCATCTCGGCGAAGCTGGCGTCCATCCCGTGATCGCCAGCGCGGCCCGCGAGCTGCTGAACAAAAGCGAAAACGAGCGCTCCGGCGTCCTTTCCACAGCCATGTCGTTCCTCGGGCTTTATCGCGATCCCGTGGTGGCGCAGGTTACGCGCCGCTGCGACTGGCGCATCCGCGACCTTGTCGACGGGCAGCGACCCGTGACTCTGTATCTGGTCCTCCCACCTTCCGACATCAGCCGCACCAAGCCGCTCGTGCGGCTGATCCTGAACCAGGTCGGCCGTCGTCTGACGGAAGAGCTGGAGGATAAGCGTAAGCGCCACAAGCTCCTACTCATGCTCGACGAGTTCCCGGCGCTCGGCCGTCTCGACTTCTTTGAATCGGCGCTCGCGTTCATGGCCGGGTACGGCATCCGCTCCTTCCTGATCGCGCAGTCGCTGAACCAGATCGAGAAGGCCTACGGCGTCAACAATGCCATTCTCGACAACTGCCACGTCCGCGTTTCCTTCGCAGCGAACGATGAGCGGACGGCCAAACGCGTATCTGACGCGCTCGGCACCGCGACGGAAATCCGCGACGCCAAGAACTACGCGGGCCATCGGCTCTCGCCCTGGCTCGGGCACCTCATGGTCAGCCGCCAGGAAACGGCGCGACCGTTGCTCACGCCCGGCGAGATCATGCAGCTTCCACCGACCGACGAGCTGGTGCTCGTCTCGGGGCTGGCGCCGATCCGGGCCAAGAAGGCCCGCTACTATGCCGACAAGCGCCTTGCTGCGCGCGTGCTGCCGCCGCCCGAGCGGAAGCCGGGAACGAGTGCCGTGGTGGGGCCCAGTGACGATTGGAGCGGCTTGAAGCCGTTGGTAGCGCCCGCTGCCATAGCGGTCGCCCCACCGGGGCCGGCCGCCGCGCCCGCGAACGCGCCTGCCGGAGATAAGTCCGCCGAGGCCGAGGATCCGGCCAACGCCGGTATCCGCCGCGAGCCCGAGCTGCCCGACCATGAGGCGATCGTTCCTGAGGCTTCGCTGCCGCGGCCCGCACGCGAGTTCGATGACCTGGACGACGAGCCGGACGCTGAAGCAGAAGGGATCAAGGCGCGCGTGCTGCAAGCGCGGGCGTCGCGCAGCCTCGCCCGCCAGGTCAGCCTCGATCCCGGCGACGGCATGGCGCTCTGAGGCATGGCGGCGCGCGGCAAGTACACCTTTCGGCTCTCGACCGAGCTGGCGGCGCAGCTCGCCGACTACTCGGCCCGGAGGCGCGTTCCGCAGGCGCAGGTCGTGGAGGCGGCGCTCGCCTCCCACCTGTCACCGGACGGCGCCGACCGGCTCGAAGCCGCGCTCGCCCGCCGGCTCGATCGCATGACCCGCGGCATCGAGCGGCTGGAGCGCCACACCACGATCAGCAACGAGGCCATCGCGCTGTTCGTCCGCTTCTGGCTGACCGCCGTGCCGCCACTCCCAGATACCGCGCAGGCGGCCGCCCAAGCCAAGGGTCGCGAACGCTACGAGGGCTTCGTCGAGGCGCTCGGCCGCCGACTCGCCAAGGGGAAAACGCTGGCCGACGAGGTGTCCAGGGACATCGCCCCCGAAAGTTCCGACGCCGGAGAGTAGACGACCCGTCCTTTCCGCCTGCAATTCTACGCCAGGCCACTACTACGCCATCAAGCTTGTTGAGCCGGCCCCTCGGCGATCGCGGGCTGGCTCGACGACGCCAGCGTCGGCGAGGTCATGCTCAACCCCGACGGCCGGCTCTGGCTCGACCGCCTTGCTGGCGGGCTGGAGGACACGGGCGAGCGGCTGTCCGCCGCCGACGGCGAGCGCATCATCCGTCTTGTCGCCCACCATGTCGGGGCCGAGGTCCACGCCGGCGCGCCGCGAGTGTCGGCCGAGTTGCCTGGGACGGGCGAGCGGTTCGAGGGCCTGCTGCCGCCGGTGGTGGCGGCCCCCGCCTTCGCGATCCGACGCCCCGCGGTCGCGGTGTTCACGCTCGGTGATTACGTCGAGGCCGGCATCATGTCCGGCCCGCAGGCCGAGACGCTTCGCGTCGCCGTCCGCGCCCGCAAGAACGTGCTGGTCGCGGGCGGCACCTCCACCGGCAAGACCACGCTGGTCAACGCGCTCCTGGTCGAGGTCGCCGCCACCGGCGACCGCGTGGTGCTGATCGAGGACACGCGCGAGCTCCAGTGCGCGGCGCCCAACCTGGTCGCGCTGCGGACGAAGGACGGCGCGGCCTCGCTGACCGACCTCGTGCGCTCGGCGCTCCGCCTGCGCCCCGACCGCATCCCGATCGGCGAGGTTCGCGGGGGCGAAGCGCTCGACCTGATCAAGGCCTGGGGCACCGGCCATCCGGGTGGGGTCGGAACGCTGCACGCCGGCTCGGCGATCGGCGCGCTGCGCCGTCTCGAGCAGCTCGTGCAGGAGGCGGTGATCACCGTCCCGCGCGCGCTGATCGCTGAGACCATCGACGTCATCGCCGTCCTGACCGGCCGCGGCTCCGCGCGCCGGCTCTCGGAACTTGCCCTCGTCCAGGGCCTCGGCCCCGACGGCGACTACCGCCTGACCCAACCCCTGCTGTTCGAACCGGGAGACCTCGCATGAACCGTTCCATCCGTCGCCGCCTCGGCGCGGGCGTCGCCTTCGCGGCCGTCGCGCTCCTGACCGAGCCCGCCTACGCGGCGGGCAGCAACATGCCGTGGGAGCAGCCGCTGCAGCAGATCCTGGACTCGATCCAGGGCCCGGTCGCCAAGATCCTGTCGGTCATCGTCATCGTGGTGACCGGCCTGACCCTGGCGTTCGGCGATACGTCGGGCGGCTTCCGCCGATTGATCCAGATCGTGTTCGGCCTGTCGATCGCGTTCGCCGCCAGCTCCTTCTTCCTGAGCTTCTTCAGCTTCTCGGGCGGGGCGCTGGTTTGATGACCGAGGGTGAAGAGCCTGTAGTCGGCTTCTACGCACCGGTGCGGCGCAGCCTGACCGAGCCGATCCTCATGGCCGGTGCGCCGCGCACGGTCGCCATCATCAATGGCACGCTGGCGGCCGCGATCGGGCTTGGCCTGCGGCTCTGGATCGGCGGCATCGTGATCTGGGCGATCGGCCACATGGCCGCGGTCTGGGCCGCGCGCCGCGACCCCGCCTTCGTCGACGTGGTTCGTCGCCACCTCCGCTACCCCGCCCATCTCGGCTGCTGAGGGCGCGATGCTGAACCTCGCCGAGTATCGCAAGAGGCCGCAGGGCCTCGCCGACTTCCTGCCCTGGGCTGCGCTCGTCGCCCCCGGCGTGGTAGCCAACAAGGACGGCAGCTTCCAGCGCACGGCCCGGTTCCGCGGGCCGGACCTCGACAGCGCCACAGCCGCCGAGCTGGTCTCCACCACCTCGCGCCTGAACGGGGCGCTGCGCCGGCTGGGCTCTGGCTGGGCCATCTTCGTCGAGGCGCAACGCGTCCCCGCCAACCGCTACCCGCGCTCGCGCTTTCCCGATCCCGCCTCAGCGCTGGTCGAGATGGAACGGCGAGCGCAGTTCGAGGAGGAGGGCGCTCACTTCGAGTCCGCCTATTTCCTGACCTTCTGCTGGCTGCCGCCCGCCGACGCCGCCGACCGCGCCGAGGGTTGGCTCTACGAAGGGCGGGAGGACCGCGCCGGCGCGGATGGCCGCGCCGCGCTGTCCGGCTTCATCGACCGCACCGACCGCGTGCTGGCGTCGGTCGAGGGGTTCATGCCCGAGGCGGCGTGGCTTAGCGACGAGGAGACGCTCACCTACCTGCACTCTACGGTCTCGACCCGCCGCCATTCCGTGCGGGTGCCCGAGACGCCGATGCACCTGGACGCCATCCTCGTCGACGAGCCGCTGTCCGGTGGGCTTGAGCCGCGGCTGGGCTCCGCGCATCTGCGCACGCTGACCGTGCTGGGCTTCCCGTCACGGACTTGGCCAGGACTGCTCGACGACCTGAACCGGCTTGCCTTTCCGTATCGCTGGTGCGTGCGCGCGGTCTCTCTCGACAAGACCGACGCGACCAAGGTGCTGACCCGCATTCGCCGCCAGTGGTTCGCCAAGCGCAAGTCGATCGCCGCCATCGTCAAGGAGGTGATGACCAACGAGTCCTCGGTGCTGATGGACTCCGACGCCTCCAATAAGGCGGCGGACGCCGACCTCGCCTTGCAGGAGCTCGGCTCCGACCTGATCGGCCAAGTCTATGTCACCGCGACCGTGACCGTCTGGGACGAGGACCCCCGCATCGCGGACGAGCGGCTGCGACATGTCGAGAAGACCATCCAGGGGCGCGACTTCACCGCTATCCGCGAGAGCGTCAACGCGGTGGAGGCCTGGCTCGGCTCGCTGCCCGGCCAGCTTTACGCCAACGTCCGGCAGCCGCCGATCTCGACGCTCAACCTGGCGCACATGATGCCGTTCTCGGCGGTGTGGGCAGGACCCCAGCGGGACGAGCACTTCGACGCACCGCCGCTGTTCGTCGCCAAGACCGAGGGCTCGACCCCGTTCCGGTTCTCGCTCCACGTCGGCGACGTCGGCCATACGCTTGTGGTCGGCCCGACCGGCGCCGGCAAAAGCGTGCTGCTTGCCGTCATGGCGATGCAGTTCCGCCGCTACGAGCGCTCGCAGGTGTTCGCCTTCGACTTCGGCGGTTCGATCCGGGCCGCGGCGCTCGCGATGGGCGGGGACTGGCACGACCTCGGCGGCTCGCTGTCGGAGGACACGGCCGAGCCGGTGGCACTGCAACCGCTGGCCCGCATCCACCTGCCCGAGGAGCGCGGGTGGGCGGCGGAGTGGATCGCCGCCATTCTTACCCGCGAGAAGGTGTCGGTCACCCCGGAGGTGAAGGAGCACCTCTGGTCGGCGCTGGGATCGCTGGCGTCTGCGCCGGTGAACGAGCGCACCCTGACCGGGCTGACCGTCCTGCTGCAGAGCCAGGCGCTCAAGCGGGCGCTGCAGCCCTACTGCCTGAACGGGCCGTGGGGCCGGCTCCTGGACGCCGACGCGGAGCGGCTCGGCGAAGCCGAGGTGCAGGCGGTCGAGACCGAGGGTCTGATCGGCACAGGCGCTGCGGCCGCCGTGCTGTCCTACCTGTTCCACCGCATCGAGGACCGGCTCGACGGCCGGCCAACTTTGCTGATCGTCGACGAAGGCTGGCTGGCGCTCGACGATGAGGGGTTCTCGGGGCAACTGCGGGAGTGGCTGAAGACGCTGCGGAAGAAGAACGCCAGCGTCGTCTTTTCGACGCAGTCGCTGGCCGACATCGACAACAGCGCGATCGCGCCGGCCATCATCGAGAGCTGCCCGACCCGCGTATTCCTCGCCAACGAGCGGGCCCTGGAGCCGCAAATCGCGGCGACCTATCGCCGGTTCGGCCTGTCGGACCGGCAGATCGAGATCCTCAGCCGCGCCACGCCCAAGCGCGACTATTACTGCCAGTCTCGTCGCGGAAATCGGCTGTTCGAGCTGGGGCTGGGCGATGTCGCGCTCGCCTTCGCGGCCGCGTCGTCCAAGACCGACCAGGCGCTCATCACCGAGCTGTTCCGCGCTCACGGCCGCGCCGGCTTCGCGCGCGCATGGCTGAACGCCCGCGGCGTCGGCTGGGCGGTCGACCTCCTGTCCACCCTCGAGCTGGAACCCAAGCCATGATCGTACTTCGTTCCCACCGCCGCTTTCACCGGGCCGCGGTTGCCGGCGTCGCCGTCCTGTCGCTCGCGTTCGCCGGAGCGCCGGCCCACGCCCAGTGGACCGTCTTCGACCCCTCCAACTTCTCGCAAAATGTCCTGACCGCCGCGCGGTCGCTCCAGCAGATCAACAACCAAATCACCTCGCTTCAGAACCAAGCGCAAATGCTGATCAACCAGGCGCGCAACCTGGCTAGCCTGCCGAATTCGTCGCTGCAGCAGCTGCAGCAGAATGTAGCCCGAACCCAGCAGCTTCTCGCCCAAGCGCAGGGCATCGCCTACAACGTCCAAAACATCGACCAGGCGTTCCGCACCAGCTACGCGCCGGCGAACGCTTCGACCTCTGACCAGGCGTTGATCCAAGGTGCGCAGCAGCGCTGGCAGCAGTCGGTGCAGGCGCTGCAAGACGCCATGCGCACGCAGGCGACAGTCGTTGGCAATCTCCCGGCCAACAGCGCTCAGATGTCAGCGCTCGTATCTTCCAGCCAGTCGTCGACGGGCGCGCTCCAGGCCACGCAAGCGGGCAACCAGCTCCTGGCCTTGCAGGCGCAGCAGCTCGCCGACCTCACCGCCGCGGTCGCCGCGCAGGGGCGGGCGCAGAGCCTTGAAGCCGCGCAGCGCGCGGCTGCCCAGAGCCAGGGTCAGGAGCAGCTCCGGCGCTTCCTGACGCCGCGCACGGGCTACCAGCCCACCACCGTGACGATGTTCCACCAATGAGGGGCGTCGGTTCACGGCGGCTGCGCGCCTATGCAGCCTGGGACGCCAAGGCGATCCGCCGCGCGCTGGCGCTGGGCGGCGTCGGCGTAGCCCTGATCGCGGCGGCCGTCTTGATGGCTGGGAAGAACGACGAGGACGGATTCCGGGTGCGCTCTTCAACGCTCGCAACCGCCCCGGCAGAGAACCCGCTCGCCGCCGAGTTCGCCCGCTGCAACGGTCTCGGCAACGCCGCCGTGGACGACGCGGGCTGCCGCGCCGCCTGGGCCGAGAACCGCCGCCGCTTCTTCGGCGGCCGCGCCCGTCCGGCGCCGGAACGCTGACATGGGCGGCACCGGCGTCATCGACCGCTTCCTAGAAGTCTTCACCCGCTACATCGACAGCGGCTTCGGCCTGTTGCAGGGCGAGGTGAAGTGGCTGGCGGGCGTGCTGATCGCCATTGATCTCGTGCTGGCCGCCCTGTTCTGGGCGATGGCGCCAGACGAGAACGTCATCGCTCGGCTGGTCAAGAAGACGCTGTTCATCGGCAGCTTCGCCTTCATTATCAACAACTGGACCAACCTCGCGCGGATTGTCTTCGAGAGCTTTGCGGGGCTCGGCCTGAAGGCGTCCGGCACGGGCCTCAGCGAGGCCGACTTCCTGCGCCCCGCCCGCGTCGCGCAGGTCGGGCTCGACGCGGGCAAGCCGATCCTCGACTCCATCTCCGGCCTGATGGGCTTCGTGTCGTTCTTCGAGAACTTCATCCAGATCGCGGTGCTGCTGTTTGCCTGGGCGATCGTCATCCTCGCCTTCTTTATCCTGGCTATCCAGCTCTTCGTCAGCCTGATCGAGTTCAAGCTGACCACGCTCGCGGGCTTCGTGCTGATCCCCTTCGGTCTATTCAACAAGACTGCCTTCGCCGCCGAGCGGGTGCTCGGCAACGTGATGTCGTCGGGCATCAAGGTGCTGGTCCTGGCCGTGATCGTGGGGATCGGCTCGACCCTGTTCAGCCAGTTCACCCAGGGGTTCACCGGCCAGCCGACCATCGAGGACGCCATGGGCCTGGTGCTCGCGGCGCTGTCGCTGCTCGGGCTCGGCATCTTCGGGCCCGGCATCGCCAATGGCATCGTCTCCGGCGGACCCCAGCTCGGCGCGGGCGCCGCGGTCGGCACCGGCCTCGCGGCTGGCGGTATGGTCGCCGCAGGCGCTGGCCTCGCTGCAGGTGGCGTAGGTGCGCTCGGCGCCGCCGGTGGCGCGGCGGCTGGAGCTGCCCGCGGTGGCGCCAGCATAGCCGGCGCAGCCACGACTGCCTATCGCGCCGCCGCAACCGGTGAGACCGGCGCAGCTTCGGTCGCCGCCGGGATGGGTGGTGTTGCCCGAGCCGGCGGTTCGGCCGCCGTGCAGGCCGCAACCAGTCCGCTCCGTCGTGCCGCCGCGAGCATGGGCGAGAGCTTTCGTTCCGGCGCGCACAGCGCCTTCACCGCGACAGGCGGGAAGACCTCCGGTGGAGCGGCGGACGCAGCGGCCGGGGCTTCAACCGGTGAGGGCGCGAGCGGGGAACCCCCCTGGGCTCGCGCCGCGCGTCGCCGTCAGGCGACCCATCAAGGCGTCTCGACCGCCGCCCACGTCGTACGCTCGGGCGACCACGGCGGCTCCGGTTCTTCCGTCAACCTGTCCGAGGGCGAGTGATGTTCTTCAAACGACCCGACGTGCGCTACGGGCGCACCCCCGAACCCGAGACGCCCTACCAGCGCGCCGCCCAGGCCTGGGACGATCGCATCGGCTCCGCCCGCGTCCAGGCCAAGAACTGGCGGCTGATGGCGTTCGGGTTGCTATTCCTCTCCGCCGGGCTCGCGGCCGGGCTGGTCTGGGAATCCGCCTCCGGCTCGATCGTGCCCTGGGTGGTGCAGGTCGACCGCCTCGGCCAGGCGCAGGCGGTCGCGCCTGCCGAAGCCGCCTATCAGCCGACCGACCCGCAGGTCGCCTTCCACCTCGCGAGGTTCATCGAGGAGGTGCGCTCCATCCCGGCCGACCCGATCATCCTGCGGCAGGACTGGCTGCGCGCTTACGACTACACGACTGACAAGGGTGCGCTGGCGCTCAACGACTATGCCCGAACCGCCGACCCGTTTGGCAAGCTCGGGCACACGCAGATAGCGGTCGAGGTCTCCAGCGTCATCCGCGCCTCGCCGGCGAGCTTCCGGGTCGCGTGGAGCGAGCGCCGCTACATCGATGGCGCCCTGGCCGCGACCGAGCGGTGGACCGCCATCCTCACCGTCGTGATCCAGACCCCGCACGACGCCGAGAAGCTCAAGCGCAATCCGCTCGGCGTCTACGTCACCGCCCTCAACTGGTCCAAGGAGCTCGGCTGATGCGCCGCTCGATCCCCCTTGCGGCGCTGCTCGGCTCCGTCTCGCTCGCTGGCTGCGCCCATAAGTTCACCCCACCCGAGATCGCCTACGACGACACGCCCCGGCCGGCCGTGCTCGCGGCCGACCCGCCCATGCCTGTCCAGATCGTGCAGGTGCCCCAGCCGCTGCCCCTGCCGGGCCAGCTGAAGCCGCTGCCGAGCGGGCGCACCGCCCCGCGCGAGCCGGCTGATCCACGCACGCGCGTCGAGGTCGCGAACAACGCTGCCCGGGTGCAGCCGACGCGGGCGGGCTACCTCAACGCCGTGCAGGTATATCCCTTCTCGGACGGTGCGCTGTACCAGCTCTATGCCGCGCCCGGGCGCGTGACCGACATAGCACTCGAGCCCGGGGAACAGCTTGTCGGCTCCGGCCCGGTGGCGGCGGGCGACACCGTCCGCTGGATCATTGGCGACACCGAAAGCGGCTCGGGCCCGACCAAGCGCGTCCACATCCTGGTCAAGCCGTCACGCGCGGATCTGCTGACCAACCTCGTGATCAACACCGACCGGCGCACCTATCACGTGGAGATGCGCTCGGCCGAGCGGACCTATATGGCGAGCGTTTCCTGGTCCTATGCCGGCGACCAGCTCATTGCGCTCCGTCGCCAGAACGAGCGCGCCGAAACCGCACAGCCGGTAGCGTCTGGCGTCGACATTGACGCCCTGAACTTCCGCTACGCGATCGAGGGCGATCGTCCGCCCTGGCGGCCGCTGCGCGCCTACGACGATGGTCGCCAAGTCTTTATCGATTTCCCGCGCGGCATCGTCCAGGGCGAGATGCCGCCGCTTTGGGTCATCGGCGCCGAGGGCGGGGCCGAGCTCGTCAACTACCGCGTTCGCGGCAACCACATGATCGTCGATCGCCTGTTCGCCGCCGCCGAGCTGCGTCTCGGCGGCGAGCACCAGCAGAAGGTGCGGATCGTGCGCACGGACGGGAGGCCCACCTCGTGAGCGCCCCTCCCGACGAAAGACCTAAAGAGGATGGCGCTCCCGACGAGCCGGAGGAGTCCGGCCGCCTAGACGCCGTTCGGCCGGAGCGGCCGCGCTCGGATCAGGACATCGCCGCCGAGCTGCGGTTGCGACCGGAGCGGCCCCGCGTCACGCGCCTGTCGCGGCGCGTGCTCGCCGGTCTCGGCTCGGTCTCGGCCATTGTGATCGCCGGGGCGCTGCTGTTCGCGCTGCGCCCACACGGACCCAAGTCTGGCAGCGAGGAACTCTACAACACCGATAACCGCACCACCGCCGACGGCCTGAATGGCCTGCCGCGCGACTACAGCGGCATACCGCGCACGGTCCCTCAGCTCGGCCCGCCGCTCCCCGGCGACCTCGGCCGCCCAATGCTAAACGCCGGGGCGCAGCCGCCGCCCATCTCGGGTCCGGCTCCTGCGACCGATCCGGAGCAGCAGCGCCTTCAGCAAGAGCGGCAGCGGCTTGCTCAGGAGATGGAAGCAGCCCGAGTCAGCCGGCTGTTCGCCAGCGAGGCCCGCGCCTCCGTCCAGCCGGCGGCCTCGACGGGCTCAGGATCGCAGGTCACGCCGGCGCCACTGCTCGACCCGACCGCGCTTGGCCCGAACGTCGGACAGGGCGCGACCCAGCAGAGCGAAGCCGACCGCAAGCTCGCCTTCCTCACCGCCCCGGTCGACCGCAAGACGACCAGCCCCGACAGAGTGCAGGCACCCGCCAGCCGCAACGTGTTGCAGGCGGGTTCGGTGATCCCGGCCGCGCTGACCACTGGGCTACGCTCCGACCTGCCGGGGCAGATCACCGCGCAGGTGACGGAGGCCGTCTACGATAGCCCGACCGGGCGCATCCTGCTGATCCCGCAAGGGGCGCGGCTGCTCGGCCAATACGATGCCCAGGTCGCCTTCGGGCAGAGCCGGGCGCTGCTGGTCTGGAACCGGATCATTATGCCGAACGGCCGCTCCATCGTGCTCGAGCGCCAGCCCGGCGCCGATCCGGAGGGCTACGCCGGGCTCGAGGACGAGGTCGACAATCACTGGGGCGTGCTGTTCAAGTCCGCGCTGCTATCAACGATCCTAAGCGTGGGGTCCGAGGCCGGGACGGGGAGTAATCAGGACCAGCTTCTTCAGGCGATCCGCCGCGGATCGTCGGACAGCGTCAGCCAGACCGGCCGCCAGGTGGTAGGCCGCTCGCTCAACGTGCAGCCGACGATTACCATCCGGCCGGGCTTCCCGGTTCGGGTGATCGTCACCCGCGACCTGGTCATGGAGCCGTATCGGGGCTGAGGAACTTGCCATGGCGAAACTAAAACTCGGGCCAATTGTGGACGATAAGCCCGTGCGGCTCACGGTGGAGTTGCCGGCGCAGGTGCATCGCGATCTCGTCGCCTACGCCGAGGCGCTCGGCCGGGAGGAGGGAAGCCCGGCCGCGGAGCCCGCCAAGCTGGTTGCGCCCATGCTGGCGCGGTTCATGGCGACGGACCGCGCGTTTGCTAGGGCGCGACGCGGGACAGGACCGGCGGGCGAGCCCGTCATCAGAGATGCTTCGGGCGCCGGGAAACCCTGCGAGCGTGGCTGAGGAAAGGGCCGAGCGCGGGGTTCTCGTTGCCTTTCATCCACGCCATCCGGATGGCCACGATCGCATCGTCGTCCGACACTGGCCGGAATACCAGGCCCGGCATCGTCAGAGCCGTGGCGGAGCCGGCCACCACGGTCAGGCCGTAGCCGGCGCTTACAAGCCCGAGGAGGCTCTCGCGGCAGACATCGTGCTGGCGAATGTTCGGAGCGTACCCCTCTGGGTGGAGCTTGCCGGCGAGCCACGCATAGATGACCGGCCCGCTCCCGTACGCGCGGACAATGAAGGCCTCCCCGCGAAGATCCGCCCAGGTCAGTGCCTCGCGCCCGCCGAGGGGATGACCTTTGGGAATAACGACGGAAATACGTTCCTCCCAAAGGGCTTCGCTCTCCGCGCCGGGTGCTTCGCTGGCTGCCGTCAAGAACGCCACGTCGGCCCGGTGCTGTCGCAGTGCAACCAGTTGATCAGCGGGTGCCCCTTCCAGGAAGCCGAATTCCACCTGTGGGAAGCGTGCCCGGTGCTCGGCCAGGATCTGCTGGAGCAGGCCGGAAGCGAGGGAGGGGTAGAACGCGACCTTGAGAAGGCCGGCTTCGCCCTTCTGGATGCTCGTCGCGCTGCTGACGGCGTAGTCCAGTTCAGCTACGGCCCACCGCGCGCGATCAAAAAATCGTAGACCGGCCAAGGTTGGTTGGACGCCGGCGTTGTGGCGCTCGAACAGCGTCACGCCGAGCTGCTCTTCCAGCAAACGCAAGCGACGGCTTACGGCCGAGGCTCGCACGCCGAGCTGCCCGGCCGCGCGACGGATGCTGAGGAACTCGGCGACAACCAGGGCCTGACTGACAGATTGTAGATCAAGCATCGAGCGCCAAGTTCTCTTCCCGCGGAGCAAGTCACATGGTTACAGGCGCGAGCCATCAGGAGTAAGTAGGCACCTCTTGGTGCGTAGCCGGAGCTATCGCTCAACTCCGCTTTGATCGGGGTTCGGCCCTGCAACTCCGTGCGCGCGAGCCCAGAGATCAAGCGCGTGTAGCGGCTCGCAGAGCTCTCGACCCATTGAGGTGAGCGAGTACTCCACCTTTAGCAGCGGAGCTGGTGATCTGACAGTTCGTGTAATAATGCGGGTAGCAATAAGATCCTTTAATGATTGACTAAGCACCTTATGGCTTAGTCCGGGCAGACTACGCTGGAGTGCGCCGAATTGAAGCGGGCGTTCCGCCAGGTTTACGATAATCGCTGCCTTCCACTTGCCGCTAATTTTTGACATTACATCAGCGGCGCGACAGCGTTCTATAGTATCGTAAGCCACCTGCAAGTCAATTACTTGATTATGTTGCGGTTTTTGTAAAGTATCTGGATACGAAAGCAGATTTTGTTAATGGTCCATCGGGGTAGCGAAAATACACGATCTATCATCTTCTAAACACCAATAGATTATTGACTAGTCTAAGTTCAATCGGAATTTCATATTTTTAGTCCTGCTATATCACAATTGGTGTTGAAAATAAGCGGTTCAAAGGCTCGGGCATATTCATTGCGCCCTGCTTCAGTGTGAGACGCGCCGTATTCTCAATGGATTGATCATCAAATGACATAGTAGAATTCGACGGTCGACAACTTGCTCGATTGTTCCCGACCGCCCGAAACATACGTCACTTCCGCCCGGCATTACAGGCACGCGAGTACGAGGCTGGCCGACCTGACTGGACCTATGGCAGTTGAGGTGCATAATTCCAAAGCGGTAGGCAAACCCAGTTCCGAATGGAATCGGCTCAGCGCGAAGCACTTCTATGTAGAAATTGGTCGACTGCTCCCCGTCTGAAACATGGATAAGGCTATGGTCTAGCCTCGTGATTTCCCTAATCATGCTCTCTCGCTGCATTAGTCTATGCTCCGACTTGACGAAACCGCCAAACGCTCATGGGGCTTACCAAGCGAAACTGAAGTTGACACACGCCCAACCACTGACATCTCGACAAACAAACCTTACGTTGGCCGGAGCGCAGCGGTGGTTCCGTCGGATTCGCCTGCTAATACCTGGTGGACAGAGGAGACTACGACCGCTCCCTCACCCACGGCCGAAGCGACGCGCTTGACCGAGCCCGCGCGCACGTCGCCAACGGCAAAGATGCCAGGCTTGCTCGTCTCCAAAGTGTGCGGCTGCCGGCCGTCCCACCCGGGGCCGGCCGCAGCGCCTACCTGCACGAATCCTGCTAGGTCGAGCGTTATCCCGCAGCCATCGAGCCACGCCGTGTTCGGCACGGCGCCCAGCATCAAGAAGACGTTGCTGATCGCATGCTCCTCCTCAGCTCCAGTCAGGCTGTTGCGCCAACGCACACGCTCGAGATAACGGTCGCCGATCAGCCCCGTGATTTCGGTCTGGGTATGAAGCGTGATCCGATCCGAAGCCTCGATTCGGCCGACCAGGTAGTCGGACATGCTCGCAGCAAGACCCTCGCTCCGCACCAGCATGTGCACACCCGCGGCGTAACGGGACAGGAACACGGCCGCCTGACCCGCCGAATTACCGCCGCCAACCACGATGATCTCCTCGCGTTCACACAGGCCCGCCTCGATAGCGGTCGCGGCCCAGTGAATGCCGTTGCCGCCGGCGAACCGATCGAAGTTGGGGAGGTCATCGAGCTTGCGGTAGCTCGCGCCGGTGGCGATGACCACGGCCCCCGCGCGCACGACCGTGCCGTTGTCCAAATGCAACGCGTAGGGTCGCGCGGCGCATTCGAGCCGCACTACCGTGCGCGGCACAGCAATGCGCGCGCCGAATTTCTGTGCTTGGATCTGCGCTCGTCCCGCGAGCGCCTGGCCCGACACGCCGGTCGGGAAACCGAGGTAATTCTCGATCCGTGAGCTGGTGCCGGCCTGTCCGCCCGGCGCCTCGGCCTCCAGGACCAGCGTGTTCAATCCCTCAGACGCGCCATAGACCGCAGATGCCAGTCCGGCCGGGCCCGCGCCGACCACAACGAGGTCGAACAAGGCCCCCGCCGCGACGTCTTCGGTGATGCCAAGGCAGGCGCCGAGCTCGGCGTTGTCCGGATTGCGAAGCACACGATCCGGGCCGCACAGGACGATGGGCAAGTCGTCTTGGCCGAAACCGTAGCCATCGAGTACCGCCCGAGCCTGGTCACCTTCTACGCCGTCCCGCTCCACCTCGAGATGGCGCACAGGATAGCCATTGCGGCCGAGAAAGCGCTGGATGCGCAAGCTGTCACCTACGCCCTCCCGGTGCGAGGCAACCAACGTCACGCCCGCTTGCTGGTGCTCGATGAAGCCGACGCGGCGCAGGATGAAGGCGCGCATGACCAACTCGCCAATGTCGGGCTCCGCTGCCAGCAGGCGTCTAAAAGCCGGGCGGCTCATGCGGATGACCCGGCTCCCCTCCGTGCCAATCCGACCGCCGACCAGGATCAGCCGGTCGTTGAACAGGTCGAGCTCGCCCGTGAACTGCTTCTCGCCGTGGACGGTTATGACTTTCGAAGCACCATCATAGCCGATCTCAAAAATTTCAATCTGCCCATGAAGTACGATGAAGAAGTCCACAGTATGATCGCCGCGCTCGAACAGCACCGTCCCAGGCTCGAGGTCCTCGACGTTGCCGAACGCCTGTGCGCGCTCGAGCTGTTCATCGGTTAAACGGGGGAAAGTCTGGGCCTCGCGCACATACGGATCTGCGGGGTTCATCGGGGCGGGCGCACCCTCAGCCGATGCCTCCACGTCCACCACGGCCGCAGCCCTTATGCCAGTCTCGCTCATGCCAGCCTCTCTAACTTAAGTGTGCGTCAAACCCCGGCTGCACACACTGCTCAGCGGGCGCCAGCGTGTCGCCCTTTCGTGTCCGCAGCAGCTGCCGCGGAGCACTATCTTTCCAGTGCTATGTCGCTCCTCAAGCAGTCGATGTCCCTGCGCCGCGCGGGCTAGAGCGAGAACGGCATGACTCCCAAGGTAAAGCCAGCCCTGCTTTGCTGCGTTGGACACGGCCTGATCACCGGAGAGTCTTTCCTCGCGATTTGCAACAGAGCCGAATAGGTCACCGCCGCTCACATTGGGCGAGCGCAGCTGAAGACCGTTTGGCGGAACGACGTCGGCCAAGCCGCTGGCCGCGCCATAGACGACGAACTGTCCTCGCGCCTCTAAAACCTTCAGGCTGCCCGGGAGGGTCGTCTTTCCCACAGCATCGAGGGCGAGGTCGACACCAAGACCTTTCGTTAGTTCCAGCTTCACCGGAACGAAGTCCATCTGTAAATACAGGATTGTATGGTGGCACCCATGCGCCTCGGCGAGCGCAGCTTTCTCCGCGGTAGACACTGTCCCGATCACAGTGGCTCCAAGGTGATCTGTCCATTGGCAAAGCACGAGACTCATCCCCCCTGCCGCGGCGTGAATGAGGACGGTCGAACCGGAGCCAAGCTGGCGGTAATGCAGCGGAAAGTGGGCCACCTATTATTGACGAGCATCGTAGCGGCATCGACTTCGGACACCGTTTCGGGCAGCGGGATCAACGCGTCCGCTTCGACGACGGACCGACTCGCGTACGATACCCTGCGCAGCAGGACATAGCCGATCCGCCGACCTACTAGCGAGCGGTCGGCGCCATCACCTACGGCCTTGACGAGGCCAGCGCCTTCCATAACGGGGACGTAAGGAAGATGCGGAGCCGTCGATCCTGGGAGGCGCTCCCGGATCTCCTTGAAGTTGATGCCCGGGGCACCAAGGCGAACAAGAGCCTCACCTCGGGCGAGAGAGGGTAGGGTAACCTCCTCGAGATTTGGGACGTCGGCGCCTCCATACTCGCGAATGGCAATCGCTTCCACAGGATACTCCCGCTCGGGACTGAAAAGCTAAGTGACGACTTGGGGAATGCTGCCGACGGAGAAGCCGGAACGATTAGTCCACAGCGGGTCGGCGCTCGATCTAAGTCATGCCTTCAACTCCAACCCGAGCGCCCTCCGCAACGAGGCAGCACTCATGGCGTTGCCGTAAGCGGGCGACCCCGGGTCGAACGCACGCGCCACTGCAAGCGGGCCCGCATCTACGGGTTGAAATCCGATATCCTCGATCAACCCCGCGACGACGGCTTTCGCGTCGACGTCGTCGCCTGCTATCGGAATGGCGATCCGCTCGCCCGCCTCGCCCGCCTCGGCCATTGTCTTGGGCCAGGGCACGCTGTTGAATGCTCGCACCAGCTTCGCCTCGGGCAGGAGCTCGGCGACCGGCACGCCCGCGCCTTGACCGGCGTCGATCGCAGCCTGCGCAAACGAGCCGTCACGCTGCGGATACGGGTTGGCAGTATCAATGACCACTTTGCCCGCCACGTAAGGAGCAAGCGTCCGAGCGAGATCGGGCCAAATCCCGTAGGGAGTTGCGCACACGATCAGGTCGGCAGATGCTGCCGCCCGAGCGACCGTGTCCGTCGGCCCGGGAAGCTCTGCCTCGTGTCCGCGCGAGCCGAAGCGGACATCGTGACCTGCACCGACGAGCAAAGTGCCGAGACTACGCCCGACGTTACCGGTACCAACCACTCCAATCTTCATGCTCTTTTCCCTTCCAATTTATGTCGTGTGGGCGCCACTATCCGCGGGTCATGGAACGCTGTTAAGGGCTCGCATCCAGCACGCGTCAGGAAGCGTTTCGGCCATCAGCAAGCACGCTCGCTCCCTCCCCCCGACGTCGATCGAGGCTTGCTCGAAGGCGCCGTCGGTCTTCGGGGAAGGTGTCGTGCCCAGCGCGAGAGAGCAAGCAGCCCACGCTTAGCCCGACGTTGCCTGTGCTGATTACGCCGCCCTTCATGACTTGTCCCTCTCAGCCAGTTGTGAGGATTCAAAGACCCTCAACGCAATTCGCGCTTGAGTTCAGCAGAGACGGCCCGAAGGTCCATCAATCGTCGCTGAGAATCCGGCAAATTCGAAGCCGCGGACGCGCGTGGAAATTGGCGCTGCACCGACATCTCGATCGTTGCTGCTTGGTCGGGAGACGGTGCCCATGTCGAGCCGCCAGCCTGCATCGTCTGCGCAACCCGGCTGCGGTAAGCTTCGATATACCGGGCCTGCGCGTCGGCGGCGTCAGGCATGTTGTCGATGTCCCCGTGCCCGGGCAGGATGCGTGTGCCAGCTCTAAGCACGGTCTTGATCGAACGCAGTTCCTCCAGCCACGCACCGGTGCGGCCTTCCGCCATAAAGGGCGCGGCCTGAGGGGTCATCAGATCGCCTGTCGCGGCAAAATGGGCGTTTGGGAATAAGAAGATGCTCGTTCCCGAGCTCTCCCCCGCTCCGATCTGGCGTGCACTAACAGACGCTCCATCGACAACGAAGTCCTCGGCATCTCCGACGACAACGTCGGGAACCGGTATCGAGGCTGGACCACCCGGCCGCCGACTTAGGAAACCTTGCGTGTTATGCAGGATTTCTTGACGTGTCGCGGCCTGAGCATAAACGCTTGCGCCTTGAAAGGCGGCCTTGAACAACGCTAACCCACTCACGTGATCGGGATGAGGGTGAGTGATGAAGATCACGCGGACAGGCCTTCCCACAGCCTTGATCGCGGCGATTGCTGCGCGCGCCTGATCGAGGTCGCGTTGCGCGTCGATGATGATCAGCCCGCCACCGGGCGTCTCGACCCACCATGTATTGACTGGGCCTGCGCCTGTTGAAGTATATCGGCCAACATCGTACGGTGCCGCCGCTGCTGGTAGTCCCAAACCGATCAGAACAGGAATGAGGATTGCACGAAAGCTACTCATGATAAACTCCCGTTGTGGTTTTCTGTTCATAAGTCCCGGTTCGTTCGTGGCGGCGTGAGTGTAGGCTGTTGTCTCTACCGGTCCGAGTCCGACTTGAACCGATATTCTGGACACAATCGTCCGCCACACGATCAAGCTCGTTGCGATCCTTTCCCCAAAAGCTTGTCTAGTGTCAGCGGATAATCCCGGATTCGAACGCCGGTTGCATTGTAAACGGCGTTGGCGACGGCTGCGGCTGCACCGCAAATACCCAGCTCTCCAACCCCTTTAGCCTTTAGGGGTGACGATTTATTATCCAGCTCCTCCAGGAATAGCACGTCCTGACTGGGAATGTCGGCGTGAACAGGAACATGATACTCGGCCATGTCATGATTGACGAAGTAGCCGAAGCGCTTGTCCACGACGGCGTGTTCCGTCAGCGCCGCTCCCACGCCCATGGTCATTGCGCCGATCACCTGGCTGCGCGCTGTCTTCGGGTTGAGGATGCGTCCAGCGGCGAAAACGCCCGTCATCCGACGCACGCGCACCTCGCCCGTGTCCTCGTCGACCCCTACCTCGCAAAAGTGCGCCCCGAAGGTGCTCTGGGCGTACCGCTTGCTAAGGTCGCCGAACTCGATCTTGTCCTCCACGGCCATACCTCTCGGTCCCGCCGCTTCGCCCAGAGTGATCGTGTGAATACCGAGATTAATGCGCCCGTCCTCAAAGATCGCCCGCTCCGGATCCATCCCAGCCTTGTCAGCCAGCGCTTTCCTGAGCGCCATGCAGGCGGCATAGACTCCGGCGGTCGAGCTGTTGGCACCGAACTGCCCGCCCGACCCCGAAGAGGCAGGAAAGCGACTGTCCCCCAGTCGCACCGTCACTTGCTCGACATCGACGCCCATCATCTCAGCCGCGGTCTGGGCGATGATCGTATAGCTGCCAGTGCCGATGTCGGTCATATCGGTTTCGACCATCACGCGGCCTTGGTGGTCGACACCGACACGCGCGCCTGATGTGATCGTCATGTTGCCGCGGAACGCAGACGCCATCCCCATCCCGACCAGCCACTGTCCATCGCGGACTTGGCTTGGCCGCGCTGCACGCTTCGACCAGCTAAAGCGCTCGGCGCCGATCCGAAGGCACTCGACGAGCTTGCGGCTGGAAAATGGGCGGCTTGGACCCTTCTCCGGATCGAACTGGACGTCGTTGCGGATCCGCAACTCGACGGGATCGATGCCGGTCGCTTCGGCCAGTTCGTCCATCGCGATCTCGAGCGCCATCAGGCCCGGTGCCTCGCCAGGCGCGCGCATGGCGTTGCCTTCGGGCAGGTCGAGAATCGCGAGTCGATGCGCGGTCATTCGATGTTCACCGCCGTAGAGAAGTCGCGTTTGCATCGCCGCGGTTTCCGGTCCTCCGCCGGGCAGGTCGCCCGACCAGCTCTCGTGCCCTATCGCCTCGATCCGACCGTCGCGCCCGGCCCCGATCCGCACGCGCTGGATTGTTGCGGGTCGGTGGGTGGTGTTGTTCATCACCTGTGGGCGCGCGAGCGCTACTTTCACCGGGCGTCTTACGACGCGCGCACCGAGCGCGGCCAGGATCGCGTCGCTCCGGATAAAGAGCTTCGCGCCGAAGCCGCCGCCAACGAATGGCGACACGATGCGGACGCGCTCTGGCGGCATCTGTAGTGTCGCCGCCACGTCGCGGACCGCCCAAGCGACCATTTGATTGGAGGTCCATAGCGTCAGCCGATCGCCGTGCCACGCCGCGATCGTGGCGTGTGGCTCCATCATCGCGTGGCTCTGATCCGGGGTGGTGTAGGTCTGATCGACTTTGACCGGAGCGCGGGCGAAAGCTCCCGCAAAATCGCCTACCGCGCTGTCGGGCGGCCCACTCTCATCGTCGCCTTTCGGCATAGCCGCGATGTCGCGCGCAGCGCCGAGGTCGTAACGGCCCTGGGCCGGGGCGTAGTCGATGCGCACCAGCTTGGCGGCGTCGCGCGCTTGCTCAAAACTTTCGGCGACAACAAGCGCCACCGCTTGATCGTGATGCTGGATCTCAGGACCAGCGAGAAGCCTGGCGGTGTTGTGCTTACCCCTGCCGAGCTTTCCTGCATTCAGATAGTGGATTACGCCAAGAACCCCGGCGGCACGTTCAGCTTGCTGCGTATCGATCTGCAGAATGCGCCCGGTCGCAATTGCCGAGCCAACGATCCAGCCATAGGCAGCATTCGGCGCGACATCAAGGCGCTCATAAGCATAGGGAGCGGTCCCAGTTACCTTAGCTTTGCCGTCGATACGATCATGCGCGTGGCCTATCACGTGACCGCGGTCGATCGGGTTCTGGGTTGCTGGCGTATCGAACTTCATGACCGGGATCCCGCTTGGCGGAAAACAGACGCTAGCGTCCGCTCGACAAGCGGCACCTTGAACGCGTTCTGGGCAGTCGTTCTTGCGCCCGTCAGCACGCTCTCGGCGACCGCCGCCGCACCGCGTGGGATAAGCTCCTCGGCTGCCTCGACGCGCCACGGTTTGTGCGCCAGGCCGCCGAAGGCCACTCGGCCGCGCCCTCGAGCAGGCAGCACCGCCGCTACCGAGACGGTCGCAAAGGCGTAGGACGCGCGGTCTCGCACCTTGCGATAAATGTGCGCGCCCACAACGGGTGGTGGAAGGGTGACTGCAGTGATCAGCTCGCCCGGCGCCAAAAGGGTCTCGATTTGCGGCGTTGAGCCGGGCAGGAGGTGGAAGTCGGCGATGGGGATTGCGCGGGCTTGCCCGTCGGCGGCGACGGCTTCGACCGTGGCGTCCAGGGCGCGCATGGCGACCGCCATGTCACTCGGGTACGTAGCGATGCACTGTTCGCTCGCGCCAAGGATGGCGAGGTTGCGGTTGAACCCGCCTAATGCCGCGCAACCCGCGCCAGGCCGCCGTTTGTTGCACGGCTTGGTGGTATCGTAGAAATACGGGCAGCGGGTCCGTTGGAGAAGATTGCCTGCTGTGGTCGCCTTATTCCGGAGCTGGCCCGAGGCGCCCGCCAGAATAGCCCTTGAAAGGACGGCATAGTCGCGTCGAACACGCGTGTCCGCGGCCAGATCGGTGTTGCGCACTAAGCTACCAATGCGAAGCCCGCCGGCGTCGGTCGGATCGATGCGGTCGAGCCCTATCCCGTTGATGTCGATGAGGTGCGCCGGCGTCTCGATCTGCAGCTTCATCAAGTCGAGAAGATTGGTTCCGCCGGCGATGAAGCGCGCGTTCGGATGCCCCCCAACCCCTTTTGTGGCCGCCGCCGCGCTATCGACGCGCTCGTAGGTAAAGGGTTTCATACCCGGCTACCCGCGACTTCGTGGATCGCCGTCAGGATATTCGAGTATGCGCCACAGCGGCAGATGTTGCCGCTCATGCGCTCGCGGATCTCGGCGTCGGTTGTGCGCATCGGGCCCGTTAGATCGAGGCTGACGTGGCTCGGGACACCGGCTTCGATCTCGTGCAGCACCGAAATCGCGGAACAGATCTGCCCGGGCGTGCAGTAGCCGCATTGAAAGCCGTCGTGCTCGATGAAGGCCGCCTGCATCGGGTGCAGGCGATCGGGCGTGCCCAGTCCTTCGATGGTGATGACATCATCCCCCTCGTGCATGACTGCAAGGCTGAGGCAGCTGTTGATGCGGCGACCATCGACGACAACCGTGCATGCGCCGCATTGGCCGTGATCACAGCCTTTTTTGGTGCCTGTAAGCTTCAAATGCTCGCGCAGCATGTCGAGCAGTGTCGTGCGCGGGTCGAGCGACACTGTGCGACGTTGCCCGTTGACGCTAAGCGACACGGACATGATTGGAGTCTCCAAACGGGCTGAACTGGCGCGCGCATGCACGGTGTCCGGCACTGCTGTTGCTAGCGTCGTCAGTGCGGTTGCGGCCGCGGCACCTTCGAGAATGCTCCGGCGACTTATTCCGTTCTGTTCGTAATCAATCATCCCTTCGACTTTCTAAATTTCCGGCTTGGAGCGCGAACAACTCTCTTACGGTGATATTTGAGAAGCCGGATCCGACTACAAGCAACGCTTGTCTGCATCCACCGATGATAAAGGGACGGCAAGAGCCGCTGCGGCAACGCCGCCGATTACCAAGAGCTGACCCCTTGCTCATGCGAGTAGCGCGCCGCCGTCGACGTCGATCACCGCGCCAGTAACGTAGGGGTTCGTCATTACAGTCAGGATTGCGGCTGCGATGTCCTGCGGACGACCGACGCGACCGGCCGGCAACTTGCTTGCCGCATTCGTGAACATCGCTGCGCGCGCGCTTGCGTCCAGGTCCGCATAGGCTTCAGTACCTTCGATTAAGCCCGGCGCGACGGTATTGACGCGGACAGGCGCAAGTTCGATCGCCAGCGCACGCCCAAGGGCTTCGAGTGCGGCATTGACGGCCGAAAGCGCCGCAGCACCAGCACGTGGGCGCCGCGAGAGTATACCCGAGACAAAAGTGATCGAGCCGCGATCGATGACGTCGGCGGACCGCGCAACGCGGTAGGCGCCCCAGAACTTTGCCTCCATTGTGGCCTGCGCCCGAGCGAGAGGAAGTTCGTGGAACGGGCCGGTCGCAGATGTCGCCGCCGTGACGACCAAGTGATCGCACGTCCCGACCGACGCGAAGAACGCATCGATGCTCGCTTCGTCGGTGACGTCGATCCGATGGGCACGGAACCGGTCGGTGCCGAGTTCGGCTCCAGCGGCATCAAGCCGTTTTTGAGACCGGCCGCCGATCGCCACGTCGCCCCCAGTGTCGAGCGATGCCCGCGCGACAGCAAGGCCGATGCCGGATGACCCGCCCACGATAACGACGCGCTTGCCTTCCAGCATCACATCCCCTCCAGCTTGCCGCGGCCTGCGGAGATGTTCGCGAGGCCAGAAAAGCCCACCAGGATGACGGTGTCGCGCACGGCATTGGGAAGCGCCGCGCCATCGCCTTCGGCAGGATTGAAAACGCTCGTCCACGACACGAGCGTCTGATCAGTGCGCGTGATCGGAGTCAGTTTGACCGTGCCGACATAGTCTCGAACCGGCGCGGGTCCCTCGACGATCGTATAGCTGTATGAGTGCTCGAGGTCGGATAGCGCGAGCAGCTTTTCGACGAAGATTGCTTTGTTCCTCAACCTTATGCGGCGCAGGCACCCGACCCGGTCGCCTGGGCCGTGCTCAACACCGAGCAGTTCGGTAACGTCCTGATGCCACGCCGCGACATTCGAGAAATCTCTGATGATGCTCCAAACCCTGTCAGTATCAGTATTAATGATAGTAGTTGCATGAGCTTGCATGATCGCTCCGTCCTCAGTGACCGGGGGCTCGCCCAAGTGTTTGACAAGTTCTAACGCTAGCCGACTGTTCCGATCAGTCCCCCGTCGACCATGAGGTTGGCGCCATCAACAAAACCGGCGCGCGGACTGGCGAGATAGGCGACAAGGTCCGCGACATCCTGTGGCGCACCCAGTCGCCCCGCCGGAATTGGATAGGCGGTCTGGGCGACGTAGGCGGCGATCTCGTCCCAGCCCGAAACAGGCCATTTGCGGTCGCTCGCCATCTTGTTGAAGAAGGTTTTGACCGCGTCGGTTACGATGATCCCGGGACTGACAGCATTCGAGGTGACGCCAGTTCGGGCAAATACTTTCGAAAGGTGAACGGTGAGCGTCAGCATCGCGGCTTTTGCCGCCGAATAGTCGCCCATGACGTCCAGCGGCTGGCGCGCTTCGAGCGTCGCTATCTGGATGAGCCGACCCCAGCCGCGCTCGCGCATCGATGGCGCAAGGAGCTTTGTCAAGCGGACCGAAGACACAAGATTGGTGTCGTAAGTCGCCAGCCAGTCGGAAGGCGACATCTCGTCGAACGCTCGATTGATGTAGGCGCCCGCATTATTGACTAGTATGTCGACGGTGCCGAATGCTGCCGTTGCGCCCTCCGCGATATGCTGGGCGTCACCATCCAAGGTCACATCGCCCGCGACGAGCGCCACCTCGGCACCCGATGCCCTTAACTGCTCCAGCGCTTCTTCGAGCGCGTCGCGGTGGCGGCCGTGAACAATTACGCGCGCGCCCTCGGCGGCGAACATCTTAGCGATGACGAGCCCGATGCCGCCCGAACTGCCCGTCACGAGTGCGGTTTTCCCGCCAAGATTGAGATCCAAGGTCATTCTCCCGGTCAGGTGCTCATGTCGCGCCCAGCAAACCGCCGTCGGCAACGAGAACCGAGCCGGTCATGAAGGGATTGGTAATTGAGAGCAGGACCATCGCCGCGATATCTTCCGGCTGTCCCATGCGCCGCGCGGGCAGTGCCGCTTCGGCCCATTTAGAAAGATCGCGGCGGCGTGGATCATCGGCGTCACCCCAGACGCCCGTGTCGACGACGCCGGGCACTATGATGTTGACGCGGATTGGTGCCAACTCGCGAGCGAGTGCTCGTCCCAACCCGGCAATGGCCGCGTTGGCAGCTGCGAGCACAGCCATCCCTTCCCTGGGCGGTCTGAACGCCGATGCGCCCGAGAACAACGTAATCGAGCCATCGGGTGGCATTCGGGCCACTACCGCTTGAACTGTCACAATGTAACCACGCAGTTTGTCGAGTGAATGCTCAAGCTGGTCGAGAGAAATTTCGCCGAAGGGCGCACGCTGCGCGCTTTCGTCGGTTGCGGCTGTGGCTACTAGGTGATCGATCCTTGCGACGTCCACCAACGCCGCCCGGACGGAGCTAGTGGAGGAAATCTGAGGGTTGAGTCCGTTTTGGGATTCCGGTTTGTCGTTTCGCGTGTGAGTCTGGCGCATGCGAACAGGAATTTCGATTGCCGTCTCGGCATCTGACCGCCTCCGGCTTGA
>JAABUM010000829.1_pt1 | contig 50410 bp, 91 predicted proteins | sample 5559161 | NCBI WGS metagenome assembly JAABUM01 (sample SAMN10711868, study PRJNA513369) | rock metagenome | isolation source: Antarctica rocks | place: Antarctica: Victoria Land, Siegfried Peak nord
TGCTGACACGTGTTGAAATAGTTTAGCGCACACCGCTAAACGTTTAGCGTTTCACCCTTTTAGTTTAGCGTTTAGCGTTTCCTCGAAATAGTTTAAGCACGAACCCTGCTGCACAGCCGCGCAAATATATTTATATATTTATACCTGTATTTATATATTTATATTATGCATATATGACCTATATCTATATATTTATATTATACTATATTTATACCTATATTTATATATTTATACCTATATTTACATATAGGTTGACGATGGATGTCAACTCGAGGGTTGGCTGACAACCTAAGAGGGAAAAGCAGGAACGTGGCTGCGGCCATCTGACCGCTGCTGCCTCTGCCGCGCAGGCAGGTCCAATCGATGCCAGACAGCGAGACTGCTGAGCAACAAAGCGGGACAATCGGTACAGTGCAACGCCGCCGGCATCACCACCAGCCGGCAAGCGAACAATGTCGTCTCACCTCCAGCTTGACGATGTTCTCGCGGCCGCGCCCTGGGCGCTGCCCCTCGAAGAAATACTCGAACACCTTTCTGGGCTTTGTCAGCCGCCGGTGCGGCACCTCGTCCAGAAACACCGCCTGGTACGACTTCTCGTACCTGCAGCCGTCAAGCAAATCATGTATGCACAACCTTGGAGACTCCAGACCAGAACAGATGGTTCCATATCGGACGAGCGCGCTCGCAATGCCAGAGGGCTTGCACCGCCGCCCGCCATGCATTAGTCCCCCTGCTGCTATGTTCATGCAGTCAAGGGGAGCAAAGGTTACTCCCCTTGCATTCAGTGCCGGCCATCCCTGTTGGGCAACTTCGGCAATGCCTCACTCTCAGCCTGGAGTGCAAGATCTATCAAAGGACGTTCCTCTGCATCCTCTGTTGCCAGGACATCGCACCTGTACTTGTCCATGCAGGACAGGTCGAAGCCGCAGGCAGCGCTGGCCGGCAGCTCCAGGCCCATGACATACAGCGTCGCAGCTGCGGGCACCACCGCCGCGTCCGGCTGAACGACATTCTTCTTGGCCAGCTCCAGCAGGTACAGCCAGTTGTCACCCAGCAGGCCTGTGAGTGGCCATGACGGAGGGTTTTGGTTCGTGTCTGCAGTGAAATGTGCATTGCATCAAGAAGGGCGCCACCGCCGCCCCCGACTGCGTCACCTCTTCTTGGCCAGCTCCAGTTGCCGCCCTCGTACACATCTTGTAAGGGGTTGAATGCATGTTATGTTCGATCTTCATGCTGCATCTGGCTGTATCGTCATGTCCGGTGCAGCCACTGCACCCTATCAGCTCGTCAGCCGCTCAGCACTGCTCGGCCGGAAAAATGGGGTGGCATCTTCGCCTTCAAAAGCAGCCTTCAAAACAGCCCAGCAGGAACCAAGTCATCATCAGCACAGTGAGCCTAGCGGAATCGGAACTGTCATTGTTTCGACTCGCCTGCGTCAAAGAAGTCGGCGGTGACGAGGTTGACGCCCAGGCGGCGGACTTGCTTGCCACGCTCCAGCAGACCGGCGTCCTTTTGCACAACCGACACCTTCTCTGCAGCGCCGTTCACTGCCACCACCTGGTGCAGGAGGACAACAACCTGTCAAAAGTGACCAGCGCTGTAAGGCCGTGGCGCGAATGCTGCTGCAGTAAGAGAAACGCCTCTGCTCCAACCATAAGATTCGATCAGGACTACAAGCACATCATAATGAAGTCATGCACCAGGCGGAGGGCCCTGGCGCCTCATCTGGCGAGCGGCCGCCGAGAGGGCCTTGTGCGAATCGCAGGTCACCGCAAAATCTGTAGGGTTTTGAAGGATTTTTTAGCGGGTTTTCGGAAAGCTTCATGGACGCGGAGCTCACCCGGCGGGCGGCCGCTGCAAGGCCTTCGTGCAGCTCGCAGGTTACCACAGAAGACGCGCCCGCCTTGGCGGCCAGCACCGCCAGCAGCCCGCTTCCAGACCCGACGTCCAGGACGTGCGCCTCGCCGTCTTCCGCCTTTTTTCGTGCGACGGCGCGCGAGATCGCGCCCGCATACGCCTGCATGGATCACACATGCTTTGGTTTTGCATCCTCTGCAAGCAACTTAGCTGTACGAGTATGGGCCAGTGCTTTGAGCGTATTCACAATCCTCGCACCTCAAGCTGTCAGGCCTGGAAAGTGGAGAGCAGGTCAACAAGGGCTTACTTCCTGCAGCCGCGACAGCTGCGCAGTCGGGCCATGCAATCCCACTATGCAAACATGTGGCGTGATGCTTCAATGTGGCTGCAGGGTGGCACGCACCTCGTTGCGGCGCGCATCGGCCAGCATGGCGAACTGGCGCGGCGGGAATGAGGCGTCCGCCTTGGTCAGGTTCAGATACTCAGCCTCCTCCACGTCGAAGCGCAGCCGCACAGTGTTGTGCGCCGCCCGCAGCGGCAGCACCATGCCGGCCTCCACCGCCATCTCGCCAGCAAGGTACTGGACAGCGGGCCCCAGCGTCTTCAGGCCTGCAGGGTTGTAAGCGAATATAAACCAGTTCAGGCTCAAAATCGCACACAGTCGCAGCGTGCGCAGCAGCAGCACAGTGCTGGCCTCGACCGCCGCCTTGCCGGCAACGCACTGTATCGCAGGACAGGTCGTGACAGTGGAATTCCTTGTGAAGCCTACATGTGCAACCAGGCGAGGTCGTCAGGAAGCGCTGCAAGTAGCCTAAGTGGCCTCGGCTGCAGCCACAGGCAACGGCACCGCAGCCTGTCACCCAGCCACAGCCTCGATGCCCTTTTGCGAGTCCGCTCTGCCTGGAAGTCAGTGCAGTTTCATCACAAGAAAGGCACACCCCGCCACGGATGTCGAAGAAATCGTCGATTTTTCGTAGAGACGCACCTGCCGCAACCGCCTGGGGACCCGTGCTCAGGCGGAAACCGTGCCCCAGGTCCAGCTCGAACCAGAACACGACGGCATTGAGCCGCCCGCTGGCGGTGAACGTGACGTCCAGGGTCTTGGATTCCGCGTCCTCGGGAGGCGACGCCATCGTGAAATGCCATGCCTCCTGCGACGCCGACAGCGGCCGGAACATGCCGTCCGCCAGCGGTGCGCCTGCGCATGGCCGCGGCAGAATCTGTCAGAAACTGTGGTTCCGTCTGACAGGCAGCAACAGCCTGCCGAGCTTCCGTTAGGCGGGTCCTGCAGCAGCATCTGTCGTGTCCACACCTGCGGTTTTGCAAACACACAGAACTAATGGCCTCGTGCACAGCTGTGACGCGGCAGCACACGTTGATCCTCAGTCTCTGTCTGAGTTGCCTTGCTATCATTGTGCTCCATATGTTGCAAATCGCACCGGACAGGTAGGCGTGGTGCCAGCGGTGGCGGTCCATTGGGCTTACGTCCACACCCGCCGTTTTTGCGGTGCGCACCTCGGCCGCCTGCGCGAGAATGTTTTGCGCCTTTTGCAGGTCATAATGCGAGTGCAGGCCTGAACTTTGCTGAATCATTGCGGTGTAGTCAGTCCGTGACATCCTCTGTACATCATGGTGATGCGCAGGACACAGCTTCCCAGACGAATCTAGCCGCGTGGTCTAATTAGCTATCGTGTGTCCAGGCAAGACGTCTTGAACCAACACACGCTGGCGGGCTACAACGCGGCTGCCAGAAATGCAAACGGATGTTCAGGTGCATGAAGCACCTGGAAGAAGACGGTGGCGGCGGTAGGCAGGACGCGGGCGTCGGCCGTCAGCAGGTTCAGCAGGCTGTGCCGCACTGCCGGGATGAGCCCGCTGGCCAGCAGCCCTGGGGCAAAACCGTGTAGCAAACAAGGACTCGGTTCCCCATGTAATGCGGCGTTCTTGACACGATGCTGTCTCCGTCTTGTGCATGGTGTCCTCCACGTGATGTGGTCCGCATGGTTGTGCGACTCAGGGGTCCCAAAATGTCAGCCAGGTTGTCAGAAATCGTGGCTTCTCAGCATGGATTCGCTTTGACTTCTGCATTGAGATTCTCACCGACCCAAACAATGTGCAGCGCCGCCCACCTTCATCCATGATGTCGGCCAGCAGCAGATTGCAGACGACCGGCACATCTGCCCGCAGCGCCAGGTCCGTGGGCCGCTTGTACACAACGGCCACCTGCAAGAAAAAGGATGCTCTCACTCTTCCACCAGCACTTCCTCCAAGCCTGCAGTTCTGCAAGACATGCCTTGCTTGAACGATCCACGTCAACAGCCTTGTGACAGACGTTGACATAGATGCGGCATTGACATGCTTGGCAGTGGGCACTTCCTGGCAGCAATGATATGTTTCTCAGGGGATTTTCGATTGATGCAGCTACAATGTGCATGCCTGATCCTCGGAGAAGCTGTTGGCGGCGACGGCCTTGCTGGCGGATAGCGGCTGGTGCAGCCACCGCTGATCAGACCAGCGGCCTTGGACGCAGAATGAGATTCGTAATGAAGTTCAGCTGGCAGGTGGGATCGCTTGCCTGCTCATCTGAGAAGCCATTGTCTGACGCGGCCTCCTTGGCGGCCAGCGACAGGTACAGCCAGCGCTGCGCCAGGGTGGCATGCCGCGCCCCTGCCCGCAGCGCCATTAGTCCGTGCAGGCCTGCAAAAGAAAGCGAAAGTTTGTACGCTATCACCTCTCTCCTACCATGATACCATGAAAAAAGCGGGGGAACAGCCGCGCAGCCTGAGCAGTGTCCACACCGCTTCACGGCAAGACAGCGCAGGCTCAACGCTGACACAGAGAGCCGGTGTGCGACATCTGCATGTGGTTCCCCCCCTCGTCTGGAATCTCAAGAATTGACGTGTGAGCATCCTGCACCTGCATTGCTGCCGATGTCTAGCACGCGGCAGTCGGTGTCGGTCGCCTCAATGGCGACCACCGCTGCCTCGATGGCTGCCTGCCACGGCCCCTGCGGGTTTCGGACAGAGCCGATCGCAATCCTGCTCTGCGATGTCTGACTTGGGGCAGCCCGTCAAGCACGATTGACAGGGTGCACGCTGGCATGATGAATCCCGGCCAGTGGCAAGGGCTGGCGCCTTGCCAAATTGGGGCTTGAAAACTTTTCACGCACAGGTGCTGAGCTGCGGCCCACGTGTGCAGCACGGCCGGTCGATCCTTCAGCGACGGTCGGATCCCGGTTGCCAAGAGTGAAGCTTTGTACGGGGTGCGTTGGATGACACAAGTTTGATACATCAGCTTGAGCGGCACCTGGCGGGCGGCGTCTTCCGCGGCGGCGGCAGCGGCCGACGCTTGTTCCTTCAGTTTCCATACCTCAACCTCGTCTTCTTGTTGGGAATTTCATATTCACTTGTTGAAAGTAGCAAGCAGGCAGAGGCGCACCTGTCGGGCGGTATCACGCGCGGCGGCGGCGGCGCGGCCGGGCATCTTGATGTCCGTCTGGATCGTGACATAATTGTAGGTGTCCCGCACATGGTGGTCCTTCTCGGCCTGCAGTGTGCGCGGTCACAAACGACCTTTGAGAAGTTGCATTCGACACTACGAATGCCGTGCAGGCACCAAATTTCGAGGCTCGTCTGTCCCAAACCCGCTGACAGGACGCGCCTGACGTGCCGCGGCCTGTCGCCGCCGCGTCCAATCAGAATTTCTCCGATTTTGAATGGAGGGTGCGGACAGCGCCCGCATCCGTCCGCAGCATGCTCCAGCTGGAATTCGTTTCTGACAGGGTTCAGACATCGAATGGTAGCCTCTGGTCAACTGTCAAGTCCATACCTGGAAGGGAGTCAGGAGCTGGGCGGGCAGCATGTCCTCGGTGCGGATGCGGTGCAGCGGCGCCGCAAAAGGGTGAGCCGTCACCCGCTGCGTCGGCGCCGGCGGCGGCAGCGCCCTCGTTTCCCGCCCCTTGCCTGTCGACGCGGCGTGCGGGCGTGTGTCGACAAAGCCATGCACTCCACATTATAGCGTACACATGTGCAGCGGAGCATTTCCCGTTTGCAGCAATGGCGCAGCTGGCTCTGCCTTATAAACGATGAAATGTTTGTTTCATCCTCACTGCAGCTTCTCGCAGCTCTTTATCTGACATCAGCTCGTCGAACACACCGCATACCTGTAAAGTCATACGCAGTCTCACCTGTCAGCAGGTCGGCGAGCACGCCCTGCCGCGCCGCCAGCAGCCCGGTGAGCAGAGCCGAGCCCCAACTCGTCCTATCTACCCCTGCAGACCCCGAGTATCTGCCGATACCCACCTGACAGTAGGTCGGCGAGTATGCCCTGCTGCGCCGCCTGCAGCCCGGTGCGCAGGTCATAGTGGAAGGGGTCCACCTGAAGCCCCGCCTCGAAGGTCGCCGCCGCCTCCCGGTGTCGGCCGAGCCCCTGCAGCGCCTGCCCCTTGCGCGCGAAGGCCTTGACATACTGCGGCAGCGCCGCCGCGTTCCTGTGTCAGGCCAATCGGGACATCCAGAGGTTTGGGTTCTGAAACAACGTGTCACTGTATCTTTCACGCGAAGGCCGTGGAAGACTACGGCAGCGCCGCCGCATTCCTGCATCATCATGTCAATTTTGAAATCGTAGTGTATAGCGCCCCAGCTGGGGCACGATTCTAGGTTTTACAGTTGAGATTCAATCGCGCCTTCGTGCGCAGAGACCGTGATGTAGATTGGCGGCATTGCTGCTTTCCGCAATGAAGGGCTATGCGTGTTCATGATTGTGGCTGCATGACAGCGCAATGGCCATGCGGCGGTGCTCCAGCGATTTCGGCTGGGACACGGCGGGCAGGTGATGCGCAGGGCGTAGCAATTCGTGCGATCGGAAAGCATCTCCTGGACCAAAAGAACTTGGTCGAGGAAACAATGTGGCTGAAGATAGTTTTGGCTGGCGAAAGTTTGGGCGAAAGTTCACCTCTTGAAGGAAGCCTCCGCGAGGGCGCGGCAGCGCTCCGCATCCAGCAGCGCCTCCTCATGCAGGCCCAGGCGCAGGTGCGCTGCCGCGCGGTTAGCGTGGCACACATACAGCTGTGGGTGCCCGATGTTGAGGCAGCGGCAGCGCGCGAACAGCTTGGCGTACGATGCGACTGCGCCGATGAAGTCCTCAGCCTGCAGTTTCCACACTGAGACACACTAGGAAGGTATTGTCACAGAGTTGAGAGAATCGAAATGATCGGCAGGCACCTTCCACATGTGTTCACACTGCAGGAAAAACCTGCATCCAGCTGGTGATTGTCTTGCGGCAAGCGGTCCACAGGCCGCCAGTCTCGTCACGACCGCAGCAAAGCAAGCAGAGACCGTAGACACCCTGTCAAGCTGTACCGGTACCAGGGCCTCGCTTGTCCAAAGGTACCGGAGGCTCAGCAGACGCGTGCTGCGATCTCAGACAACAGTGGAGGATGCTGCACCTTGTACAGGGCGGCGGCTTCCCTGTTGAGCTCTGCCAGGGGCCGCCGCTTGAAGTGTGGGTCGTCGCGATATGCGGCGTCGGTGCGTGCCGCAATGTCCCGCCGCACCAGGAGCGATATCGGGGCATCAAAAGGGATCTGGGCGTCAGCGCAGTCGGCCGGTGGCATCTGTTGCTGCGGCGACAGTGAGCATCAGAGGGCACGGGACCGCCCGATACACTGATTGTTGGCAAAAGCAGCAGAGGTGCACACGTAGTGGCTGCACGTGTGCATCTGCCGCAACTTTTCGCTGTGCATGATGCAGATGCGATATCGCACCTGATCAGCCTTTGCCTTCGCCTCCTCCACAGCCAGCCCGTCATTGGATCCCACTGCACCATCCTCTGCAAGCCCCGCGGCCCCGCCAGTGCTTCCAACTGCCGCCGGAGGCTGCGGCTCGTGCTCCGCATCCGAAGGATCATCCCTGGCGGCGGCAGCGGCTGAGGCTGCATCCGCGATGCTGTCGGCGGCCTCAGCACTGGCCAGGGATGCGGCAGCGCTTGCAGCGGCGGATTCGCTGGAGGAAGCGGCCTTGCCTTTGAAGCCGCCCTCCGTCGGCAGCGGCGGAGTGGCAGGCGGCTGCGGAAACGCCGCTGCAGCGGCTCTCAGAGGGCTGCTCAACTGCAACGGGCTGCTAGCGGGTGGCGGGCTGCTGGCGACTGCCGCTGGCGACGGCGCGCTGGTCTGATTTCCCAAAGCGGAAGGCCCATTGTGGCCAGCCCTGCGCTGCTGATGCGGCGGAACCGCGGGCTGCTGGGTTGCGCATGCGACGCGCAAGGCAGCTGCAGGCGACCGTTCGGGTTCTGCCTCCGGCTTTGGCTGCGGCTGCGTCAGCGGCGGCGATGTGGTGCGAGCAGGTGCCATCGGAGTCCCCGACTCGGCAGAATCTGCGGCAGCCGCGCCTGCCCCCTGGCCGTTGTCAGCTGCAGCTGCTGCATCGGCGGCCTGGCAGCTGCTGGCCGGCAGCTGCGCCGTGGCCTGCTGAGTCCCTGCAGGCATCATCTCTGGCGCTGCCGCTGCAGGTGCTGCAGCGGACGGCTGCAACTGGACATCATCGGCTGAAGTGCCGCCCGCACTGGACGCAGCTGCCACGGCGACGTCTCTGCCACCTGCTGCTGGTGCGCCAGCGGCAGACGGTTCGCCTTGCTGAGCTGGAGGCGTGGCTGTTGTTGCTGCGCTAGGCATCTGCTGGCACGCTTCCGTCGGCAGCGCCATCGCTGCTGCAGGCGCGGCTGAGCGCTGCTGCTCTGCCGGAGCGGCATCGGCTGGCAGTTCCTCGATGATGGTGGCCGGCCAGCCGCGAGAATCTGTGTGCAGCGCCTTGGGCTCTGTTACCTCATCAGCTGCTGCTGCAGCCTGTGCGGCTGAAGAATTGGCTTTCTCCACTGGGATTTTGGCAGACACCACAGCCGCCACCACCGCCGCTGCCGACGCAGCCGTGCGCTTCTGTTTCGGCTGCGGAAAGCGGAAAGGCTTGTGCTTCGGCTTTGGCGTCGGCTGCGCCGCAGAGGCCTCGGCTTTTGGCGCTGTTGTTGCGGCAACTCCATGCACCGCGGCGATCTTCTGCCCGGCTGCGGACGCTGCGTCTTCTGCCGCTCCGCTGACGAGCACATAGCTGCCCTTCACCAGCTGCAGGCGCGCCGGCTGTGACGCTGGCCGTTCCATCTGCGGCGACAGCTGCTGCAGAGATGGCGGCAGCCGCGGTTGCAGCGCATCTGCCGCCGCGCCGGCGCGGATCACTGGCCGCGGCCGCTTCCGCCGCCGGGGCGCCTGCTGCAGCGCCGGCAGCTGGCGCTCAGGATTTAGGCACGGCCCGGAATTTGGGTCACAGTAGGTCGTCAGGTACGCCCGCGGCGAGTCAACGGCGCCGTCTGTGGACTCGGCGGCGAACCCAGCGGCGAGGGCTTCCATGCAGCCAGGCAAACCGCCGCCGATGCCGCCAGTCATGCCGGCCACGCCGCCGCCGCCGCCGGCCAGCAGTGCCTCCAGCATGCCTGGTGGAGGCATCTGCTGCGCCATCATGGCGGAAGATCAAGCCAACAACTTCTCCGATACTGCAACATCGCGCTGTATTCGTCAGCATTCTGGTTGTGGAGCACATGATTGCGAGTCTGATAGCATCGCACGGCCAGAAGAGAGTTGCTGCAATTCGAGAAAATGCGGGTTTGCAGCAAAACGACGTGAGAATAGAGCGTTCGAAACAGCGCATTGATGAGCAACCACTGCATGGCTGTGCGGCATCTACCACAAACATATGCCGCGTATCTGCAAATGCGAGCACGCACTACCTCGCACATGCTGAACACACCAGCTCAGCTAATAGAACGTGGTGAACATACGGACCTTTAAACGGCACCCTTTTGATGGGTTGAAAGGTGCGATTGCAGTGCGCAACCAAGTTGCGACTGCGACGAGACAGTCCCGACGTTGTGCAGGTCGTGCACACAGGCTGCAGAAGTCAGTCAATGAGCCATTGAAACTCACAAGACGGAATGCGGATCACATTCGCCACAAAAGCTCTCTTCTTGGACTGCCTGCATGCCTGTCGGACTTCCCAAGGGTTTTGCTTCAGGGTTTTGTAGGCCGGTTTGGGGAGCTCAGTGACTGTACAACGAGCATTCTGCAACACCTCCGTTCCCTTGAAATAAACGTAGCTCCCGCCGGCTCGAAGTCTCATTTACCGTGCTCGGTTCTACTACTACGTAACAGTGCCCAAACCAAATTTGCAATCATGCGCGGCACGAATCACATGCATTTCACAATATGCAGTGTAAATTCAAGTGCTGCCATGTCAAATGTGTAACGATCGCGGCCGTGATAATCGGCCACGGATTCAAACACCCACTTACAGTGGGTGTTTGAATCCACAGCTGGCTGTCCTGAGCTGAAGCTGATTCGAAAAAGGTGCGTCACGGCTGCTGACAGGTGCTCTTTGGGCGCCGCCGGCACATGGGCACCGGCTGCGCGCAGCGCCGCCACCCAGGAAACCAGCAGATGCCCCCGCATATGGTGCCAAGCGCTCATGCTTGAGCGTTTGGCAGTGCCAACCGAGTCACTGCGCCGGCCGTGGCATGCAGCAGCGTCGTCACTTGGCGTCACTGCCTACGCAGCGGCTGATCGTTTCAAACATGGTTCCCAATCACGGTTCGCAGACCAGACATTGGTGCCATTGCCCGCGGTGCCGTTGGCATCGTGGATTAGGGTTTAAGGCTCGCTCACGCCGCCGCCGTCCCCGGCGGTGCCGTTGGAGCGGGATCCCCAGTTTTCGTCGCGCGACACCTCTGTTGGCGTGTACACAAAGCTGTCGTGGCGCGCCGAGTCGTCGGGGCTGGCCACGTGCGGCGCGATCTCGTCGTTCTGCGGGTCAGCAAAGCGGGCATGATTCGAGCAGGTTGGGAACCAAGGGGAGCATGGCAGGCAAGACGGTGCTGGCAGGTTGATCCATCTGAAAGCACGCGGCCGCATGAGCGGCGGGTGTGCCCATGCACACGTGTGGCCGCAGCCGCCGCCTGCCCGGCCCTTCGATGCTACTGTCACAAAACCGCAAAGTGGGCCAGGCTCGCCTGGAGCTCAGTCACTTTTGACCGTCAACTTTGGATACCTGGGTGGACCACATGTCGGCGGCGGAGGCGTCATCGCGGTCGGCGCCGGAGGTGGCGCCGCCGCTCTGCGCGCTGCTGCGGCTGAAGGCCGCCTCCGAGCGGCCCTCCGCGTTTGTGCCCAGCTCGCAGGCGACGCTGCTCTCCGCAGGAAAGTCGGACTGCGGCAGGCGGAAGTTGCAGGATGTCAGACGAGTTGGGGGAGTTCGCTCCAGTCACGGCAGACATTTCAGGTTTCAAATCCAATCCAGCACTGTGAGTGCGTCTGCAGATTATGTCCTGCATCAGCTGTGCTGCCTCCGACCGGTATTGCTGTTGCCAGCACCGCACAGGGTTGAAACACAGGCCGCAGCGTGCATCACGTCCACCTGGCTGCCGAGGTCTCTGTCATCCACAGAGCCGTTCATGGGCGGCGAGGCGTAGCCGGTGCTGATGCCATCCTGCTGCCCTGCAACAGCGACAGCACCCCAGCTTTGCCATTGCTGTCACGAGGAAGATTTCGATCCGCCAACTTGGCAGAGCCTCGGTACACGGCTCGCAGCGCAGCAAGGGCCGCCCCCACATGGCACTCTGCAACGAAGCTGAGCATCGTGCAGGCACAAGTACTCAAGTACTCACAGTCTGATACGCTCTGGCGGTCCCCATCGCCCGTCCGGGCTTTGCTGGACATGCAACCCATGCCGGCTGCTGCCGGGAGCCCGCAAATCGGGCCAAAAGGTGGCTGCCGCCAACGTCCACTCTGCGGCTGGTCAGGATCCCGGACAACGGACCTAGAGCGGTAGCCGTTGCTCAGGCAGGATTTTGGGCAGCTGCTAGCAGCGTGCCATGTTGCAGGCGGCCTCTGCAGGCGTGGCCTGATGCGCTGACTGCAGCCGTGGCCCACCTGTGATCGTGGCAGCAAAGATCAGGATGCAGACTTGTGCAGGAGACTTCCTCCCCAGGGTGTGCCTCCAAGCGGCAACGTGAAAGTGCACACGAGCTTGGAGGAGGTGGGCGGCAGCAGTCATGAGCGCGGTGTCACATGTGGCATGCTGAGCAATCTCGTCATCGTCCTACAAGCTGCGAGCTTCACACAGTATAATGCATTCTTCGGGCACAGGCATTTCGCTGTATGGTCTTGGCTGACCGACCTTCAAATGCACTATGGATCTGGATCGGGTTGGATCGGCCAGAATCAGATTTTGATGGTCGACAAGGAGCCAAGCGTATTCTGGTGATCAGATGCAGGTCGGTGGCCGCATCCTGCGCACGGCTGCTGGCAGTGAGAGGCAGCCTACCTCGAGCCTCTGGCGACAGAAGCCGATTACTAAGGTGCAGAGGGCGACTGCGCGGCAGACTGCGATTCAGGCAGTACGATATCTCTGAAGCATACAGGAAGGTCAGCACGTCAGCTGTGCGGCAACAGTCGCGTGAAATGGTACGGCTGGGCCTGCGCTGAGGCTTCATAAATGCTACGTAATCTGCTGCCACAAAGACTTCCTGCATGCTGCTCAGCACGGAGGAGGTCCATGATCGCCGACGTGCACAGACGTGCTTCCCGTAGTCTGAGGGTCCCGAAATAAGGTTCACAATCACTTCGGGCGGGTAAATCATCCGCCTGATGTGAGTTTGCATGCATCCGAGCTCATGTGGCAGCAGTTCTGAGACGCGAGGTACAAACGCATCGGTCGTTCTCTGATTTTGAAGTCCCATTCGATTACACGAGACCGTGCCTCACTGAACCCACATCCTGCTTAGGATGAAATGAAGACCAAACAGCGCTCGTGACGCGGCGGTAATGGAGTTGCCGGCACGGCACGGCAGTCCGAGTGCCACCAGTGCAGGCTGGCTGACGCCTGCGGCCACTGCAGCAGCAGTGCGGCGCCTGTGCGGCTGGCACCCCCGGCTGCCGGCGACGCTGCCGCGGCCGTGCGCTGCACACGCCGATCGCCGGCACCTCAGCGGCGGCTGGGCCGGCGTTACAGCCGCTGCTGCGCAGCCGGATCAACTCAGCGGCAGGCGACATCGCAACATGAAGCAAGCACACAACCAGCCGGCCTGTCACCCACCCAGCGGGCAGCCGCAGCAACATGCCCAGCTTGCGTGGAGCGAGCGGGACGATCGCCTGTTTTTGCCGGCGCAGCCGCAAAAACCGTCCTGGTGGCCTGCCAATGTTGACCAGCCGCGATGGCCAGGTGAGCAGGCACTGCACAGCTGGTGAGTGTCCCCAGACTGATCATGGACGCCATGCTTGTTGGATCACTGCCAACATCGCGGCAGCAACATGGGTCCGCTCCTGCCTTGCAGGTTGGCTGCAGCGGGCGGCGAGGTGTGCGGCGGCAGCAGCGCTGGCGGCCGCCCTTGCCGCGCCGGCACTGTCGCCGCTGCCAGCTCTCGCCTTCGGGTGAGAGGATAGCCTTTCAAGGAAATCCTGCGCCACCGCTCGAACGTAGGTGCAAGCGCCCGCCTCGTGTACCTACCAGTCCACGGTAACCTACGATCGCAGATCTCAAGTCAAGCAATGAAGCATCACCTCTGTTATTGGTCGCTTGCAGGGAAGGCGCCAGCGACGGGCTGTTCGAGCAGCTGCAGCGCACACTGCGGCAGGCGGACAGGGACCTGTCCCGCGGCCTCCGCTCCGCGCAGCAGACCATCGCTGACGGCGTGCAGACTCTGGCCGCGCCGCCGCTGTCGCCGGTGAGCAGTTTGCTTGAAACATGCACAATACATCGATGAGTTCCTGGTGCAAAACCAAACCATGGTCTGTCTCCCGGGCAGACAGCCATAGCAATATTTGCGTCGAAAAGGTGTTTGGAGGTGCTGAAAGCGTGCACCTTTTTACCCCAATGCCGCAGGCGCCGCGTGGGCCTACGCAGAGGGAAGAGGAGCAGCTGGTGTGTGACGTGTAAGAGGTTTAAAACTGACTTCGAGCGATGCCATCCAAAAAGCAAATACACTCAGTTCTGCAGGCCGACTCAGCGGCAGCGCAGAAGGACATGGAGCAGCTGGTATGGGAGGTCTGGGAAGCCGTGAATGTATTTCTGAATGACGTTATCCCTGACCGCAGACCGACTCAGCGGCGGCACAGCAGGACGGGGAGCAGCTGCTGTGGGAGGTGTGGGAGGTGGTGGACCGCGAATTCCTGGACGCGCGGCATAATGGCTTCGACCGCGGCGCCTGGGCTGCCGCGCGCGACGCCGCACTACTGGGTGGGCAAGACTTTGCTTGTGGTTCTAGGGTTTAGGGTTTAGGGTTCACAACCGCAACCTTAGATTCTGCAGACACGCTGCACACAGGGTTGGACCGCTGCGTGTCGGCCGCCGTGCGCGATTCCTCGCTGCAGGTGGGCGCCTAGAAGCAGTGGCGCGGCAAATCCGCGCGGCATTTTCTTCTGGGTGCACCTGGCGGGTGTGTTGCAGTGGTGGACAGCGTCACTGGCAGCATGTGCTGGGAGACCCCCCAGTGGGGAAATTTCCAGATGATCAGTGTCAGGCGTCGTGCGACCGCAGCATGTTTTGGCCGGCGCTCAGACACCCGCGTGTGACTCGCTTCGGCTGAAGTGCAGAATCTTTGGACAGCCCGGCAGCAGCGCACCAAGCGGTGCGGGGCATGATTGGCCGCGTGCTGCGAGACCCCTACACCAAGTTCATCTCCCCCCGGGTACGCTGCCCCTGTCATGACGACTCCGAGCTCTTGAGCGTCGACACGTCGGAGGCTGCCATTGGACCAGGCTGCAGCACATGGTTTTCGATTTCACTCTCCACACCTGTTGCGGGTGCAGGACTTCGAGGACATGAAGGCGTATGATGTCACGGGGGTGGGTCTGAATCTGGGATCTGCAGACGAGTTCGCCCGCAAGGCGCGTGCCGCTCAGCCAGCCGGCCTGCTGCCCGTTCCCGCTGCGTGTCCATCTGTAAGGACGTCTTTGGTGCAGGAAGTCGTGCCGAAATTACCAGATCTACCATTTGCCGCAGGTGGGGGTGCCTTTTCCGCCCGGGCGGCAGGGTGCCACCGATGGCATCTGGGTCATTGGCATCATCAAGGAGCGCGCCAGCGCTAAACCCTAAACCCTCTTTTTGACGACCTGACCAGACAGCACAGCGAGGCTCCCGTTGATACACTGCTTGTCAGAGGAATACGGGGCGCTGATGAACTGTTGCTTGAGGCCAGAGTCTGTTTTGGGCAGCTCTGCGGGCATGCGTGCCGAGCCGCGCGGATGCAGCTGCAATCACATGACTCTGAGTGACACCTGAGAACATGGACTGCAGGGCTCGGCAGCCGAGGCGGCAGGTGTGCGACAGGGCGATGAGCTGGTCGAGGTTGACGGCACCCCAGTGATCTCAGCCACACCCTACCAGGTGCCATGAACCCTGGTCCGATGACATAATGCATAGGATCAGCAGTACCTGCACAGGGTCTTGTCAGAGCCACCAGGGCGGTAAACCCTGGCGGTAAACCCTCGTGCTGGCCGCCAGAGCCCTGACCGCAGACTTGGGCTGGTCCTGCTACCGGGCGACCTGCTGCTGGCTGCGGTCGTAAGGTTTCACGAGCTTTCCATCTGCAAGGGTGTCTCTGCAAGAGAGAAACCTGATTGGCACTCGTGTGTTCGCACTGCCGCGCAGGTGTCGGCGATGCTGCAGGGTGGCCCGGGGCCCGACGGCGCGCCGCCGCCGCCGCGGCTGACGATGGCGGTGCGAGACTCCCAGGGCACCGTGCACAGCCACACAGTGGCGCGCACCGTGAGGTGAAACATGCACCTTCTCCTCGGTTCTCTACACTCTAGCAGCCAGGCCTGCCCCCATTGGACCTCGCTGCTCCTGGGTGAGCCCAGGGGGTGGAGCCTCTGGCTTGCACCAGCCAATCGTCACCACAAGTGTCACATTGAGAGGTGCTGGAAACTGATAGGCTTGAAACTGATAGGCTGGAAACTGATAAGCTGGAAACTGATAGGTCTTCTGGTGTGTGGCGGGCAGGGTGAGCAAGCCGACGGTCAGGTCGTCGCTGGAGGACCGAGGCGGCCGAACTGTTGGCCGCCTGCGCATCGCCACCTTCACCGGACGCACACAGGTGGGCACTGGCTCGAGGTTCTGTAGGGTGTGAGCCTTGGCCTGATTGTGAGGCCCTTGCTCATGACCTGTGACCGCTACGGAGGTGGACATCTGGCGTGTTTAGCAGGGGTAGGCGTATGGCCAGGCAGCCATTCGCGTCACGGCACACATCCATCCTTGTAATGCAGGCAGGAACAGCGGCGGTGCTGCAGAGCTTCCAGGGAGCGGGTGCTGCGAAAGTGAACCTGCAGCAGAGCACGATGGAGATGGACATGCTTGTCATGCGATATTTGGCTGTGTCTACAGGCAGAGGTGGCGGCGGCGTTGCGCGGCTTTCAGGACGCAGGCGCGGCGGAGGTCGAACTGGACCTGCGCGGCAACCTGGGCGGTCTTGTGAGCCAGGGCGTGGAAACGGCACGCCTGTTCCTTGATGGTGCGTTGAGCTGGAGGCGCTGTTAAGGTATTGCATTTGTCGAAGGTTTCTGGGATGACGACCAGCGTCGAGAGCTGACGCAATGGTGGATTGCAGTCTGCGAACCTGCACCTTGAGGTGTGTTTGTGTGTGTATTAGTGGCCTACTCCTGGCAGCACTGACAACAGTCCCAATCTTGAAGGGCAGGGCCACGACTCTGTCGTTTCCAGGCGGGACTTCGTTCCTGCTGGCACTCTGCCACGTCCTCAATCAAGCCCGAGGTGCATTCGCCGTACAGGGCGCCAGCGCCATGGTGGTGGCACAGAAAGAGGGATGCCACACAGGTTTCCGTGCAGCGCCACCGTGTGTTGTGCCTCATTTAATTGCAATCACAGATTTGCAGCCTCTCGCCCGACCTAGTGTTGCAATTTACTGTAGAGGGCGCCACAATTGTGGTCAAGGAGGAGGGCCGAGACGCGGCGCGGACGGTGGTTTCCGCCACAGGGCCGCCCCTCAGCAGCGCGCCGCTGACGGTGCTCGTGGACGGCGACACGGCCTCGGCAGCAGAGATCCTGGCAGGTGAGTGCTTTGCCCGTCGCCCTTCCTTTTGAGTCCGCCTCCACAACGCTGAGCCAAAGATGAGCAGGTTGTTGGCGTGGGATTATCGGTTCCTCCTGGAGAGCCTGTCCCCCAAGACATGATGTCAGCAGCACAGGGTTTAGGGTTCCTCAAACAGCACCCCAGCGGAAGAGGAAAAGGCAGCTAGAATTGACACCGCCATCACACTGTGTCTGCAGGCGCGCTGAAGGACAACTGCCGGGGGCTGCTGGTGGGCAGCCGCACCTACGGCAAGGGCCTCATCCAGTCCATCTACGAGCTGCACGACGCCAGCGGCCTCGCGCTCACGGTGGGCTGCCGCCAACATCCTGCCGAGTTCGTTTATCACTGCTCTGTTGTTTCGCGTTTCTCCCGCATTCATTACCCTGATGCTGGCGGTGCGCGGCCGCAGCACCGAACAGCTTCTTTGTGCACAATCGAGTCGACAAAACACTCTGACACTCTTCACGCCCTTCTATTTCCCTCCAGGGTGCTTCTACCACAACACACATGCATAATGCCACCTGCTCTCCTAGTCCTCCCGGAGTTCACCACACGCTCCGGTTGCACCATTTCAGGTGGGGCGGTACCGCACGCCGGGCGGCGCAGACATCGACAGGACGGGCATCGTGCCCGACTTCCGCTCGCCGCCGTCAGCGGAGCTGGCGGCCGCGAGGCTGCGCACCTGCGTGGCGCCGCCGCGGCGCGCCGCGTAACAGGCCTGCACACCGAGTGGAGCTGAAGGAGCAGCATCCGCAGGCTGCGTGCGGGTGGAGGGGATTTCAGCAGGCTAGACGGCCGCCCGAGGGCGGCTGGCGCTGCATCGCCAGCGACAAGCCATGCAATTGGCCAGAGCGCAAAGCGTCGCCTTTAGAAATAGCACGTGCTCAGCAGCAGGGAGTTCACAGACATCTGGACACAAGAAGTTGTGGGGATGACTGTGATGCTTGTTTGCTGTGGTGCTGCCAGCAGCTCGGGTGTTTCATATGTCTTGTAGTCTGCTCTGAACCTCGCATCGACAGCTAGGCGATTTCAAAGAAGAGCACACAGGACTGTCGGCAACTTAAATTACTTTGAAAAGCTTTCCAACAATGAGCTAAGGAACTTGACAGCGCCGGAAGCGTCACTTCAGCTGGTGGTGCACATGTTTTAATGCGCCAGCTGCCTGCCAGTGCGTGTGCAGCAGCAGCAAACTGGCAGCACCACAGCTGGCCTCAGGGTGGCTAAGACCAGCCTGACCGACACAATACGGCGCCTCATCGAAGCCGACCCTGGCACCATGCAGCAGCAGCTGGCAGCGCCCCGCCCGAACAGCGGCGGGTTCCGCATCACCTGGTCACGTACGGCAAGAGCTTGCACCGCAGCTGCCTCTGAGCCGCACACACCCGGCAAGGATTGCTTTTCAGGCGCTGGACGATGCAGCGGCCGGGCGGCCAGCTCCTGTGACTGTCAGTTTGCAGCAGTCGGCAGGTGCCGCGGCCGCGGCTGCCGAGTCGGCGGCAGAGCCTCGAGGTCACACACCTGGCCTTGCCACATTTTTGTGGCATCAATGACAGCTGAGGTCACAAAGCAGCAAAATGGGCATCTGTAAATCTTTAACAAATTTTCTCCGTTTGAAGTTTCCGCCGTCTTACAAGCCTTTCGTGTTCCTGCATGCGAGCAGCGACTTTGCTGCGGACTTGCACCGGACTTGCACCGGGCCGCAGATGGTGGCAGCCCTGGCACGGATGGCTGCAGTGCCACCCACTAATTAGTAATTATAATGGACGATGCGGCCTCGTGGTATCAGAATGTGACGCCCCCAGCAGCCAGATGGCATATGTTCAGGTCTCCAAGCAAGCCGGCTGCGGCTCCTAAGTATGCCTCGGCCGCCACATGTGCCTCTGTGCACCCACCACATAGCGTACAATTCCGCCATAGACTTCAGGCCGGCTTCGACTTCAGGATGTGACGCAGCAGCACCGCCTCCATTTCCTCTACGGATTTGTACTCCGGCAGCAGCGCGCCGCCCGCCGGCCGCCCGTGCTTGAGCACCTGCAGCCGCGGCGCCGAGGACACTCCCGCAGCTTCCGCCGCATCCTGCAACCGCGCAGACAGCCGTCAGCCTTATTGCAATACGACAAGGTCCTGAATGGTGACAGCTGCAGCTTTGTCCCATTTTCTTTAATTTTTTATTTTCATTTTTATTTTGCCCAATCTTCTAAAAATCCCTGAAATCCTCAGAGCCTCCCACGCTCTGATGCAAATCTTTGAACAGCTGCGCCCGGCACTGCCAGACCCGTCAAACGCCCGCTGAGGGTTGAGCTTCCAGGATCAAAGCAAAGCCGCACCGGGAGCTTGGCGATGTCCAGGGTCAGGTAGCGCGCCTGCAAGAGCATGAAGCACAAGCTTCAGCGGATGCTTGCTCCAGATTCCGTCCAACCGCCAGCCGCGCCGTTGCAGCAGTAGTTTGCCACCAGATGCTGCAGCTGCGGACGCGCCATGTGCGACTCTCTCGAGCAGCTGACCATCCCAGCTATCGTGCTGCCAGAGGCTCGGAATTTCACAGCGCAGCGCTGGGTACCCACCTTCTCGCGGTGGTGCTGCGCAAAGTGGGTCAGCGATTTGTCCAGCACATCGGCGTGCGGCACCTCTCCCGCGTCCGAGTCCATGAAAAGCACCGCCAACTACATGCGAGTACAAAGGTTCTTCTCACGATGGTCCATTGTTCCTTGATGTGCAGCCTTTCTGATTTGCTATGATGCTGCTTGTTGCAGCACAAGTGAGGTCCCGATGGGGGTTATACAGCGCAAGGATGGTAAGTCAGCGGCTAAGGACGCTGCGGCGGGCACATCGCCCCGCATGCAGTTCCAAGCAGCATACCATGTCTTCGAATCAGCTGCTGATGCAGAGCAGCACCGAGACTCTAGCACCGAGGAGGATGCGCTTAAAACACACACCGGCAACGGACCGGCCAGCATTGCCTCCCACTCCTTCAGGCTGGTTATTGGCGTAATCGACATGATGGATTCCCGATCGCGCAGCTTGAGTCTATGTGTAGCTACCTGCAAGTTGCGCACTTCGCATGCTCATTTGTGACTCAACAGCGCACAGCGCAAGCAGTTGCTCGTAGCTCCGCTTCGAGGGGTCATGGAGCTACAACTTCGACTTCGATATAATGCTATGATGCAAATGAAGATACCCAGCACAACGCAGTCGGAAATTCGCACGGCTTGGAGAGGAATCAATACCCATGTACAAAGGCCCACACGAGACGGACTATGAGTCGACCTCACTGGCCAATATCTCACCGCTTAGATGGTTTCGCTGTGCTGTAGTGCTTGCAGCACGTTTGCAAGAAGCTGTTTTGTGTTGCCCCGAGATTTGCAGTTTCTAGGAAGCGTCACATGTGTCACGTGAGTGAACTGCTTCCTGCTTCTTGAGGCCTGTATGTGGGGGTGAGAATGGCTTTGTACTTTGTAAACTTGGGTGCAGGGACATCCGGGATTGCGATATGCGAACCTACCGCATGCAGCCCTACCTGCAAAGCGGCAGGCATGCACAAGTCGCCATCGCGCCGGCGCTGCGCCCATGCGTGAGGGTCACCAGCTGGGGAATATCCTTGTGACAAATAACAAGCGCTTTCCTCACCGTGACATTGGACTTCTGGGCGGCGTCATCGTTCAAGGTTATACTGTCAGCGCGCTCTACATCCGAGCTCACCGGCCTTCAAATCAATTCTGCACGATATCATCCGAATAGCATCTGAATAGTGATCCAAGAGCAATGCCAGCGAGCACCTAAAGGAAGGAAGCACGGTCAAATTCTCCCTCAAGCAGCCAATCGCCGAAGCGACACGGCTCGCGGCTGCCAGCAGCTCCCAGCGGCTGTCCGTCACTTGGACAGCACATGCTTGGCCATCAGGCTCTCAATTGCGCTGGATGATCCGCCATCGACTTTGCCAACTTCCTTGCCGTGCTTGAAGATTCGTATGCCAGTGCTGGCGCCATAGCCCTGCGCGCCATCACGATGCATACATATCACCAGCCGCGCTATTTGAATAGAGGGAATGCCACGCGGCAGAGGGGATGACGTGTAGCGCCCAGGCGGGCTCTGCAGCTGAACAAGATGCTGCTATAGGAGTGGAACTGGTGGTACAGCTCGGAGCCTGCTGCCGCGACGCCGCACTTGTATCCTGCTGATGTCGACGGCAATGAAGCGCGCGTTCTGGGCGAAACGCGCGCTGAAGTCGCCAAAGACCGGCACTAGGTCCTTGCCACCAGCAGGCCCGCTATATGACTGGAATAACGCCACGACCTGCATGCACAGGATGTACAGGCGGCTGAAGGACGCAGACACAGGTGGGGACGCGATGGTATACGCTTGAACCACGTTTGCAGCTTGACCCACCCGCAGCTGTACACCCGCAAGGGTCCAGTGCGTCATGCGCCAGAGCACCACAGTCATCGGGGTGCAGCATGCCTTGCCCAGGCAGTGCTGCAGAAAATCTCACCGGGTGGCCCGCGTTCGCAATCAGCTGCTCGAACTCGCTGGTGCTTGCGACAGTGTGGATGGGCATGATGCCAGGACCAAGCAAACTTGTCGCAGGCGGCCTCAGCAGGCTAAGGCCTTGCAGCTCGCTCTTGTGCAACCCTGTATGATGGAGGAGATGGCTGAGGGTGATGTCAGCTGCCAAAAAGGTGCGTGCGAGTGCTGCACCTGCAGTTTATAGGGTTGCTTGGACAGTGCATCTGAAATTGGGAGCGAGCCTGCAGGCAGTGCTGATGTGCTGATTGTGAGCCTTAAGGACGTTTGCCGAGGTAAGTGTGCTGTTTCTGGTTTATATGTCTAGGGAGTCAACTTTGTTGAAATAGCTGCCGTACTTTACACACCACGTGGTCCTCGTGTGGTGTTTCCACCTGTGCATGCCTGCACATCTGGCCGGCTGGCTCGCGCTCAGCGCGAAAACCACAAGAAACAGTTCTGCAGTCTCAAGCTGCCTATTCGCTGCCGATCACTTCTTCTTGATCATGCCGGTCTGGCGAGCGTAGTCAAATATGCCGCCTGCGTCAATGACGGGCCCCGCCTGCACGCACAACGATCCGCAGCTGGATGCCACAATAACAACCTCAACATTACTGAACCGCTGACATGTAACATGCAGGCGCAAGCCACCAGCATGTCAATAAACGCTGAGCAATAATATGGGCACACGAGTGATGGCGGCGGCAGTGCACCTCGCCGAGCGGCTTGAGGTTGTACTGCCTGCCGGACTCCAGCACCGTCAGCACATCGTTGTCCATGTCCACCTCCACCTCCTGCCCCGTCGACAGCTCCTCGCACAGCCGGATGTCCGTCTCGCACGGGTACAGTTCCCCCCTGCAGTGGCGGTGGCGCATGCGGCTTTAAGTTGGCGCTTGAACAGCTAGCAGCCAGGTGATGTGGTGTTTGGGGTGCTGGTACCAGGCTGCAGTCAGGGATTCCTGCCGCCGTCTGTATGCACAGCTGCAGATGGCGGCCGCCACGATCTCGTGCCAGCCACCATGTTGCCATGCTCATTTGCCCAGCTTATAATGAACTGCCCTTCGATATCACTTTGCCGCACCCAGCACCAAGTACAAACGAGTCTGATGGGCGTGCGCAAGCGTTGTGCTGTGAGCACTTACGTGGCGACGCAGTTCCGGAAGAAGATGCGGGCGTACGACTGCGCCACAACCACCTTTGTGCCTGTGCACATGGCAACCGGGCAGCAGTCATGCCAGGTGCAGGCGGCCAAAGCCATCGTTTGCACGAGAATAGCTTCACACGCAGTTCCAGCACCGTGCATGCAGCGTCAGGTGCATACCCCAAGGGCGTGAAACTTACCTGCAGCCCCCATGGCCACTGGCGCGTGCTCGCGTGACGAGCCGCAGCCAAAGTTGTTGCCGCCAATCATGATGGGGTAATCTGTCTTCATCTCCCCGTCCTGAATGAACCTGCGTTCCAAGGGCGTCATCTTCAGTGAGCAGCCGCCTCCACACCACAGCATTGCGCCCAGCTGCTGCAGATTGCATGAACGGCAGCGCTGCCACCGCAGCGCTCACCTGGTTTGATCTCAAGGTTTAGGGTTTCACCTGGTCTGGTACAGCTCCTTCGGAAGACCAATCATGGCGTAGCTGCCCAGCTTCTCGTACTCGTCCGGCTACGTTCAGAAGGGACATGCCTGTCACGGCATGTTTCAGCGAAGGGGATGCAGGTTCTTGCCGGGTGCCTCGCCGCTGGCACCTGCGCTCACCTTTGACGGCACGAGCGTGAGGTACTCTGCTGGGATGATCTGGTCTGTGTCGATGTTCTGCAGGCAAAGCAATAGCATATCAGTGCCTGAATTGTTGAGCAAACACACAAACAACCCACGCAACCCACGGCGCTCACATCTCGTGTGACGTAGCAGGGCCCGCGGATGACGCGGCTGTTGGCGTGCACCACGAGCGACAGACTGTCTTGCCTCTTCCCACACCGCTGCACCCGCATGCATACTGCGCGGGCTGGGCTGTGTCGCTGCAGCAGGGCGGCTGATGTGCATTGCGCCTGAGCGTGAAGTGTCATTTGCATGGCGGTTGGCAGGAGAAGCAAGTACAGAGATTAGGAACACGTCGGAGCAAGTATGACTGCTTGCAAATAGGTTGCAGGGCAAAATTCGTCGTCAAGTTACAAGATCGCACGTGCTGGCGGGAAAGCTCGTGTCGGAACAACTGCGAAAATCTACTTTCAGCAGCGCAAAACATGCTTTGATCGTTGAAACGACATCATTAAAATACAAGCGAGCAGCTCTGCTACTTGGGCTGCGCACACACGCCGAAACTTGCTTTGAGCGCTTGAGAGGTGCCTTTTTGGAACAGTTCGAATGCCCGTCAAAGGAGTGCTTCAATTGTTACAGCATTCACATCACAGAGTGTCATCCTCCAGCTGTGGATGAAATCGCACCAGCGCGATTCGAATGAAGACTCGAGTGAATCATGCGTCAAGCGCATGGACCCATCATGTCAGACGCATGACCAGTCACTGGGCGTCGCAAAGCGCAAGGGGAGTTCAGACATTGTGAGCGCCAAAGACCTATCGCGGCGACACAGTCGATCATGGCAATGCTGGCCTGCGCCATGCAGAGCTGCACTTGTCGCAGCAATATTGCTGGCGGCCATGCCGGCCTCAACCGCTGCGGCAGAGCTGCCGCGCGGCGCAGGCAGCAGCAGCGGCACGACTGTGCACATAATCTTCTCCAACCATGTGGTGCGGCATCCTGCCATAGCGCATGCGGCAGTGGCGGTTCTGCAGGTGCCGCGACATGAAGGATGTTGCCGAGTGCGCTGACATTGCACTACGAACTTACCAGGACCTTGGGTTTGACGGCATCGACCCGGAGCTGGGCACCGATGACAATGTCATCAACAAATATTTTGACGAGTACTTTCCGCGAGCGGTACGTGCTCCCACCCGGGTGCCCCACAGCGGCATCTGTGTCCACAGCCACCCGATGCATTCTAGCAGCGTGAATCCCCATCGGGCTCAACTGTGTCGATGGTCCCCATGCACCTTGCCACGCCACTGCGCTGACTGACATGACCAGCACGATGTGGTGTTGTCGCGCAGATCAAAACGGCTGAGGAGCTGCAGCACGGTGGCGGCAAGGAAGCCTACATCTGGATGACGCAGGTGTGTGCCCCATGCTGTGACGGCAGCCGCCTGCACAAGTCCATCACTGCAATGCACTGAGGCACGGCGATGCCGCTCAGCATGCTCCCCCTCGACAACTGGAGGAGGGCGGGCTCTCTGGAAAGCCCACAATCCTCCGCAAATATGCAGACAGGCAAGTGTAAGTATCAGGTGAACCAGGTACACTAGGTAGGTACACTAGGTAGGTATACTAGGTGACGCCTGCCTTACTGGTGCCACAGGCGTACCTGGTGTCGCTGTTTCTGGACTGCCCGCCGGGCATGGGACTGCACTGCCCGGGCGTGGAGGCGCGCGCCGAAGTGGAGGCCGCCATACGGTCGGGCGTCATCACCTGGCATGCCTTCCCACACAACGCGCAGGTGAGGTCTCTGATCCGCAGAATTGTAGGGGTGTGTGTGTCTGCAGTGCTGGTCGCTGATCGTCTGTGCTGACCCGAGGCTGCACTCGTATGTACCAGACTATTTAGGGTTTAGGGTTTTTTCAGGGGTGGCTTTGGGTCACCAATCCAGTGCGTAGGCGCAGACACTGCATCCTTGCTTCAAGCCGAATGACAACCCGACAGGCTGGTTCCTGCCCGCTGCAGATCGAGATCATGGACTCGGACATGGTGGAATTCGGCGTTGACCTAGTGCACGAGCTGGACCGCAACTACGGCTTCCCACCCAAGCGCACCATGTCCCAGGTGCAACAGGACTCTCGGCTGCGCTCATGTCAGTTGATATCCGTTGCAGTGCCGCTTCCGCTCGGTAACGCCGACATGGGCAGGTCTCCATACAGTAGCAGACAACAGGTCAGTCGACTGTCGACTGTCGACTCCCTGTTTTCCAGGCGGCTGCCTGGATAACAGTTGCGACTGACCACAACAGATGGAGCTTCTAGTGAACCCTCCCGCATTGTGGCTGCAGCGGGATGTGCCGGGGCTGACGCGAGCTGCGGTGCCGGTGCTGGTACACCCCGGGTGGCAGATCGGCCTCAAGGTGCGGCACGGCAATTTGTCTATCAATCACCGTTTGTACTGCGGCCTGCTGATGTTCTCGGCGGTGTGTGGGCAGATGTTCAGATTCCACGTCAAAGCGCACAGAGGCGCCTTCCCTGCAGCGCACAACGACAATTGACATGGCCGGACTGCTCTGCCCAACACTTTTTAAAAGACATAATGGCTGCAGGAGTGCGCAATCCTGCAGTGGCCTGTTCAGGCTGCGAGGCCTGCTTCCCTGTCTGCTCGCAGGGCATCCCGGTGGCTTCTCAGGGCTTCTGAGAATTTGGTCCTGCCCCCTTTTGCGAGCAGGGCATTTCGGTGGGCGTGAACGGCGGCTCCGCTCCGCCGGCGGTGCCGCGCGACGGCCCCTTCCTGTGGCGCGACGAGCCCAGCGGCGCCGAAATCATCGGCATGTGGCATGCCGGCGGCTACTCAGGAAACCCCGTCGACAGCCCCGACCAGTGCATGCAGGTGCTGTCGATTTTTTTCCAGGATACGCTTTTCGAGTAGACTGTTTGTTCACTTTCAATCTTGCTCTCAGCTTCTGGAATTTAGCTTCGTGTATGTGTCCCGAAGTCAGTTGACAGTCAGGTTGAGATTGAGCTTTGTCGGTTGAAGTTTGTGTCTTCTCCACCCTCTCTGCTGCAGCCCTGTCGAAAAGCAGAGCAGCTTAACATTACACAGCGTTGCCGGTGCTGCCATCACTGAGATGCCGTGACGCGCACGTTCAGGACCAGCATCATCAAAATTTTCTCACCGACGTTATCTCATGTTTTTGTGTGCTCGCTTACAACCTCCGCTGCCAGGTGGAAGGCTTCAACCACGTGCTGTGCTGCGCATGGCGCGGCGACAACGGCGGTCCGCACTCGTCAGACGAGGTGCGACAAGCCTCCTTTACTATGGGGTTGGAGCCTCAGATGCCACCCAAAGTGGGGCACGAGCCCAGGTTAGGCCGCCTGCATGGGCGCTGTGCAATCCCACCCTGCTAACACTTGCGGGAGCCAACGCAGCCGGTCCCCATGATCACCGCTTGCTGTCGGGCAACTGCTGCAGACCAGCCTGTGATCCTTTCCTTTCTGGACAATCTGAATAAACTTGAGGTTGTATTGCACCCGCACAGGTGCGTAACATACTGGGCCTCGTGCGGAAGGGCTTCCCGGGCGCGCATGTCAAGGCGTCGACGTTCGACGCTTTTGTGGAGCCGCTGGCGGACGCCGTCGCGGCCGGCCTGGCGCTGCCAGTTGTCACGGCTGAGGTGAAAGCCAGAACGTTTTGTCAAGAGATGACCAGGGTGTCACCTGTCTTGAGTCAACATGTGCAGCAGATCTCGGCCTGGTTTGGCGATGCCCGTCATCACGGCTGAGGTGGGCACAGCATCTGCTTGGCATCGCAGTTCCAGCTGCAGCTCACTGCACCGAAATCCTTCGGCTGCAAAGGAACAGCATCGTCACGGCTGAGGTGGGCACAGCGCCTCTCCAGCCGCAAAGGCACATCTATCTGCAGGTTCTTGGCACAGGTGAAGGCTGGTGCCTTGATGACACACTGCGGTGCTCGTAGCCGATTTCACAGGCCTGGCGTGACCTGTTTATCACTCGTCTGCCAGTTGCTCAGACGCCTGTCAGCTGTGATACCCTCCCATTGCCGGTGGTGATTGCTCAAGATACTCACGGTCTCCTTCACTCGCTGCAGATTGGCGACTCGTGGATCCACGGCGTTGCATCGGACGCCGGCAAGCTGGCGGAGTACCGCGCAATGCAGCGCATGCGGCGCAAGCTCAGCTACGACCACTCGCAGGACCCGGCATACCGTAATCTCAGCCGCCTTCTGCTAAAGGTGCATGTTATCCAAAGTGTGAAGCCGTTGTGTGAAGCCGATCGTCGAAGCGAAGATAGCCACGGTCGACTGCGCACGACAACATGCAAAGGTTTCGACGCTGAGGTGCTGCAGGTGCCGGAGCACACGTGGGGCGTCGACATCAAGGAGGCCATGCCCGACTACCGCAACTGGAGCAATGCGGACTTCGGCGCCGCGCTGGCGGCCGGCGTGTATGACGACGCCATCCATGCCTGGCGACGGCAGCGCTCGTGGCTGGATTGGGCGCTGGAGGCCCTGGGTGAGGCGCCCGGATGTCATGTGTATTGGAGGTCGAGAAACCACGACAGCATGCTGCCTGCTTGCACCGAGGACAGCCAGACTAAGGCTGTGTCAGGGCCGCGGTATCATGGCTTGACCAGCGAATAGCTTCGCCAGACGCACTGATGTGTCCATGCAGCTTCTCAGCAGTTGCCCTGCCCCACTGTGCAGATGGGTCGGAACCAGGGCAGGCAGCTGCGGCACTGGTGGCGCAGCTGCGGCGACCCGCGGTAGAGCCTCTCCCCTGTGCTCAGTAGTCTGTCACAATCTATAAACGAGTGTTCGGAATGCAAGCCATGCAGCCTTGGCACCCTGCAAACGCATCTCAGCTATTGCACAGTGGGCTGATGCCACGTCCTGCAATCAAACGACAGTTCAGCTCTTTGTGCAAGTCTCGCCACATGGACATCGACCAGGCAAGCTTCACACCGGTTTACGGTCTTGTCATTTCTGTGGCGTCTCCGCACAGGCAGCGCCTGAGCCGCACGAGCCGGAATTCGTGCGACTGAGGCTGCCGGCGCGGCTCAAGTCGCATGCCTGGGACATCCAAATCAGCGCTCGGACAGGTGGATGCCTGCCTTCCCGGGCTACTCATGTGACCAGACAACTGCCGACTAGTCCTTCAACCTTGTGACCCCCGCAGGCGCCTGGCTGCACAGCTGCTCAACCGTGCGCTTGTGCTTCAGCTGCCGCCGACAGCAGTCGGATCTCTTTGCGCAGCAGAGTTGCGACAAACGTCACACAGTAATGCTCTGTGAACGCAGGTGCACTCGCGGGTCTGCGGCGGAGGTGGCGCAGCCGCCACGGCGGCAACTGGGCCTCGCAGCACAGCCCCCTGGCACGGGTATGTGCCAGCTGCGATCACGCACATGGCATGGCAGCCCAGACTCTCCGTGCTGTCCAGGCACGTGATGCAAGTGTTCGCCTCAGTGAGCCCACTGAGGCGAAGCAGGAAGCAGGATCAAGTCCGAACCCCAACGAAATACGTGCCGCTTGCTGAAACACTCCGCTGTTTGGAACCGCAGGTCACCTACAGCACCTACAACGAACAGGACTTTGACGCCATCTGGGATCGCTATGCATACCAGTCATCTCTGCAGGAGTGGTTCTACAAGGTGGGAATCTCACCCACCTGTGCATTGCGCGGATGCGGCTGACTGCCTGTGCTTGCTATACCTTGCACGACGACAGCGCACTTCTGCAACACGGTGTTCTCGAGCTATTGCCGCCAAACGGAAAGCGTTGTCGAAATGGACATCGTCGAAGCCCCAGCCATGACGACCGCTGCAGGACTTTGGCAAGCCCAACTGCTCGCGCTTCGGCGACACGCGGCGTGAGGACAGCGTTGCAACGGTGGCAGGCGCCTGGGTGCGGCGGCACACTGGCTCAGGTGCATCTCGATTTTCTGATTTGACAGAGCACGGCGATAGAACCTGGCAGCCTCACACAGGCTGACAGGTTCAGACTGCTGCTTCGTGCTTCGGCCGGACGTATTTCTCTGTGAACATCCGATTTTGCAGCAAGAGCTGCAGCCGTGGAGTGCCGGGTGTGAAGCCTTCGCTGGCACAAGTCAGAGCCAGAGAGTGGCCTCGATCGAGACGGGCCCCGCCGCCTCGATGCTTCGCTGCAGGCTTCCATGTGGCAGTGAAGCTGGAGCTGCCAGAGCGGGCGGTAACTCAGGCGGGTGCGCCGGCGGCGGTGTGGTTGGAGTACATTTCGCCGCCTAGCGGCAACGCGCTGTTTGTCGACGTCACCTGGGTCAACAAGACGGCCACCCGCCTGCCCGAGGTGCGTCCTTCTGTGCCATCTGTTCCCAATGTCTGTCTGTGGCTGTGTCGACCGTTGCTCAGATCGACAAGACGCCCAACCAGCCTGCCCGAGGTGCGGACCCTCTGGGGGGAGGTCCAGATTGCCCTGATCAAGCGCTTATCTATGATTATATAATATATGGATTTCAAAGGGAGTGCCTGCTCCTAACGCCGAGGCCGGCTTGGTCGCAGCACGACGAAACACGGGTTCCCCATGTATCTGACACACAAAATGTATGCTAAAAGACGTGAAAATTCGGCTTCCCTTTTGTTGGCAGGCGATGTGGGTGGACTGGGAGCCGCCCGTCCGGCAGGCCGACGCGGCGACCTGGCGCCTCGGTAAGCTGGACTCTTGGGTGGACCCCGGCGATGTGCTGTTGAATGGCAGCCGCTCGCTGCACGCCGTCGGCGACCGCGGCGTCTGCATCGACGGCGCCGGCGCCCATCGCCGCTGGGAGCGCCTCAACGTCAGGTGTGCAGCTTGGAGGGACCTCTTCCGCTGTGCAAGAATGACTGCTGCTGAATGATTGGGGGCATGCCTCGGATCCTGAGGTGTGATGGCTGCTGGGCATGCAGTGACGAGCTCCAGGAACGCAGCGGAATTCCAATGCATTGTTGGCTTGTGCAGGCCCCTGGACACTACGCTTGTCGGTCTGGGGCGCCAACACCGTCGTCCAGCTTCTCCCACAAACAATGCTGGCAACATCTCGCAAATCTGATCTATGCTGACGCAACAACTGTAGGCCACTGGACGCTGCACTCGTCAGCCCGGGCGAGCCGACGCCGTTCCCCAACCCCGACCTGCCGCCGGACCTGCGCCGCGGCATGCACTCGCTGCTGGCCAACAATATCTGGTGCGCATGCAACTCGGATCTCTTACAAGCTGCCTGACGGCATGCACTCGCTGCTGGCCAACAGCATCTGGTGCTCTCGCGGTCGCAGATGAACCTTGCTGCAGGATCGGCCTCTCATTTCCTGCTGGACACGTCCGATCTCCTCCCACTCGAATTCCTCATTCTATGATCGCTGGCAGCCCCGCTGAGGACGAGGCCTGTGTCTATGTTGCAAGGGGAACGAACTACATCATGTGGCAGCCGTACGACAACAGGCGGCTGGAGGACAGCACCCGCCGCTTCCGTTTCGTCCTCCAGGTGACGCTGCTCAGATGTTGGGCGCTGGAACTCGCTTCTGTCGGCAGTGTGCGTTGTGCGACTCAACAACATGCCTGCGCGGTACCTTTGCTGCAAGAACGCAGTAGAGACGGATCATTGTGGACATGCAGATGGAGGACCTTGGTGCCGCTGCGACGGATGCCGAGCGCTGGATGGCAGCAGCCGCCGGGCTGGAGCTGGACATCAAATCTGCATTTGCGGGCGGACGCGATACTGACGTCGTGTGATGCTGGAGCAGTAGCCATCTGTTCTAGGGCTAGGAACGTGTAGGAAGAGGTGCTTGTTTTGCTGTGTTGCGTGGTTTTGCTGAAGGCTGAGAGTGGTACCTGAGTTGACCCACGAACTAGGTACATACATCCTGCTGACGGTGGCGCAGCTGCTGTGCACTGCTCGGATGAACGTCGCTGGATTGCCTACGCTGGAGACCTTGTGCCGGAACATATGCAGCTGACCTGTACCCATGATCAGAGGGAAAATCTGGAAGCGCTCTGTGCTCTTGACCGGTTCGATGTCTGTAGATAGATGGTGCACCTGACCGTGCATCTGGCTGGCATCATTACATGTACAGCAGAGCGTCTGGCACAGTCACCGCGCCCTGAGAAACAAAAGCGCTGCAGCGGCACCCAGCAACACGCAGCAACGATGCCAATAAGCCCATGACAGCGGCCGCAGCGGGGCGCTGCTGCACTAGAAGCGCCCGCTGCCCGCCCCTCGCCGCGCAGCCGGCGGCGCCTGCTGGCGACGGTCCGTGCGTTACGCACTGTCCAAAGCCGCGGGCCGCCTGCCGACCGCGTGGCCTTACCTTCCCGGCTGCTGCGGCGGCGGCGGTGCTCAGTAGCAGGCCACGCTGGGGCGCACCGCCTTGAACACCGTCTTGAACTTGCGGTCCGATGCCCTGCGCGTGACAGTATGTTGTTGGGGTTTGATGTTTCGGTTGCAAAATCTTGCCATGTGATTTCTTCAGGATGAATCCTGAACTTGTAGTCCGACACCCTTGTGAGCACAAGCCGTTTGGAGGCTTAGAGACCGCTTCATTTCCAGCCAGTCACCAGGAGATCAATGAGGCCAACGATCTCGTCGAGCTCATGGTAGGACCGAAATTGGAAATTGGAGCGGTCGATGCAAAACCCTTCTGTGCAGAGGCTATCAACACGAACGGGCACAGACAGCCTGAACATATTGAAGGGGCAGCTCCGCAGCCACGCCGCACCTGGCGAGCTTGTGGGTGACGGGGAAGGAGATCTTGGAGTCGTGGAACTGCTTCACGTTGTCACGCTTGCACAGCGCCGCCGGCACCGTCGCCGTCTTGATGATGCTGATGGAGCTGGCGCGCACCCGGTGCCGCGAAGCCATCTCCTGGTACATCTGTAGCAACCGAACGGCCGGAATGCGTCAGCAAGAGGATGTGGCAGGGCCTTTGGTCTTTCCATATTTCATGCACGAAACGTGCTGCGATAAGCTACATAAGTGGTCACTGTTTTGCCGTTGCCGCCGCCGCGCTGCTTCTGTTTCCTGAGCTGCTGCTCCCGCTGAGCTGCTGCTGCTGCTGAGCTGCTGCTTGACACCCAGCCCGCCCACGGCGGCAACTGTCACGCCTGCTGCAGCCCATTGTCGCTGCTGCGGTTGCCGCTGCGCCGGGCATGCTGTGCAAGCCAGCTGCTATCCGGCCACTCTGACACTGCCTCCGCCGCACCAGCCGCTGCAAGCCGCCCTACGCGCGGCGGCTCCGCCTTTGCGCCGCACAGCTGCTCTGCAGGCCGCGTGTGCACCGCCTTTGCAGCGGCGCTGCCGCCGCGGACAGCAGCAGCTGGTAACGCCCTGCTTCAGTGCAGTTGACGAAATCTGCACCTGCTCGACGGCGCCGTTGAGGGTGACGTCGCGGTACTCCTTGTACATGTTGTGGAAGCCCGTCCGCGACATGTAACGCACCCAGATGCCATAGTTCTTCACTGTCGTCGGCTTCTTCTCGAAGATCTGCGGGTGGCAGAGACAGCGCGTTGTGTGCAGGGTGCAGCGAGCAGTTTCGCCACATGCACATGAGCAAGGTGCTGGGTGTACTGCTCATGCGCCGCCTGCCGCGCACGCAACCCCTGGGCTGTATGCGCCGCATTTTGAGCGGCCACGGAGCTTGGCGCTGCTCTGCCAATGCTGTGCTGCCCTGGCCCATGCCGCCAGTCGCTACGCCAAGCACGCTGTTTGGTCCGCTAGCTCAGGCTGCTGCCGCGATCGCTATAGATAATTGATAAGCTGCAAAGTTGCTTGTTAGCTGAAAGAAAGCTATGCATGCTCACCTCGTTGATGGCGATGATCTGGCCGTTCGCCTTCTTGACCTTGCGCAGCTTCCGCAGGAAGTACCTGAATGACGCACGGAGTTAGCGCTCACGCCTGGACTCCCAGTGCAACGACTCGTCCATGGTGGGCACCTTGCTTGCTCTTGCGTTCAGCCTTGCAACACTGCGACGCCGCATCCGCATGCAGCCACCTGTCTTTCAAACTTCACGCACAGGAATGTGCAACTGGAGACAGAAAGGAATGTCGCTCACCAGAACTTGGATTTCGCGGAGACCTCGTTGGTGGCCCACAGCTTCATGCGGTACAGAGGAGGCTCCGGCTCCGCATCTGTGGGCGTGTGGCGGCCCACCACCTGGTACTGGTGGCGCTTGAAGGCGCCCTGCAGTGTAAAGAGCGCGGAAGCTCATGATGCGCAGCCGAGGCGGCGAACGTGGGCTGGGTGGGGCCTGCCGAGCCCAGCTGCGTGTGTTGCGCCTCTCAAGCCATGCCAGAGTTCACGTCACCCTCCCGCTGCCGCTGACACGGGCTCTGCTGCTGCTCACAAGGCGCGCCAGCTGTGGGAATGTCTGGCACTTGTTGAGACCACGGGAGCTCGGTCCTTGCCGTCAGATGCTGTTCTGACGGCTGCCAGCGCGAACAATGCCCCGTTGCGCTGCCAGCAGCCATCGTTTCGGGCCCGCGTTGGGCTGCTTGCTAACAATTCATCTGCTGTTCTCTGTGCCCACCGCCAGCTGACCGCGAGTGGTTCCACCCCACTTGACTGGCACGAAGCTCGCAGCTCCTTCGGCTGCACGGGGCTGTCAGCAAATGCTGCCACGCCGTGCTCCAATTGTTTGCTGCATCGGCGGCTCTCAGGCGCTTGCAGCAGCCATCTGAGAGCCGCAACACCCCCTCGCAGGGCGAGCGCTGGCACTCACCACGACCTTGGACGGCATCTCGACGCCCGCTTGTCCCCAGCTATCTGTAAAGCTAGGCCGAAAGAGAGCTCAACTCAGCCGCGCCGGCGAGCAAGTGCAGCGCATTGGATTAGGGTTTAGGCTGAGTTTAGGCACCACCATCAGCGCCCTTGGCTCGGATTGCCGCCCTGTGCGGAAACTGCACACAGCGACACACGATGTGTGAGCGGCTCACTTCTTTTGCTTTCTGCACCGAGCCCAGGTCGGCATCCTCTCACCGAAACGGCAGTGAGCGCCTTGACTGGTTCAAGCGGCCGTCTAGGGCGACGGCGCTGTCAGCCTCTTGTTCAGCTACACGTGCAGCAATCTGTGTCCGGCCTCTCGTGTTCTCGGCGCGAACAACTGCTCCTACAGGCCTGCGTCCCCATACTCGTTGCGGTGCCACGGCAGCTGCGTGCGTCGCGATGTCGGGGCTGCTGGAGTTCCTGCAGGAGTATGTGGACCAGCTCGCAGACTTAACGACGCCGGTCAAGTCTAAAATCAACAGCCTCACCATGCTCGCCGCCGAGGAGGCGGTTGCGACGCCAGCAGCTGCGCCGTCCATCGCTGCGGCTATCGAGAAGCGCATCAACATGGTGATTGCAACCCTCCCCGAGCCCACCTCACGACCTTTTGCTCTGCCCTTGTCAGATGGATCGCTCGCTGCATCCGGCAGCCTGCTGTGCTTAGTACCCTCCAACCTCCAAACATGGGATGCATGAGATCAGTTGAGGAACTACTATGCACTGTGATGCTCCCAGTGTTGTCCGCGCGATTTCGCACCGCCGCCGCACAGTCGCCAACCGGATCTCGCTGTGTACCTGCAGGCACCGTCCAACGCGAAGCTGCCGGTGCTGTTCCTGCTGGACAGCATCACGAAGAACGCGAAGGAGCCGTTCATCCAGATCTTTTCGCGCAATCTGCCCCAGGCGCGCTCCTGGACGTCAAGTTGTCAGCTGAACATGCTGGACAGTCAGGTTCCCGCATCCCTGCCAGTCTGATGGAGAGTGTCAGCTGGTTAGGGACACGTGCATGATGGAACGTCCCCCAGCCTTTAGCCATCTGCCTACATGTTGATGAGGCACAGCAATGATTCTCAGGGGGAACACTGCACTGTCTCAGATGCATGTGTCTGCCAGTCAAGATATGTGCCTGTACAACTGGTTTGCATGCAGGCGTCGTGCGCCATGTCACTGGGCTTGTTTTCCAAGCCTTCTCTTAAGTGCAGCAGCCCTGCATGATGAAAGACCTCCGACCGCTACTGATGCAAACACGTTACATGCGCAGGTGTTTTGCACGGTGTGGGAGGCCAGTCCGAAGGACCGACCCACCCTGCAGCGGGTGCTGTCCACCTGGGACCGCATCTTCCCGCTGCCAGCGCTCGACGCCATCCGCCGCCGCACCGGGCTCGCTCCGGCGCTGGCGTCTGCGCCGCAGCAGCCGGCGACGGCCCAGCGGCCGGCGGCAGCGGTGCAGCAGCCGTCCGCAGCGGCACAGCTTCAGCCGCCGCAGCAGCAGCAGCAGCAGGCGAAGCAGCCTGCCCCCATCCCCATGCAGCGCGACCCGGCCACCCTGGGCCAGTGGCCCGAGCAGCCGCAGCAGCAGCCGCAGATCCAGCAGCAGTACCAGCAGCAGCCGGCGCTGCTGCAGTTTGAGCAGCAGGCAACGTTTACGCCGCTGCTCCAGCAGCAGCAGCAGCAGCAGCAGCCGCCGCAGCAACAGCAGCAGGGCAAGCTCGGCCCGGACCAGTACGCTGAGCTGCGCGCGGCGGCGGCGGCGCGCCTTGCAGCGTTGCGGGCGCCTGCCCCGCAGGGCCAGTTCCCGGCGAGCTCCGCGGCGGCAGGTACCGGTGTGGCCTGTGGCGGGTTTGGCGGCCGGACGCAGCCGTCAGGCGCGCGGGAATACGAGCCGACAATGCCGGGGCAAGGAGGCGCCGCGCCAATGGCGCCGGAGCAGCTGTCTCAACTCGAGGTCCTATTGCGGTCTCTTGCGCAGGGTGGTGGCATCAAGCTGCCGCCAGCGTCGGCCTCCACCCCGGCACCTTCACTCGACGAGCTCTGGTCGTCGGCAAGACTTCGGGTGCGAATGCTGTGCATGTCAATGTCTGCTGCAGTTGTTCATTTGCATGATGAAGGCCCGTCCACATACATGTGTGCTCTGTAAAGGGCTGTGCATCGGCGATCAGAAGGCAGGTGCGCTTGACGGAAGGTCACTTCGTGCTGGGGCAGCTGTTCCTTCCTTAGTGCATCCAGGGTTTAAGAGTGAGGTCATCTTTGTGAGGGGGTTGTTCAGGTCAGGAGCTCTGAAATGAGCATGGTGTATGTAATGTTAACACCACTGGAACCGGCTCCTGGTCTAAAAAACGCGGCCACCGGTCCACAACGTTTTCAAAGAGCACCCCCCCTCGGTCGTCACGTTTTGTAGAGGCCTGCTGAGGCAACCACCACTGCCAAACGATGCGTTCACGGGCCCAGAGCAACAGCTCCCAAGCGTGGATTTGTGTTTCGGCGGATATTGCTGCGGTTTTGGTACTTGATCGTCGCAATTTGTCAGCAACGTCCCACAGAGCGCTGGGCGCCTTAGCTTCACGGCATTGCCTTCTTCGGCTGGCCTCATCAGCTCGGAGCTGCTGGGCTTCTAGTATTCAAGTGGGCCGCTCTACAGGCAGAGAAATGCACGAGATCCGAGGATGCCTAAAGTATGGGTGGCACGTGCTTTGACCTGCCGAAGTGTTGGTTTAGAGACGATGAGAGCATGCAGGTATATGCTGCTGCCTTGTCGCTGGTGCACATTTGTGCGTTCGGGGCGCAGGCGGCGTGCTGTGCCGTCATGCTGAGTGCTTGCAGGCCCATGCGGCAGGATTGCGCCCAGGTGGAGTGCAATGCATGCGTCGCCGGATATGATGAAGACAGCACCCCTTCAGGAGCTGATCCCTCCTGCAAGACCCCACATGCTTCGGATTCTCTGGGGCCTCACGATTCTCTGACCTGACGTCCTTTATTTCCTGCAGGTGCGCAACCCCGGAGCACTGCAGGCGCTGCTGGAGGCGTCCGCCACGACGCTGGCGGGGCAGCTGGACCGCGCTTTCGCGGCCAAGCGGCGGGCGCGGGCGCGCGGAACTGCCACGGCCTCTCGCGCCTGGTTCCCCAACCCGGACGCGTGGCTTGCCGGCGCGGCCCCGGAGGCCGCCCCCGGCGCCGCCTTCGGCCAGCAGGTGTGTGTGTTCGGCTGCAGAGCCTGATCTGCAACGGAGTCATGCTCAAATGTGCCATGAATGTGACACCTGCAGCATGTTTTCTGAGGCGTTTTACTGCCTGGCGCATGTCGGGCGCGCCGGCTGCCGACAGTGTGCAAAAATCGCCGCAACTCCGGCTTGAGATGCTGGAGCGTGTTCAATTATTGCCGCTCATGTCTGCAGGCGGTACAGGAGGCTGCGCCAGAGGCGCACAGCGTGCCCGCTGACGATTCGCAGACGCAGTGCGCGCTGTCAGGTGCGTGTTCATATTTGACAGTCCTTATCTGCTTGTTTCCACTGCAAGAGTACGTCTGAAAGCTCCGCATTTGTTGTTACGGCAACAGCTGCGCCTGTCCTGTAGTGTGCACCCTCAGTGAACACATGCTCTGCCACTGAGCAGCTAGTCTGCATCTATAGATGTTGAGCGCCAGCAGACGGAACCACAACGCGGGCGTCTCTTTGCATAATGTACAATGCACCTACCTACATGGGTGCGCAGGCGAGAAGTTCGAGACGTTCTGGGATGACGGGGAGCAGCAGTGGCGCTATCGCGACGCCAAGCGCCTGGACGTCGAGGAGGCCGCCCGGTGCGCTTTTGAAACCAGAAGCTTCATGTTGTGAAAATGTTGTTTCGCCAGACTGATTGCCGGATACTCCGCATCTGGGCAGGGTTCCCAGACTGGCACCGCAGAGGTTGAACCGCTGCAGGGCACTGCAGCCAGCCACCAGCTATCCATGCCAAGGTGTCGAGTGTACGCTGCAGACAGCAGCACTGGCGCCTGGATTGAGCCTCGACACCTGTACGATGCTTTGTGAATTCCTCCCCTATGCCACTGCAGGTACGGTCTGGCGGAGGGCGTCATTGTGCTGGTGTCCGCCCTGGGCGCGTCCGCGCCGCAGCCAGACACCGCCGCCAGGGGCCAGCCCACAGGCGCGGATGCAGACGATGGCCTCGCGGCTGCGCTGCTGAATGGCGGCGGCAGCGGCGGCAATGCGGCAGCGGCGGACGACCTGGCAGCGGCGACGGAAGCCACCGCGGCCGCAGATGGTGGCTCCGAGCCGGCCGGCGTGCCGGTCGCCGCGTTCGCAGTCAAGGCCGAGCCGGGGGCACTGCAGCCGATGGGTCACGCCCAGAACGGCGCCGCATCGGAGGCAGGTCCCGCGGCGGGGTCGCCGGCGGCGGGGCCGTCGCCGCCGCGTCGGAATGGCGCTGCGGAGCCGGTCGCCGCGGCTGGGCGTGTGGGCGCCAAGCGACCGCTGGATCATGACGCTGCACTGGACGGGCCAGCGGTGAAGGTCAAGCGGGAACCGGCTTGAAATGCACTGCCTGTTGTGTTTAGATATCTTGTGTTGCGGCTGCATGGAGAAGGAGCTCAGTACCTGTGAACGGCAAGAGCTGACACGTACCGGAAGTAACCAGTCGCAAGTGGCCACGCAGACCCAAAGAAACAGTGAGGGTCTTAGATGTCACACATCAAACACTTGAGAGACACATGCACTAGGACATGGTATGTGCAGGACACACACCAGTGAGATGTTTCAGAAATGTTTCAGTAGATTCGAGAGCGGGCAACGCGATATTGATGAAGCATGCACGTGGTAAGCTTGGTAAAGCTCTGGTAATCTCGGCTTGCGTTCGAGCCTCGCAGGGCTAGCACGTGTCGAATCTTTACACCTCCGCTACAAGTCTGGTTGCGATGCACCTGAGCTATAGGCCTGCTACGAGAACGTACGAGTGCTGATATCAAAAAAGTGTCGCGAGCGGCGACCCGCACGGCGACAGCGGGCTGATGCCACGCGTGTCGCTTCCCAACGACATTCTCTGCTTGCCACACAGCTGCCAGCCTCCGCCCCAGTCAGTCCGCCGCTGCGAGCCTGCCTCAGTTGGGCTCATTCATCGTCACCACCGCCCTCATCGCCGCCACCCGTCTTCACGTCCTTGAAGAGTTTCTGCAGCAGGTTTGCACGAGACCCGTGAGCATCAGGCACTTGACAGAGGCACAAGTTTGTGTTGAACGCTGCGCATCAAGACCGGCGACTGTGAATTGGGCAACGTGCAGGTGCGGCTCATGTTAAAAGGCGGCGCACCCCCTTGTTGTTGTTCTCCCACGCCGAATTGAAGGCGGAGTTGACAGCCTGCACCCATGCGAGCATTTGCGTGACGAGCGTAGCCTAGTGTGTCGACAGGGTTCATCGTGCAATTAGCAAGCTGCGCCGCACAACTGCGGCACGGCAGTCAACTGGCAGCGCGCTCTGAACGTCGACTCACCCGCTCGCCAATGATGGCACCCCCAAGGATGAACACGAGGTAGATGCTGTTCCTCTTCATCAATGTCTGCGGGACAGGAGGGCATGCTTTGATTCACTGCAGCAGACAGAGATTCGCCAACCAATGCTTCACCACAAGCTTCACGAATCCAAACCGCAGGCCACGCACGTTGTAGCCGAAATCCAGAATGCCCGCCATGATGCCTCGTTGGTTTGCCGCAGCGGCAGCACCGCAGAGCAGCCTTGTGGCAGCGCCCTAAACACCTCTGCGCGGGTTGTTCGAGCTCTCTATGCACCCTGGCCGTCCACCGCTGGATCAAACGTCCCAGAGACCACCTCCGGAGCGCAAAGGAGCTCGTTGCAATGGACACACTGTGGCTGCCCGATGCGATCACGACTTCGCAAGTGCGGGCCTCTCTAGTACATTCTCTCGCGCTTCACGTAATGGTGTAAATTTAACGGATGCTTCATTTGCAAGCCGTCTCTTGCTCACTCTGTCAGCTCGTTGCGCATACGCTGTCTGTCCCATGACCGACGTTTGAAACATACATTTGAAGTACCGCCGCCTCCCAGGGCGAGGGGCCACACGTCTGTGGGGCTCACCGCAGGGGAACACAGTGTGATTGCCCCAGGAAGCAGCCTTCTTCGCGACTAGCGGGGTGCCAGAAAGCAGCCACTTCCTGCGAGAAATCTGCAGCGGCCAAGGCGTTTCTGGCAGTGCTGAAAGTGCGGCATCATGGCTGAGCATCTTGCCTCCATCTTTGGAACAGAGAAGGACCGCGTCAACTGCCCGTTCTACTTCAAAATCGGGTACGTGCCGTGCCATCATGCCGCTGCTCTCGATACTGCTCTGCCTTTGCATGCAGTGAACTAGCCGAGTACAACTAGTTCGCGGATTTGTCAGATGGACCACATCGAGCGGTCTCCGGCACCTTCAGCACACTCACGCAACTATAGCTCTGTAAGGATGCTGCTTGCCTATGAGCCTGCAATACTTGCTGACACACATGCTTCCTTCTGTGCAGAGCGTGCCGTCATGGCGACCGCTGCTCCCGCATCCACAACAAGCCCACCATCAGCCAGACGCTGCTGCTGCAAAACATGTACCAGAACCCGGCGATGAGCATGCCGCCCGGCCCGGACGGCCTGCCGCCGCAGATCAACCCACGCGAGAGCCAGGAGCACTTTGAGGTCCGTCTCCTAATCTATATGAACTATCGCATACATCGCTGCCAATGTGCATAGTATGCAGCGCTAGCAGCAGCTGCGTTTCCAGGGTCTCGTTGGGGTCTACACATGCACTTGTCTTCTCTGCCTCAGGTCTGCACTCCCCACATAGAACCGTCTCTGCCGACAATTTGACGGCACCGGAGCCCGAAAGTCGATATCCTCCCTGAAATTTGTATCTCCTCGCTTGCAGGACTTCTACGAGGACATCTTCGAGGAGCTGGCCAAGTTCGGCGAGATCGAGAACCTGAACGTGTGCGACAACATCGCGGACCACATGGTCGGCTCCGTCTACGTCAAATTCCTGGATGAAAATGCCGCCGCCATGGCGCTGCAGGGCCTCACCGTGCGCTCGCTGCCTCCCCTTCCTACATCGAGTTCGTGCTGGCTTCTGAGCTGTGTTGAGGGTACACGCCACTCAGGTCTCCCACTGCCTGCAGCTTGCATGTTCAGTGGATTGAGCTGCAGGCTGCAGTATTGCCTGTTTGACATCCTGTCCCCTGAACGGCTGCCGGCTGCAGGCGCTGCTGATGTCTCGGCAGTCGTCTCGCCAAAGCGGCCCTCCGCCTGAATCTGCGCTCTATTTCATCAAACAGGGGCGCTTTTACGCGGGTCGGCCCATCCTGGTGGAGTTCTCGCCTGTGACGGACTTCCGGGAGGCGACGTGCCGGCAGTACGAGGAGAACACCTGCACGCGCGGCGGCTACTGCAACTTCATGCACCTGCGTCCCATCTCACGCGACCTGCGCAAGCAGCTGTTTGGGCGCTACAAGAAACGCGACCGGGACGACGACCGCGACGGCGGCGACCGGTGCGCATTATTATACATCATGAACCGCTCGAAGCAGGCATGACTCTGGTGCAGCTCCGCTGCGGGGTGAGATACCTGGCTTGACGGCATGCATTTACACCAGAGTAGCGCCATTGCCACGGGAACGCTGCAATGTCATGCCACCGTCAGCTGTCCGTCGCAGCTGTCTGGCATCACCTATGGGTTCACACCAAGTGCACATGCACACACGAATCGCGAATCGTCATGCAAGTGCCGACTTTAATTTCTAAACTGTTTCCTGCGCAGCCGTCGGCGCTCGAGGTCGAGGGAACGCGGCGGCCGGGACGACCGGGGGCGCGACTCCAACCGCGGCGGCCGCGGCGGCGACGACCGCAACAAGCGTGAGACGTCAGCCGAGCGGCGCGCCAAGATCGCCGCCTGGAATCGGGAGCGGCGCCCCGACGCCGGTGGCGCGCCACCCCCGGCTCTGCCCGGCGGCGGCGGCCCGCCGCCCGGCCCCCCCGCCCCTGGCGGCGGGTATGGGGGCAGCGCCCCCGCAGCGGCGCCCGCGGCCGGCGGATATGGCGCCCTGCCGCCGCAGGGCGGGTATGGAGCGCTGCCGCCCCAGGGTGGCTACGGAGCCCTGCCGCCGCAGGGCGGCTATGGCTCGCTGCCGCCGCAGCAGCAGGGCGGCTACAACCAGCAGCCGCCGCCGGGGCAGGGCGAGTACAACGCGGCGCCGCCGCCTGGCCAGGGCGGCGGGTACGGCGGCGTCTACCCGCCGCACCAGTAGCGCTGTCGGGCGAAGCGCAGGGGCTGAGAGTCTGTTCCCCACAGGTGCACAGGCTCCTTCACTGAAACGTCTCACAGGTCCCGGCGGCACAGGGCCGAAGGTTTCACATTCTGACACAGGCCTCACAGGGCATGCTTGGCAGATGGCATCGCAGGTGCACTCATGTTATGCAGATGCCGGCACCTATGTGCAGCAGCTTGCCACAGGCTGCAGGTGTGCATCCCGACCGCCGCTCGCAGCAAGCTGCGCAGGCCTTCTGTGCAGGGGAGCTGTTGCCTGACCAGCAGCCGGCAGATGTGCAGCAGCCTGCCGCTTAGGCACCTTGGCCGCCAGCTGCCTGTGCAGATCCACAGGGCTCGCAGCTGCAGGGTCTCCCAGATCGCTTCAGCAGCGCTGTCCAGGCGCCGCTGGACCAGTCGGCTCCAGCAGCAGCCCTTGAACTGCATGTCTGACAAGCAATGGGGCAGTGCGGTTTCGGTCGGGTCTGTGGGTGGCAGCAGCGATGCAGGTCCAACGTTGTGTCACAGGTTGCAGCGCCCGATTCCTCGCAGATCTCTCCTTCCCAACACCTCTTGTGCGCCGCCGGCTGCCCGCCCGCCCGCCAAGGTACAATCCTCTATCCCCTGACAAGGCAGCAGCAGGGTGTTGTTCCGCCTGCTTGCTCACACACCATGGGCGGGATGTAGGTGAGCTGACGTTGCTGTGATCGCATGCAGGCTGAAGACGATTACCTTACCACACCAGAAGGCCGACGTCTACCTACACGATGCCAGAGACGGGCTCCGTGATGCACTCTCGATTTGCCGCGCTACACTGCATGATGTGTTTACTCGTGGCCGCGAGGTGTCTTGAGCCTGGCCTTCCAGAGTCAAGTCGCAGCGTTCTCTCGACAGTGCTGGCGTGTGTCGTCATGTTGGCGCATTTCCTAGTAAATCACGACTCTCACAATCACATGCGCCTCGGCCCATAAAGCTGATGTATTTTCACCCTCCTTAGAGAGAGAAATAAGCTGTGTAGACACTGCCGGAAGCCTGGAGGACTTGTGAATCTACACCACCGTCTCTCAGGCCCCGGCTGCGGGTATGGCCTGACAGCGTTGTGCACCGACTATTTTTTCATGTTCTGCAGCAAGCGAACTGCACAACGACAGACACAGCCCTCTTGAACGCTGCAATCCGGCACGCCGGAAGACGCACTAGAAGTTGCCGCGCCACCATGCCCGGATTGTTCTCATGCTGTCAGCCGTCCACAACTGGTTGAAAGCGCCTCCTCGGCCACTCCCAGCCCCATGCCTCTTTCCTCCACGGACGCAGGTCCGCATCTTGCAGCGCCACTTCTGCGCCAACTCGTTGGCCAGCGTCGAGCCTGGGCCGCCGCCGCCAGCTATCACCCTGCTCAGGGCGCCCCGATGTGCGAAGAGCTGTCGGCGGGCGGCGAGCCCGGGCCGCCGCTCGCGCCACCAGGACTACCAGGCGCCAGCGGCGTGCCGTCGACGTCACGGCCGGCCAGCAGGTGCGCCTGCGTGTCCGCGATGACGCGCTTCGACTCCTCGTCGTTGGCCGCGTACAGAATGCGCTCCACCGTCTGCACCACCTGCGAACGAGAAATCAGGTCAAAATCAGCTCAGGTTGCCCTTGCCGATGTTGCGACGAAAGGAAGCTGCAGGCTTAAGAGTCCCGGGCATCAGCCAGGATGCGTTCCACAATCTGCACCACCTCGCAATGCGCAGCAGCAGGTTTGAGTCCAACTCCATAGCAACCTACAACGCAAGACTGTTATTAGAGCACTGCCGCCTGGGACTCGAGGTCCGATCAGGCAACAGTGGTTGGGTGCGCAGAAGGTGGGATGCAGCGGGTATCGGAGGGCCAGACCTTTGACTTCTGCAGGCCAGGTGTCTGGCACAGGATCTCGATATCGCGCAGCTTGCCAAAGTAGAAGTCCCGCTCCTTTGCCGCTGTATCCGCTGTCACCTCCAGCGACGCTATCTGCGCGTGCAGGGGAATATGTACCCGAGTCAGGGTGCCAGGCCTTGACGCTCCCCGGCTTTCCGTTTCTGTCAGTGACCTATAAATCTGAGACCAGAACGCCATCGGTAGACATGTTGCCTGGTCGCTGCTGCCGCCACTGCCCTGAGCCCGACTACCTCCATGTCACCCGCCGCCACAGCCGCTTTGGCACAGCAACATGTTGGCATCCACTGCAGCATATTTGCAGCCAGGGCCCCAGCTCCTAGCGGCAGCGGCTGCAGCAGATTCCTTTCATGTGGAACAGCGTGCAGGGCCGTCCACCCGCGACATCCTGTTTCCGCAGCGCTTCCGTGCCCGCCCCGCTCACCTGGTCCGAAAGCGCCTGGATCTCTGCGGGACTCGCGCCCGCCAGCTGCTGCTGCTGCTGCTGCTGCTGCTGCTGCTCGTGCTGCTGCTGCATCTGTTGCGCCACCGGCGGCGGCGGCGGCGGCGGCTGCTGCTGCTGCTCCTGCACCGCCTCCACTGGGCCCGCGGACTCTGCCGGCATGTGCGGTGCCGAGGGCGCGGCCTGTCGAGCAGCACATTGCAGTGCGAGATCAACAGCAGGTTTGCAGACCAGGGCCATTGGCGCACACGGGTGCAAGCAGCGTGCGCGTGGCGAGCAGGCGCGGCGCAGTGCACATGCTTGGCTAGCAAGGGCTCTGAAACAGCAAAGTGCTGCAAAAACTGGTGCCGCTGCTGCACTGTGCGGCTTAGCTGGCCCACCCATGAGGGGTTTGCTTTGCCCTGGAAGATATGCAGGGCGCAGTCACCTGCTGTGCGGGGGGCGTGGCTGGCGGCAGCGAGTTGCGGCTGGTGGCGGGCCGCGCCTGCCCGCCGCCGCCGGCCCTCGCGCCATTGCTCGCGTGCGTGTTGAACGAGGTCTGTCGGGCCGCAACGTGAAACATCAGCGCATGATTGCTGAGCTGGTCACTTTTCATGTGCCGTGCAGTGGTTGGCGTGCGCCAAAAGGCACGCTCACCCTGCAATGGCTGCCATCCATGCAGTAGCCCGCTTTGCTAGTGGTTATCACTCAGGATGCTGCGGCAGATCGCACGTCGGTGGCGTGTCCGCAATTTCCACTGCTGAGTAAGATGTTGCGCAGCTCACCGAGCGTTGGCGGGCGCGGCTGCCGCCGGCGGTTTTGAGGTCGCCGGTGCGGCTGGCGGAGCGCCTCGCCAGCGCATCATAGCCCGCCACCGGCTGCCCGCCTGTCTCACCGTCCCAGTACGCCTGTCGCGTCAGAACTGAGGTTACACACTTTCCACTTGATGGCCGTCGAACAGCTGTTGCGGCATGTGCTCAGCCTGTGTCCAGCAGGCATCCCTCGATTGCTTGGCCCCGTGCAGGCAGCAGATTGAGCACAAGGTCAATTCCACCGTCTGTGAGCAGAAGAAAGCAGTCAGCCGTGGTTGTGGCCATTGCGACCCAATCATGTCAGCTTGTACAGGACGCACATCGTGCACGCTGCTCATGAGTGTATATTGAGCTGCGCGCACCTTCATCCACTGCATGAACTCCATGTTGTCCAGCGGCTTGGCCTTCATGAGCTTTGTCACCTCGATGTGCTGCAGCGGCAGAACGCAGAAGAATACAATCACAAAGCGCTGGTCGTGCAGCACTGTGCTGCAGCAGCACGGTGCTGAGCTGCCGTGCAACATCAGCAGCCGCTGCACAACGACAACCTGTTGTGTCACATCGATAGAGCGCAGGTCTTTGAACTTCGGAGCCACGCATGCGCTCAGGCATGCGCGTCCATGCCGCGGACCTTCTCGATGCCGAGCTTGGCGAAAGACGCCTGAAGCACCTTGTAGTTGCCTATCATCTCGTACTCGCTCTTTGCATTGAAGTCCACCTGCGCGGCCAAGGCACGCCTCAGATTCCGCACATCGACCTTTCCGTGGTTTTCCAGTCTTCCATCGGCAAGTGTGCCCTGTAGTTTGTCGTCACGCGAGCGGCTGCCTAGCAAGCTGCCAACGAAGAAGACGCCGCACCTTCGTGAGTGCAACAATCCCTGGCCGGGCAGCATCCAGTAGCTGGCACGCCACCGCACCATTTGCGGTCTGCGGACGCGACACAGTGACAGTTGAGTGTTGGACTCACTCACATCGAATCCGGAGCACTGCACACAGCTTGTAAGCACCGTGCGGCACTGCATCTGATGGCTGTGCTACCGCGACGCACCCAGTACCAACAGCCCCACCTGCTCGATCTTCTGCAGGTTCAGCCCCAGCGTCGTGTTGATCCAATGCAGCAGCTCGTTTCGGCCCACAAAGTAGGTGCCATCCATCAGCTGCACGCACATGGATCGTCATTGCTGGCCGGGCCAGTCAATCAACTAACAGTCATCAGCCAGCGGGTCAAGTGCAGCACCACTGGGTTTGGTGCGTAAATATGCTTTTGAGGTGCAAGTATGAACGTACAAGGATATCGTCTCGCAATCAAGGCCGTCTGACACCAGAAAGCTGGCATCCCGCAAACGTCGACGGAACAGTTCGGGCGGTCCGCACCGTGGGCATCGACATGATGGCGCCCGGCAGTTCACCCCAGTGTGTGCTTCAGGTTCGACGCCAGGACTTGTTCTCGCCTCCACTCACGGGGCGACGCTCTGCCAGGGGTGCTCGCAGATTTGAGTGCTGCAATCCGGTGCCAAGCAAGAAGGCCGTATGAGAATCTGGTTAGCACCAGATAGGCGTAGCCCACGGTCAACAGCCACTGACATGCATTGGCTGCGCAAGACGTGCAAGTGGCCACCATCTGCGATCGAACGCATTCGAACGCATCATGGCTAGTCTCTGTTGGTGATGATTAGGTGTTATTGAGTGTTTGCAAAGTGGGTTGCTGCAGCAACCCAGCGAGAAACTCATGAAAGCACGAAAGAACGTTGAGGTCATGCACCAGCATTGTCTGAAATCCAGGTGCAGCGCCCCACTCAGCCAAGTCCCTTCATTCTGACGCCTCCTGACGCCGGCCGCGGAAGCACCGCCTGCACTGCTGGCCGTGGCACTGCCGCCATCTGGCCTGGCGCCTTCTGGGATGCTGTCGTCTGGGCTGCCGCCGCCCGAACCGCTGATGCATGAGCTGGAGGCGGCAGAGCTGCAGCCGTCTGAACTCCTGACACCTGGAGCGCCGCCGGCATCGCTGGCACCTGAGTCGGCGCCGTGTGGAGGGGTGACCTCTGCGCCGGTGCGGGCTGGGATGGCGCCGCCTGGACTGGCGCCGCCTGACATTGCGCCGCCTGGACTGGCGCTGGCTGAACTGCCGGTCTTGGCACCACCACCGACTGCGCCGCCTGCACTGCTGGCCTCTGCCAGTGGTATGGCGTCGCCGGGGCTGCGCCCGCTCACACTGGCGGGACCTGCACCGGCGCCGTCTGCGCTGCTGGCCACTGGGCTGCCGCCGCCTGGTCTGCCGCCCCCGGAACGCCGCCGCCAGAGTCGCCGTCGTCCAACTTGGCGCCTGGCCCGGCCCCGCCTGGCCCGGCGCCGCAAGGCCAGCCGCCTGTCCGACGGGCGGCAGCCTGACCGGCGGCGTTCTTTCAGCCGGCAGCTCCGGCGCTCCGCGCTTGTCCTGCCGCTTGCGCCGCTTCCGCAGCGCCTCACCCTCCCGCTTCAGGGTGCTGCTCTCGGTCATGAGCACGTCGTGCGAGCGGCGGCCCAGATGCGTGCGGAATTGGCCGCGGAGCGCGGGGTCCGCCTCGGCGGCCCGCTCGCGCTCGGCCGCCCGCCGCAGTGAGTTGTTCACGCTCGTGCACACCACGCACTTGGCGAAGCCGCTGCCCAGCAGGTGGCAGCCGGGCCTGGCCTCGTCGGCGGCGTCCGGCAAGGCGCCGCCGTTGCTGGTCGCCAACACCGCTGTGCTGCCGCCGTCGCCCGCTGCAGCACCGCTGCTGTCGGTCGCAGGCGCCGCGCCGCCGCCGATCCCCGCAGCTGGAGTTGCGCCGCCGCTGTTGCCGCCGCAGCCGCAGCTGTCCACCTCCGCCTGGCTGCCGTCATCCTCCGCCTACACAGGCTGCGCCCGGGGAGTCCAGCTGATGCGCCCGCGGCCGCAGTCGAAGACGTCCGTCTCCCCCCTGGCAGTAGCAGCGCCATTGCCGTCGTGCTGGTACAGCGCCTGGTCTCGCCTGCACGGAAACAATAAGGAAAAACGTCCGACCTATTCTGCTTATGAATCTGGATTGCTGACACCATGTTCTTCGAAACAAGCTGACAGACCTCCACCACTCGAGTACCTGCAGACCTGCATTCCTGCCATTGTCCGAAGCTGCACAGCTGAAACACGGCTTGATCCGATCAGCTTGGGGTGGCAGTTCTGTCATCTGCCACCAGGGCACCGACCTGGACGCCATCAGGGGGCCGAACACATCGTGCTGGTGGTTGCCGGGGCACAGGTTCAGCTGCGACAGCACCACCAGCGCCGTCCGCACGGCGCGCAGCTGCGCCAGCTGGCGCGGCGCTAAACCCTGCAGCGCGGGCGTGCGCCCGTGCGTCAGCCGCCGCCGCAGCGCGTGCAACGTCCAGCCGCCGTCGGGGCGCAGCTCCAGGGCCAGCCGCACGAGCGGCGGTCTGCCGTCGCCGCCTCCGCTGAGGCAATTGAGCTGCATGCAGCCGCCGGCGGACCGCAGCGTTCAGCCGTCCAGCCAGGCCTACTTGAGGCGCGAGGCCTGAAAGAGCTATGCGAACAGCAGCGTGGACGGCAGTGGCGGCGCTGCGGCGCCGCCGGCGCCGCTCGGCGCGCGGGCAGCCGCGGCGGGCACCCGAGCTGCTGTGCCAGCGACGCGCGGCAGCAACGGCGGCGGCGCTGCGGGGCCGCCTGAGCCTGGCGGCGGCGCTGCGGTGGCCGCGGCTTGCCGGCCGCTCGGCTGCTGCAAGCCCTCCACGGCTCCAGCGGCTGCCGCGGGCGCTGCGGCGGCCGCCGAGACGCTCGCCGCAAGCAGCGCCTCCAGCCCGCGCGTGACTGCGGGCCCGTGCTACGGTTGACATGTTGCATTGAGCACCGTGATCCACTGCACGTGGTGCGGCGCCCAGCCGTAGATGGCAGGAGCCTACAGAACAGTGTTATGGAATTTGACATACCAAGTATCTGGTGTTTGACAACTGGTACATCGTTGTCCTGTCATTGGCATTCACAGCAAGCCTCGCCAATCTGCCTTCCTGCACCCAGCCACCTGCAGCGCGTTCTTCACGTTCCATCTGCACTCCAGGTACAATGTGAAAACGCGCTTTCAACAGGTGTTGCACATAGAGAGCGCGCATCGGGCAGCGGTGCGTGCTCTCGCGCTCGCCATAGACCGTAAACGCCACGTGCGCGGCTGCGTCCGCGGCGACGGCGCTCGGGGTGCTGTCCTCCCACTGCAGCTGCGCCGCCGCTGGGGCATACTCGGCGTGCCTGGCCAAGATCAGCGATGTTGTATCAGTGGCAAGCCTTTGTGCCTTCATTCTTCTCAACCGACCAAGGTTGAGAAGTTTGTTATTGGACTCAGCGCAGTATACTGGGCCCGCCAGCCCGGCGTCGGTGCTGAAGGCGAAGCCGCAGCCGCGGATGGTGGCGTGCGTAGTGTAGCCGAACACACCTTCCGATGCTGACGACGTCCACAGGGCCTCCAGACGGCAGCATCTGCTCAGCATCCTGCAGCGTCCGCGCAGTGAGCTCTTCGCTGGCGCCACCGAAGTACTTGTAGGTGGGCGCCTTCACGCGAACCATGATCTCTTGGACTGTATTTTGCAAACCAGTAGAGCCACTACCTGCTGTGTAGGGATTCGCAGCTCGCGAGAGCCCTCACTCGCGATAACTTTAGCCCTAGACACAAGATGCCGGAGCTTAGCTGTCAGGCAGCACGAACTCAGGCGTACGATCACAACGACCGTTGGCTCAGAAACTAACACGCGATGCAGCCGTGCAGGCCAGCGGCCAGGGAGGCTCGGCGAGCAGCAAGAAATTTTTTGCCTGAATGACGACGATATACGCTCCCTCGGTTGCACTCCTGAGCAGTGCCCTCGCTATCAAAAAGCATCGGTGTCGGCCGGACGGTCGGACTCGCCGACATCTTGTGCAGCTCAGCACTGAGAAACCCGCGTCTTTTGCAATACTACTGACATTTGACTGACCCCGGCAATCGATCGAC
>JAABUM010000831.1_pt1 | contig 50351 bp, 40 predicted proteins | sample 5559161 | NCBI WGS metagenome assembly JAABUM01 (sample SAMN10711868, study PRJNA513369) | rock metagenome | isolation source: Antarctica rocks | place: Antarctica: Victoria Land, Siegfried Peak nord
ATGGGCTGGAGGAGGGAACAGACTCGATGTCTGTTTCCTCCTCGGAAGTTCTGGAAGTGGGAGGTGGCTCAATGCCACCGAGCACTTCTTGTCGTGGTCGTTAATGCCCCACCGCTTGCGGTGGGGCATTAACGCCTACGACGCGAGCGGGATGCGCCAGAGCCAGAGCACCGTGGCGCCCAACGGCACGCCCGAAGGCACCGTCACCGCGGCCACGAGCTACCTGTGGAACGGCGACCGCCTGCTCGAAGAGCGCGACAAGGACGGGGCCCTGCTGGCGGGCTACGAGCACGGGCAGGAACTGGGGCCCCTGCGACAGGTCAGGAGCGTCACCGCGCCCGGCTCACCCGCTGGCACAGCTCCCACGCTGCAGACCAGGCTCTTCATCGGCGACGGGCAGGACTCGACGCGACAGCTCACCGACACCAGCGGGGCGCTGACCGACTCCTACTTCTACGACGCCTTCGGGGTGCCGCTCGCCGGAGGGCAGAGCACCAGCCCCAACTCCTTCCTCTACACCGGGCAGCAGGCCGACCCCTCCGGCCTCTACTACCTGCGGGCGCGCTACTACGACGCCGGGACGGGGCGCTTCCTCTCCCACGATCCTGTGATGGGCTCCAGCGACCCCGTTACATTCCACAGGTACTTGTATGCTGGGGGCGATCCGGCCAACGCCGTCGATCCTTCAGGTCGCGAGTTCACGCTGTTTGGCATTTCTAACACCATCATGGTGAATGCCATCTTAGGCGGAGTTGGAAACGGTGTCATAGGACTGGCTAATGGTCATACAGGAGGCCAGCTTGCTGGGGATGTAGCACTTGGTGCTGGCCTGGGGGCTATTAGTGGGGCAGACCCAGCATTGGGAAGAGGGCTCTTTGTCCTTTCTGCTTTGCAAGCTGTCAAGAACACTATTGATATAACTTCCAGCAAACAGGCATCAGGCGCAGACAAAATCAAAGCTTGGGCAAACCTATCCGTGATAATAGGTGCGGCCCCAGGTGCTCTAGGCAGGGGAATGGTAGACATAGCTAAGACTCAAGAGACTATGTCTGACCTTATTGAGGACGGACGCGGCGTGAGTTCAGGAGAACTTGTGCGTAGCTCCGTGTTCAACGAGATTACACCTGAACAACAGATGGAAATCTCGCAGACCTTCGAGGCTGTAGGAGGCGACCCGTCTATTCTTCGCTTTAACGAAGGAGGAAAAACCGGATATTCCGACGCTAACCGCGTTGTAAACATCAGGGGCGATGTGTATCCGAATTCTTCGGGGAATACAACAACAGCCACCATGAACCTCAAGCTCACCTTAGCTCATGAGCTGGGGCACGTGAAGACTGCTGAGACCTCGCCTTACGAACCGAATTCGTGGCAGGACGAGTACTTGGCTGCTAAATGGGCTGTCAAGAACGTCGCCAATCTTTCAGTTGAAGAGAGGTCCACTCTACTAGTGGGTCAACTGATACGTAGATAGCCATTGGCTGATTTCCTCTCGTTTCCCGCGGGACGGGCGCAGTGAGCTCAACACGCCTATTTACCCTTCTGCATCCATTGGCTATGAGCATAACAAGTGACCCACTAGTTCCTGCTTCACCGAAGCGCGCGCCGCCACAAGTACTTGCACATCTTGCGAGCTTGACTCAACCAGTTCGCGCGGCGACTTGTGATTCAAAAGCGCACGAGCCGCAGCTTCGGGATTGTAATCAGCCGCTCGGCGCGGCGCGTTGACCAGAACCGTGGCTTCCTTCAAGTACTTGGCGGTGTGAGTTTTCTTGGCGCGCGCCAAGATCTCGAACGGAGCCTTCTCGCCCAGATCCGAAAGCGTCCCGATGGCCGCCACCCACTCCAGATCGCTGAGCTCAACTAAGCCCTGGCACAGGTCGTAGATCAGAAGCGAAGTGTTGGGAATCGGCTCCCACGAATACGCGGTGATGAGCGTATCTTGAGCGTGCACGCCTTCGGGCCGGTGGTGGTCGATGAAGCAGGTTGGCACGCCCTCAAGTACTTGGTGCGGCTGCGCTCCTAAATCGAGCACGAAGAGCTTGGCGGGCTGGAAGCCAGCGAGCGTTTTGCGGTTGGATTGAGTCCAGGCGTTGCGCTCACGGTCGGGCGCAAGGCGCACCAAATTTTTGTAGCCCAATCGTTCCAGAGCGCGCTGCCACAAGACTCCAGCCGTCACACCATCGGCGTCCGAATCGTGCAGGCAGACGAGTTTTTCGTTGTGCTTGCAGGTGTCGAGGAAGGCGCGGAAGGACTCGCGGGCGCTTGCGATGTCGGGCGTCGGGTTGGGGATGGAAGCGATTTGGGCCATGAGCCAGCGCGGGTGCGGGAAACGTTCCGCCACGATGAACTCATACAACGAGCACCATTTGGGAATCAGAGGATTTTATTGCTGCTTTGTAATGGAGTTTTAATGGGCCTCGGTTAAGATGAGTCGAAAGAGTTGCTGTGAGGTAGTCGGGCGGCTCGTAGTTCGAGGGGGAATCATGAAAAGAAGCACGATTCGCGGGTGTTGGATGCAGTTGTGTCTGCTGCTGGCGGTTGTCATCGCAGCAGCCTCGCCAGGCTGGGCGCAGTCGGCGGTGAGCATCGGGTCACCACGCCAGGGCTCTACGGTCTCGGGTGCTTTGCCGCGCCCTCACGGAAGGGCAGGCTCATCGAGCGGCCTGAGCGGGGTCGCTCTGATTCTGCAGCGCGCCTCGGGCGGCAGCTGGCTGTCTTGGAACGGCGGTGCCTGGAACAGCAAGACCTCAGAACGTGGCTCTGTTCGTGGATGCCCAGTTCAGCGCCTCGACGCACGGCTGGCAGTGGCCGCAGAACGTGGCTCTGCCTGCGGGCTCGGCTCTGGCCAGAGGCTCGTATCGGCTGTGGGTGATGGCGCGCTCGGCCAACGGGAGCGTGCTGGGGCGCGCTGCAAGTACTTGGACGGTGAGCGAGCCGGGGCCGGTGGCTCTGAATGACACCTTGCCAGCACCATCCAACGACCTGCCCGCGAATGCATCTCTTATCTTCGGTGCATCCGGCTCGTCCTACGGGAGCAACGACAATGCGGGCTGCGAGCTGCCCGACGGGACGCCATCAAACGGGAACGCTAACGTGTGGTGGAAGTGGAAGGCTCCGCAGTCGGGGACGGTCACGTTCGACACCAAGAGCTCGAATTTCGACACCTTCCTCATCATTTTCACGGCTGACAGCAGCGTTGGCGGTGGCTTCCTGGACGTCGCGGACGACAACGACAGCGGCGGCAACCTGACTTCGCTGGCCTCCTTCAAGGCCGAAGCCGGGCGCGACTATCTGATTGCGGTGAGCGGTGCCACTGGCGGTACCGGCTCCATCGCCTGGAACTGGAACCAGGTTGCAAGCCCGGTTGGGCCGCCCAATGACAACATCGCCATCGCCATTAGCGGTGAAAGCGGAAGCGTCACGGGCACCACGGTAGGCGCCACGGGCGACTGGCCCGACTCGAACAACCCAGCCGCCAACGTATGGTGGGTCTGGACAGCCCCGCGCTCGGGTACTGTCACCTTCGACACCAACGGCTCGAACTACGCGACCTACGTCAACGCCTACTCGAACAGCAAGGCGCTCATCATCGCGCGCCCTTCGGCCATCAGCTTCGCGGCTGTGGCGGGCCAGAAGTACTTCATCTCGGTCTCGGGCGTGGCCGCAGCTGTGGGAGCCATCAAGCTGAATTGGAGCATGGCCTCGGCTAATGATGTCGGTGGGCGCGTGCTGGACAAGGCGGGCAAGGGTATCGCGGGCGGCACAGTGTTCCTGATTCCCGGTGGGGCGCTCAACCCCATCGTTGTGCCGCAGGAAGGCGGGCCACCACCTTACACGCACACCTCAGCTGACGGCTCTTACTCGTTTTTCAGTGTGGCTGTGGGCACCTACGCTATCATCGCGGTCAAGAGCGGCGTGAGCTTCTCGCTGCTGTATTACACGTTCACCAAGACCACCAGCACCAGGCCTCAGGCGGGCGCCGACTTTCACCTCAGCACGCTGGACAGCACGGGGCCTGAAGTGTTCATCGCTTCCGTTTCTCGTTCTGTCGTCAACGGGACGGATGTGCCCACGGGAGCCACGGGAACAGTGCGCGACTTCAACGACACGCGAGGCCAAACTCCCGCAGGCGTGCTGGGAGTCGTCTACGCGCTGCAAAAGCTCAACGACGACGCGGCCAACTTGCTGCTGCCGCCCGGCAGGCGAGCGGTCACGAGCATCTTCTCCAAGAAGGCGCGTGGCTTCGTGCCCTACGTGCCAGGCCCTCCCCTCAACAACGACAAGACCTTTATCATCGGGGCCAGCAACTTTGATTGGAGCACCCACTTCACCGCTGATGTGCAGAAGGCTCTGGCCTCGCCGGGCACCTACCGCTTGCTCGTCTTCGCGGTGGATCGGGCCTTCAACCTCAGCCGGAACCCGAGCACCTCAACCAGCCCCGACTCGCCCGCAGGCGCATCCTACACGTTGGCGCACTTCATCGTGCGCCCGGCACACCTAGCTGTCACGCGCACGCTGCCGATCTCGGCTCCCAACGGCAGCCTGATCACCTACCTCATCTCGGTCTCGAACACCGGCGACCTTCCTTTGGAGAACGTGAGCGCGATTGAAACGCTCAACACCAACAAGACCAGGCTGCAGAACGGCACCATCTCGCCTGCCCCAAGCGCGATCAACGCGTTCGGCGTCACGTGGAAATTCGCCACGTTGGGCGCGCACCAGACGCAGATCTTGACGCTCAAGGTCAAGGCCAGCGAGGGCAACCCCTTCGGCTCCAACATCAAGGCTGGGCAGCTCGATGTCAGCTCGAACGGCGGTGTGGCCCGCTTCGACCACGACCAGATCAGCATCGAGTCGAGCACCTGGCTCATCGGCGGCTTCCTCAACGCCCTGCGCGGCGCGGGCGATGCCATCGGCAGAACCCTGAGCCACGGCTTCGGTTCGAGCCGGCGCGATCAGCAGGCCGAGGCCGACCTCAACTCCATCAAGGCCGGCACGGGCGTGACCCGCGTGGCCGGAGCCGATGCCCTGCGCTTTGGCAACGGCGTGACCCTGGTCGCAACCGGAGGCGGCAACTTGGTCGCTTCAGGCGGCGGCAACTTGGTCGCTTCGGGCGGCGGCAACCTGGTCTCGATCGCGGGCATCCGGGGCGCCAGCATCCTGAGCCAGCTTTCGAGCGATCCGGCCAGCTTGCTTTCGAGCACGTCTTTGTTTGCTCCGGCTCTGGGAGGCGCCAACCTGGTGGCTCCCAGAGCGGCGGCAACTTAGTCGCGAGCGGCGGCGGCAACCTGGTGGCGAGTGGCGGGGGCAACCTGAAGCTGGGCGACATCGCGCTGTTCGTGGACAACAACTCGGGCCTGTTGGCGAACAAGGGCCTCAAGCTCATCTCCCAGGACGGCGGCGGCTTGTTTGGCACGCAGCTCATCACCGACAATGGTGATGGCCTCATCAGCTAGGACGGAGGCGGAGTCCTCAACCTGGGCGGCGCGGAACTGCTGGCCGGGCGCGGCAACAGCGTGATCAGCAACGACGGCGGCAGCCTGGTCGGAATCGGCAAGCTGAGCCTGATCTCGCAGGACGGGGGCGGCTAAGCCCACAAGTACTTGCAGCGGCCCGGCGAGAGCTTTTCGCCGGGCCGCTTGGCGTTTGAGAACGCGTCTGGTCGGGCAAGTACTTGAGTACTATGCGAAGCCCAATCCTTGCGCGCCTTCTGCTGCCCATCGCGCTTGCCGCCGCGCCTGCCGTTGCACAAGCCGGAGAAGTCTCGCTTCAGAAGCCGCTCATCTGGGTGCACGCGATGCAGGTCTTCCCTCTTGAGATCAAGGCCCTGCTTCCCTACTGGTCGAAAAATCAGCGGAACGGGATTTATAACGGCTCGCTGTATCCTCTGCTGCAGGAGATGGGGCTCCAAGAGCGTGTGGGAAGGGGCTGGACAGCCGTGGACGCGGCCTCGGCCAAAGCCTCGGGCATCGATGGCTTCATGGTCGATGTCTTCACCGGCGACGCGGGCAACTACCTGGCCGGAGCCGACGCTGTGCCCGGCTTCCACATCGCGCCGTGTTTGGATTTCTCCGGCGTTGCGGCTGAGAAGATCGAGTCCGTGGCCATCGACACCATCGCCAGGAACTGCGCAGTCAATGCTCAGTACCCTTCCTCCGCTCAGATTCGCACGCCTGAAGGCCTCAAGTACTTGTTCTTCACCTACGGCACGGGCATGATCTCGCCCGAGGGATGGGTTCGCGTGCGAGCCGAGATCAAGAGGCGCGGCCTGAAGACCTTTATGGTGGCCGCCGCCGAGTCCGAGGGCGACCTGGAAACGGGTAGCCAGTTTCCTCGCGAGCGCATGGCCAAGTTCCTGCCTCCGTTCGAGGCGGGCTACCTGTTTGCTTCAGCAGGCCGTTACTGGGACGACGTGATTGGGTTGTATCACGAGTCCGGGAAGCCATTTTTTGGCGGCATGATGCCCGGCTACTACCGCGTCAACGGCGGCTACAAAGACGCGCACGCCACAAGTTCTTACCGCTCTGAGTGGCACCGGCATTTGCGAACCGCGTTGCCCTGGGTGTGCCTCTCGACGTGGAACGACCTGGCTGAGAACACTGAGGTCATGCCCAACTCAGACTGGAACTTCACGCGCTCCGACATCACGCGCTTCTTCGCGGCTAAGCTGAGGCGCGAGCCAACAGGCTGGAAGGCGCCGCGCCTGTACATCACCACGCCCAAAGCCGTCTATCGCGGTGAAGAGTTTCCAGTTGAAGGCCTTGCGCTCAACACTTCGAGCCGCACTCTGGAAGTCTCAGTTCAGCTTCTGGACGCTGATCGCAAGCCCTTTGGCAAGCCGCTCTCCGCTCGCGTTGAGCCAGGCGAAGATGGCGCGGCGACCTTGAGCCCGATGCTCAAATCGTTCCCGCTCAAGCGATTCCTGCGCGCCCACGCCACTCTGCGCGAGATTCCCAGAGCGGGCTTGAAGGCCCCGCCTCAAGTACTTGCGAGCGTCTTGAGCGCGCCCATTCTGGTGCTGGATGCGAGCGAGCAGCCAGGCGTGCCACGCACTTACTACTCGATTCCCGCGCACAAGAGCTTGAGTGGCGAGGTCAAGATCACGCTGAGCGGAAGGCCTCTGGCGGGGAAGACGGCTCTGGCGAGCCTGAACATTCCCGTTCAATCGAAGATACGGGCGAGCGAAGTGCTGCACAACGGAGCAGAGGTGTTCAACTTCCTGGACGCCACTCAGCGCCCGGTTGAAGTGCCTCGCCTGGAAGAAAACGGCGCCATCGTTGGCGATTTCGAGTGGGGCTTTTACATGGCGCGCGTCACCGACGCCAAGTTCCGCGTCGGCTACTCGGACCCGATTTACCTGGCACCTCCAGGCGATGTCTCGCTGTGGGAGCGCTTCCACTTCGATGAGGGCAGCGGAGCTGTGGTGAAGGACGCGTTCCTCTACCGCAAGGTCGGCGACCTGCGCGACGGCGCGGCCTTCGCCTCGCCTGGCGTTGACGGAGCGGGCTCGTGCGTTCGCTTCGATGGCAAGGCTTCGTGGGTGGACCTGCGCGCTGACAAGACTCCGACTGGCCCGCTGTCCATCAAGTTCGCGGTGCGCCCTGCCAGGCTCGAAGGCTTCCTCTTCGCGGATGCTTCCGGCCTGTGGACTGAGATCGACCCCAGGAGCGGCTGCCTGCGCTTCACGCGCAACACGCCCGGAGGCTTCATCACAGTGCAAGGCAAGACGCCGCTCAAGGTGGGCGAGTGGGCGCGCGTCGAGGCCACTTACGACGGCAAGATGAGCCGCATCTTCCTGAACGGAGCGCTGGATGGCGAGGTTGCGTGCCCGCCGGGCCAGCCGATTGGCGGGCAGGTGCTGGGCAAGAACCCGTATGGCGGCGGCCAGTTCGAGGGCGACATGGACGATGTCGAGGTGCGCGCTCTTCCCGAAGCCGCCGGGTAACGGCCCAAGTGCTTGCGGCTAACTGGGCTCGCTCAGCGTGAAGGTGTAAGCCGTGTGGCTCTTACCGCTGGTGCTGATGGGCTCGCCATCAGGCTTCTGCCGCGAGTGCTTGTCCATCTCGGCGCGACGCGGCCAGCCATCGGCTACATCGAGCTGGAGCCGTCCCGTGCTGTCGCTCTCGACCGTGCCGCTGAACTGAGGATGCGCCAGCAGATGCTCGCTGATCTGGAGCGTGGCGCTCGCTGGGCCGACTTCGAGCAGCGTGCTGTCCAGTTGATGCGCCTGCGTGGGCCGCGTCGGGTGCGCGCCGATGGAGCGGCTCCACTTGCGGCCCGCCTCGACGGGCTCCTGCGGCAGATACGCCAGCAGCAGGCGCAGATCCTCGGCCAGCGAATACAGCGTCTGCTCGGCGGCGATCTCGTTCAGCGCGTTCGGGCCGCGCCGTGCCCTGGCCTGATGCCGCTTCTCGTCCTTGTGCGCCTCGAAGTTCTCGCCCGCCCAATCAACCTCACCTCGCGGCCCGATGCTCAGTTCAAGGCTCGATTTCGCGGCTAGGCGATATGGCTCCAGAACCTCGTCGGCGCTCTGCTGCACGATGCCTGGAAACGGGCTGTAGAACGTGCGCCCGCCGTCACCTTTGAAGCCAAACGTCAGCAGCTTCAAGCGCGCGCGTGCCGTGCCATCTGGCTCGACCTCAAGTACTTGCAGACTGTAGATCAGGGCCAGGCTGTTCTTGAGCACCATTCTCTGCCCGCCGGAGTTGACCGCGCCGCTGCGGTAAATCTCGCGGCGCACGCGCACGGTCTGGCCCACCTCGAAGCGCAGGCGCCAATCCAGCGTAGGAGGCTGAGCGGGCGCGGCATCTTGCGCTTGGCTGGCTCGCGTCAGAAGGAAGGCAGAGACGCAGAGTGTCAGGACTAATGCATTATTCATCTGCTTCCACAAATGCAAAGGCAAGTACTTGAGCCTCAAGTACTTGCCTTTGCTTTGAGCGCTTCCAGTTACCCAAGCGGCTTATCGACCTGAGCCCACGAGCGCCGCTCGCCGCCTGTTGCGCTGCTATAGTTCGTCTCACCCAGAGCTGGAGTTGCAGTATTGGGCGCGGCGCTGGCAGCCTCGCTCTTCAACTTCTCACGTAGCAAAGCCACGCCTCCCAGCAAAATCGCGTCGTCACCCAGCGTACTCTGCACGATCTGCAGCTTCTTGCCAGTGCCGGGCAGCGCGACCTTGCGTGCCGTCTTCTCGATCAAGGGCAGCATCCACTTGCCACACGCCTCAATCACGCCGCCGCCGAAGATAATCACCTCGGGATCGACCACGTGCAAGACGCTCGCGGTTGCTAAGCCCAGCAAATAACTGGCGCGGCGCATCACGTCTTCAACTAAAGGATCGCCCTGCTTGAGCGCCTCGCGCAGCGCGCCCGAGCGGATGCGCTCCAGCTTCTTATCGCCCAGAATGTCGGTGAGAACCGACTTCTTGCCTTCGTTGACAATGGCGTGGCGCAGCTGGTTCTCAATCGCCGTCCGCGAGCACAAGTCTTCCAGGAAGGTGTGCTTTTTTTCGAGCATTCCAGCGATTTCATCGGCTCCCAGAGGAACCATCAGGTGCCCGATCTCGCCGCCCAAGCCACGAAAGCCTTCGATGAGCTGGCCATTGAGAACCAAGCCGCCGCCAATGCCCGTCCCCACGAAGATGCCAAACGCGGAGGCCGCGCCGCGCCCGGCACCGCGCCACGTCTCGCCCACGACACCCAAGTTAGCGTCGTTGCCCACGATGACGGGCACGTTCCAGCGCGCAGCCATCATCTCGCCCAAAGGCGTCTTGGTGAGGGGAGCGTTGGGTGTGAGAACTACGTAGCCGCTCCCGGTTTCGACCACGCCGGGCACGCCAAGAGCCAGGCCGCGCAGCTCGGAAGCTTTGGCTCCGGCTTCCTTGAGCGCGATTTCGATGGCTGAGGAGACTTGCTCGACGAGCTTGAGCTTGTCCTTGCGCTCGGTCTTTTCTTTGCGTCGCGAGAGGATCTTGCCGTGCGCATCCGTGACTGCGGCCAGCACCTTGGTGCCGCCCACATCGACCACGACAAAGAGATCGCGTCCGCTGGCGGCTGGCTGGTGCGCGGATGTTTGGGTTTCGCTCATGGTTGGTTCTGTTCAAGGCGGTTCAAGGCCGCACGCAGTATGAGGAGAATCGCTTGGAGCCGCAAAGTTTCTGGACTCAGCCCAAGCTAAATCTCATCCGCGTCCGTTTGGTCGCCGCTTTGTTCGTCGTCGTGCGAGGCCGCTGGAGCATTGGCCGGCGCCAGTACTTGAGGCCGCGCACGACGCGCTTCCTCGGCCAGCGATTGCAGCACGGGATCCGAACTTGTGCCCGCGCGCCCATCCCCGCTCAGGCCTCCGGCGCGTGGCGCGGTGCGAGGGATCAGGTTGAAGTCCTCCAGAGCCTGCGTCGATTTAGCCGCTTCCGAACCACGGGCCTTGGCGCTCCTGGGCTCGGGCGCGTGCTCGGGGCGCAGCTCCTCGCCCACGGCGCGTCGAGGCGCGGGCTCAAGTACTTGGGGCGCGCGCTCCAGGAGCCAGCGCTGCGAACGCATCGCCTCCGAGCCGCCGGGCGGGCTTAGCTTCTGGTGCGTGCCGTCGGGCAGAATCAAGCGCGCCTTCACGTTGTCGGCCAAAGCAGCGCTCAAAATCTCGTCCTTGATGCGCGCCTTCAAACTTGGTTCTTCCACTGGAAACACCACTTCGATGCGCCTGTAGAAGTTGCGAGGCATCCAGTCGGATGAGCCGCACAGGATTTCCTCCTCGCCTCCGTTGGCGAAATACCACACGCGCGAGTGCTCCAGGAACCGATCAATAATCGAGCGCACGCGAATGTTGTCGCTCACTCCAGGAATGCCAGGCCGCAAGCAGCACACGCCGCGCACGATCAAGTCGATCTGCACTCCGGCCTGCGAAGCGCGATACAGCGCCTTGATAATCTCAGGATCGACCAGGGCATTCATCTTAGCGATGATGCGCGGCGGCGCCTGCTCGGGTTTGGGCGTTGAGCCCGCCTTGAAGTACTTGCGAGCGTGAGTGGTCTCGCGATCGACGAGCCTCTTGAACTCATCAGCCAAACCAAAGGGAGCCATGTGCAGCTTGCTCAGGCCGGGATACTGGCTCATGCCCGTGAGCAAGTTGAAGATCTTCGAGGCGTCCTCCCCGATCTCGGGGCGGGCGGTGAGCAGGCCCACATCGGTATACAAACGCGCCGTGACCTCGTTGTAGTTGCCCGTGCCCAGATGCACGTAGCGCCGGATTCCATCGGCCTCGCGGCGCACCACAAGGCACATCTTGCAGTGCGTCTTGAGCCCAACCAGGCCATAGAGCACGTGCACCCCGGCCTCTTCCATCTGGCGCGCCCACTGGATGTTGTTCTCCTCATCGAAGCGAGCCTTCAGCTCAACTAAGGCCGTGACTTGTTTGCCCTTCTCGGCGGCTTTCATCAGGGCGCGCACGATGGGCGAGGTGGCCGAAGCGCGATAAAGCGTCTGCTTGATGGCCAGGACGTTGGGGTCTTGAGCCGCCATTTCGACGAAATCGATGACGGGCTGGAAGCTTTCGTAAGGATGATGAAGCAGCACATCGCGGTGGCGAATGGCCGCGAACAGCTCTTCGGGCAGCTCGACTCCGCGCAGGTCGCGCGGCACGCTGGGCGAGAAGGCCGGGTCCTTGAGATCGGCTCGCTTCTCGGCGGAGTAAACCGCCATCAGGCGCGGCAGATTGACCGGCCCGTCGGCTTCGTAAGTGTCTTCGGGGTCCAGCTCGAAGGTCTTGAGCAGCATCTCCACGACTTGAGGGTCGGTGCCTCGCTGCACTTCCAAACGCACCGCATCGCCGCGACGACGGCGCTGCAACGATTCCTGCATCGCTTCGAGCAGGTTGTCGGCTTCATCTTCATCTAAATACAGCTCAGAGTTGCGCGTGATGCGGAAGGCGTAGCAGCCCTCGACCTGAAGGCCAGGAAACAGAGAGTCGATGCCCGAGGAGACAATCGACGACTGGAAGATGTATCTCTTCTGGCCATCGGGCGAGAAGTGAGCGGGCAGAGCGACTAATCTCGGCAGCACGCGCGGGACTTGCACCACGCCAAAGCGCACATCGTCGCCATCGGGCGAGCGCGTGCTGCCCATGGGCGAGAGCTTGACGGCTAAGTTCAGGCTCTTGTTGAGCAGTTGCGGGAAGGGATGCGCGGGGTCGATGGCGAGCGGCGTGAGGACAGGAAAGACCTCGTCCTCGAAGTACTTGCGCGTCCAGGCCTGGGCTTTTTGATCCAGGTCGCCCGCTGTGAGCAGGTGGATTCCGGCTTGGGCCAGGCCCGGCACGATGTCGGCGTTGTAGCAGGCGTATTGGTCGCGCGTCATCTGGCGCACGCGGCGCGCGATTTCGTCGAGCTGCTGGTTGGCGTTCATGCCGTCCGGGCCTGTCATGTCGGGGCGCGAATCGGCTTGCTGCTGCAGTCCGGCCACGCGCACCTCGAAGAACTCGTCCAGGTTCGAGGACACAATGGCCAGGAACTTCAAGCGTTCGAGCAAGGGGTTTGTGCTGTTCTGCGCTTCTTCAAGCACGCGCTGGTTGAACTCCAGCCACGACATCTCGCGGTTCATGGTGAGGCGCGGGTCATCAAGGTCGCGCACGAGCTTGGGTCGCAGCGCGGTCTTCGAGGCGGCTTTGGATGGAGATTTCGAAGCGGCTTTGGGCGCGGCTTTAGAAGTGCGGGAGGAAGCGGCTTTGCGCATAGAAGAAAGATAGCAGAGCACGCGAGTCAAGGTGTTAAAGGTGGCTGCGAGCTGCTGCAAGTACTTGGAGGCGACACCAGCCGCAGCCCGCGTCGCCCCTGGAAAACTTGATGGGTTAGACTGAATGACACTCAAAACAGTTGGCGAGTCGCATTATGAATCCCACGTCCTCCGAGCCTCAATCTCCTTCCGAAGCTCTGCCCCACTCCCTCTCATTGAGCTTCATCGAAGCCCTGTTTGCCGACTTCCAGGCCGACCCCGCTTCGGTTCCCGAAGAGTGGCGCGAGTACTTCGCCCAGATGGAAGGCTCAAGTGCTCCCTCAAGTACTTCCAATGGCCACGCCAACGGCCACAACACCAACGGTCACGCCAACGGAGCCAACGGAAATGGCTCTAACGGCCACGCCAAGAGCCAGGCTCGGGCGGGCGAAGGGCCGACCTTCAAGACTTACTCGATCTTCAACCCGCCTTCGAGCGCCTCTCAAGTGGGCGCGACCGGCCCGGCCTCGACGCAGATTTCGCCTCAGCTGCAAGCCCAAATCGACGACGCTTCCGCCTCGCGCGCCGAGACCAAGGCCTTGCAGGAGCGCGTCTCGAACATGGTGCGCGCGCATCGTGTGCGCGGCCATTTAGTCGCTCACTTGGACCCGCTGGACTTGCCTCGCCCTTACGCCGAGGAATTGGACCCCGAGTATTACGGCTTCGCTCCAGCCCAGATGAACCGCTCGTTCTCGTATGAGATTCGGCATTCGGACATCTACAGGCCCGAGGGCACCGGCATCACGCGCCAGATGACGCTGCACCAGATCGTGGAGCACCTGCGCGAGACCTACTGCCGCTCGATCGGCGCGCAGTTCATGCACATCGACGACTTGGACATCCGTGAGTGGCTCCAGGAGCGCATGGAAACCACCCAGAACCGCCTGGAACTGGACCGCAAGCAGCAGATCCGCATTTTATCGCGCCTGACCGATGCCATCACCTTCGAGGAGTTCATCCGCACCAAGTTCGTCGGCGCCAAGTCCTTCTCGCTTGAAGGCGCCGAATCGCTGATTCCTCTGCTCGACTTAGCTATTGAAGAAGCCAGCGAGATGGGCATCGAAGAGATCGTGGTCGGCATGGCGCACCGTGGGCGGCTCAATGTGCTGGCTAACATCATCGGCAAGAGCCCGCGCGAGATCTTCCGCGAGTTCGAGGACAAGGACGCGGACCTTCATCTGTATGGCGGCGACGTGAAGTATCACCTGGGCTACGTCAACGACTTTGAGACTTCAGCCGGGCGTCGCGTTCACTTAGCCCTGTGCTTCAACCCTTCGCACTTGGAGTTCGTGAACCCGGTGGCTCAGGGACGTTGCCGGGCCAAGCAGGATCGCATGGGCGACTTCGAGCGCAAGAAGGGGCTCACGATCTTGATCCACGGCGACGCGGCTTTTGCCGGTGAGGGCGTGGTGCAAGAGACGCTCAATATGTCGCAGCTGCAGGGCTACAGGACCGGTGGCACGCTGCACATCGTGGTCAACAACCAGATCGGGTTCACGACGGGGCCGCAGGAATCGCGCTCAAGTACTTACTGCACCGATGTCGCGAGGATGCTGCAGATCCCGATCTTCCACGTCAACGGCGAAGACCCCGAGGCCGTGGCTCAGGTCGTCAAGCTGTCGATGGAGTTCCGCCGCGCCTTCGGGCGCGACGTTGTCATCGATATGTATTGCTACCGCAAGCTGGGCCACAACGAGACCGACGAGCCCTCGTTCACTCAGCCGAGGCTTTACCGCGCGATCCAGGCGCGCAAGCCGGTGCGCGAGGCGTATTTGGAGCGTCTGCTGGCCATGAAGGGCGTGACGCGCGAGGAAGCTGATGCCATCACGGAGCAGAGGCGGGCGCAGCTGGAAAACGAGCTGAGCGAAGCACGAAGTGAGAAGTATCAGCCGCCGGATCACACGCGCAAGTCGGCGGGCGGCACTTATGGCGGGCCTGAAAAAGACGCTCTGGATGTCGAGACGGCTGTTCCCAAAGAGCGCTTGCAGCAGCTTCTGGAAGCGCAGGCACTCATTCCCGAAGGCTTCACGCTGCACCGTCAGCTGCATCGCTTCGTAGAGTCCAGACGCAAGATGGCGCAGGGCGAGGCTCCGCTGAACTGGGCGGCTGCTGAGGCCCTGGCCTTTGCGAGCCTGTCGGTTGAGGGCGTGCCCATCCGCTTCAGCGGCCAGGACACGCAGCGCGGCACCTTCACGCAGCGCCACTGCGTGTGGCACGACATCGAGACCGACGAGACTTACACTCCGCTGCACCATCTGCCACTCCTGGAAGGGCAGAAGCAGGCGCGCTTGGAAATCATCAACTCGCCGCTTTCCGAGATCGGGCCGCTTGGTTTGGAATACGGCTACTCGCTGGATTCGCTGGACTCGCTGGTCTTGTGGGAGGCTCAGTTCGGCGACTTCTGGAACTGCGCCCAGGTTATCTTCGACCAGTTTCTTTCTTCTGCTGAAGACAAGTGGCAGCACTTGAGCGGGCTGGTGCTGCTCTTGCCTCACGGTATGGAAGGGATGGGACCTGAGCATTCGAGCGCGCGCCTGGAAAGGTTCTTGATGGCGGCGGCTGAGGACAACATCCAGGTTACGTATCCCACGACTCCGGCTCAGTATTTCCATCTGCTGCGGCGTCAAGTACTGCGCAAGTGGCGCAAGCCATTGATTATGATGGCGCCCAAATCGCTGCTGCGGCATCTGGAGTGCGTGTCGCCGCTGGAAGAGCTGGCGAAGGGGCGGTTCCAGCGCGTGATTGGGGAGACCAAGCCCCTGGACTCGGCTCAGGTGTCCAGGGTGTTGCTGTGCACGGGCAAGATCTTCTACGAGCTGGACAAGAAGCGCGAGGACTTAGGGCGCGAGGACGTGGCGATCGTACGTATGGAGCAGCTGTATCCCTTCCCCGAGAAGGAGCTGAAGGATGCTCTGGCGCCTTATGGCGAGAACGTGCCGGTGGTGTGGGTGCAGGAAGAGCCGATGAACATGGGTGCCTGGCGCTTCATGCGCATCACACTGGGGCAGAAGGTGCTTGGCAAGCACGCGTTCTCGGGCGTGTCGCGCCCGGCTTCGGCCTCGCCCGCCACGGGAAGTGGCGGCGCGCACAAGAAGGAGCAAGAGCTCGTGCTCAGCGAGGCCTTCAGCACCAACAAGAAGAAGAAATAACCACAGATTTCACCACAGATGACCACTGAATCCCACAGAGAGTCGCAGAGAAGATAGAGAATGCCGACAAGTACTTGTAGATACAATCTCTTGACTCCTCTGTGCATCTTTGTGGTTCTCGGTGGTCATCTATGGTGAATTCTGCGGTGCGAGTGAATAAGGAACGTTATGGCGATTGAAGTGAAGGTGCCCTCAGCGGGCGAGTCGATTTCGGAAGTCGAGATCGCCGAGTGGCTCAAGGCCGAGGGCGACACCGTGCAGGCGGACGAGACTCTGGCCACCCTGGACACCGACAAGGCCAGCGTCGAAGTCATCTCGCCGAGCGGTGGCGTGCTCTCGAAAATCTTGAAGCGGGCGCGCGAGACGGCTCAGCCCGGTGATGTCATCGCCATCATCGAGGACGGCGCGGGTGCAAGTACTTCCAACGGCTCGACTGCGGGCGTGCCCAAGGATGCGCCTGCTGCGGAGTGGAACGAGGGCGCGGCCAAAGTCACCGACAGCACGGGTGAGGGTGGCGCTTCGGCTGGCCACGAGGCTTCGGTGACGCAGGATGAGCAGCCGCGCGAAGCTGCGAGCGGCCCTGAAGTCTCGACGAGCAGCACTTCCAACGCGGTCGATGGCGGCGCTGCTACTGAAACGGGCGGCTCAACAGGCGGCTTCGTGATGCCGGCAGCGGAGCGCATCCTGGAGCAGAATCATCTTGATCCCGCTTCGGTTGTCGGTAGCGGGCCGAACCATCGTGTGCTCAAGGAAGACGCGCAGCAAGCCGTGGCCAAAGCCGCCACGCCTGAGCCGACGCCTCCGGTCCAGCCGATTGGGAAGGCGCCTGTTGCGCCGCAAGTACTTGCGGCTCCCAATGCGGGCGAGGATGAGGAGATTGTGCCGATGACGATGCTGCGGCGTCGCATCGCGGAGCACCTGGTCTCGGCGCAGCAGAACGCGGCTCTCTTGACGACCTTCAACGAGATCGACATGAGCGCGGTGATGGCGATGCGTAAGGACTTGCAGGAAGCCTTCACCAAGAAGCACGAGGTGAAGCTCGGCTTCATGTCCTTCTTCATCAAGGCCTCGATCGACGCGCTCAAGATGTTCCCCGGCGTCAACGCCGAGATACGCGGCACCGACATCGTGTATCGCAACCACTACGACATCGGCGTGGCCATCGGCGGCGGGCGCGCGCTGGTCGTCCCGGTCCTGAAGCGAGCCGAGCGTATGAGCTTCGCCGAGATCGAGAAGGGCATTTCCGAGTTCGCCAAGCGCGCGAAGGGCAACACGCTCAAGCCCGCCGATTTGATGGGCGGAACCTTCACCATCACCAATGGCGGCGTCTATGGCTCGCTGTTGTCAACGCCGATTGTCAATGCGCCGCAGTCGGGCATTTTGGGAATGCACGCGATTCAGGAGCGGCCCATCGCCAAGAATGGCCAGGTCGTGATCGCGCCGATGATGTATGTGGCCTTGACCTACGATCATCGCATCGTGGATGGGCGCGAGGCGGTGGGCTTCCTGGTGCGCATCAAGGAGTGCATCGAGAACCCATCGCGGATGCTGCTGGAGGTTTAGGTGAGGCGTGCAAGCGAAAAGGCGGCACGATGGCGTGCCGCCTCTTTGCTTAGATTTCGAGACCGAAGTGGGGACTCTCGATCCAGCCGTCCATGAAGTCGGCGTCCACCAGATACACCTCCCAACCGGCGGAGTGAGTCAGGTTCAGCGCGATGACGCGTCCAGGCCAAAGCGCCTCGCCTTTCAGGTGGCTCTGCTTAACAAGGTAGTGTATTGCGCTGCCGACATCGATCATGCCGGAGAAGCGGCGGGCGAGTTCGGACGCCAGCTGCGCCAGTTGCTTGTGCCCCGGTAGATCGCTGCGGCAGTAGTTGTCCAGTTGGAAGGTGGCTCTGGGGCAGTGGCCGAGCAGCAGCTCGTACTCGACGAACTCGTCCTCTTCCATGCAGCCACCCGTTGCCTGGCCGAAGCCATCCGCCTGCGTTCCGAAAGGCACGAGTGCCAGCGAGCAGAGGCAGCTCTGAGACCCGAAGCGGAACTCCCAACTGTCAACGGTGCGGGTCAGATCCAGTACGTTCTGAGATAGCCACCCGTGTAGGGACTCGATGCCGCCGCGCGATGGCAGATCGGGCAGGTGGACGGACAAGGTTGGACCCATAATAGAACACTGCTCCTCAGATGGCGCAAGTACTTCAGGAGGTCATGATGACACAGGAGGCACGGCTGCATTTCTTTTAGCCCCTTCGGGCAAAGGAGATGCGATGAGCCGTTCCCTGAAGCGTTCGCCGTTCACAACTTGCTGCTGCGGCCAGAGCGACAAGCCGTGGAAGTGCTTCTGGCACCGGAAGATGCGCGCTGCGACCAAAGCCGCGCTGCATGGTTTCGATGAAGACAACGACTTTCTGCCACACCAATGCGAGGTCAGCGATGTTTACGATTCTCGTCGAGATTGGTGGATGCGCTTCGACCCGCGCGCGCGCCCCGAACTGATGCGCAAGTAAATAAAGCTCCCAGGTACCACAAGTACTTGGGAGCTTTGCTTTGTTCTGCACGCGCTAAAATGAAGCATCCAAACCTCAGCATCGAGCATCCAGAATTTCATATGGCAACCATCCAACACGACTTACTCATCATCGGCGGCGGGCCTGGCGGCTATCCTGCGGCCATTCGCGGCGCTCAGCTTGGGCTCAGCGTGGGCATCATCGAGAAGGAAGCGGTCTGCGGCGGGACTTGCGTGCGCGTGGGCTGCATTCCCTCCAAAGCTCTGCTCGAATCGAGCGAGCGCTTGCTCGAAACGCAACACGAACTGGCCGCGCACGGCATTGATGTCTCGGGCGTGACCTTTGACTTGGAGCGCATGATGGCGCGCAAGCAGAGCGTCGTCAACGACAACACCAAGGGCGTTGAGTACTTGCTCAAGAAGAACAAGGTCGCACGCTACCGTGGAACAGGCACCTTTTCGGCCCCGAACCACGTGCAAGCACTTGCAGATGGCGCTGAGCCCCTTGAGATCGAAGCCAAGCACATCATCATCGCCACGGGCTCCAAGACGGCTCAGCTGCGCGGAGTTGAAGTCGATGGCGAAGTCATCGGCACTTCAACCGATGCGCTTTCTTACGAGAAAGTGCCCGAGCATCTTGTTGTCATCGGCGCGGGCTACATCGGGCTTGAGCTGGGTTCAGTGTGGAAGAGGCTGGGCTCGAAGGTGACTGTTCTTGAGTATCTGCCGCGTATCTTGCCGGGCATGGATTCGGAGACCGCAACCGAGGCGCTGAAAATCTTCCAGAAGCAGGGGCTGGAGTTCAGGCTCGGCGCTCAAGTACTTGGGGCGCGGCGCGAGGGCGAGGGCGCCGTCATCGAGATCAAAGACTCGGAGCCGCTGCACGCCGACAAGGTACTGCTCTCCGTTGGCCGCGCCCCCAACACCGATGGGCTCGGCGCGGACAAGATCGGGCTTGAGCTCGATGAGCGTGGGCGCGTCAAGGTCGATGCGGACTTCAAGACCAACGTCGCGGGCGTTTACGCGATTGGCGATGTCATCGCCGGCCCGATGCTGGCGCACAAGGCAACCGAGGAAGGCATCGCGGCTGTGGAGAAGATCGTGTCCGGCTTTGGCCACGTGAGCTACGAAACGATCCCCGGCATCGTGTACACGCACCCCGAGATCGCGACGGTGGGCAAGACCGAAGATCAGCTCATGGAGGCCGGGATCGAATACAAGAAGGGCAAGTTCCCCTTCTCGGCCAACGGACGCGCGCGGGCGATTGGCGACACCATTGGCCAGGTCAAGGTGCTGGCGGACAAGAAGACCGATCGCGTGCTCGGAGTCCACATTATAGGCCCGCACGCCGGAGATTTGATCGCCGAAGCTGTCGCCGCCATGAACTTCGGCGCTTCCTCTGAAGACATCGCGCGCACCGTGCACGCGCACCCTACGCTGAGTGAAGCGCTGCACGAAGCCTCGCTTGGTGTTGATGGGCGCGCGCTGCACATTTAGTTTCAGAGCCCTTAGTGGCCAGCCCTCAGCGCGTTGCTGCAAGTACTTGCTGAAGGCTGACCGCTTGAAAGATGCTTCTCTTCGACCATACCTTCGGCTCGCCTGAGCAAAACCTCGCCGCGGATGAAGCTCTGCTTGAACACGCTGAGAGCGAACACGGCGGCGAGGTGCTGCGCTTCTGGGAATCAAGCGAGCACTTCGTGGCTCTGGGCTACACCAACAAGATCGAGACGGAAGTTGATGAGAGTGCCTGCCACCTATTGAACGTGCCGATTTTGCGGCGAGCCAGCGGCGGTGGAACCGTGCTGCAAGGCCCCGGCTGCCTCAGTTACGCGCTGATCTTAGACCTTGAAACGCGGCCCGCAATCGCTACCATTTCCTCGTCCAACACCTGGATCATGGAGCAGCAGGCGCACGCCATTTCTCAAGTACTTGGCGAGCCTGTCGAAATCTTGGGAACAACGGATTTGGCGCTTCGAGGGCGCAAGTTCTCGGGCAACGCGCAGAAGCGTAAGCGGCGCTTCACGCTCTTCCACGGCACGATTTTGCTTAGCGGCTTCGACCTCAGCCTGCTCACGCGTACCCTCCAAGTGCCCGCGCGCCGCCCCGATTACCGCGCCGCGCGCTCGCACACAGACTTCGTTTGCACCCTCGATGTGCCTCGCGAAGAGGTGAAATTCGCGCTTGCAAGTACTTGGCAGGCGCACCTTGAGATGAGCCTGGGCGAGTTCCCGCTCGCCTTGATGCTGCGCCTCATCGAAGAGCGCTACGGGCGCGACGAGTGGCACCGCAAGTTCTAAGCGAGCTAAGCCGAAAATATTTTCACTCACACGCGTGAAAACGATGACAATTCCTGACGGCACGGTTATAATCTCCGTAATGGTTTCACTCAGCTGAGTGAGATGAGGAAGATGAGCCGGTCGAAAAAGGAAATTCATGAGCGCGAACACGCAGGTGCTGGATGGAAGCGGAGCGGGCGGGATGAACCTGGAAGGCTGGTGCGTGCTGATTATGGGCGCGCTGTTCGGCTTGTTTTTGTTCGGCGTGTGGTGGGAGCTAAGGCGTAATCTGCGCTCGATTTCGCGCCAGTCTCAGCAGCGCGAGCGGGCCATGGCGCGATTGGAAAGCGAAGCGGCCTTTGTGCGCGAGCTGGCGCGCGAAGCGGCTTCGAGACGCGTGCTGGAGCTGCGCTCGGTGCCTCAGCAGCAGGCTCAAGTACTTGAGCTGGCGACTCGCGAGGAAGAGGTTCCGGTGGCTCTTGGGCTGGAATCGGTGGGGCGCATCTTGGAGCGGCTGGCTCACGCTGCGCCTCAGATCGAGGACGAGGTGCCCGCGTTTGGCGCGAGCCTTGCGCGGCCCGCGCTCAACATGGTGCGAGGCGGCAAGGATGCGCAGGCTGATGTTACGGGTGCTACGGGCGAAGGCACCGATCAAGTGGCTGCGGCTCGTGCCAAACGAGGAGCGGCAGGTCGGGGCAAGGTGCGCGAGGGTGGTAAATCCAGTTCGATCGGTTCGAGCGCGCTGGTGGCCTCGCGCTGAAGGGCGCCCGAAGAGATTCCCGAAGCGCAAGTACTTGTAGAATTCCAGGCAACGGAGGAAGCGAAAATGTTGTTTCAGAAAGCGACTAAAAAATCGGCGCGGCTGCGCATGGCCCTGATCGGCGTGGCGGGCGCGGGCAAGACTTACACGGCGCTTTCCATCGCCCAGCACCTGGGCGACAAGGTGGCCGTCATCGACACCGAGCGCGGAAGCGCTTCTAAGTACTCAGATTCGTTTGAGTTCGACGTGCTGGAACTGGAAACCTTCGCGCCTCAGATGTATGTCGAGGCCATCCGCGCGGCTGAGGAAGCGGGGTATGATGTACTCATCATCGACTCGCTGTCGCACGCCTGGACGGGCAAGGGCGGCGCTCTGGAACAGGTCGATCGCATCGCCAAGCGCTCGCAGAGCGGCAACACCTTCGGCGCCTGGCGCGATGTGACGCCCCAGCACAATATGCTGGTTGAGGCGATCATCAACGCCAAGATGCACATCATCACGACCATGCGTGCCAAGACCGAGTATGTCCAGGAGAAGAACGAGAAGACGGGCCGCGTCACCGTCCGCAAAATCGGCCTGGCTCCCGTGCAGCGCGACGGCCTGGAGTATGAGTTCGACGTGGTGGCCGATCTGGATCAGGACAACAACCTGATCGTGGGCAAGACCCGCTGCCCAGCTGTGGCCGGAGCTGTGGTCAACAAGGCGGGCCGCGACATCGCGCGCACCCTGCGCGGCTGGCTTTCGGAAGACGGCGCCAAGGATGCTCCCATCATCGCCGCTAAACCCAAGAGCGAACCCAAGCCCGAAGCTGAGCCCAGGCCAACCGAGCCCAAGGCCAAGCCCGCTGCGGCTCCCGCCGAGCCAGACGATGCCTTCTACGATGACGAAGACGCGCCCCTGTGCGAGTGCGGCGTCCCGGCTCGCCATGTTCAGGGACGTTCAGGAAGCGGCTGGGTCTGCGGCAACACCTTAGACGGCAAGGCCCAGTGCGCCTTCCGCATGAAGGACGCTGCGCCCATCCAGGACGACGCGTTTGATGAGCCCTCGCCCGAAGACACCAGGCACGAGAACACGACCAACGGCGTCGCGCACGTCGCGTAATCAGCTGCAAGTACTTGAACGCCGCCCGGAGATTAGCTTCGGGCGGCGTTTTTGTTGGTGCTGGGACTGGTGGCACAGCTACTAAGGGCACAATCTCAATAACATGACTTGGTTTGCTGATCTATCACCCTGCAGTTACTTCGGTTCTGGTAGTGGCCACCTCCGCGCAATTGGCTGGCTCGCATATGGGCAAACGTTTACAACTGGCGAGGTCTCCACGGAGTTCTTTGAGAAGTTGTGCCAGCTGCTTGAGAACCCTTGGAATCCAACTTACCCAGCAGGCTCTCATGCTTGCGAGCTATGTCGTTTTACAGGCGGCGGTACATCACTGTTCAAGGGCTTCAGCGTCCTGGGCACCTCGTCTGCCTGCCTCTTTGTGCCGGGTGCGGGCGTGATTTATGTAGCTCCCGCCTCTGTTGCTCACTATATTGATGCTCATGGCTACCAACCGCCGACTGAGTTCTGTATGGCGGTTCTCAACTGCCGTGAGATGCGCTCAACTCAGTATTTCAAATCGCTTTTAGAGAATGGAGGGCGCGAGCTTGTTAAAGGCCAGAAGTCTTGAAAGCAACCCCTGTGGCCCCAATGCTAGGCTCGGCGGTGAGCCGAGCGCCTCAACCCTTCTTCAACAGCGTCCTTACCAAAGCACACGTTCCGCTGAGCCCAAGCTAAGTGCCATCCAGTACTTGCAGCAGGCCTCAATCCCGCTCCATCGCATCCAGCAAGCGCCACAGCAAGGCGCGGTTCGACTCGAAGTAATCGCCCTCAAGTACTTGCTCGCGCTCCTGAACCCACTTCGCGCCCGGCGTCATCTCGTCCACGCATTCCTGGACGAAGCCGCGCACCGTTTCGAAGGTGCACTCCAAGTGGAACTGAAGCCCAACAGCCCGCGCGCCAACCGCAAACGCCTGGTTCACGCAGGCCTCACTCGAAGCCAGCAGAACGGCGCCCGAAGGCAAATCAAGCGTCTCGCCGTGCCAGTGTAAGACAGTCGGATTGGGAGCTTGCAAGTACTTGCGGCCTGCTTCCATTACTTGCAGCGGCCACCAGCCGATCTCGTGCTCTGCGTTTGGATACACCCGCGCGCCCAAGGCCGAAGCCATGAGCTGAGCGCCCAAGCACACGCCCAGCACACGCTTTTGCTCTTCAATCGCGCGCCCGATGAACGCCTTCTCCCGGGCAAGCCACGGAAGCCGATCTTCGTCATTGGCGCTCATGCCTCCGCCCATGACGACGAGCCAATCGGTTGAGCTCAGCTCCGGCAACTCATCGCCGCGATAGAGATGGTGGATGCTCAGCGTATGATTTCGCTCGTGTGCCCAGTCTGCGATGAGGGCTGGGCCTTCAAACGGCTCGTGCTGCAAGACTGCGATGTTCATCTCGAACAATCAACCATAGACGGCCACGGAGAGCCACCGAGGGACACAGAAGAAGACAAGAGAAAGTTTCTCAAGTACTTGCCTTCAAAATTCTCTGTGTGCTCATCTGTGTCCCTCGGTGGCCATCTGTAGTTAATTCTGCCCCGCGTTTTGCTCCAGATAGGCGTAGATGAAGCCGTCGAAGTCGCCATCCATCACTTCGCTGATGCCACTGGTTTCGTGGCCCGTGCGGTGATCCTTGACCATCTGGTAGGGCTGGAACACATACGAGCGGATCTGGCTGCCCCACTCGTTGCTCTTGACCTCGCCTCGCACGCGCGCGATTTCCTCCTGCTGCTCGCGCCACTCCTTTTCGAAGAGGCGCGATTCCAGAACGCGCATCGCTACGTCGCGGTTGCGGCCCTGGCTCCTTTCGTTCTGGCAGGCGGCCACGATGCCCGTGGGCAAGTGCGTGATGCGAACAGCCGTCTCGTTCTTCTGCACGTTCTGCCCGCCCGCGCCGCCCGAGAGGTAGTAGTCGATGCGCAAGTCCTTGGGGTTGATGTCGATCTTGATGTCCTCAGCCATTTCGGGCACCACATCAATTGAAGCAAAGCTCGTCATCCTCTTACCCGCCGAGTTGAACGGAGAGATCCTCACCAAACGATGCACGCCAGCCTCAGCTCGCAGATGGCCGTAAGCGTTGGCTCCTGAAAAAATCGCCTGGAAGCCCTTGAGCCCAGCTTCGTCTCCCACGTTCTCCTCAAGTACTTCGACCTTGAAATGATGCTCCTGAGCCCAGCGTAGGTAGGCACGCACCAGCATCTGCGCCCAGTCCTGAGCCTCAGTGCCTCCGGCTCCGGCGTTGATGGAGAAGATGGCGTTGTTGCTGTCGTATTGCCCCGAGAAGAGCGTGGCCTTTTCCAGAGCGAGGTAGTCGCGCTGAGCCAGGGCGAAGTCGCGCTCGATTTCGCGACCCAGAGCCTCATCGTCTTCCATCTGCGCCAGCTCAATTAGCTCAGACAAATCATCCAGCTTCTTTTCGAGATTGTCGAAGGGCGAGACCACAGCGCGCGCAGCTGAGAGTTTCTGCATCAGGGCCTGAGCCGAAGTGGGATCATCCCACAGATCGGGCGTGTTCGCCTGCTCATCAAGGGCCGTGACTTCGGTGCGGCGTGCTTTTATGTCCAGGCTGCGGGCTTTGGATTCGAGCCCGCCGCGCATTTTTTCGAGTGAGTCGGCAACATCTTCCAGCATTTCAAGTTCGTCCTCGGGCCAGTACTTGGGGCCAGTTCTTGCGGCGTGATTTGTGTCCAAGCGAAGCATTCATTATAGCCAGCCATGCCCCCGCCATCTTGAAGCGCAACGGCAAAACGCCGCTCGATTTGAAATCGAGCGGCGTTTCCCTGCCTGCAAGTACTTGCAGCGCTTCAAGCGCCCGGCTGCGAGGGTGGCTGAACTGCTACGAAGATGGTGCCGAATCGTTGTCCTGCACTTCCAGCAGAGGGCCGCGCGCGAAGTTGGAGGGGTCGCCCTCCGCCTGGGCGCTCAGCTGCACGAAGGCGTTGCCGTCCGCCACGCTGTTGTCAACAGCCGTGATGTCGAAGGCGACCGAGGTGCTTCCCGCTGCCAGAACAACCTTCAGCGGCGTGCTAATGCGCTGGGTGCGGCGCGAGGGCGAGGTCTGATCGGTGGCGTAGAGCAGGAAGGTACGATCCGAAGCGGTCGCGCTTGCTACTCGGATGACGCCCCGCGCCGCGCTCCCGCCCTCCTTGATCGAGGTCGGACGGATGTCCAAGCTGAAGCGCGTCCGGTCGTCCAGAATCACCAGGTTAATGATGCCGAAGCGAACCGCGTTGCCGATGTTGCTCCCAAAGCCGATGGTGTTGAATGGGCTGGGCTTGCTCAGCACGCCGTCGCTCACGATGCGTACCGCGAAGCTCGCCGTGACGTCTCCAGGCGGCACCGTAACGGTGGACGGCACCACGACGCGAGGATCGTTCGAGCGCAAGTTGACGCGCACCGTGAACGGCGTCGGGCGCGTGAGCCTGACCGTTCCCACAGGATCGGGCCCGCCCTCGCGCACTGTGTTGGGCGTAACCGTGACGCTCAGGCGCGGCGTGGCGTCCTTGATGGTGAGCTCGATCGGCAGGATGAAGCCGGGCACCAGCACTTTGAGCCTCACCTTGCGCTGGATAGGCTCGATGAGCAGGTTCTCGCGCGCGCTCAGAAAGAACTCGGCAGAGTCCTGACCCTCGGGCACAAGTACTTGTGAGGGAGCCGAGAGCACGCTGTCCGTGAAGCCGCCCTCATTCTCCAGGCGCACCTGCACGCGGATCGCGGCTGAGCCCGTGCCCGACACGCGCCGGATCACGACGCGCGCGGCCTGCGGCCCATCGCTCTCGCTGATGTTCGTCTTGGAAATCGTGAAGGTAATCGGCAGCGTAGGCTGAGCGGCACGCGCCGCCACGGGAGCGAGCGCCAGAGCCAGCAGGCCGGACGCAAACGACTGACGAAGTTTGAGAAGCATGAGTGTAAATGTCTCCTTCTAAACCACGATATGCCACTGCGCTCTGAGCGCAGTGGCATATCGCGAGGTGCAGTGGCAACTGCCGTAGCTGCCTACGATGTAGCGGCGGGCACGACGACAGTGCTGATCTGATCGTTCAACATCCGCCCGCTCGTGTCCGTCAGGTTGTAAGCCGCCACCATGACGGTGTTGCCCGGCGCGAAGGGACGATCCAAGTCAACCGTCACTGTGCGCCGGTCTACAAGCTGCGCGCCAGTGAAGTGCGCCTGCATCCCGTTGATCGAGAGGATGTAGTTGCCCGAGACTGGAATGTCCTTAGGTGACACGTCGCCGGAGAACGTCAGGCGAATCCGGTTGTTGAACCCAGGCTCGACCGTGACACCCGATAGCAGCAGGGGGGATGGGTTTATGATGGAGCCATCGGGCGCCGTCAGACCGTTGCCGGCGCTGAGGGCGCTGACATTGGGCCTAACCCGGCTAGCCGTTGCTGTTGTGGCGCCTTGGTAGACGTGCACCCAGTCCACGTCCATCAGCATTGTGTAGTTGCCTGCTGGTGAGGTGGCCGGAAGCAGGTTCGGGTTGTAAGCCTCGGGGAAGTAGCCCCCATTGGGATCGTTGGGGTTGCCTGATGGCGACCAGACCTCAAGGTAGGGCGCCAGGCGGTCGAAGGTCGGGACAGCTATCGAGTTGGCCAAGGTCCTGACCAGAACTCCGTCGATGTACCAGTTGACCGCTGACGTGCTCCAAACAGCCTTGAAGGTGTGCCACGTCCCGAAGTTGGTGACGTTGCTGGCGGTCGTGGGCGGCGTGAAGCCCTGGCTCTGTGCACTGGTGCCGTCGTTGTACGTGTTGAGCCAGATCTTGTTGCTCGCGCCGTAGTTGCCCAGCATCTCGAAGTCGATCTCGTCGCCAGCCCCAGGCGTGCCCGCAGACTGCCCGTAGGGGAAGAAGGCGTAGATCGCGCCCGCTTTGAGGAAGGAAATCCGCATCCTCGCTTCGAAGGTGCCTTGGGCGTAGCGATAGGTCGAGGCCAGCACGGTACCCTTGAAGTACCCTGGATGCTCGGGATTCCAGGCGTCCATCTTCAGCCGAACGAAGCTAACGCCGTTCTCGTTAAGCAACGTCCCCTGGTTGCCGTAGTAGGTGCGCCCCTTGGGGTTAACGGTGTCGTAGTAGAACCACTTGGGGTAGCTCAACGGCGCGTCAAACTCCTCACTGAAGGTAGCCGTCTGCGCCTGTACTGCCCCTGGCGCAAAAACGCTTGCTGCGGCCATTGCAATGGCCACTGCTGCTGATACTACTCCCCTGCTCCCTGCTCTCGGAATCAAATGCGAGGCTTTCATGCCTGGCACCTCCTGAAACTGGAACGACAGCCAAATTCTATGTTGGCCCCGTCGTGTATTACAAGGCATTTGCTGAAGTTTTAACAAAGAAATTCTAACGCTCGATTAAACCAAGCCCCAGCAAGAAGATTAAGCCATTCCCAACAAAGCAAAACGCCGCCCGATTCCAAATCGGGCGGCGTTCTTCTCTACAAGTACTTGCAGCGGTTCGTTAGAGCGACAGAGCCGCTTTAATCTTCTCGGCGTGATCCGTGACTTCCCATGTAAACCCTTCGTCCTCGCGCCCAAAGTGGCCGTAGGCTGCCGTCTTGCGGTAGATGGGGCGGCGCAAGTCCAAGTGCTCGATGATGGCGCGCGGGCGCAGGTCGAAGACTTCGCGCACGGCTGCGGCGATTTTTTCGTCTGAGACTTCTCCTGTGCCGAAGGTGTTGACATACACCGAAAGCGGCTCGGCCTTGCCTATGGCGTAGGCGACTTGAGTCTCGCACTTTTTGGCCGCGCCCGAAGCCACGATGTTCTTGGCCACGTGGCGCATCATGTAAGCGGCTGAGCGATCGACTTTGGTGGGGTCCTTGCCTGAGAAAGCGCCGCCGCCGTGGCGACCCATGCCGCCGTAGGTGTCCACGATGATCTTGCGGCCCGTCAAGCCCGCGTCGCCCTGCGGGCCTCCGATGACGAAGCGGCCTGTTGGGTTCACGAAGACTTCGATCTTGTCGTTCCACCACTCGCCCAGCACGGGCTTGATGACGTGCTCGGTCAAGTCGGCCTGGATTTCCTTCTGCTCCACGTCGGGGCGGTGCTGGGTCGAGATCAGCACCTTGTCGATGGCCACGGGGCGATCGTTTTCATACTTCACCGTGACCTGGGTCTTGCCATCGGGACGCAGGTACAAGAGCGTGCCGTTCTTGCGCACTTCGGCCAGCTGCTTGGCCAGCTTGTGCGCCATCTGGATGGGCAGGGGCATCAGCTCGGGCGTGTCATTGACCGCGAAGCCGAACATCATGCCCTGGTCGCCGGCTCCCGTGCTCTCGTAGGGATCGGTGTTGCCCTCGCGCGCTTCCTGGGCCTTGTCCACGCCCTGCGCGATGTCGGGCGACTGCTTGCCAATCGAGGTCAGCACGCCAGCCGTGAGGTAGTCGAAGCCGAACTTGGCGCGCGAGTAGCCGATCTCTTTGATGACCGAGCGCACGATGTTGGGAATCTCGACGTAGGTGTGGGTTGTGATCTCGCCGCCAACTAAGACGAGGCCCGTAGTGAGGAAGGTCTCGCAGGCGACGCGGGCCTTGGGATCGTCCTTGAGAATGGCGTCCAGAACGGCGTCTGAAATCTGGTCGGCCATCTTGTCCGGGTGGCCCTCAGTGACCGACTCGGATGTGAAAAAATACTGCGATGCTGTCATGCAACGCCTCCCTTGAATTCCACCGCGCGGCGGCGTCCCCAACTTCAGACGTGGCGCTCGCACGGCGCTTCCCCTTATGATAAGCGGAAATCGCGCTTAATTGTAACCATTTCGGCCCCCGAGGTGTAACAAATGACGCTCGCAAGTACTGGAGGCGCGCTTGAAGCTCCAGCACGCCCCAGGAACCAAACTCAGCTATGAGCCAGCCGCTTCCGCCGCCGATCCCGCCCGTTCAGCAAGGCGAGCCCAACCACCTGAGCGCTTCCACGCTCCAGAGGAGAAAGCGCCAGCTCCTGTGGAGCCTGCTGCTTGCCACAGCGATTGGCGCTACGCTGTTGGCCGCCGCGGACATCTTGCTGGACCACGCGATGATTCAGGAATCCGGCAAACACGAGCCCGATGCTCAACGCTGAAGGCTCACCCCAAGTGCTGGCGCGGCTTCAACTGCTGCCAACGTGCGTCGAGGACTGTGCTTCCCCGCGCCGCGCCAGATCAACCGCAGCGCGCAGGCCAAGTTGATAGGACAGAGGCCCGAAGCCCGCCACGATGCCCGCGCACACTGGAGCCGTCACGCTGGTGTGGCGCCACTCTTCGCGCGCGTGAATGTTGGACAAGTGCACTTCAACAACGGGAGCTGTAATCGAAGCGATGGCATCGCGCAGGGCGTAGGCGTAGTGCGTCCAAGCGCCTCCGTTGAGCACGACGGCTCCGACCTCGGGCCGCTTCAAGGTTCCGTGCAAAGCGTCGATGAGCGTGCCCTCGTGGTTGCTTTGCAGCGTCTCGATCTCGACATCGAGCTCTTTGGCCAGCGCTTCGAGCTCGGCGTGGATGGTTTCCAGAGTGGCGCTGCCATAGACGCCGGGCTCGCGCGTGCCCAGCAAATTCAGGTTCGGGCCGTGCAGGATGAGAATAAGCATAGATGAGGTTATGGGTGGTGAGGGTTCTGTAGGGGCGCATTACAGTGCGCCTTCTATCACAGGCACCCTCTTCCGAGGACGCACTGCAATACGCCCCTACACGTACTTGATGCGGTTACTGCAGCAGGGCGCGGAACGCTCGCTCCTGCTCGCTCAGCTCGTCTTCGGCGGGCGGATGGAGGCCTTCGCTGTACATCTGCACGGCTTCTATCATCAGCTTGTTGGTTCGGTTCGAGGCGCGCGTGGCTTCAGCTTCGCGCAGGCCGCGCTCGGCCAGAGTGCGCGCCCGCGCTTTGTCGCCGCGTTGGAAGGCATCGCGCGCCAGGGCTAAGCGGGCGCGGTTGAAGTCGCCGTTGACGATCTCGGGCGTGGCCGGATACTTTCCAAAAGGCGCGTCTTCGAGATCCACGATGGCCTGGTAATCTTCGAGCGCGCCCCTGGAATCACCCGAGCGCTCGCGGAACTCAGCTCGCTGCAAGCGCAGGCTCGTGTCGTGAGGATCGAGCGCCAGCGCCTTGTCGAAGTATTGGCGCGCCGTGTCAGGCTTCTTCTCTCCGTCCAAGAGCTGCGCGATGCGCAAGGGATACAGGGCCTTGTTCGGCTGCAGTTTGGCCGCCTGCGCGTAGTCTTGGATCGCGCCCGGCCTGTCGCTGGTGGCTTCCTTGAGCTGCGCTCTGTTGGCCCAGGCGCGCGCATCCAGGGGAACATCTTCTGTGGCGCGGCTCGCCAGCCTGAGCGCGTCCTCACGCGAGCCCGACGCCAGGGCCGCACGCGAATCCTCGCGCGCGTTCTCGGCTCCTTGAGCCTTCAGGCCATACGAAGCCGCCAGAGCCAGAGGAAGCACTGCGAGCAGCCAAGCCCAACTCAGCGGCCTGCGCTCGCTTGGCGAGACATCTTCTTCCCCAGGCGGTGCGGACTCAGGCGCATCGAGCAGAGCCAAACAGAAGCTCAAGAGCAGCGCGATGGACAAGATGCTCCAGCCCGAGTCCATCATCCCGTGCACCAGAGCCGCCACCAGAGCCGAAGCGGCTCCAGCTCCGGCCCAGGCGCGGTGTGGGCGCGCCGTGTCCTTTAAGTACTTACGGGCGCGCATCAAACCAAAGGCGATGGCTCCAAGCAAGAATCCAAGCGAAGGCCAGCCGCTCTCAGCCGCGATTTGCAGCCAGGATTGGTGAGCCGAACGCGTGTAGCCCGCTTGCTCAAAGGCCGGAAACGAAGTCGGGAACGAGCCCGGCCCGTGCCCCAGAATCGGGCGCGCGTCGGCCATCGCCACAGTGCCGCGCCAGGTGTAGAGCCTGAACATCGCCGAGTGGCTCTCGCTGCCTCCGGCCCTCTCGATGCGCGGCAGCACCGTCTTCGCCCCGAGCGCGCCCAGAACCAGCGCGCCCACCAGCACCAGAGGCAGCAAGGTTTCGCGCCGCGCCCGCCAAGCCTGGCTGACCTGCTCGCGCCGTGATGACCAAGCCAGCCCAGCAAAGGCCAGCATTCCCAGAGCGCCCGCGATCAGCCCGCCTTTGGACGCCGAGATGAGCAATCCGCAGGCGCCCAGGCCCAGCGCGCCCAGGCCCACAACATCAGCAATCTTGGCGGGAACCAGGCGGCGGCTCAAGAGCCACGCTGAGCCAATCAGGGGCAGCGACATCGCCACGCAGAAGGCGAACAGGTTCGTGTTGTAGAAGCTCGCCTGCTGCGGCAGATGCTGGCTCAAGAACCCCAGCACAGCACCAAAGCACGCCCACAGCGCTCCCAACGCAGCGCTTGCGAGAGCTAAGCAAAGCCGCGTTCGTTCTGCAAGTACTTGCGAGTTGCCCCTGAATATCAAGCGGCGCGCGATCGGAAACCAGACCAAAGCTGCTGCCAGACGTGATGTTTCGAGTAGAGCATCGTGTTTGTAAGGCGCGAATAGCAGCGAAAGCCCATTCCAGGCCGCGAACGCGAGCAAGCAGGCGCCTAAGGGCGAAATCTGGAGCTTGCGGGCGCCGTGCGAAGGTTGCGAGCCGCTCAGGGCCAGCAGCAGGGAGGCGAGCAGAGCCGCCATCAGCGCCAGCGACTGCGGCCAGTAATCGTGCGTCACGGGCCAGAACCCCGAAAGCTGCGTAGGCGAGGCCGCCAGCACCGCGCACAGCACCGCGAAGGCCAGCCTTTCGGAAAGCGAGGCGAACAGAGGCGCGCGCGCTTCCACGGGAGCCGAAGACACCACGCGCAAAGGCGCTGAGGTCTTGCGAGAAGGCGCGCGCGCGGGAGGACGAGCGGGAGAAGAAAGAGACATCCGTCTCAGTTTGAGCCATCCGCGCCGCGAGCGAACATAGTGCCGCAAATCCAACGAGGCAGGGCGCTCAGAGCGTCTCACAAGACCTGAGCGGGCTTGCGCCCTCTTCCAATCTTTGTTTTCGGTGAGTCCCAAGTGCCTCCAAGTACTTGCTGATCGAGAATGCAGCACAAGTAGCAGGTCAACTGCTATGGAGGTCGCCAATGGCTGAAGAAGGATGAATGTACGTGTTGAGCTCACTGCGGACGCTCTTCGGGAAGCGAGAGCAAACCAGCAATGGCCAGTTACATAGCAGTTGACCCAGTAGTGGGTCAACTGCTGCAGCGTGGTCATCCACATCTCGAAGCACTTGATCAAAGCCGAGGAATCCAGCAAGGAAAATAAGCGGCCCAAGGTGTCATGGCTGGGCGTGTTCTCCTCGAACTCAAGCCCCAGCCGCTCGACCAGAAGAGGACGGTATAAGCGGCCATACCACGCCATCTCGGTGAACGAGTTGGCGCCCGAGAGAACAGCGCACAACGCCAGCATCAACAGGTCGCACAGCCGATCCTTCTGCCGATACCCCGCTCGGCGCGGGTCAGGAACCGATTCCAGGAGTTGTCCAAGCTCGAACATACTCCCAGTCCAGCACTTCCAACCCTCATGCGATTGCCCTGGATGGACAGGCTGGAAGTGCTGGCTGTTCTTCCATTCAAATTATCCTCATCATCTGTGTCCATCCGTGTTGATCTGTGGTTAATTGAGAAGCATGTCGGATTGGCCGGTCTGGAGCCTGGAAGAAGCCAACGCGCTGCTGCCTCAGGTCATCGCGCTCACGCAGCGCGTTGTGCTGCGCCTGCAAGCCCTGGAGCGCAAGTGGGAGCGCTTGCCCTTTCGCGCCTACGACGCCCTGCGCGGCGCTCCCTGCGACGACTTGCTGCGCGCGGATTGGGCGCGCGACGTGGCCAGCATAGGAGCGCAGCCTCAAGCCTATTTCGTGGTCGCCTTCCAGAGCATCGAGCCCGAGACTCTGCTCAGTTGGGCTTACGGCGAGGTCGAGATCGGCCACGAAGTCTCGGTCTGGGAATCGGTGCACGAACGGCGCCCTATCGCCAACTTCGACAAGTTCCGCATCCGCGACTTCGACGCGGGCATTTGAAGCGGTTCGGGCGGCTCGACCTCAAGGCAGGGCCGCCCAGCCGTTCGCGGACACGCCGAACTCCTCACGTGCGGCCTGTTCTGCCTGCTGCAGCGTCTCGAACCAACTGTCGTAGCCATGCGCCACGCCGGCTTCCTGGCTTTCCAGCAGGAACCCGCCCTGTATCTCCACCAGGCGCACGTCGTAGGTCACGATTCTTTCCGGCGTGCGCACGGGCTCAGAGACGCCGTGAGGCAGCCAGCCTGAGTGCTCAACTCCGCCTTCACGCAGCACGACCCGAGCCTGCTTGACAACACGCATTTTTGCCCTTCATGCCTCGCTCTAAAGATGGAGTTTGCCGAGTAGACGCCCGCAAGTACTTCAAGTACTTGCGGGCGTCCGTTCGGCGGCTCCGATCCTACGCGATGTCGAGCATTCGCTGCAGCGCGAGCTTAGCCTCGCTCGCGATGGGCTCGGGCACGATGATCTGGTTCACCATGCGGCCTTCGAGCAGGTTGTCCATCACCCACAGCAAGTGCGGGCCATCCACGCGATACATGGTCGAGCACACGCACACGTTCGGGTTCAAGCTCAGCACCGTGCGGTCAGGGTATTCCTGAGCCAAGCGGCTGACCAGATTGATCTCGGTTCCCACCGCGAACACGTCTCCCGGCTTGCCAGAGGCGATGATCTGGCGAATCTTCTCCGTCGAGCCGTAGCTGTCAGCCTTCACCACAACTTCATAGACGCACTCGGGATGCACCACAACGTGAATCCCGGGATGGCGCTTGCGGATGTTGTCGATGTGAACCGGCATGAAGGTGCCGTGAACCGAGCAATGGCCCTTCCACAGCAGAATCGGCGCGCGACGCAGGCTCTCTTCGGTTTGCCCGCCCATGTCCTTGAACGGGTCCCACACAATGCAGTCGTCCAAGCCAAAGCCCATTTCGAGCACCGCCGTGTTGCGCCCCAGGTGCTGATCCGGGAAGAACAACAGCTTCTCGCCTCCGGCTCCGCCTTCTTCAACCGGGCTCAGAGCCCAGTCCATGATCTTCTTCGCGTTGCTCGAAGTGCAGACCGCGCCACCGTTTCGCCCAACAAAGGCCTTCAGGTTAGCGGCTGAGTTCATATACGTGATCGGGATGATCTTCTGCCCCGCGCACGCCTCAAGCAGCGAGTCCCAGGCTTCCTCAACCTGGTCGATGTCGGCCATGTCCGCCATCGAGCAGCCCGCGTGTAAGTCGGGCAGAATCACCTTCTGATAGGGAGCGCTCAGGATGTCGGCGCTCTCAGCCATGAAGTGAACGCCGCAGAAGATGATGTATTTCGCTTCAGGGCTGGCCGCGGCGTCCTTGCACAGCTTGAACGAGTCGCCACGAAAATCGGCCCAGCGAATCACTTCCTCGCGCTGGTAGTGGTGGCCCAAGATGACCAGCTTCTGGCCCAGCCTGGCGCGCGCAATCGTGATGGCCGCGACGATCTCGTCCTCGCTCATCGCCAGGTACTTGGGTGGCAGAGGCACCTGAAGCTGAGCGCCGCGCTCCATCGAGATGTGGCCCTTCCAGCCCTGGCCGCTCTGCTCAATCACGTTCTTCTTCGCCTGCGCCTTGCGCTCAGCTCCAGCCAGCACGCCCTGCAATTCCAATGTCGCCATGATGAACACCTCGAAGCCCGCGCTTCAACCAGCCTCAAAATCTTAAGGGCGATTTTAACGTCTTGTGAAACATTTCACAAGGTTGGCGATTGGACGCGCGGCTTCACGAGCGTGTTGCAAGAATCTTGGCAAGTACTTGGGGCTACTTTTCGAGCCTGCTGATGTCGCGCGTAACGAAGCGGTACAAGCCAAAGGTGATGGCGCAGTGCGAGACGATGGAGGCGAGGTAAAGGCCGGGGCTGCTCCACGCCTTTTCGTAGCTATCCAAGTCAATTGCCGTAATCATGGCGTAGAAGGGATGCACGAGCCCGAGCAGATGTTGCAAACCGTGGTGCGCTGAGTCGTCGCCGCTGTTACTGAAGCTTATTTCCAGCACGACGGGCACGCCGACGATCCAGATCAGGGCTCCCGCGAAGCTGGCGACCAGAGCGATGGACGAGCGCCGGGCGCGCATCGAGCACAGCGAAGCCCAGCCGCTGAGCTGGATTGTGCCCAGCAGCCAGAACGGGAAGCACCAGACGAGCCGATCAACCTCTTGCTGCCGCCAGCTGCTGGTTTCGGCGTTGTTCAGAACCATCCGCAAGGCCACCAAGAGTAATGGGCCGAGCAAGAGAACGCAGTAACCGAGGGCCGCGATCAGAGGCGCCAGCATCTTGGCGCGCGCGATTTCGGGCGAGCGAATGTCTGAGAGGCGCAGGTTGTTCCAGGTGCCAAGCTCACGGTCGCGCGCGATGGACAGCCCGTTGGAAGCCGTCACGAAGCCCGTAATCAGCAGCGAGCACGTGGTCATCAGGAACATGAGCACGCTATAGGGCGCGTAGTGGTCGGTGTTCATCCAGCTCAGAGCGCCCAGGTTCGCGACCGAGAAGACCAGCGCAATCAGCTCCCAGATCTTGAGCGAGCGTCCGCGCGGCAGTTTCCAGCGCCACGAGGAGCGCAGGTAATGGCGCATCAGCGGGCCGCCAAAGACGATGTGCTTGAGGATCGGCACCTCAAAATACGTATCGCGCGCACGTGAAGCGGGGCTTTCGCTCTCGTCGCTCCAAGTACTTGCAGCGCCTTCGGTGGCGAGCTCCAGGCCTTGAGTGGCGCGGCGCGATGTTGGAGCGGGCGCTTCCTCTTCGTCCAGCGAGCGAGCCACGCGGCGCGAGGCCAGAACCAGGAACCAGGCGCCCATAAGCAGCTGGGCCACAACGCAAATCGGCCATCGCAGCGAGGCATTGAGGAAGAAGTCGCGGAACTCGTATGTGTTGGAAGTCAGCAGCTCGTTCAGCCCAAGAAAGGGGTTGAGCAGGGCGAAGAGGTGCAGAATCTGGGCGAGCCAGTTCAAGGGGCCAATCGAATACGCCGTGCCCAGGATGGTGACGAAGAGCCAACCGACCAGGAACATAAAGGCCGCGCCCAGAGAGTGCGTGGACAAGCGCGACGAGGCCGAGCACCAGATGCCCAGGCTCAGGGCGTAGAAGGCGGTCGAGAGCTGAATCGCGAAGGCGCCGCCGAATTCCAGAGGCGACACGCCGCCGAGCAAGAAGCACATCGCTAGAACTGGCAGCGTGGCCACAATTAAGATCGCCACGAATGAAGCGCACACGCTGAACTTGCCCGCGATGATCTGGCTCGGCTTGAGCCTCGACATCAAAAGCCCTTCGAGCAGCCCACGCTCGCGCTCCGAGGAAATCGAAGTCGCCGTGAGAGCCGGAGCGATGAGCAACCAGGCCACGATCTGCACGAACGAGAGCGCCGTAAACAGCGCGTGCCCCACGCGCGCCGACTGCACTTGCATCTCGCCGCCGTTCTCCTGGGTCCACGAAAGCGCAAATCGCACTTCGGAGGCGTAGGAGAGGTAAGCCACCAGGGACAGAGCCCCGGCGTAGCAGAGCAGAAGCAGGAACGAGCGTGAGCCTCGCCACATCGCACGCGACTCGCGCACGGCTACGGGATTCGGTTGAAGCGTCATGGAACTCCTTCTCGTCGGGGCTGAACTGGGGCGTGCGCACAACAAGTACTTGCGGCGGCTTGAGCAGACGGTTTGGAAGCGCGAAATTGTTTCCCGCCTCTATTTTCCGCCTTCGCGCCCGCGCCCGCCATCTAAGGCACAGAAGAGGAAGAAAAAGAACAGCCCGCCCCTCAAGCCCTTGAACTCGCTCTCAGCCCGGACGAACCCGGCGAGCGACCAGCATCTCGTTGCCGCCGCGCTGGAACTCGTAATTCACGCGCTTCACCTCGGCCTCAAAGCCCTCTGCGCGCAGAGCTTCCAAGATGGGCTGCAAGTACTTGGAGCGCTCGCCGCTCAAGTCCAGCAGAGGAAAGGCGCGTACTTCACAGCACACGCGCCCCAACTCGCGCATCGAGGCGAGGTGGAATTCTAAATCCAGCTGATCCGAATACAGGAACAAGAGGTGCGAGCACAAGCCCAGCTCAAAGGCCCTGTCCTCGAATGGAAGCGTCGGCAGGCTGGCCGCGATGTAGCGATTCTCTTCGCGCCCGCGCTCGTAATCTTCCAGGAAGAGGCGCGCCGCTTCGAGACGAGCGCGCCCCAGATCGTCCGCGTCCTTGAAGCGGCTCCACACGAAGCGATGCGCAGCGGCGCGCGTCTGCTCGACAACGATTGAGTAAGTCTCCTCAACGCGCTGCCTGATTTCCTCAGCCTCGAACTGATAAATGGGATCAACTGAAGTGACGCGCCCGCCAAGCGCGCTTAGCTCGGCGTTGAAGGAAGCCGGGCCATCGCCGCAGCCAAGGATGCTGAGCTTAAGGTCATCATCGTGCAAGCTAAACATGGCGCGATATTCATCGAGCGAGCGGCCCCAGGGCACAACGGTTTCGAGTTTCATCAGCAAGTACTTACCGGAGGTTGAACATAACTCAGTTCATCATTAAGAAGATGCCCAGCGGGTTTGTCTACGCCGTCTCTCCACGTCGCATCCGCCCCTTCATCAAACATTATGAGGGCTCTTTTACGTCTGTGAAGTACGAGGGCATCTCGACCTCGGTGGGTAAGCGGGAGGCGCGAATGTCCACGCGTGTTTTCCATCTGGGCCTTCTCGAAGCGCACGAGGAGGAGAGCGGCTGGAAGTTCCAGCTCAGGCTCAGTGGGATTCGCGAGGCGGATCTGATGGAAGACCAGGAGAAAGTTGCGGCTCAGCTTCTACTCGACATCCAGGAGCGCGTTGAGATGATCCTCGCTCTGCCCCAGACGGCTTCACGCAACGTTGGCCGCTTGCACCTCGGGTTTAAGCGCGTCGTAAGCACAGGCGAAGTCAAGTCCTGGTCTTTTGTTCCCACTTGGGGCTGGAGCCGTCCGTAAGTCTTGCAGCACAAACCACAACGCCCGCAAGTCACAAGTACTTGCGGGCGTTTGGCTTGGCTCAGCGCTTTAGAAAAGCACTTCCAGCTCTTCGTCCGACTGCCGCTCGACCCAATGAGCGAAGCTCTCGCTGCCTTGCTTTGAGCTATCGAAGGCATGGATCAGCTTGGTGATGGCTCCCGGAACTTCCTCCGCTGACAAGCGCTTGATGCGCCTGTTGAAGCGCGCGTTGTCGCCCATCGCGCCGCCCAGGAACACGTCGAAGTGCTCGACCGTGACGCCATCGACCTTCTTGGTGCAGCCTTGCAAGCCAACATCAGCAATCCAGTGCTGGCCGCACGAGTTGGGGCAGCCGTTCACGTTGATGCGGAAAAACTCCGAGTCCTTCCACTGGACGTTCTTATCGAGAATCGCCACTATGTGCGCCGCGCGCGACTTGGTTTCGGTCACGGCTATGTTGCAGAACTCAATGCCCGTGCAAGCCACGATTCCCTTCTTGATCGCCGAGGCCTCAACGGGCAGCCCGATCTTCTCCAGTCGCTCAAGTACTTGAGGCACATTGGCATCGGGCACGTTGATAATTGCAAACGACTGCATCACGGTGAGCCGAATCTCGCCCGAGCCCAGTTCATCGGCGATGTCCGCGATCGCTTCGATCTGCTCGGCGCGCAGGCGGCCCGCGATCACGGGCACGCCCACAACGTTGAGCCCGGCCTGCTGCTGAGGGAACACGCCCAGCTTGTCCTGGTAGCCGCGCGCGGCAGGCTGAGGCTCGGCCTCAGTCATCTTGTAGCCGATAATCTTCTCGACCTCGTCGCGCATCTTGTCGGCGCCCCAGTCGGCCACCAGGAACTTGAGGCGCGCGTGCTTGCGGTTCTTGCGGTAGCCGTGGTCGCGGAAGATGCGCGTGACGGCCTCGAAAGCGCCGGGCACTTCCTCGGGCTTGAGGAACACGTTCAGCTCAACGGCCAGGTGCGCCTCGGTCGAGAGCCCACCTCCAACCATCATGCCGTAGCCCACGCTTCCATCAGAACGACGCACGCCATAGAACGAGAGGTCGTTGATCTCGACCTGCCCACCGTCGCGGTGCCCCACGATGGCGACCTTGAACTTGCGCGGCAGATCCGCATAGTCGGGGTGCGTCGAGAAGTACTTGCTGCACTCTTCAACTAAGGGCCGGGGATCGAGAATTTCCTCACGCTCCACGCCCGTGTAAGGCGAAGACACGATGTTGCGCGTGATGTCGCCGCAAGCTCCGAAGTAGCCCTCGTTGACGCCCAGCCCAACCGTGGCCATGCGATCCATGATGTCAGGCGCCTGGTCGATGGTAAGCCAGTGCATCTGGAAGGTCTGGCGCGTGGTGATGTCGCCCACGCCGCGTGCGTAGTCGCGCAAGATACCCGCGATCACACGAGCCACCTTGGTCGAGACGTAGCCGCCTGGAATCTTCAAGCGCAGCATGAAGTGCCCTTCCTTGGGCCTCTGCTGGTAGAAGCCGACCCATTTGAAGCGCTCCATGTCGTCTGAAGTAATCGACGCGAAACCTTCGCGCGCGTAGGTCTCGACAATGTCGCGCCACACTTGCGGGCCGGGCTTTTCGAGCTTGATGCGCTCGTTCGGCGTCAACTCGCGCCTATCATCGCCCATGGCGGCCAGCGTCGCGGGACGCCCATCGTCAGCAAACTTAAGCGCCTGAACTCGCTTGCGCGCCAGAGCCTCACGGTCGGGAACGGCCTTGGCCGTCGCAGTGGCTGGTGTTTCAGTTGACATTTAGAATCTCCACTAATGCAAAGTACAGAGCAGTTTAATGGCTCACGCCCGCAAGTACTTGAGAAGAGACAACGGAGCACGACCTAAGTACTTGTGGCTCTATTTGATTTAACCATGATCGGCTGGCTAAGCCTACCTTTGAGGTGGAGTTAGAAGAACAAGCCACGGCGATTTCCTTGCGCCAATCGAAGGTAGGCCTGCCCAAGCACAAACACGAGACGCTGCAAGTACTTGAGAGTACTTGCAGCGTCTCTTGGAGGGACATCAGCAGACTACTGATTCCCGTTCTGGCCCGCGACAGTAGGCGTCGGGGTGGGCGTGCCTTCGCCCCACCTGGGTGTCGTGGTGGGCGCCGGCGTTGATATGGCGTAGAGCGGCGAGAGCGGCTGCAGCTGCGTGCGCCCAACCACGGCCATATCTTTGGTGCGTATCTTATGCACAGTGTTGCCCTGCACGATGTACAGGAAGCCGCCGCGCTCGATCATCGACGTGGCGATGCCTCCGTAGGGCGACGGCTCGAAGCCGTACTGCGCCCGCGCGCTCTGGAAGTGCAGGCTCAGGACGGTCATCACGAACGCCAGGGCCAGCACGCTTAGCCACTTTCTCAAGGTATTGTTCATCGAATCTCCTCACTCCAACAGTGAGTTGATTGTAACACCCCGCCACAGCACCACCAACAACGCCTCAAGTACTTGTGCAAGTACTTGAGGCGTTGTTGGTGGTGAAGATTACAGTCCGAGATACGTGCGCAGCTTGCGGTGTAGCTGGTCGCGGCCACGGGCCAGGCGGCTCTTGACCGTGCCCGTGGGTACCTTGAGGATCTCGGCGATGTCGTTGACTTCCATGCCCTGGAAGTGGTGCATCACGATCACCGACTTGTGATCCTCCGAGAGGGTTGAAACCGCTTGCCGAACACGAGTCTGCAGCTCGTCGTTGGTCATGGTCTCCTCGGGCAGCTTGCCTGCGTCCGGGAACTCCATGGTCTCGCTGCCGCCCTCATCGTCCACGCGCGGCGTGTCGATGCTCTGAAAGCGCACGCGCTTCTTGCGGCGGGCGCGGTCGCGGCACAAGTTCAGCGCGATGCGATACAAGTACGTCGAGAAGGCCTCGTCCGCTCGCAGCGTGGGCAGCGCGTCGTGCAGGCGCATGAACACGTCCTGCGTCACGTCCTGAGCGTCGTCAGCGTCGCCAAGCATTCCATAGACCGCGTTGTAAATGCGGCGGTGATACAGCTGGAAGATTTCCTCGAACGCCTTCTTGTCGCCTTCCTTGGCGCGCGTCAGGACCTTGAGGAACTCGGCCTTGGCTGGGTCGATGGGGCGCGGGGCGGGCTCGCCAACCTCGACCACATCGGTGTCCGATTCGGCTTCGGCCACTTGCTGAGCGCCATCAACAACCTCCGACGCGGCATCCTCGGCCCCAGAGATGGCCGGAGTGCTGAAGGCAGCGTCGGAAGAAAGAGGCGATTCCATACCGTCGGGAGTGACGCGCTCGCGAGCGATGTCACGCGTGCCAACAAAAGCGTCGGAAGCGGGCGCGCCGCTCTCCTTGCTCGATTTGCGCCAAAGCGAAGGGCGCGCAGAAGTGTCTGTCTTGGAAACAACTGAAGCGGCAACAGGCAGCGTCAGGGAAAGAGTCTGTGACATCGGTGTACTTGTCCAACCTCCCGAGCAGAGAAAACAAAGCTGATAGAAGCGCAGCCAACAACTCTGCGCGCAAGGTCTGTAGGAACCTTGAGCTTGCTGGGCTCAAGTGCACATCCAGACGACGAAAATGCCGCCGAGTTTCCTTCTAAAGGGAAATCTCCGACGGCCCTTAGCTTTGCAGGCTCCGTTCCAAGATCAGGTTCCGGCTCTCAAGTACTTGCCCGAAAGTACTTGGAGCAACACCCAGGAAATAGTGCTGTGCCCCGCTCTAATTATTGTGAGCGTTGTGCGAATTCAGGCTGGAGTCCAGCTTGGAGCCATCCGGCTTGGAGCTGTTCTGCTCAGTCTGCAGATCGGACTTCATCTCCTTAAGGTCAGCCACGGACTGCTCGATGGTGTCGAGCTTGCGCTCGCAGTTGGCGATCAGCGCCTCGGCTCGCTCCAGCGGAGACAGGCCGCCCTCAACCGAGTGCAGGCGGCGGCGCCACAAAAAAGTTGAGAGAGCGGCCCCAGCCAGCACGCCCACGGCCACGCCTCCATACCACAGCAGGTGCGCAGGGTCGCTCTTGCGCGAGTGGCTCAGCGAACTTAGCGAGCCCAGAGAAGGTGAAGGAAAAAAAGTTTGTGCGCTCATCAAGATTCGCCGCGGCTTGGGGCAGAGACTTTGGGCCGAGGCCTTTTCGCAAGAACTTCTTGCTTTGCGGGCTCACTTTGTTTTGGGAGGCAGCATACGGAGCAAATCGGCAGCCACCTTGGGGCCGCTTTAGCAGCCACCTTGGGGCCGCTTTAAAGGCTCGGGTCGATGTCGGAAATGTCGAAGAGATCGTCGTCCTTGACCTCGAAGGAGGGCGTGGCCTCGGCCTGCGAGGAGAAGATGCGCTTGACGAAGGTCAGCAGCTCCGAGGGGTTGAACGGCTTGGTCAGATACAGATCAGCGCCCTTCTGCCAGCCCGAAAAGACATCGGCGTCCTGGGCTTTGGCTGTCAGCATGATGACCGGGATAGCCATGAGCTCAGGGTCGGCCTTCATCTTTTCCAGCGCCTCGAAGCCGTCCATCTCGGGCATCATGACATCCATGACGATCAAGTCGGGCTTGTATTCCTTGGCTTTCTCGATGGCCTCGCGCCCGTTGGAAGCGGTCACAACTTCGTAGCCTTCCTTGACTAAGTTGATCTGCACCAGGCGCACGATGTGGCGCTCATCGTCCACAGCCAGAATCTTCTTGGGCATAAGTCCTCTTCAAACAGGCGCTGTGCGCTCATTATAACCGAATCACAAAGCCACAAAACCACGCGCCCAAGTACTTGAGGCCTCCTATACCGTGTCATCAGCCGCGTCTTCCGCGCGCCAGCGGCGCAGCATCCAGGACCACTGGTCAGGGTGCGCGCGCACGACTTCCTCAATGCTCGCGATGACGCCGCGCGTGCCCTCGATCACAGCTGCCTCGCGCTCCTCGCGATGCTCGGCCCGTACCCAGAACGGCGCACCCATGCGCATCTGGAGTCGCCCATCGAGCAACCAAGGAGCGCGTCTCACACCGAAGATAGGCACAATGGGCGCTCCGCTCATCAGGGCCAGGCGAGCCGGAGCCGTCTCGAAGCGCGTCTGGTGGCCAAACAGGGGCAGCAGAGCGCCCCCATCTCCGGCGTGGCGGTCGGGCAGGATACACAGCGCATGGCCTGCTTTGAGAGCTTTCAGGCTGGGCCGCGCGGCGCCGTGCTTGGAAATCAGGCTCATGCCCGAGGCTTGGCGCACATCGCTCATGTGTTCCTGCATGGTGCTGTTCGACAGGGGGCGCACGATGCAGGACAACGAAAATTCCTGCGCCAGCCTGGTGCCCACGATCTCCCAGTTGCCCAGATGAGCCATCACCAAGATCGCGCCCCGGCCCTGGCTCAGCAGCAGGCGCAGAGGCTCCAGGTCGCAGGTGGCGATGTAATCGCGGATCTCGCACGGCGAAGCGCCGCGCAGGTGCAAGAACTCGCACGTCGTCATGCCCCAGTTCTGAGCCGAGCGGCGCGCGATGCGTGTGGCCTGCACCGGGTTGAACCCCAGAGCCAGCTGAACATTGCGTATGGCCCGCTCGCGGCGCTTGAGCCCAAGGGAGAAGTAGGCCAGGCCCAGCAGCGAGCCCAGGCGACGGCAGTCGGCCCACGAAGCGCGCTCCATGGCCGTGCCCACAGCACGCGCCACGCTCTGCTCGATGTAGGTTCGGCGCACGCTCTCGATCTTCTGGCGCGGCGAGATGGGGTTGCCTGCGCTCAGCTTGTCAGGATTCGTCATGGGATTTCCGGCGCTCGCTTTCCTCAAAGGCGGCTTTGTCCTCGGGCCGCCACCGCTTGTGCATCCACAGCCACTGCTCGGGATGCCGCCTCACGATCTCCTCGGTCTCGTGCAGAATGAATTTGGTGCCTGCTTCGACCGCCTGCTCGCGCCCGCCGTGCTCCTCCTCGTGCAAGTACTTGCCGGGCGAAGCCGTAATCACCACGCGCCCATCGGCCAGCCACGGCCTGCGCCGAACCGCGAAAGTTGGCACCATAGGCGCACCTGCAGCCAGGGCCAGGCGCGCCGGAGACGTAAAAGCGCGCGTGATGTGCCCGAACATCGGCAGCAAAGCACCTCCAATTCCAGCGTGCTGATCGGGGAAGATCGCCAGCGTCTCGCCAGCGTGCAGCACGCGCAAGGAAGCGCGTGGCGACTCGCTCTTGAGAATCATGTGCACATTGATCGCCGCCCGCACTGTTCTGACGTGATCCTGCAGCGCCTTGTTGGAAGTCAAGCGCACCACAACGGTGAGAGGAAACGACTGGGCCGCGCGCGCGCCCATCACTTCCCACGCTCCGAAGTGCGCCGTGGGCAGCATCACGCCGCGCCCTTGAGCTAAGCCTCGTTGGATGTGCTCCAGCCCGATCCACTCGGAGTAATCGTGGATTTCTTGAGCCGAGGCTGTGCGCAAGTGCAGGAACTCGCAGAAGGACATCCCGAAGTTCTGTGCGCTTCTCATCGCGATGCGCTGCACCCGAGCATCGCTGAGGCCGGGCATGGCCAGGCGCAGATTAGAGATGGCGATGGCGCGCCTGTGGCGCGAGCCGTAGAAGAAGGCCAGCCCCATCCACGAGCCCGTGAGCCTGCACGTGGCCCACGGAGCGCGCTCCATCGCCCGCCCCAGGCGCGTGATGATGCTCTCTTCCAGCTCGCCTCGCTTCTGCTTGAGTGTGCTCTTCTCGGAAATTGAACTCTCTCCTTTGAGTGGCCCGCGCCAACATCTTGTGCTTACTGTTTTAGGAGTTACCCATTTGGAATCAGGACAAATGGAGGTTGGTGGCCCAGTGCTCCACTTCCCCGGCGGCATCGTTCTTCTGGAACACGCGCACCAAGCCAAACCCCTTGAGTTGCACCACGGCTCCCTCAGGTGGCACCTGCAGTGTGCTGACCTCGATCTGCCCGAGCCTGTCGGGGTTGACCCGGCGGTTGCTCTTGAGGCGGGTCAGGAAGCGCCACTGCAACTGGCGGATGTGCTTGAGGTTGTCCAGACCCACATACCACGAGTCAAACGCCACGTATGCTGGCTCAAGGCCGCGCTTGTGGGCCGCGCTGAGCATGGCCCGCAGGTTGTCGTTCTTGGTGAAGTGGCGCCCGTGCTCATCGACATTCACGTCATAGACCCGGAAGTCCAGCGGAACAACAGGCGCTACGCTGTGGCTGCTGCAGGACCTCCAGACCAGGGAGAGCAAGTTGATGCCCCAGACCACGCGCTTGTGCTTGCCGCTCCAGTGGCGCGAGACAAGATCGATCTTGGCAGCGTAGGGCTTGTCCAGCGTGGTGTCATCCAAAATCAGCAGCCCGCCCTGAAGAAGAGCCTGATCCCCAACCGCTTGCGCCTCGTTCCACAACGCCTCGGGATCAAGAGGCCGTCTCGTCAGCAGGCGTGTGTAGGCGTCGTGAGCCACGCTCTTCATCCTCTCGGGTTGGCTCGCTGCCGCTTCCACGCACCCAAAGGCGCTCTGAGCCGCCAACAAAAATTCGATGTAGTCGCTCTCCTGGCACACGCGCGCTCTCATACTCCTGGTCTACTTCAATCGCGTAACTCCTATGTTTATACCAGTTCCGTGTTCCACAGCACATTGAGGCGCTAAGACCCCAGGGCAAACGCACGAGGATTTCCTGAGTTTTGCGGTGCTGCGGGCTTTGGCAAGTACTGGCCAAGGCCGTGTCTGCGCAGGCGCACACTCAGCCACAGACTTCAAGCTGCGACTTCAGGCCCTGGAAAACTCAGGAAATCCTCGTGCGTTTGCCCTGGCTAAGACCCAGGGTAATTGCATTAGGGTTGGAAGTGCTGGCCTGGGAGTATGTTTGAGCTTGGACAACTCCTGGAATCGGTTCCTGACCCGCGCCGAGCGGGGTATCGACAGAAGTATCGGCTGTGCGACCTGTTGATGCTGGCGTTGTGCGCTGTTCTCTCGGGCGCCAACTCGTTCACCGAGATGGCGTGGTATGGCCGCTTATACCGTCCTCTTCTGGTGGAGCGGTTGGGGCTTGAGTTCGAGGCAGCCACGCCCAGCCATGACACCTTGGGCCGCTTGTTTTCCTTGCTGGATTCCTCGGCCTTGATCGGGTGCTTCGAGGCGTGGATGGCCACGTTGCACCAGGCCACGCAAGGGGAACACGCAAGGGGAAGTCGTGGCTGTGGACGGCAAGACGAGCCGCGGCTCCTTTGACAGTGCCACCAGAGGAAGCGCCCTGCATCTGGTGAGCGCCTTCGCCTGTGAAGCGCGCCTGATGTTGGGCCTCGAAGAGGCCCAAAGCGTAGAGCAGGAGGTCGAGGCCATGCACGCTCTTCTTTCTCGCCTGGAGCTGCGAGGCCGCACTGGAACCATAGATGCGGCAGGGACAGAGACCCGCACCGCGCGCCTAATCATCGAGCGGGGCGGGCACTCCCTGCTGTCTCTCAAGGCCAACCACCGCCACCTGCACGAGGACGTAGGCGCCTTCTTCTCCTGGCTGGAAGCCTCTCCCACAGCCGCCAGGAGCCTGGAGTAGGTCGAGGACAAGAGCAGCCACGTCGGGCATGGCCGCTACGAGGCACGCCGGGTGCGCGCGGTGCCCATCGCGGCGTTGCGCGCGTTCGTCTCTCCTTCGCTGGGGCAGTGGAAGGGGCTCCAAAGCGTGGTCATGGTCGAGCGAAAGCGCAAGAGCCGGGTGCGAGCTCAGGAGAGCACCAGCACCACCCGCACCTTCTACCTCTGCTCACACCCAGCTCACAAGGAAGAGGATGCGGTTCGCATCGGGCAGGCGATCCGCGCCCACTGGCTCATCGAGAACGGCCAGCACTGGCTCATCGAGAACGGGCAGCACTGGCTCATCGAGAACGGGCAGCACTGGCTCATCGAGAACGGGCAGCACTGGCTCATCGAGAACGGGCAGCACTGGGGCTTGGACGTGGTGTGGCAAGAAGATGCCTCGCGTGTGCGCCGCGATCAAGCTCCCAAGATCCTCGCCCTTCTCAGGAGGCTGGCCACCAACATCCTGCGCCAGGACACTACCTACGACATCAGCCTTTCCCTCAAGAGAAAGACTGCCGCTTGGAACACCGACTTCCTCCTCCAAAAGCTCGTCTCAGCAAAACCACAACCTGCACCGGCCTAATGCGATTGCCCTGTCATGCTCACTCGCTTGACCTATTGCGACCTGCTGTGAAGGTTAACTATTCCGTAGCTTGATCGAGCAACTCAACCGGATGAAGGACTTGCAGCGGTGCGTTGTGCTTGCGGATGCCGCCGCGAAGCTGCAGCGTGCAGCCGATGTTGGCCGAGACGACGATCTGCGCACCCGTAGCCAGGATGTTCTTCATCTTGCGCTCCAGCAGTTGGGAAGCCATCTCGGGCTGCAGAATGTTGTAGGTTCCCGCGCTGCCGCAGCACATCTCGCTCTCGGCCAGAGGCACCAGCTCAAGGCCCAGCCCATCCGAAGCCATCTTGACCAGCTTGCGCGGCTGAGCTCGCACCCCTTGCCCGTGCGCCAGGTGACAGGCGTCGTGATACGTCACGCGGCGTGGTTGAGTTGGCTGTTCCCCCTTCGCTTCCGCGTGCGTTTGCTCATCGCTTTCCAGGGGCAGGATCTTGTTATCGCGGCCCGAAGCATTGGGCAGGCTCGAAGCTCCAGGCGTGTTGGGCACAACTTCTCGCGGAGCATCGCGTGTTATGGAGGTTTCAAGTCGCGGCTTGGAAGCTCCCGCAAGTACTTGCAGGCGCGAAGCGAAGGGCTCCTGAGCCAAGAACTCCGACACATCGCGCACCTTTGCCGCGAACTTCTCGGCTCGCTCGCGCCAGGCTTCATCTTCGACGAGCCAGCTTGGATACTCCTTGAGCGCGGCTCCGCAGCCAGCGGCGTTGATGATGATCGCGTCCCAAGCTCCGTGCTCGGCTTGCCAATCTTCAAACAGTGCAATGTTGTGGCGCGCGAAATCACGAGCCACTTCCAGATCGCCGCCGTGCGCGTGCAGAGCGCCGCAGCAACGCTGATCTCGGGGCGCGTCCACGTGGCAGCCAGCTTTGGACAAAACTCTTGAGGTCGCCTCGTTGACTTGAGGCTGCAGAACGGGCAAGACGCAGCCCGTGACCATGCCCACGCGCGCCATTTGCTCGCCACGCGCCGCGACTTGAACCGGGAACTTCTTGTGCGAACCGAAGGGACGCAGCGGAGGCAGGTTGGCTTCCATGGCTCCGAGTGGCCCAAGCAGCTTCATGAGCCCGGCACGCCGCGCCAGAGCGATCAGCCCGCTTCTGCGCCCGATGCGAACCGCGATCAAGAGCGCGTCCAGCCGATTGGAGTACGGGAAGACGGCTTCAAGTCCTTGCACTAAAAGGCCGCGGTGCTTAGTTGGGGCTTGCTCCTGCTTCAAGAACTCGCGCGTGTTCTCGATGAGGTGGCCGTAGCGAACACCGGAGGGGCACGCGGTTTCGCAGGCTCGGCAGCCCAGGCACGAGTCGAAGTGCTGCGTCACTTCTGCTTTGGGCTCGACGCGGCCTTCGGCGAGGGCGCGCATGAGGTAGATGCGGCCTCGCGGCGAGTCGGCTTCCACGCCTTCCTCGGCGTAGGTCGGGCACTGCGAGAGGCACAGGCCGCAGTGAATGCAGTCCATCATCGCCTCGTGATCGAGCTTCACCATCTTCAGTTGAGACATCGCTTTAGAGGATAAAGGATGGGCGATGCAGGCGGAAGGATGAGCACACGCCGCTCCTCAAGTACTTGCCGGCGAAATCTTCATCCTTGTGCCTTCATGCCTCATCCTTGGTTAGAATTGGGGCGATGGGAATTTCGCGTTATGGTTGGATCGTGCTCTTCGCCGCCTGGCTAGGCTGGGGCTTCGACATCTTCGACTCGCTGCTCTTCAACGTGGTCGCGCCCAACTGCGTGCCCACGCTGCTGCACATCCCGCTCGGCTCGCCCGAATCCAAGAGCAAGACGCTGGAGTGGACCGGCTATCTCACCTCGGTTCTGCTCATCGGCTGGGGCGTGGGCGGCATCGTGTTCGGGCGCGTGGCCGATAGAATCGGGCGCACGCGCACCCTTCTGCTCACGATGCTGCTCTATTCGGGCGGCACCTTCGCCTGCGCTCTGGCTCCCAACATCGCGCTGCTAACTCTGTTCCGCGTGATCTCAGCCTTGGGAATCGGAGGCGAGTGGGCGGCTGGAGCCTCGATGGTGGCCGAGACGGTGCCCGAGAATCGGCGAGTCGAGGCCGGAGCGCTGCTGTACACGGCGGCTCCCGTGGGCCTGCTGCTGGCGACGTTTGTCAACCGCCAGATCTCGGGCGTGCTCTTCGCCGGAGAACCCGAAGTCTCGTGGCGCTACGTCTTCGCCTGCGGTTTGATCCCGGCCGTGGTCGCCTTCGGGGTGCGCCTCTTCGTCAAGGAGCCCGAGCGCTGGCAGAACGCAGTCGAGCACTCGCAGGCCGAGCCTACCATTAGGGAACTGTTTAGCCCCAAGTACTTGCGCACCACGCTGGGCGGGCTGGTTATCGCTCTGGTCGCGCTGTTGTCGTGGTGGAGCTCGAACGCTTTCCTGCCTGTTGTTTCAGGTGGCTTAGCTGCGGCTCAGGCTGCTTCTCAAGGGCTGGGGAAGAGCGCGACGCAGGCCTTCACCGAGGGCTTCAAGTCGCACGCCAGCCTGATATTCAACATCGCTGGCCTGGTGGGAACGCTAACCATAATTCCAGCCGCCAAGTACTTGAGCCGCCGCGTCCTGTTCGGCGTGTGCCTGGTTCTTATCGCGGTCTCAATGCTGGTCGCGTTTGGCTTTAAGTGGCCTCTGGAAACCCAGGCGCTGCTTTATGCTCCGACTGGATTCTCGACCTACGGCATCTTCAGCGCCCTGACGTTCTACGAAGTAGCCCAGAGTGCCCCGCTGCTTGCGGCGGGGATGAATGGGCTGGAGGAGGGAACAGACTCGATGTCTGTTTCCTCCTCGGAAGTTCTGGAAGTGGGAGGTG
>JAABUM010000832.1_pt1 | contig 50318 bp, 54 predicted proteins | sample 5559161 | NCBI WGS metagenome assembly JAABUM01 (sample SAMN10711868, study PRJNA513369) | rock metagenome | isolation source: Antarctica rocks | place: Antarctica: Victoria Land, Siegfried Peak nord
AACGGCAAGCGCCGCGCCTTCCCGAGGGCGGACCGGCCCCGGGTAGGCCAAATGAGCGCGTGCGGCTTCCCTCACCCCGACCCTTTCCCGGAGGGAGAGGGAGCAGGACGCGCTTCCGGCGGTTGGCGTGCTGGCTGCCGGGCACTGATTGCAGCCGCAAGATGCGGCGGGATGATGGAGATGGCCCATGGCTAACCTGACCATACGCAAGGCTTCGGCGGCAGATACGGTCGCGCTGCCCTCGCTGCTGGAGTTCCACTCGCCGTCGCTGGCGCTGACGCACACTCCGGTCGTTGGCGCGGCGCGAGGCATGACCTGGGTGGTCGTGACCCTGGTCGCCGCGTGCGTCGCGGCGGCGTCGCTGATCCCAATAGACAAGGTGGTGACCAGCGCCGGCAAGATCGTGGCGCAGTCGGCCACCAGCGTCGTGCAGCCGCTGGAGACCGCCATCGTACGCCAGGTCAACGTGCGGGAGGGGCAGGTGGTACGCAAGGGCGACCTGCTCGCCCGGCTGGACCCGACGTTTGCCACGTCGGATGCGAGCGCCCTGCAATCCTCGGTGGCCAGCCTGGAGGCTGAGGTTTCCCGGCTGCAGGCCGAGGCGGGCGGCAAGACCTACAGCCCGGCCGACAGCAGCCCCATTGCCCTGCTGCAGGGTGCGATCTTCCTGCAGCGCCAGTCCGAGCGCGGCTTCAAGATGGAGGGCTATTCGCAGAAGATCAGCAGCCTGCAGGCGCAGGTGCAGCGCGCGATGTCGGACAAGGAGGCGTTCGCCGAACGGCTGAAAGTGGCCGAGGTGGTCGAGCAGAAGCGGATGGAGCTGGAGCGGCTCGCGGTCGGCAGCCAGCTCAACCGCCTGCAATCCACCGACGCCCGACTGGAGGTGAAGCGCGGGCTGGACAATGCGGTCGGACAGGCGTCGCAGGCCGCCCGGGACCTGCAGGCGATGCGCGCGGAGCGCGACGGCTACGACCAGCAGTGGCGCAGCCAGGTCAGCCAGGACCTGACGGAGGCCGGGCGCAAGGTGTCCGACGCGCGGGAGAACCTGAACAAGGCCGTGCTGCGCCGGCAGTTGGTGGAGTTGCGCGCCGACCAGGACGCCATCGTGCAGACCGTGGCGAAGGTGTCGCCGGGGTCGGTGATGCAGTCGGGGGAGCAGCTCATCACCCTGGTGCCGCTGAACGCCAAGCTGGTGGCGGAGGTGAACGTCGCCGGCATGGACGCCGGCTTCGTCCACGCCGACAACGATGCGACGGTCAAGCTCGACACCTTTCCGGCCACCCAGTACGGCACCGTCGAGGGCAAGGTCGAGTATGTCAGCCCCGACAGCTTCACCAGCAACCCGGACCAGCCCGTGCGCGGCACGACGCCCAGCAACGCGCCGAACCAGCAGGCGGCGTTCTACCGCAGCCGGATTTCGCTCGACGAATATAAGCTGCACGACACTCCAGCGGGCTTCCGCATGGTGCCCGGGATGCCGGTGACGGTGGACATCAAGGTGGGCAAGCGCACGCTGGTCAGCTACCTGCTCAGCCGCGTGCTGCCGGTTGCGCTCGACGGGATGCGCGAGCCTTGAGGCCAGTAGCCTTGATGCCTGTAGCCTTGAGGCCAGTAGCCTTGATGCCAGTAGTCTTGAGGTCAGTTCGGCATATCAGGGGAGGCGCACGGTGACGGGGTTGTTCGGCAAGGTGCAGGCGGCGGTCAGTCCCGCCGCACGGCTGCGCCGGGCCGTCGCGCAGGCGGACGCCGGCCAGGTCGCGGAGGCGTTCCCGGTGCTGGCCAAGGCCGCGCAGGGCGGCAGCGCCGAGGCGCAGTTCCGCGTTGGGCGTGCCTACCTGGAGGGCGCCGGGGTGCCGCCCAACCGCATGATGGCGGCGCAGTGGCTGGAGCGCGCGGCGGCGACCGGCAAGGCCGAGGCGCAGATGCTGCTGGCGACGCTTTACCTGACCGGCGCCGGGTCGGTTGACGGCGGGCCGTCGGCCCTGTTCGGCGGCGCGGACGCGGGCGAGCCGGACTTCGCCAAGGCGGTGCAGTGGGCCAGGCTCGCCGCGGACCAGGGGTCGGGGGAGGCGCTGGCCTTGCTGGGCTACGTTGCGACCTCGGGACCGGAGCCCATGCGGGACCTGGCGGCGGCGGATGCTGCATATGGACGCTCCGCGGCGCTCGGCTGCCCGCAGGGGTCGCTGGGGCACGGCATGGCGATCCTGCGGACGGCGACCGACGACAGGCAGCGTGCGGCGGCGGCGGCGCACATTGCCAAGGCTGCGGCGGCGAACCTGCCGCTAGGGTTGTATCTGCTGGGCGTGATGACGGAGTCCGGGACCGGGATCGTCACCGACCCAGCTGCCGCGTCGGAGCTGTATCGGCGGGCGGCGGAGCGCGGGGCGCGGTCGGGTATGGCGCGCTGGGGCCTGGCGCTGATGGAGGGCCGTGGCATTCCGCGCGATGTCGTCACGGGCGAGTCCTGGCTGCGCCGGGCCGCCTTGGCCGGCGATCCCGAGGCGGCGGCGATGGTCGGGGACCTGTATGCCAAAGGGGGCGACCTGCCGCCCAACTATGCCGAGGCTGCCACCTGGTTCGCCCGCGCGGCGGAGGCCGGGCACGGCGCCGCGGCCCGCGCGCTGGGGATGCTGCACCTGACCGGGGCCGGCGTCGCGCGCAACCCGGACGAGGCCGCGCATTGGTTCCGCATCTCTGCCGAGCGCGGCGTGGCCTCCTCCAAGGCGGACCTTGCCAACCTGGTGCTGCGCGGCGCTGGCCAGCCGGAGGACCGGGTGCGGACCCGCGAGTGGTTCGAGGCCGCGGCGGGCACCGGGGACCTGGTGGCCGCCTTCAACTTCGGCGTCTGCCTGGCGGAGGGCGTCGGCGTGGAGCGCGACGACCGGCGCGCGGCGCACTGGCTCCGCAAGGCGGCGGACGGCGTGGTGAACGCGCGATACTGGTACGGCCGCATGTTGGCGGAGGGAAGAGGCGTGGACGCCGATCCGGTCGAGGGCCGGGACTGGATACGACGCGCCGCGGAGGCGGGGATGCCGGACGCCCAGACGGCCTATGCCGAGATGCTGGTGAACGGCCGCGGCGGTCCGCGCGACCACCTGCTGGCGCAGCGGATGTTCCAGGCCGCGGCCGAGAAGGGCAACACCGGCGCCGAGTTTGCCATGGGCGCCCTGCTCGGGGGCGGACATGAGGTGCCGGCGGACCGTCCTGCGGCCCAGGCGTGGTTCCGCCGGGCGGCTGAGAAGGGGCATCCGTACGCCCTGCTGATGCTGGGCCGCTACCTGTCCCGCGGCTTGGCTGGGGAGACCGACCTGGCCCAGGCCCGCCGCTGCCTGGAGCAGGCGCGCGACGCGGGCGCGGCGGAGGCCGGGGAGGAGCTGGCCCGCCTGCCGCCCATGGAAGTCGCCGCCCCCGCCCGGAAGTCGAACGTCGCTGCCCAGTGAGCCGGATGCCGCGCCGGGGCTGAAGGCCGTGCCGCGCCGGTCGGATGCGATGCTGTCCGACGCCCATGCGCGGGCGGAGGCGCGCCGGACCCGCACCCGGTCCGCGATGTGGCAGGAGCTGGTCGAGGACTCCTGGCAGCGCAGCCTGGCCGCCACCGCCGCCGGCCAGCCGGCCGAGGCGCTGCAATGGCTGGAGCGGGCGCACCGGATGCTGCCCGGCGACGGCATGGTTGCCGCCGCCCTGGCGGGCGCGCTGCTCCAGGCCGGAGACGCCGTTCGCGCCGCCGCCCTGTTCGCGCCATTGGCGCGGGACACCGGGCTGCCGGACGCCTGGGCCGGGCTGGCGGCTTGCCATCGGGTGCTTGGCGACGTGCAGCAGGCCGTGGACGCCGTTGCCGCGGGCCTGCGGTGCAGCGTTCCGACCGGCAGCTTGCGGGCGCTGGCGGAGGCTGTGGCGCGCGATGCCGGGCTGCCGGGCTGGTGCGGCCTGGACGGCGACGGCTGGCTGCACGCCGGCCCGGTGCGGCCGGCGTCGGTGCTGCTGGACGGCCGGCCCGTGCGCCCGGCCTGGACCGGCTTGCGCGGGCGGCTGCCGCCGGGGTGGCGGGAGGCCCGGATGTTGCAGGTGGAGGGTTTTCTTGCCAGCCCCATACCGGTCGCTGCGATCATCCGCGTCGAAGGCTTCGTCGAGGCGCGGGGTGGCGGGTTGCAGGGCTGGGCCTGGCACCCGGCGGACCCCAGCCGCTTGCCGGTGCTGGCCTTGTCAGCCGCGGGCCTGGCAGGTGCCGGACTGGTAAATGCCGGACTGCTAGACAAAGGACTGCTAGACAAAGGACTGGCACGCGCAGGACTGGCAGGCGCAGTACTGGCAGGTGCAGGACTGGCGGACAAAGGACCGCCAAACGAAGGATCGCCAAACGAAGGACTGGCAGGTGCAGGACTGGCACGCGCAGGGCTGGCGGGTGCAGGACCCGCTGGTGGCGGACCGGCGCGCAGCGTGACGGCCCGGATGCCGGCCGATGACGTGCGCCTGGACCGGCCCTTGGTCCGGCCTTGGGCTTTTGCGGTGCCGGCAACGTCGCTGGATGGGCTTGCCGGGCTGGTTTCGGTGCGCGGGGCGGATGGCCGGCACCTGTGGGGCAGTCCGCTCGATTCTGGATTAGAGGGGCGGGCAGGGGCGGCGCTGGCGCTGGCCGTGCGGGATGGCGCACCGGGGATGCCGGCCTGGGCGGATGCCGCACCGGCCCAGCCAGCCGCCGCCAAGCCGCCGCCTGCGCCGGCCCGCGTGGAAGCTGGCCTGCCCCATCCCGCGCCATCGGCGGGCCGGTCGGCTGCAAGCATCGGGCCAGCCTTGAAGCGGGCCGGCGCAAGTGTCGTGATCCCCGCCTATCGCGGCCTGCGGCACACCCTGGCCTGCCTGGCGTCCGTGCTGGACACCGTGCCGCGCGGGACGCAGGTGGTGGTGGTGGACGACGCCTCGCCGGAGCCGGAGCTGGCGGCGGCGCTGGATGCGCTGCACCGCCGCCGGCGCATCCGGCTGATCCGGCATGACGCGAACCGCGGCTTTCCCACCGCCGCCAATGCCGGGCTGCGGGCCTGCGCCGGGCGGGACGCGGTGCTGCTGAACAGCGACACCCTGGTGCCGCCGGGCTGGCTGGAGCGGCTGCGCGACGCGGCCTACAGCGCGCGGGACATCGGCACGGCCACGCCGCTGTCGAACGACGCCACGATCCTCAGCTATCCCGACCCGGACGGCGGCAACCCGGTGCCGGACCTGGCTGACGTCGCCGCGCTGGATGCGCTGGCGCAGCAGGCGAACGGCGGCGCCGTGCTGGACGTGCCGACCGGGGTGGGCTTCTGCCTGTATCTCCGCCGAGACTGCCTGGACGCGGTGGGCCTGCTGCGGGAGGACGTGTTCGCGCAGGGCTATGGCGAGGAGAACGACCTGTGCCTGCGCGCCCGCCACCTGGGCTGGCGCAGCGTGGCGGCGCCTGGCGTGTTCGTCGGCCATGTCGGCGGCGCGTCGTTCGGCGCGGCGCGGCGGCACCTGGTCGCGCGCAACGTGGCGGTGCTGAACCGGCTGCACCCCGGCTATGACGCGCTGGTGCAGGCGCACATCCGGGCCGACCCGCTGCGGCCCGCCCGGCGCGGGATGGACGAGCTGCGCTGGGCCGTCGGCCGCCGCCCCGGCGGCGCGGTGGCCGCCATTACCCATGCCAACGGCGGCGGGGTCGAGCAGGTGGTGCAGGACCGTGCCGCGGCGTGGTCCGCCGCCGGCCGGCGGGCGATCCTGCTGCGCCCCGCCCCGGGCGGCTGCCGGGTGGAGACGCCGGGCGGCGCCTATCCCAACCTTGCCTACGCCGTGCCTGGCGAGCTGCCGCTGCTGGCCCGGCTGCTGCGGCCGGACCGCGTGCGGCGCGTAGAGCTGCACCACCAGTTGGGCCATCACGCCGGCATCACCGGGCTGGCCCGGCTGCTGCGGGTGCCGCAGCACGCCGTCATCCACGACTATGCCGGGTTCTGTCCGCGCATCGCCCTGGTCAGCACCAACCGCCGCTATTGCGGGGAGCCGGACCTGCGGGGCTGCGAGGACTGCATCGCCGACCTCGGCAGCAACCTGGAGGAGGACGTGCCGGTTGCGGCGCTGGTCGCGCGCACCGCCGCCGTGCTGGCCGGCGCCGGGCAGGTGATCGCCCCGTCTGCCGACGCCGCTGCGCGAATCCGCCGGCACTTTCCGGACGTGCGGCCCGTCGTGCAGCCCTGGGAGGACGACGGCGCGCTGCCGCCGCTGGACCCCGTGCCGGCCGGGCCGGTGCGCCGGGTGTGCGTCGTCGGGGCGCTGGGGCTGGAGAAGGGGTATGAGGTGCTGCTGGACTGCGTGCGCGACGCGCGGCGGCGCGGGCTGCCGATCCACTTCACGGTGGTCGGCTACACCAGCGACGACGAGCGATTGCTGGCGGCCGGGCCGGTGTTCATCACCGGGGAATACCGGGACGCCGATGCCGTGGCGCTGCTGCGCGGGCAGGGGGCGCACCTGTCCTTCCTGCCGTCGGTCTGGCCGGAGACCTGGTGCTTCGCCCTCAGCCGCGCGTGGCAGGCCGGGCTGGCGGTGGCGGCGTTCGACCTGGGCGCCCCGGCGGAGCGCATCCGTGCGACGGGGCGGGGCTGGCTGCTGCCGCTGGGCCTGCCGCCCGGGGCGATCAACGATGCGCTGCTGCAGGTGCGCCTGCCGCAGGCTGCCCGGACTTCTGCGGCGTAGATTTCCGCCATCAGGGGTTCCTGCCACCCATACCGGTCCGCATATCTGCTGACTTGCTTCTGTCGGAACTGCTGGTGAGCGGGTCGGCTGCGGGAGCCAGGTCAGCTTCAACGCGGGCCGGTATCGTACCAACGGCCATCCGCTTTGACCCTTATCGTCATTTCGAGGCGCGCTTGCGGCGCGGCATAGGGAGATGGCAGGGCCAGCACCTGCGATTTCTGGATTGCCGCGCCGAAGCCGGCTCGCAAAGACGGAGACGGTCAGGGCAAAAGGTCGTTGGCATCAAGCGCCCGTTGTCCAAACCTTCCCCGTCCAGACTTCGCCTGCCTCGCCTTGCGCCGTCCCGCGCCCGGTCGCTATGGTCCGGCGTCCCTGAGCACGAACGCTCCGCCCCACGCAAGAAGAGAGCCTGATGCCCGACGCCAAGACGCCCGAGTCCAAGACGTCCAAATCCAAGACGCCTGATGCCAAGACGCAGCCCTCGACCAACCCGATCACCGAGCTGAAGGTCAGCGCGCACCTGATGACAATGGAGGACGGGCTGTTCTGCGTGTTCAACACGCCGGGTTCCGTCCCGCCCGACGCGGCGACCGGCCTGCCCGGCGTGCGGATCACGGCAGCGCCGGGGCATGGCGGCCTGTCCGGGCAGGTCGGCATCAGCGGCTTCGACGGGCAGGGCTGGCTGGGCGGGGACGCCGGCGCCGCGCTGGTGCGTATCACCGGCGGCCCGGCGCAGGTGCTCGTCACCATCTACCAGTCTGCCGACGGCGCCCATGACGCGCCGAAGCTGCAGGTGATACGCCTGTCCGACCAGCCTACGGCCCAGGTGGCCGAGACGCCCGAGCCTGCGGAGGAAGCATCGCCCGCGCAGCCCGATGCCGGCCGTCCCGTCGAGGTCGCCGCCCATATCTATGGCCTTGGCGACGTGGGCGGCCGGTTGGGCGAGTGGATGGGGGAGCCGGGCAGCAAGCGATGGGTGGAGGGCTTCGGGCTGGCGCCCAGCAGCGGCATCGGCCTTGCCGACATAGAATATCAGGCGGTGCTGGGCCGCGGCTGGCTGTCGCCCTGGGCGGAGGGCGGGCAGTTCTGCGGCAGCCGCGGCATGTCGCTGCCCATCCTGGGCCTGCGCGTGCGGCTGCGCGGCGCGGCGGCATCGGCCTACACCGTGCTGGTGTCGGCGACCTTCGTGGACGGCACCCAGGTCGGCCCGGTGGCCGACGGCGGCGCCGTCGAGGCGCCGAGCCTGTCGCCGCTGGAGGCGTTCCAGGTGACGTTACAGCCGGTCGGCGCCGAGGATGACGGCGACGCGGAGGAGCCTGCGCCCGCCGCCAAGCCCGGCCGCAAGCCGGCCCGTGCCGCCGCCGCGGCGTCTGCGCCGGCCATGCCTGCCGTGAAGCCGGGCCGGGCGCAGTCCTCTGCCCGCCGGCCTGCTCCGCCGCCAGCCGCCCCGGCAGCCACGCCGGCAAAGCCGTCCCGCGCCAAGGCTGGTGCTGCGCCCGAGCCGGCGGAACCCGCACCTGCCCCCCCGGCCAAGCCCGGCGCCAAGGCGCCGGCCAAGCGCACCCCCGCCACAACCCGGCGGCGCTGACCCGCCTGCCGCGCCGCGCCGCGCCGTGCGGTTCCTGTTCGTCCATCAGAACTTCCCGGGCCAGTTCCTGCATCTGGTCCGACATTTGGTGGACCAGCAAGCCCATGACCTCGTGTTCATCACGGAGGAGAACGGCAACCTGATCCCGGGAGTCCGTAAGGCCATCTATCGGATGCCCGTCCCCCCGGACCCCGGCACGCACCGGGACGCGCAGGAGTTCGATGGCGCGATGACACGCGCCGGGCTGGTCGCCGCCATTGCCGCGAACCTGCGGGCGCTCGGGTTCCAGCCCGACATCATCATCGGCCACCACGGCTGGGGCGAGATGCTGAACATGCAGGACGTGTTCCCCGGCGTGCCGCTGCTCGGCTACTTCGAGTTCTTCTACAACCTGCACGGCTACGACGTTAACTTCGATCCGGAATTTCCCTCGCCGGTCGAGACCCTGTCCCGCATACGCGCCAAGAACGCCATCAACCTGCTGGCGCTGACCAACCCCGGCCACGGCCAGACGCCCACGCGCTTCCAGCAAGGGTCCTATCCCGCCTGGGCGCAGCCCGGCATCACCGTCCTGCCGGAGGGCGTGAACCTGGATGTCTGCCGGCCCGATCCGGCCGCGCATGACGCGCCGCTGGCGCTGCCGGGCTTCGAGGTGCTGCCGGGGGACAAGCTCGTCACCTATGTCGCCCGCGACCTGGAGCCTTATCGCGGCTTCCATGTCGTCATGCGCGCCCTGCCGGCGCTGCTGCGGCAGCGGCCGGACGCCAAGGTGGTGCTGGTGGGCGCGGACGGCGTCAGCTATGGCGCACGGCTGGTCAACGGCACCTGGCGCGAGTGGCTGATGGGCGAGGTCGGGCCGGGCCTGGACGCCAGCCGGGTGCATTTCCCGGGGCGGCTGGACTACGAAACCTACGTCCGGTTGCTGCAACGCTCGGACGCGCACGTCTATCTGACCTATCCCTTTGTCGCGTCGTGGTCCCTGCGGGAGGCGCTGGCCTGCGGCTGCGCCATCATCGGCAGCGACACGCCGCCGGTGCAGGAGTTCGTGCGGCACGGGGCCACGGGGCTGCTGACGCCGTTCCAGGACCCGGCCGCCCTGGCGGATGCGGTCCTGGGCGTGCTGGACGACGAGGCGGGCGCTGTCCGGCTGCGCGCCGGCGCCCGCGCCTGGGCGGAGGCGAACCTGCGGATGGACGACCACATCACCGGGTATTATGCGCTGATAAACCGGATGACGGATGGGCGGCTCGGCTCGCCGGCGGCCTGATGGCGCTGGCCTTGCCTCAATCGTCCCTGCCGGTCCTAAGCCTCACCCGATGCCAGCCACGGCGGCACCGGCAGCTCCTTGGAGTGCAGGAACTCCGGGTTGAACAGCTTGGACTGGTAGCGGGCGCCGCCGTCGCACAGAATCGTCACCACCGTGTGCCCCGGCCCCATCTGCCGGGCCACCTCGATGGCCGCCGCCACGTTCAGCCCGGCGGAGCCGCCGACCGACAGGCCCTCGTGGATCAGCAGATCGAACACCTGCTCCAGCGCCACCCGGTCGGTGATGCGCACGGCGTCATCAATCTCGATGCCCGCCAGGTTTCCGGGCACCCGGCCCTGGCCGATACCCTCGGTGATGCTGCTGCCGCTGATGGACAGGTCGCCGGACTTGACCCAGCCGAACAGCCCGCTGCCCTCCGGGTCCGCCAGCACGATCCGGATGCCGGGGCGTGCGGCCTTCAGCGCCAGGGACGCGCCGGCCAGGGTGCCGCCGGTGCCGCAGGCGCAGGTGAAGGCGTCGAGGCGCCCGCCGGTCTGCTCCAGGATCTCGCGTCCCATGCCCAGGCGGTGGCCCTCCCGGTTGGCCAGGTTGTCGAACTGGTCGGCCCAGACCGCGCCCATGTCCGCCGCCATGCGCCGGCTGACGTGGACGTAGTTGCCGGGGTCGCGGTAGGGCTTGGCTGGGACCAGCCGCAGGTCGGCGCCGATCATGCGCAGGAAGTCTATCTTCTCGCGGCTTTGGGTGTTGGGCATGACGATCACGGTGCGGTAGCCGCGGGCGTTGCCGACCAGGGTCAGGCCGATGCCGGTGTTGCCGGCGGTGCCCTCGACGACGGTGCCGCCGGGTTGCAGCACGCCGCGGCGCTCGGCGTCCAGGATGATGGCGAGGGCGGCGCGGTCCTTGACGGAGCCGCCGGGGTTCATGAACTCGGCCTTGCCCAGGATGGTGCAGCCGGTCGCGTCCGAGGCGCGGTTGAGGCGGATCAGCGGCGTGTTGCCGATGGCGCCGGGCAGGCCGTCCACGACGGCGTTGGCGGTGACGTTGCCGGCGGTGACCTTGCTAGCAGGGGCGGTGCCGGGATTTGTGGTTGGCGTCATGCTGGGGCACCTTCGGGCTGACAACAGGGGGCCTACCATGATCGAGAACATCCTCCCAACCCAGGCTTGGCAGGCGCTGCAAAGCGATCCGCACGCGCAGCTCGTGGACGTGCGGACCGACGCCGAGTGGACCTTCGTCGGCCTGCCCGACCTGAGCGGGGCCGGGAAGCAGCCGGTGCTGATACCGTGGCAGGTGTATCCCTCGATGCAGCCGCATCCGGATTTCGTGGGCGCGCTGCGGGAGGCCGGGCTGACGCCGGAGAGCCGCATCATGTTCCTGTGCCGCAGCGGCGCCCGCAGCATGGCTGCGGCGCAGGCGGCGGTGGCGGCGGGTTTTCCGCATGCTTATAACGTCGCCGATGGGTTCGAGGGCAATCCGGACGCGGAAGGGCACCGCGGCGTCGCGGCGGGATGGAAAGCCGAGGAGTTGCCCTGGCGGCAGCGCTAGCTGCGCTTCTCCCTCTCCCTCCGGGAGAGGACCGGGGTGAGGGAGGCCGCAAGCGCCGTCCTCGCTGAATGGGTGCTGAGGCGGGCAGGCGTCGTGCTTGCTGCTTCCCCCACCCCGACCCTCTCCCGGAGGGAGAGGGAGCAGCAAGCAGGAAGCGCGGGTTAGCTCATGCTGTCGTATAGCACATGCAGCACGACAAACCAGTTGTAGCGCGGGTCGTACGCCTGCCCGCCCGGCTCGGCCAGCAGGCCGGTCGGGCCGGTCGGGACGTGCTTCATCGTCACGCTGGCGTCCACGTTGCCGCCGATCACGATAAGCTGGCCCGGCAGCGCCTCCGTCACAAAGTCGCAATGACTGAGGAAGGTCGGGGCGGGCAGGCTCTCGAACCGGATGCTGCGGGAGCTGCCGCGGCCGGTGCAGATCAGGTCGCCGGGCTGCGGCGGGTAGCTGTCCGGACGCTCCGCCCGCAACGCGCCCTGGCCGCGGGCGGCGGCGTTAATGTAGTCGGCGTGCAGCGGCGAGTAGGTGAAGCGGTCCGCCGCCCCGCCCGTCCGCATAACATAGGAGACGAACGCCGCCGACCAGGCCGGCGCGTCCCCGGCATAGGGGGTGCCGTATTCGTTGTACTTGCTCGTCCAGTCCTCCTCACGGCCGCCGGCGTTCTGGCCCAGCCACCAGTATTCGCCGACGCGCTGCCACAGGCCGGGCTGGTGGTCGGGGCGCAGGTCACGCGGCTGGCTCTGCTGGTCCGGCGGGTCGTCGTTCACGTTCATGCCGAACGCGCGCCATTCCCGCTGCGCGATGGCGATGGTGTTCTGGCGGGAAAACGGCTCATAGGGGCGGCGTGCGAAACCTGGCGCGTGCGCGTCCGTGGCGATGCCGCCGGGCTGTACGAGGGCGCCGCCCGGTCCTGCCTGGCCCGCACAGGCAGCCAGCAGCAGGAGCAGCGGAAGCGGACGTAAGTTCATGCCGTTGGGATGACACGGTTACGGAGCCGGCTCAATCGCCCGGTCCGCAAAGCGCGCATCACATTATCGCGCATCGCGCATCTCCCATGCGGCTGCCGCACCGCCCGGACCAGTTGGCGCCCAGGTCCGGCCACAAAGCTGTCCGGACGCCTTTGCAGCGGGTGGGATGCGATCGTGTCGTACCGGGCCGCATAAGGGTTGACCTATCCCTTGCTGCCGCCCAGCACAGGCGGAGACGCGCCGGCACCAAACCAGGACCAATGCGGGCCGGTATCAGGCGTGTTCGGGAAACATCCCCGCAAGCCCGCCCAGCGTCGCGTCGCAGCACCCGCGCTCGGTGATGAGGCCCGTCACCAGCCGGGCGGGCGTCACGTCGAAGGCCGGGTTGGCGGCCGGGCTGCTGGTGGGCGTGACGCGCACGGTGGCGACCTTGCCGTCCAGGCCGCGGCCGGTGACGGTCGTGACCTCGGCGGCGTCCCGCTCCTCGATGGGGATTTCCGCGATCCCGTCCGACACCGTCCAGTCTATCGTGCTGCCGGGCGACGCCACCCAGAACGGGATGCCGTTGTCATGCGCGGCCAGCGCCTTCAGGTAGGTGCCGATCTTGTTGGCCACGTCGCCGGTGCGCGTCACTCGGTCGGTGCCGACGATGGCCAAGTCCACGCGGCCGTGCTGCATCAGGTGCCCGCCGGCGTTGTCCGAGATCACGGTATGCGGCACGCCATGCTTGCCCAGCTCCCACGCCGTCAGCGCCGCCCCCTGGTTGCGCGGGCGGGTCTCGTCCACCCAGACATGCACGGGGACGCCGGCGTCGTGGGCGGCGTAGATCGGCGCCAGGGCGGTGCCCCAGTCCACCGTCGCCAGCCACCCGGCGTTGCAATGCGTCAGCACGTTCACGGGCTGGGGCGGCTGGCCGGCGGCGGCCCTGGCGGCGGCGGCTTGCTCGATCAGCGGCAGGCCGTGGCGGCCGATGGCGGCGTTGGTCGCCACGTCCTCGTCGGCGATGGCGGCGGCCTCGGCGTAGGCGGCAGCGGCGCGGGCGCCCGTGGCGGTGTTGCGGAGCCGGGTCAACATGCGGTCCAAGGCCCAGCGCAGGTTGATCGCGGTCGGACGGGTGGCGGCGAGCTGCTCCGCCGCGCGCTCCATCGCGTCCGTCCCGGGATCCGTCCGCAGTGCCAGCGCCATGCCGTAGGCGGCGGCGGCGCCGATCAGCGGGGCGCCGCGCACCTGCATGGAGCGTATGGCGTGCGCCGCGGCCTGCACGTCCTGCAGGCGAAGGAAGTCCAGCGACCAGGGCAGCCGCGTCTGGTCTATGACGCGGACCGACCAGCCGTCGTCGTCCAGCCAAATCGTGCGGAACGGGGTGCCGTCAATTTTCATGGCGCAGGCTTCACGATGGGGACTTCATAGGGTGTGCATCACCGGACTTCGTGTCGGAGGCTTCGTGGCGCAGGCGTCTAGATGCGCTGGTGCAGCACGCAGACCAGCGTGAACAGCCGCCGGGCGGTCTCGTGGTCAATGCCGGCCTTGTTGGCCAGGCGTTCCTGCAGCAGGGCCGCGCCCTCGTTGTGCAGCCCGCGCCGGCCCATGTCTATCGCCTGGATGCGCCCCTCCCGCCCCTCTTCGACGGCCAGCATGTGGCTGTCCACCAGCATCTGATAGTCCTTGATCAGCCCGCGGAACGGGCCGAGCGACAGCACCAGCATCTGCAGCGGCGCGTCCCCGGCGTCGCGCACGTCGAACACCAGGCGGCCTTCCTGGACCGATAGGTGCAGCACGTAGGGGCCGGGAACGGCGGGCCGCTCCGGCGTGCCGCACAGCAGGAAGCGGTTCTCGGCCTCCAGGTCGGCGACGGCCTGGGCGCGGTCGGCCTCCAGGATCGGGGACAGCCGGGTCAGCGCCTCCCCGGCCAGCACGACGCGCTGCAGGCCCGGCAGCGGAGAGGGGCCGGGCAGGGGCGGCAGGCCGGGCGGCGGGGACGCGGCGCCGGAACCGGTCACTCGTCGTCCGTCTTGGCCATGCCGAGCTTCAGCATCAGGCCCAGCACGCCGCCCTTCACCGGGCGCAGCAGCGCCAGGGTCAGCACCAGGCTGATTGGCAGCCAGAGCGCCGCCTGCACCCAGAAGTCGGGCCGATAGGCGCTCTCGACCCACATCATCAGGCCGACGATGACGTGGCCGACAATGAAGATCGTGAGGTAGGGCGGCAGGTCGTCGGCCCGCAGGCTGCCCAGCGGCGCCGAGCAGGCGACGCAGTACGGTACCACGCGCAGGTAGCCGCTGAAGCAGCGCGTCTGCCCGCAGGCGGGGCAGCGGCCGATGATGCCGCGGCCGATGGCGGTCGGCATCGGCGGCACCGGCCAGGCCGGCACCGCGGGCGTGCGGTCGGGCTGCCACCGCACGGGAGGGGTCTGGTCGGGCAAGGGCGTCGCCTCCTCTACCGGGCTTCAGGGATGGCCGGAACGGGCCGCCGGCTTGATCCAAGCGGCGGCGCTATCAACACCCACATTAGACCTGGCACGCCGTTCATCAACCCGAAAGCGAGGTATGGCCGCCCCGCGGCTACAGCCCCTGCTGGCCGCGCATCGGGCGGAAGCCCATCAGGGGCACGCTGGCCCCGGGAGTGGCGGTCCGGGTGGGGCGCCTTGCCGGGGCGGGGGCGTCGGACGTTGCGGAAGGCTGCGCGTCCGGCCTTGCCGGCGCCGCGGCGTCGTTGTCCGATGGTGAGCTTGGCGCGGACGGTTCGAGCATAGAGGGGGAGAAAGGCTCAGGGGCGCGGGTATCAGGGATGCGGGTATCGTATGGGGCCGGCAGCGGCTCCGGATTTGCGGGGTCGTCCTGCGGCGGCGGATATCCCGGCTGCAAGTTGCCAGGCGGCGGGTATGCGGTCACCGGAGGCGGGGGCGGGGCGTATTGCGGCGGGGCGTAACGGGGCGACGAGTATTGGTAGCCCGGCGCATACAGCGGCTGCGGTCCGACCGCGTAGCATCCGGACAGCAGGCCGGCGGAGGCCAGGGACAAGCCGAGGGACAGGCTGCGACGCACGGCATGATCCTCCGATGTGGTCCGGCCCGCGACACCTTCGCCAGGGCGTGCGCTGCGCGCCAGGCACCTTGCCATGCCCTGACGTCGCTGAAGCCTGGAATCGCCGAAGCTCCGGGATTGCCGAGGCTCCGAGAGTGCCGAGGCCTTGGGATTGCCGAGGCATTGTGGCGACCTTATGAGCGGCGCACCATGCCGCCAAGACACTTGCAGGATACCACCCATGCAGCTCCATGACGTACGCGTCCATCCGTCGAAGTCGCGGCTGAAGCGGGAGGACCAGCTTGCCTGGAAGATCGCCGCCGTTGCCGCCGATCCGGTGCCGGTGCCGGCCGACACGGCGGAGATGATCGTGAACCGCGTCATAGACAACGCCGCCGTCGCCATCGCCAGCGTCAACCGCCACCCGTGCATGAGCGCCCGCGACATGGCGCTGGGCCATCCCGTGCGCGCCGGGCAGACGGGAGGCGCCACGGTGTTCGGCATGGCGGACACCATTCGGGTCAGCCCGGAGTGGGCGGCCTGGGCCAACGGGACAGCGGTGCGCGAGCTGGACATGCACGACACCTTCCTCGCCGCCGACTACAGCCACCCCGGCGACAACATCCCGCCCATCCTGGCCGTCGCGCAAACGCTGGAGAAGTCCGGCGCCGAGCTGCTGCGCGGCCTGGCGACGGGATACGAGGTACACATAGACCTGGTGCGCGCGATCTGCCTGCACGAGCACAAGATTGACCACATCGCCCATCTGTGCCCGGCCCAGGCCGCCGGGATCGGCACCCTGCTGGGCCTGCCGGCCGAGACGATCTACCAGGCGGTGCAGCAGGCGGTCCACGTCAGCTTCACGACGCGCCAGAGCCGCAAGGGCGAGATCAGCTCCTGGAAAGCATACGCCCCCGCCCATGCCGGCAAGCTGGCCATCGAGGCGGTGGACCGCGCGATGCGCGGGGAGGACGCCCCCAGCCCGATCTACGAGGGCGAGGACAGCGTGGTCGCCTGGCTGCTGAACGGGCCGCAGGCGCACTACCAGGTGCCGCTGCCGGGCACAGGGGAGGGCAAGCGCGCGATCATGGACAGCTACACCAAGCAGCACTCGGCGGAGTACCAGAGCCAGGCCCTCATTGATCTGGCATTCCGCATGGGCAAGCAGGTGCGGGACTGGGATGCCGTGGAGGAGGTAGTGATCGAGACGAGCCATCACACGCACTACGTCATCGGCACCGGCGCCGGGGACCCGCAGAAGATGGACCCGCGCGCGTCGCGGGAGACGCTGGACCATTCCATCATGTATATCGTCGCGGTCGCGCTGCAGGACGGCGAGTGGCACCACGTCCGCTCCTATGCGCCGGAGCGCGCGGGGCGGCCCGATACGGTGGCGCTGTGGCATAAGGTGCGGACGGTCGAGGACCCGAAGTGGACCGAGCGCTACCATGCCCGGCGCCATGAGGACCTGGCGTTCGGCGGACGGATCGAGCTGCGGATGAAGGACGGCAGCGTGATCGCCGATGAGATGGCCGTCGCCAACGCGCACCCGATGGGTGCTACGCCTTGGATGCGGCCGGACTACGTCAACAAGTTCCGGGTGATGACCGATGGGCTGATTGCGGCGGCCGAGGCCAGCCGCTTCCTGCAAGCCTGCGAGGAGCTGCCGGACTTGCGCGCCGGCGACCTGCACCGCCTGCACGTCGCCATGCCCGAGGGCACGGTGAAGGTCGGGCAGCCCGGCATCTTCTGACGTTCTGAAGCCCTCTTCCTTCGGGAGAGGGTTGGGTGAGGGGGTCTTGGTTGCGGAGCGGGGCACCGCCGGCGCCAATGGCCCGCAGCCCTCGTCACGGTGAGGGCGGCGCTTGCCCGCCCCCTCACCCCGGCCCTCTCCCGTAGGGAGAGGGAGAGGCAGCGTAGATTTGGGGGAACACCATGTCCGACGTGCAAACGGCTCCGAAGCCGAAGAAGTCCGTGGCCCTGTCCGGCGTCACCGCAGGGAACACCGCCCTGTGCAGCGTCGGACGCACCGGCAACGACCTGCACTACCGCGGCTACGACATCCTGGACGTTGCCGAAAGCAGCGAGTTCGAGGAGATCGCCCACCTGCTGGTCCACGGCTGGCTGCCGAACACGGCGGAGCTTGCCGCTTACAAGGCGAAGCTGAAGGCCCTCCGCGGCATCCCCGCCAGCGTTCGCACGGTGCTGGAAGCCTTGCCGGCCGCGACGCATCCGATGGACGTGATGCGTACCGCCGTCAGCGCCCTGGGCTGCGCCCTGCCGGAGCGCGACGACCACAATCACCCCGGCGCCCGCGACATCACCGACCGCCTGATGGCCAGCCTCGGCTCCATGCTGCTGTATTGGCACCACTGGTCGCAGAACGGCCGGCGCATCGAGGTGGAGACGGACGACGCCAGCATCGGCGCGCACTTCCTGCACCTGCTGCATGGCGAGCGGCCCGGCGCGGAGTGGGAGCGGGCGATGCACACCTCGCTGATCCTGTATGCCGAGCACGAGTTCAACGCGAGCACCTTCACTGCCCGCGTGGTCGCCGGCACCGGGTCGGACATCTACTCGGCGATCACCGCGGGGATCGGGGCGCTGCGCGGGCCGAAGCACGGCGGCGCCAACGAGGCCGCGTTGGAGATACAGGCCCGCTACACCAGCGCCAACGAGGCGGAGATGGACATACGCGCCCGCGTCGCCGCCAAGGAGGTGGTGATTGGCTTCGGCCATCCCGTCTATACCATCGCCGACCCGCGCAACGTCGTCATCAAGGAGGTCGCGCGCCGGCTGTCGCAGTCGTCGGGCAACATGCGGGGCTTCGAGGTCGCCGACCGGATCGAGGCGGTGATGGCCGATACCAAGCGCATGTTCGCCAACCTCGACTGGTTCAGCGCGGTGTCCTACAGCCAGATGCGGGTGCCGACGGCGCTGTTCACGCCGATCTTCGTCATCTCGCGCACCAGCGGCTGGGGCGCGCACGTCATCGAGCAGCGGGTGGACAACAAGATCATCCGGCCCGCCGCCAACTACACCGGGCCGGAGGACCTGGCCTTCGTGCCGCTGGCGCAGCGGTAGCGCCGTTCCCGCCGCCGCCGGGCGTGCGGCGGCGGGAGGGTGCGATCTACACTATCGTTGCTGGTTTTTATTGACAGATACTGTGCAGTTGCGTGACAGCGTAAGCAGCGGGCATGTCCTGGATTCGCGGCGACGCGCTGCGAACGGGGTGGTGCCGCCGCGGAGGCCATGCGTGGACCTTGCCGACACCCGGCCGTGCCCCGCCGAGCTGCCGCCCCTGCGTGCGTGATGCAATCCGGTCAAGAAAGGCTTCCACCATGAGCGACGACAGCACCACGAAGCGCCCGCGGGCGCAGGCGATGGCCGTGCGGGCCAAGACGAAATCCGCCGCCGAGACGAACGGCTCCGAGAACGCGCTGGCCAAGAAGGCGCCTGCCAAAAAGGCTGCGGCCAAGGCTGCTGCCCAGGCCGAGCACAAGGCGGCGGAGCACGCCGCTCCCGCTCCGAAGAAGGCTGCACCTGCCAAGGCAGCGGCGAAGCCGGCCGCGGCTGCGGCGCCCAAGAAGGCGGCGCCGAAGGCCGCTGCGAAGGCGCCTGCCAAGGACGCGGCGCCGGCCGCGCCCGCGGCGAAGAAGACTGCCGCCAAGAAGGCCGCCTCGAAGCCGGACACCGCCGAGGCGGCTGCCCCGGCGACCAAGAGCGAGGCTGCCAAGGAGATGAAGACCGGCAAGACCCCCGCCGCCCGCAGCGCCGCCGCCAAGAAGCTGAGCGAGGGCAGCCCGGCCACCAAGAAGGGCAAAGGCTCGACGGCTTCGGCGTAGGGCGTTCCGGCTGGCTTGCAGCAGGTCGTCGCCGGACGCCGGGGCGGTCACTTCTCCCTCTCCCTCCGGGAGAGGGTCGGGGTGAGGGAAGCCGCGCAGAGCCGTTGATGGCCCGTGGCGGACAACGGCGCTTCCGGGCCGCCTTTTGTGCGTGCTGCCTCCCTCACCCCGGCCCTCTCCCGGAGGGAGAGGGAGCAGCGGCCTATTCTTGCGCTTGCAGCAGTTCCTCGACCTGCTTCGGCATGAGCGTCCGCGTCGCCGTGCCGCGGAGCAGCAGGAATAATTTGGCGGCTTCTTCCAGCTCCTCCGCCGCATATACGGCGTCCCGCAGGCTGCGCCCGCTGACGACGGGGCCGTGGTTCGCCAGCAGCACCGCCCGCGCCGTCTGCGCCTCCCGCGCAATGGCCGGTTCCATCGCCGGGTCGCCGGGACGGTAGTAGGGCACGACCGGCAGGCGCTGGCCGACGCGCATGACGAAGTAAGGGGTCAGCGGCGGGATCGGGTTCTCCGGGTTCAAGCCCTGCAAGCAGGCCACGGCCGTCGCCATGGTGGAGTGCAGATGCACCACCGCCCCGGCCCGCGGCCGGGAGGCGTAGAAGGCGCGGTGCATGAACACCTCCTTGGAAGGCTTGTCCCCGGCGATGTGGGCGAAGGAGCGGTCCAGCCGGGACAGCCGCGCCGGGTCCAGCCGGCCCAGGGAGGAGTTGGTCGGGGTTATCAGGTAGCCGTCCGGCAGGCGGACGCTGATGTTGCCGGCGCTGCCGACCGAGAAGCCGCGGGCGAACAGGCTCGCGGCCAGCTCCACAAGCTGCGCGCGGGTCTCGGTTTCCGTCATGGGGCGGATCATGCCAGGCTCTCGAACGGCAGGCGCTCGAACGCTTGCAGGAAGAAGTCGCGCCCGCCGAAGTTGCCGGACTTCAGCGCCAGCAGCAGCGGGGGGCCGGCGCCCTCGGCCAGGGTCCAGGGCACGCCAGGCTCGATCTCCGCGCCGATGCGGAGGCGATGGACACCGAGCCGGCTGACGACGGCACCGCTGGTTTCCCCGCCGGCCACCACCAGCCGGCGCACGCCTGCCGCGACCAGCGCCTCCGCGATGCCGGCCAGGGCCTCCTCAACCAGCGCGCCCGCGGCGTCCCGTCCCAGCCGGGCCTGCAACGCGGCAACCCGGTCCGGCGTGCTGGACGCCGCGATCACCACCGGCGCATTCCCCAGCTTGCCCGCCGTCCAGTCCATCGCCTGCCGCACCAGCGCCGCGGCGTCCGGCGTCGCCAGCGGGTCCAGCTCCAGCGTCGGCACCTGGTCCCGCGCCGTCGCCACCTGATACAGCGTCGTGCGAGAGCACGAGCCTGCCAGCACCGCCGCATGGCCCTCGATGGCCGGCAGCGCCACGGCGTCGCGGTCCGCCAGCAGCCCGGCGCGGCGGAAGTTCCTCGGCAGGCCCATCGCCACGCCCGATCCGCCGGTCACCAGCGCCTGGCCGTCCACGGCCTCCCCGATGGCCAGCAGGTGCGCGTCGGTCGTGGCGTCCACGATCCCGTAGCGCCGCCCCTGCTCCTTGAGCGTCGCCAGCGCCGAGCGGATGGTGGCGGCGCCCCGCTCGACGGTGGCGAAGGGCACCAGGCCCACCGTGCCCTCGGTCTGGCGGGACAGCACGCGGACCAGGTTGGGGTCGCGCATCGGCGTCAGCGGATGGTCCTTCATGCCGCTGTCGGACAGCAGCAGGTAGCCGACGAACAGGTGGCCCTGATAGACCGTGCGGCCGTTGGCCGGGAACGCCGGACAGGCGATGGCGAAGCCGCAGCCCAGCGCCGCCGCCAGCGCGTCCGCCACCGGGCCGATGTTGCCCTCGTCCGTGCTGTCGAAGGTCGAGCAATACTTGAAGAAGAACTGCCGGCAGCCCGCCGCCTGCAGCCAGGCCAGCGCCGCCAGGCTGTCCGCCACGGCGTCGTGCGCCGGGGCGGTGCGCGACTTCAGCGCCACCACGATGGCGTCCGCATCCGGCGCCGGACCGGCCGGCACGCCGATCACCTGCACGGTGGCCATGCCGCCCCGGACCAGGGTGGAGGCGAGGTCGGTGGCGCCGGTGAAGTCGTCGGCGATGCAGCCCAGCAGTGCCATGCTTTAGCCCCTCAGAACCGTGTCCAACTGCGCGGCCTGCCCGGGCCAGCCCGGCAAATCTTGCCCGGCGGTCCAGGCGGCTTTCGCCATCTCTGTCCGCAGCGGCTGGTCGAACACCAGGCGTCGCAGGCATTTCGATAGCGTCGGCTCGTCGTCCAGCGCGCAGGCCAGGCCGGCGGCGGGCGGCACCATCGTCTCGGCGGCCCCGCCGGCGCCGACCAGCAGCGGCAGGCCGCGGCGCAGCGCCTCGGCGATCGCGGCCGGGTAGCCTTCCCAGCGGCTGGGCAGGGCGAACAGGCCAGCGCGTTGCCATAGCGCCTCCAGCGCCGCCGCGTCGGGGTTGCGATGCAGCGTGACGCGGGCGTCGAGGCCGAGGGCGCCGGCCATGTCATGCAGCAGGGCGGCATGGGCGGGGTCCCGCCCGTCCGCGCCGGCGATGTCCAGGGTCCAGTCCAGGTCGCCCAGCCGGGCCAGGGCGCGCAGCAGGAGGTCGTGGCCCTTGCGCTGCGTCAGCACGCCGACGGACAGGATGCGGCAGGGGCCATCGGGGCTGCCCGGGCTGCGGGGGAGGGGGTCCATACCGGGCGCCACGGTGCAGACCGCGCCGGCCGCGACGCCGAACTGGTCCACCAGCCGCGCCGCGACCTCGCCGCTGGTCGCCACGACCCGGCGGAGCGCGGGCAGCATCGTCTGTTCCGCAGCCTGCACGGCGGGACGTGCCGCCGGGTCGCGGCCGGCTCGGGCGGTGGGGTGGAACACGAGGGCCACGGCGTCACGCCGCACCAGCTCGTCCAGGCGCGGCAGCAGCGCCGGCAGCAGCAGCCCGTCCACGACCGGGACCGCGCCGGGCGGGAAGGCGGGGTCGTCGTCCTGCGACACGGAGACCTCGTGGCCAAGCTGGCGCAGGGCGGCGGCCATGCGTTCGGCATATAGGGTGCTGCTGCCGCCCTGGGTCGGGTCCGGCCGGGGCAGGGCGAAGGCGATCCTCACCAGGGCGGGGTAACACGGGGGCGGCGGGGCGTCACCCTTGCTGCTCCCTCTCCCTCCGGGAGAGGGTTGGGGTGAGGGAGGCGGGCGGCGCCGGACTTGGCCGGGGAAGGGCTGTGCTGCGGAGAGGCTGTGCTGTCCTGGGAGGGGCTGGCGCTTGCCGCTTCCCTCACCCCCGGCCCTCTCCCGGAGGGAGAGGGAGAAGCGCAGCTTAGGCCCGCGTCAGCAGCGCCACCGCGGCGTGGTCCGGCCTGGGCTGGCCTCCGGCGCCGTAGCGCGCGGCGTCCCGCAATCCGGCCTGGCGCGCGGCGCTGGCGACCAGGCGCAGCACGCGGTCCTGCACGTCTATCGCACGCTCCAGCAGGCGGCGGTTCTCCACGGCGAGGCCGCGCACCCGCTCCGCCTGGGCCTGCATCTCCGGGGTGCGCGCGCCGGGCTGCGCCGCCGTCAGCCCGGCCACTGCCGCGCCCTTCTCCTGCAACAGGGCCGCCAGCGCGTCGAGGTTCATGGCTTGCAGGGCCGCGTTCTCGGCGATCAGCACCCGCTCCAGCCGCCCGGCCGCGGCCAGCATGGCGCTCATGCCCCCACTCCCGCGGCTTCCTGCAAGCGCAGCATCTGCTGCATCACCGGGCGGGCCAGGCCCAGCCCGCCATGCGCGGCCAGGTGCTTGGCCAGCTCCGCCGTCATCATCGGCTTCCACGCCGCCTCCGCCTCGCCGCCGCCGAACATGCCCTTGGAGCTGTCCACCGTGTCGAAGATCGGCGCCAGCAACTGCGTCAGCGCCATCGCCTCGAACTCCTGCGCCGAGCGGGTGATGCGCGCGACCTGCGCGGGCGGCAAGGTGGACGCCACCGCAGCCGGGATGGTCTGGACCGTCATCGTGGGACTCCTCTACCGGACTTGCAGGTCGGCCTGCAGGGCGCCTGCGGCCTTGATGGATTGCAGGATGCTGATCATGTCGCGCGGCCCGACGCCCAGCGCGTTCAGGCTGGCAACCAGGTCGCGCAGGGTCACGCCGCTGCGCAGGATGCCCAGCCGCTTGTCGCCGCCGTCGTCCACCTGGATGTTCGTGCGCGGGGTGACGACCGTGCGGCCGTTGGACAGCGCCTCGGGCTGGCTGACCTGCGGCGCCTCCGTCACGCGGATCGTCAGGTTGCCCTGGGCGATGGCGACGGTGCTGATCCGCACGTTGGCGCCCATGACGATGGTGCCGCTGGCCTCGTCTATGACGACAGTGGCCGGGCTGTCCGGCTCGATCCGCAGGTCCTCGATGCGGGCCAGCACGTCCACCGGGTCCTGGCCGTTCAGGGTCAGCGACACCGTGCGGTGGTCGGAGGCGCGGGCGCTGCTGCCGCCCAGCCGGCGGTTGATGGCGTCGGCCATGCGCCGGGCGGTGGTCAGGTCGGGGTTGCGAAGGCCCAGGCGCAGCGTCGCCCGGCTGGCGAGCTGGAACGGCACCTCCCGCTCCACCGTCGCGCCGTTGGCGATGCGGGCCGATGTCGGCACGTTGCGGGTGACGGAGGCCCCGGCGCCCCGTGCGCTGATGGCGCCGGTGGCCAGGGCGCCCTGCGCCACCGCATAGACCTCGCCGTCCGCGCCCAGCAGCGGCGTCACGAGCAGGATGCCGCCGGTCAGGTCCTTGGCGTCGCCCAGGGCGGACACCGCCACGTCAATGCGGCTGCCGCTGCGGGCGAAGGCCGGCAGGTTGGCCGTCACCATCACGGCGGCGACGTTCTTGGTTTGCAGCTTCGATTCCTGGTCCCGCGTGTTGACGCCGAGGCGCTCCAACATGCCGATCAGCGACTGCCGGGTGAACACGGCGCTGTCCAGCCGGTCGCCGGTGCCGTTCAGCCCGACGACCAGGCCGTAGCCGACAAGCTGGTTGTCGCGCACGCCCTCCACGTCGGCGATGTCCTTGATGCGGACCTGCGCGGCGGCGGGCATCGCCGCGGCCAGCAGGAACAGCGTCAGCAGCAGGATGAGGCGGTGGGGCAGGGCGTGTCCTTTCCGGATCGCTAAGCATCGGCGCCGTAGGGTGCGCTGGATGGGGCACCGCAAGTCCCATGCCACGCCGCGGCGCCCTGCCGTGCGGGGCGAAGCGTTGCAGCGGCCCGGCAGAACCTGCCGGGCCGGTCAAAAGGATCAGGCACACATGGTCGTTTTTTCCGGGGTGGCGAAAACCGTGCAGGCCGGCGCCGTGCCGGGCCGCCGCCGCGTTGCGGCATCCCATGCTTTCGCCCTGCCGGAGGATGCGCCGGCTGCCGGCGAGACCGCCGTTGCAGGCCCTGCCACGCTGCACGGACTGCTGGCGTTGCAGGAGGCCGCGGGCGAGGCGCCGGGGGCGGAGGCGCAGGACCGTGCCGCCCGGCGCCAGGGCGAGGCGGCGATGCGGGACCTGACGGCGTTGCAGATCGCCCTGCTGTCCGGCCGGCCCGCTGCCGCCGCCCACTTGGCTGTCCTCGCCGGCGCCGGCCCGCAAGCCGCCGATCCCGGCCTGGCCGCCGTGCTCGGCGCCATACGCCTGCGGGCGGCGGTGGAGCTGGCCCGCACTGCCCTGCGGCCTGAAAGCTACATCGAAAACCCATCGGCAACAAAGTCTTGACGACCTGAATCCCAGCCTTGGCGAGACCAGGCCGCGTGGCTATAAGGCGCGCAATATCACCTTGGGGTGATCGTCAGCTAGGGATCGTCGGACATGATGCTCACACTTCCGCCGGACTACCGACCCACCGATGCCGAAGCGTTCATGAACCCGCTGCAAGCGGAGTACTTCCGCCAGAAGCTGCTGCGCTGGCGCGCGGACCTGCTGCGGGAGGCCGATGGGACGCTCGCCAGCCTGTCGCAGGGCGGCATCCACGAGGCCGACATCACCGACCGCGCCAGCGTCGAGACCGACCGGGCGCTGGAGCTGCGGACCCGGGACCGCGCCCGCAAGCTGGTGTCGAAGATAGACCAGGCGCTGGCCCGCATAGACAACGGCGTCTATGGGTTTTGTGACGAAACGGACGAGCCGATTGGCCTGAAGCGGCTGGAGGCGCGGCCCATCGCCACGATGTCCATCGAGGCGCAGGAGCGGCACGAGCGCATGGAGCGGGTGCATCGGGACGATTAGGGCGCGTCTGGTGCAGATGGACGCACCGGACATACTGTATCCTTGTTCTTGCAAGCGTTTGTTCGCTTGAACGACGCTGCTTGATTTGGACGTGATCCAGTGCAGCGCCAACGCTGACGTGACATGCTGTTGCCGGGGCAGAGACAGGCGCACCGCCGGAAGACCGAGCCTATCAAGTCAAGGATGACGAGGCACTAGCGCCTTCCGCTCGCCGTGTCGTTCCGGCTAGTGTTCCCCATAGGCCCGCCAGAGGCCGCACCAGGGGGAACACATGATCCGTCGCCGCACGCTGCTTGTCACCGCCGGGGCGCTTGCCGCGCCTGGGCTGCCGATGTTCGCCATCGTCAAGCGTGCCAACGCGCAGAGCGCCTTCGACTGGAAGCAGGCCAAGGGCGCCAGCATCGAGGTGAATCTCGCCAAGTCCCCCCGCGGCGACGTGCTGCAAGCGCACCAGAAGGAGTTCGAGGAGCTGACCGGCATCCGGGTCGGCGCCGAGCAGATGCCCGAGCAGCAGCAGCGCCCGAAGGTGGCGATGGAGATGGCGTCGGGCCGGCCGTCGTTCGACGTGGTGAATGTCGCCATGCACGTCCAGAAGCGCCTGATCGAGAAGGGGCGCTGGATGGAGGACCTGCGCCCGCTGATCGCCAACCCGGCCCTGACGGCGCCGGGCCTCGACATGGACGACTTCAGCGCCGCCACGATACGCGCCGCAACCGGCGCGGACGGGCGCATCAACGTGCTGCCGATGAACCAGGACCTGTTCGTCCTGTTCTACAACAAGGAGCTACTTGCCCAGGCCGGGGTGGAGGTTCCCAAGACCTACGACGAGCTGATGGCCGCCGCGGTGCGCCTGACGGACAAGGCGAAGGGCGTCTACGGCTTCACCGGCCGCGGCATCAAGAACGCCAACGTTGTAGTCTATGACAACATCCTGCTGGGCTGGGACCAGGAGACGATCTCGGCCGATGGGCGGACGCTGCTGACGGACACGCCCGCCGCCATCGAGGCCGCCACCTGGTATCAGCGCATTATGCGGGAGTGCGCTCCGCCGGGGTCGGTCGGGTTCAACTGGAACGAGTGCCAGACGACGTTCGGCCAGGGGCGGGCGGCGATGTGGTGGGACGGCATCGGCTTCTCCGCGCCGCTGGTGGACGCCACGAAGTCCAAGATCGTCGGCAAGGTCGGCTTCGCGCCGATCCCGCGCGGGCCGAAGGCGCAGCACTCCGCGACGTTCATTGACGGCATCGGCATCCCCGCGGCCAGCCGCAACAAGACCGCGGCCTGGCTGTATGTGCAGTGGGCGACCAGCAAGGCAATGTTCCCCAACTGGCTGCGCGCCGGGGCCGGCACGCCGCCGCGGGCCAGCTCCTACAAGGACGAGGGGATCGTGAAGGCCAGCGTGTTCCCGCAGGACTGGTTCGATACGACCTTGACCAGCTTGCGGATCGCCCGCTCCGGGCTGCCGGAGATCGTGCCCGTCACCGAGTTCCGCGACACGATCGGCGTGGCGCTGACCAATATCGTCGGCGGCGCCGACCCGGCGGCGGAACTGAAGAAGGCGACCGATGCGTTCCGGCCGGTGCTGGCGAAGGCGAACGAGGCGTAGGTGTGGTTCCGTGGCCCTTTCAGGATGAACGCAGCAGGCGGAACAACTGACCGCTCCCGTCATTGCGAGCCGTCCTTGCGGCGCGGCAAGCCGGGAACGGCAAGGACCGTGCTGCCGGCTCCTGGATCGCCGCGCCGCAAGGGCGGCTCGCGATAACGGTGCGCTTGCCGAAGCGTCAGAGCGGAGGGCGGCTGGCATCGTAATGGCGGCTGGAGCGTGACCGGGTCGTCTGCCTGCTCGGTCGCGCTCTATGTCGGAGGCGGCAGCACGCCCTCGATGGCGTCGCACGCCGCGCCTATCCCGTCCTCCGCTTGAACTCTGCGGGCGACAAGCTCCGCCCGCGCCGCCATGCGCGCGTCCGCCAGCAGCGCGCGCAGCAGCCCGGCGGCGCGCGGCGCGGTGTAGCGCCCGATAGGCAGCGCCGCGGCGATCCCGGCGCGCTGCATCCGTGCGGCGTTGTCGGGCTGGTCGTGCGCGAAGGGCACCACCAGCATCGGCCGTCCCGCCCGCATCGCCTGTCCCGTCGTGCCGGCCCCGCCTTGATGCACCACGGCGCAGGCCCGCGGGAACACCTGGGCGTGGGGCGCATAGGGAATCGCCAGCGCCCAATCCGGCAACGGGTCCGGCAGCCCTTGCCGGTCCGGCCCCGTCAGCAGCAGCGCCCGCCGTCCCAGCGCCGACGCGGCGGCCAGGCTGTCCACATAGAAGCGGCGCGCGGCATGGACGGCGGCCGAGCCGAGCGTGAACACGATGGGCGGCGGTCCCGCTTGCAGGAAGGTCTCGATCCCGCGGGGCAGGGGATGGTCCGGGTCCGTCGCGTCGTAGAAGGCGAATCCGGTCTGCCGGGTCCCGGCGGGCCAGTCCCGTTGCGGCCGGGCCAGCAGCGGGGAGAACATCGCCAGGTTCAGCAACGGCGAGAACCCGTCCACACCCAGCGGGTCCGCCCGGTCCGTCAACCCCATCTCCCGCCGCAGCGCCCGCACCGGGCGGCCCCAGTCCCGCGTGACCCGGTGCGCCGCCCAGCGCAGCGGCGCCCCGGCCATCCGGCCCAGCCCGTGCAGCGGCGCCGCCCATGCGATCTGCGGCGGCACCGGCGGGTCGGTGGCGGAAAACAGGCCCATCGGCTGCAGCACCGCCGAGGCCCAGGGCAGTCCCAGCTTGTCCGCCGCCAGCGGCAGGCCCAGGGACAGCGGCGTGGACACCAGCAGGTCCATGCCGGGCGCCGCGGCCAGCAGGTCCGCCACCTGGTCCCGCACCGCCGGGGCGATCATGGTCTGGAACACGAAGCTCGGGCCGCCGCGCGGGTCCATCGCTCGGGCCATCAGGTCCGGCGCCGGATGGTCCGGCGCCTCCGGCCGCATGTCGGCCCAGGCCAGGCCGGCGCCCTCGACGCGGGCGCGGTGGACGCGGTTGGTGGCGATGGTCACGCTATGGCCGCGCGCCTGCAATCCGAGCGCCACGGCCATGTAGGGGTGCAGGTCGCCCAGCGAGCCGATGGTGGCGATGAGGATGAGTGCCATTCCGTCGCAACGCCCCAGAGCATGTTCGGATCAAACGGCTTCGTTTGGCCGAACAAATGCTCGCGAAAACAACGTCTAGAGCCTGTCCGACGCGTCTATCCGCGCCGGACAGGCTCTAGAACGGCAGAAGTATGTCCAGCAACTGCTGACCGTAACGGGGCCGCTGCACGTCGGACAACTGGCCGCGCCCGCCATAGGCGATGCGCGCCTCCGCCAGCCGGTCGTGCCGCACGGTGTTGTCGCTGCCGATGTCCTGCGGGCGGATGACGCCGCTGACCTGCAACTCCCTCAATTCGCTGTTGACCCGCACCTCTTGGCGGGCGGCGACGGCGAGGTTGCCGTTGGGCAGGGACTGGGTGATGACCCCGGCCAGCCGCAGGGTGATGCTCTCCGCCCGGCTGATCGCCCCGGTGCCGGTGGCGTTCCCGGCGCTGGTGGCGGACACGAGCTGGCTGAGGTTGGCGGCGCGGGACAGCGCGCGGGGGAGCGCGGATTCGAGGCCGAACAGGTTGGGCAGGCCCATGCTCTCGTTGCCGGTGCGGCCCTCGTTGCTCTTGTTGGTCAGCGCGGCGCTGTCGGTGATGCTGACCAGGATCGTCACGATGTCGCCCACCTGCGCCGCACGCTGGTCCTTGAAGAAGGCGCGGCTGCCGGTGCGCCACAGGCTGTTGGCCTCGGCGGGCGCGGTCTGTGCGCGGGGCATCGGCATGCTGATGGGACGGTAGGACGGGTCCGCGGTCGGGTCGCTGCTGGGCGTCATGCTCGGGGCGCGGCCGACCTCGGACAGCCGCGTCAGCGTGCCGCAGCCCGGCAGCAGCAGGGCCAGGGCCAGCACGGACAGGGTGCGGCTCATCGTGCGGCCATCCGGTTGGGGGCGGGGACGGGCTGCGACCCCGGCAGCACGCGGGCGCGGCCCGGTCCCGTCACCTCCGCCTCGACCACGACGCGGGACGCCGGGTTCAGCACGCGCACGCGCTCCCCCAGCCCCGCCGGTTCGGTGGCGACGCCGGTGGCCGTCAGTTGGATGCCCGGGCCGTCCAGCGCCAGCAGCATCGGCATTCCCTTCGTCACCAGCACGGGGCGGCCGAGGTCGGCGAGCAGGATCGGCTGGCCCGGCTGCACCGGGCGGCGCAGCGCCTGGCCGACCGCTTCCGCCGTTGTCCGCACCACCTCGCCGCGGGCCAGGGTGGCGCGCAGGCGGGTCCATTGCAGATCATCGGCCAGCACCACGTCACCGGGCAGCATTCGGCGGCGGGGCACCGGCAGCTCCACCATCTCCTGCACGCGGCCGGACAGGCGGAGCTGGGTCATCGGCACGCCGTCTGCCGATACGGACAGCAGCGCCGTGAAGCGCCCGGTGCCGCCGTCGTACTCCAACTGCGTCACGTCGAGCGCCGGGGTGGCGTCCACCGGCAGCATCGGCGTGGTGAAGCCGGGCATTTCCAGGTCGGCGTCGCGCGGCACCCCGCTGCCGGCCAGCGCGGCGCGCAACGGGGCCAGCACGTCGTCCCGTCCCAAGGTGCGGCCGGGCCGGTCCAGCACGGCGCGGTCCGCCGGGCCGGCGGGCCGCCAGTCCACGCCGAACTGCCGGGCGATGGCGCCGAGCTGCGCGGCCTCCACCGTGATGCGGCTGCCGGGTGCCGGCGCCGGGCCGAGCGCCCGGTCCAGCCCGCTGTCCAGCCCGGCGGCGTCGAACAGGTCCGACAGGCGCACGACCGCGTGGGACAGGGTGGTGAAGGGCCGCAGGGTCGCTGCACCGGCGGGCAGGGCGATGCAGGCCAGCGCGAGGGTGATCGCAGCCGCTTTCGCCAGGTTGCCCTTTGCTGAGGTGCCGTCATTGCGAGCCGCTTGCGGCGCGGCAATCCAGGGGCCGCAAGGACTGATACCGGCCCGCGTTGAGGCTGACCTGGTTCTCGTAGCCGACCCGCTCACCAGCAGTCCCGACAGAAGCAAGTCAGCAGCTATGCGGGCCGGCATGAAGCCGGCGCGCGCCGGCCCCTGGATTGCCGCGTCGCTGCGCTCCTTGCAATGACGACAAGGGATTAGGCCGGTTTCATGCGTCATCGTGCTCACCGCAGGTTCGTCAGGGTGGATTGCATCTGGTCGGATGCCGTGATGACACGGCTGTTCATCTCGTAGGCCCGCTGCGCCGTGATGAGGTTGGTGATCTCCGTCACCACGTTGACATTGCTGCTTTCGACGAAACCCTGCATGACGCTGCCGAAGCCGGGGCTGCCGGGCACGCCCGTCACCGGGGCGCCCGATGCGGCACTGGCGACCAGCAGGTTGTCGCCCTGCGCGTCCAGCCCGGCGTCGTTGGGGAAGGTCGCCAACTGCACGGTTCCCACGGTCTGCGGCGCCGTCGTGCCGTCTATCTTGACCTGCACCTCGCCGGTGGCGTTGATCGTCACGTCGCGGGCGTTGGTCGGGATGGTGATGCCGGGCGCGACCGGGTAGCCGTCCGACGTGACGATCTGCCCCTCCGGCGACAGGCTAAAGGTGCCGTCGCGGGTATAGGCCGTCTCGCCGCTCGGTAGCGTCACCTGGAAGTGGCCGTGGCCGCGTATCGCCAGGTCCAGGCTGTTGCTGGTCTGCTGCAGGTTGCCCTGCTCGCCGATGCGGTAGATCGCCGCCGTTTTCACCCCCAGCCCCACCTGCGCCCCGGACGGCACGACGGTGCCGTTGTCCGAGCTGTTGGAGCCGACGCGGCGCAGGTTCTGGTAGATCAGGTCCTGGAACTCCGCCCGGCGGCGCTTGAAGCCGGTCGTGGTCATGTTGGCGATGTTGTTGCTGATGACCTCCACGTTGGTCTGCTGCGCCTGCATCCCGGTGCCGGCGATGTCTAGGGAGCGCATTGCCTACGCTCCCCGCCGGGTGATTTTGTCCATGGCGCCCTGCATCCGGTCGGCCTCGGCCTGCACGAACTGGCTGGTGAACTGGAACTGCCGCAGGTCGGCCATCATGCGGGTCATCTCCATCACCGGCTGCACGTTGCTGTCCTCGACCGCGCCCTGGATCATGCGGGGCTGGGCGACGGGGCTGGTCGGGCCGTCAGCGCGCAAGGTGCGCCCGCCCTCAAGGGTCATGCGGTTGGGGTCGTCCGGCTGCACCACGCCGACCTGGCCCAGCCGGCCGTTCTGGCTGCTGATGGTGCCGTCCGCGGTGATGGTGATGCTGGTGTCGGCAGGCGACAGCCGCACCGGCTGGCCCGCGCGGTCCAGCAGGGCGTTGCCGTCGGCGTCGGCGAGCCGCCCGTCCGGCATCGGCGCGAACCGCCCGGCGCGCGTCAGCCGCGGCCCGCGCGGCGTGTCCACCGTAAAGTAGCCGTCGCCGCCCAAGGCGAGGTCCAGCGGGTTGCCGGTGTGCTGCACCGGCCCAGCCTGCCGGTCGCGGTAGGTCGCGCGGTCCTGCATGAAGGCCACCGTGCCGCCGCCGCGCGGCGAGTCCGTCCCGGACTGCTTGCTGAGCCAGTCGCTGAACATCACGCGCTCCGCCTTGAAGCCGGGCGTGCTGGCGTTGGCCAGGTTGGTCGCCGTCACGTCCAGCGCGCGCTGCTGCGCGACGAGACGGGACAGGGCGACGTTGGTGGTGAGTTCCATGCTGGTCTCCAGGGGGCTGCCGGCGGGTCTGGCACTAGGTCTGCCAGCGGGTCTGCCAGCATCAGCGCAAGGCGCGTGCCAAGGCTGAACGCCCGGCGCATGGGCGTTTCCTGCCGTCGCGGGACACCCACCCGGCTGAAAATGCCGGGTCGTATGCGCTGCGAACCATTGCTTAACCATTGCTGCGGCAAGGTGCGGGCAGCAACGGGATGCAGCGCATGGCAGCGGCAACGGCGGACGGCATGGCGGACGCGGCGACGGGCGGCGCGGCGGGCAGCCCGGCCAAGGGCGGCAAGCGCAAGCTGCTGCTCATCGCCGTGCCGGTCCTGCTGCTGGGCGGCGGGGCGGGCGCATGGTTCTCCGGCGTGCTGCCGCGGCTGCTGGGCCGTGGCGAGGCGGCGCACGCGGAGCACGGCGCACCGGCCAGGGAGAAGGCCGGCGACAAGGCCTGAGGCCGCGAAGGCGCCGGCCTTCATGGACCTGCCCGACATGGTGGCCAACCTGAACGCCGGCCGCCGCCCGGCCTTCATCAAGCTGAAGGCCAAGTTCGAGCTGGCGAAGCCGGAGGACGCCGTTGCGCTGCAAGCTGCCATGCCGCGCATCGTGGACCTGTTCCAGTCCTACCTGCGCGAGATGCGTCCGGAGGAGCTGCGCGGCACCGCCGGCACCTACCGCCTGCGGGAGGAGCTGATCGCCCGCACCAACATCGCCGCTCATCCGGCGCGCGTGCTGAACGTCTTGTTCACGGAAATGCTGGTCCAATAGCGGCGGCAACAACGGAGATCCCAGGATGGGAACGGTGGATTGGGTGCTGGAAGTGTTGCTGATCGGCCTGCTGGCGCTGACCTTGCTGCATGCGTTGCGGCTGGAGCGGGCGCTGGCCGTGCTGCGGCGGGACCGGGGGGCGCTGGGCGACGCCGTGGCCGGGTTCGACCAGAGCGCGCGGGCGGCGGAGCAGGGCATCGGCAAGCTGAACAGCCTGACCGGGGAGGCGGCGAAGCAGGTGTCGCGCAAGATCGAGCAGGCGTCCGCCCTCAAGGACGACCTGACCTTCCTGGTGGAGCGGGGCGCGCACTTGGCCGACCGGCTGGAGGCCGCCGTGCGCGCCGGCCGTGCGATGGAGGGGATGCGCGCGGCCCCGTCCGGGACCGACGCCGCGCCGCGCCCGCGCAGCACCGCCGAACGGGACTTGCTGCAGGCGCTGCGGGGCACGCGATGAGCCGCCGCTGGCTGCCTTTGATGCCGTCCCTTTTGGGGCGTCCGGCATGGCTAACGGTGTTCCGGCCGCTGCCGCTTTCCTGCGCGGTCATGGCGTTGCTGCTGGTCGTCAAGACCAAGGATGTGGTCCACGTCCTGGGCGGTGCCCCGGCGGCGTTGCTGAGCGCCGGCCGCGCCGTGCTGCCCTCCGCGGAGGCCGCCGCACATGGCGCCCCTGCGCCCGCCAAGCCGGCCGCCGCTGTGTCGGTACCTGGGCCGGCACCTGCGCCGCACGCTGCGGCCGGGTCAGCCGCTCTCGCTGCCGCACCTGCTGCCGCTGTCGTGGCGGCGGTCCCGCCTGCGCCGCAGGAGCCGCCGGTCGGCGAGAGCGAGCGTGCCCTGTTGCTGGACCTGCGCGCCCGGCGCGGGCAGATCGAGGCGCGGGAGCAGGCCCTTGCCGCCCGCGACGCCGTGCTGGCCGCCGCCGAGAAGCGGATCGGCGAGCGCGTCGAGCAGTTGCAGGCCCTGCAGGCCCGGCTGGAGGCGCTGGACGGCGTGCGGCGCGAACGCGACGACGCGAACTGGCGCGGCCTGGTCAAGACCTATGAGGTCATGCGCCCGCGCGACGCCGCGGCGATCCTGAACGAGCTGGAGATGCCGGTGCTGCTGCAGGTGCTCGACCGCATGAAGGAGGGCAGGGCCGCGGTCCTGCTGGCCGCCATGCTGCCCGACCGCGCCCGCACCGCCACGGCGCAGCTGGCGGCGATGCGGACCCGTGCGGTGGCGCCGCCGGTCCTGCCGTCCGCCGCCGTGCCGGCCGGGGCGGCTGCTCCCGCTGTTCCGGCGCCGCCGGGGGTCCCGGGATGACCGGCCCCTTGCATGCCGCCGCGGTCGCTGCCGCCGTGGCTGCCATTCTGGCAGCCGGGCCAGGGGCCGCCCTGGCCCAGGATGCCGGCGCCGTGCGCACGGGCGACTATCCCGGTTTTGGCCGCGTCGTGTTCGAGTTCAACGAGCCGACCAAGTTCAACCTCGCCGTGAGCGGGGACCGGGTGATCGTGGTGTTCGAGGGGGCGCCCGTCGTCGGCAGCTCGGGCGCACCGCCGCGCAACGTACGCAACATACAGGGCGGGCAGGGCGCGGCCACGCTGCTGCTCATGCCCGGCGCCCGGGCACGTCCGGCGGCAATGGGCAACCGGGTGGTGATTGACGTGCTGGACCCGCCGCGGGCACTGCGGGCGCAGGCTGGCCGTGCCGCTCCGTTCCGCCCTGCGCCCGCTGGCGGCGCGGCGACGGCGCCGGACGCCGCGCCTGCGTTGCCGGTGACGCGCGGTGCGCTGCCTGACCTGCCGTTCGCCCGTGCCGTCCCGGCCTTGATGGCGCAAGGTGCGCCCAAGGCAGTGCAGACCCCGGGCCAAGACGCCGCGGCGATGGCAGTCCCGGAGCGCCTCTCCGCCGCAGGTCAGCCCGCCGCGGGCACGGCGACCCCAGCCCCGCCGCCGGACAGACCTGGACGCATGGCCCCTGAACGCATGGCCCAGGCGCCGGAAACAGCCGGATCGGCGCCCGCAGCGACGGCAGCGCACCCAGCCGGCGCACCGGGCGGCGCTGCCGCGCCAGGGCTGCCGTCCGTGCCGGCCCAGCCGGTATCCACCCTCCCAGTCTCCAGGTTGACCTCCATGTTGATCCCAGTTGAAGCCGGCATCGGTGCCGCAGCCTTGCGCCGGGGCGATACGGTCCTGATCGTGTTCGACGGTCCGGCCGAGGTGGATGAGGCCCGGCTGCGGCGCCTGGCCGGCTTTACCGGCGCGACCGTGCAAGCCGGCCTGGCCGCAACGGTCCTGCAAGTGCCGCTGCCGTCCGGCGCCATCGTCCTGACGCGGGAGGTCCGGGGCTGGCGGATCAGCCCGGCCCCTGCAGCCGGTCCGGCAACCGGGGATGCTCCCGTCGCCGTGCCGGTGGCGGTGGCGCAGGCCGGTGCCGATGTCATGTTCAAGCTGCTGCAACCGGGCCGCGTGGTCGCCGTCACCGATCCTGCCACGGGCGGGGCGCTGCTGGTCGGCACTGCCAGCCCGGCGGCCGGGCCTGCCGCCGGGCTGCCGGCCGGCGTCACCGCGCCGGGCGCTGCCATCCTGCCGACCTGGGCCGGCGTCGCGGTCGAGCCGTTCTCGGACGACGTGGCGCTGCGCGCCACGTCGGGCGGGTTCCTGCTGGCAGCGGCCGGTGCGTCGGCGGCCGAGGCGTCGGCGGTCGGGGTGGCGCCGGCGGCTGCGCTGACCCGCCGGTTCGATTTTCCCAACCAGCCGGTTCCGGCGCTGATGGAGCGGCTGCGAGCCGCAACGGCTGCCGCGGCGTCGGCTGCGCCGCGTGCGCGCACGCCGGGCCGCGTGGCCGCGGCGCAGGCGATGCTGGCGCTTGGGCTGGCGGCAGAGGCGCAGTCGGTCCTGTCGCTGGTCGCCACGGACGACCCTGCGCCTCCGCCGGACGTTGCGGGACTGGCCGCCATTGCCGGGCTGCTGGCCGGGCGCGTGGATGCTGCCGGAGGGCTGGATGCCGCCGCGCTGGACGGTTCGGACGAGGTCGCGCTGTGGCGCGGCGTGCGCGACGCCATGCTGGGCCGCTCGGAGCAGGCTGCGCGGGTGCTGCCGGGGCTGATGCCGCTGGCGCTCGCCTACCCGGCGCCGCTGCGGGACCGCGTGCTGCCCATCGTCGCGGAAACCGCCGTGCTGGCCGATCCTGCCGGGGGGGCGTCGCTGCCTGACCTGCCGCGTCTCGGCTTCGCCCGCGCGTTGCAGTTGGAGCGGCGCGGGCGGACCGAGGAGGCGCTTGCGGCCTATGACCTGCTGGCGGCCGGGCAGGACCAGCTCGACCAGGTGCGTGCCGGCGCCAACGCGACGGAGCTGCGGCTCGCGACCGGACGCATCGCCCCCGCCCAGGCTGCCGCGGCGATGGCCCGGCTCGTGGCGACCTGGCGCGGCGATGCCCGGGAGGCCGCGACGCGGATGCGCGCGGCGGAGCTGCACGGCAAGGCCGGCGAGTGGCGTCCCGCGCTGGATTTGCTGCGGGAGACGGCGGCGCTGTTCCCGGACGCGCAGCCGGCTATACGCGCCCGCATGGCCAGCGTGTTCGGCGCGTTCCTGGCTGGCGCAGATGCCGTGCCGGCGCTGGACGTGATCACGCTTGCGGCCGATTACGCAGATTGCGTGCCGGCCGGCGCGGACCTGGCCGGCCTGCTGGCGGACAAGCTGCTGGACCTGGACCTGCCCGCCCGCGCCCGCGCCCGTGCCGTGCTGGAACCGCGCGTGGCGTCATCGCCGCCGGGTGCGGTGCGGTCCGGGTTGGGGCACCGGCTGGCGGCGCTGCAGTTTGAGGCCGGGGACGCCGATGCCGCCGGGCGCACCCTTGCCGCGACCGATACCGCCGGACTGCCCGAACGGCTGGCGGCCGAGCGGACGCTGCTGCGCGCCAAGGTCCGTGCGGCCCGCGGCGACCCGGCCGGCGCTGCCGCGGACCTCGCGGCGGCCGGGACCCTGGCTGCGGCCGACCTGCGCGCCCGGCTGCTGGAGCAGGCCGGGGACTGGCGCCGCGCCCTCGCGGCGCTGGACGACCTTGCAGGCCGCCTGGTCCCGCTGGATGGCCCGGTGCCTGACGGCCTGACCGAGCTGGTGCTGCGCCAGGCCAGCGCCGCCGTCCAGGTTGGCGACGGCGCCGCGCTGCGCGTGCTGGGCCAGCGGTATGCCGCACGCCTGACCGGCCCGCGCGCCGACCTGTTCCGGCTGTTGACGGCCGCCCCGGTCGGCGGCGTCGGCGACCTGGCGCGAACCGAACGGGAAATCGCCTTTGCCCGTGCTGCAACGGGAAGCGCGCGCTGAGGAACGTTATCGTTCAGCAACGCTGGGCCGACACTCGATACGCGCACGACTCGCAGGCCCAAATTCACTTGCTTTGTCGAAGCCTCCGCCCTAAATCGTCGGCCCTTGGCCCTAGGGTGCGATCCCGCACAACAGGCCATCTGCTGGTTTGGGGGTACGTGATGAACGCACTTGCTCAACTGGGGATGGTCTCGGAACTTCCGAGCGAAAACCAGACGACAACTGCAAACTTTCCTTCCTTTGAGGGCGAGGACCGGAAAGATTACTTTGTGGAGAGGGACGGCATGAGGTTTGCCGGCACCCATCTCCTGGTTGATCTATGGGGAGCGACCAACCTGGCCGATCCCGCACTGATTGATGCGGCATTGCGTGACGCGGCGATCCGTGCCGGGGCGACGATACTGCACAGCCACTTCCACCATTTCACGCCCAATGGCGGCGTGTCGGGCGTGGTCGTGCTGGCTGAGAGCCACATCTCCATCCACACATGGCCGGAGCGCAACTTTGCTGCGGTTGACATCTTCATGTGCGGCGCTTGCGACCCGCATGATGCCGTGCCGGTCCTGCGCGACACGTTCCATCCGGAGCGCGTCGTATTGGATGAGCAACGGCGCGGGCGCGTCTCCTAGCAACACTCGGCCGCAGCGTCGCCCAGCCTTGGCCACCCGGCTAGGGACGGGCGGCGCTGTGCGCTCGTTGCGTGGTGCCAGGCGGCGGAACCTTGACCTACGGGTGGCTGTAGCCTTCATAGGGTTAGAGAAGCGCAGCGCCCTCTGCCAAGGACGGTAGGGACAGTGCTTGTGGCCCCCCATGCCGCGCCGAAGTCGGCTCGCAACGACGGAAGCGGTCAGGGCAAAAGGCCGTTGGCATTACGCTTTGGCCGGAAGTCCTTTGTCCGACCTTTTCCATCACTGCGAGGAGCGCAGCGACGCGGGGTGGAGGGGCGCTCAGGAGAGCAGGTCCCGGCCCTAGATTGCCGCGCCACAAGGGCGGCTCGCAATGACGGTGGGGTCTTGGCCACTTTAGATGATGGCGCCAGTGAGAACGTCGCACTGCCCTACGGCGCCTCCTGCGTTGCCAGCCCTGAACCATCGAAAGTGGCCAAGACCCTGACGGTGCGCCTGCAAAAAGACCGGAGCGGATACCCGTCGGCATGATGCCAACCGCCCTGCGCTCCGACTGTTTCCGCCAGCATAGCTCTAAGGGTGCGCTGCGACGATAGGAACGCTCAGAGCGACGGGCAGTTGGCATGAGACCATGCGGCGACGGTTCCGGCCTGCCTGCGGCTATGGACGCCGCGGGGTGGGAGGGCATAGCGCCATCGGCCAGCGGTGCAGGCCAGGGCGTGATAGGCGATGCCGCGCTTCCACATTTTGCAGACGGCTGATCGCTGAACGGCCGGAGTTCTCGCCGGCTGGCTTGAGGAGGCGGCATGGACAAGTGGCTCAACGAGACGCTGTATCCCGATTGGGGCCAACGGTTCCGCATCGTGCGCGAGCTGGCGCGGGTGCGAAGCGGCTACCAGGACATCCAGGTGATCGAAACGGCGTCGCACGGCCGCGTGCTGGTGCTGGACGGCGCCGTGCAGATCACCGAGGCCGACGAGTTCGTCTATCAGGAGATGCTGGCCCACGTTCCGCTGCTGGCGCACGGCGCGGCGCGGCGGGTGCTCATCATCGGCGCCGGGGACGGCGGCGTGCTGCGCCGCGTCCTGCAGCACGGCACGGTGGAGCAGGCCGTAATGGTGGAGATTGACGGCGAGGTCATCCGCCTGTCCCGCGAACACCTGCCCGGCATCGGCGGCGACGCCTGGACCGATCCGCGCGCACGGGTCATTGTCGGGGACGGCATCGCCCATGCCGCCGAAGCCGCGGCAGAGTCCTACGACGTCATCATCGTGGACAGCACCGATCCCGTCGGCGTCGGCGAGGCCCTGTTCACCGACGCCTTCTATGCCGATTGCGCCCGGGTGCTGTCCCCGGCCGGCTTGGTCGTGAACCAGTGCGGCGTGCCGTTCATGCAGCCGGAGGAGCTGCGGGATACCAGCCTGCGCCGTGCCCACGCCTTCCCGTACGTTTCCGCCTATGTCGCTGCCGTCCCGACCTACGTCGGTGGGCTGATGACGCTCGGCATCGCCGCGAAGGCGCCCGGCCTGGACCGGGTGCCGGCGGAGGTGATCCGCAGCCGGGCCGCGGCGGCCGGCATCCTGGGCCGGACCCGGTACTGGACGCCAGACATCCATGCCAGCGCGTTCAACTTGCCGCCCTACATCGCCAAACTGCTGCCCTGACGCTGGCAGCCCCAGGTTCCGGCCAGTCCGCTTTGCCCGTACCGTCAAAGACACCGTAACGATTCAAGCCAGCAACCGCTGCAACGGCCTGCATCGACCGCCCTTCGCTCATGCTGACCGCCCTCGACCCTGACCTGTGATCTCCTGCGCTGCCCATCGTCGTCACAGGTCAAAGTCAACGGCCGTTAGCGCCGCGCCTACTGCCGGCCGCGCTCATCCTTATCGGGCGCCTGCTCGTGCAGGCTGCCGCCCGGCTCCAGCGTCTCGGCGCCGGAGCGGGTGCCGCCGAACTTGTCGGCGCCCTTGTTGTCCTCGGCACCGGGCTTCTTGTGGTTGCCGGTGTTCTGCTCGTCGTCGGTGTGCTTGATCGTCTCTTCGGTATGGGGCTGCTTCATGGTGGCGCTCCTGTTGGCCGTGCCATGCCAACGCGCCGCCGCCGCCAGGTTTCCAACCTTTACGGCAGCACGAAGCCCTGCACCAGGCTGCCCGACACCAGGCGCCAGCCATCGGCCAGCACGAAGAAGATCAGCTTGAACGGCAGCGACACCGCGTTGGGCGGCAGCATCATCATGCCCAGGCTCATCAGCACGCTGCCGATCACGAGGTCTATGACCAGGAACGGCAAGTAGAGTAGGAAGCCCATCTCGAACGCCCGCCGCAGCTCCCCGACCATGAACGCCGGCACCAATGCTCGCCAGCCCGCGGCGTCCGGGGTCGCGGGGGCCGGCATGTTGGCGAGGTCCAGGAACAGTTGCAGGTCGGCGCCCCGGACGTTGGCGGCCATGAAGCGGCGGAACGGCTCGGCCGCCAGGCGCAGCCCCTCGATCTCGCCGACGGTGCCCTGCGTCATCGGCTGCAGGCCGGCGGTCCAGGACTGGTCCATGGCCGGCTGCATGACGAAGAACGTCAGGAACAGCGCCAGGCCGATCAGCACGGTGTTGGGCGGCGTGCCCTGGGCGCCGATGGCGCTCCGCAGCAGGGATAGCACGATGATGATGCGGGTGAAGGCGGTGCCCATTACCAGCAGGCTGGGCGCCAGGGACAGCAGCGTGACCAAGGCCGTCAGTTGCACCAGGCGCCCGGTCGCGCCGGCCTGCCCGGCGGCGCCGAGATCTATGCTGACCGACTGCGCCCGCGCCAGGTCCGGCAGCAGCAGCGCCAGGCCGAGCAGCATCCCATAGGCCAGCAGCAGCCAGCGCCGGGCCGTCATGCCCCGGCCTCCCGCGCCGGCAGCCAGGCGATCACCGCGTCCGCGCCGCCGCCGGTCAGCAGCAGCAGGTCGCGCCCGTCGCAGGTGACGAGTTGCAGGCGGCGGGTCCGGTCCAGCGCCAGCGCCTCCCGCAGTTGCAGGCGGCGCCCGCCGCCGGGCCGCGCCAGCCCGGCGGCGCGGACGCCGCGGGCGCCGAGCCAGACCAGGCCGAGGACGACGGCCAGGGCGCCGAATGCCGTCAGGGCTTGCAGGGGTTCCATGTCGGGGCCTTTTGCCGGGGTTGGGTCATGCCAGGGCTTTTGCCCGCAGCGTCGTGCCGAGCAGGTCCAGCTCGGCCAGGACGACGGCCAGCGCCGGGCGGGCCAGGCGCCCCTGGTCCGGCGGCAGGTCCAGCGTCTTGGCGCATAGCAGGCCCATGGCCTGGTCCAGCCCGGCCAGGTCCACCGGGCGCCCGGACCCAGCCAGGGCGCGGGCGATGGCGATGGTGCGCTGCACCTGCTCCGCCAATGCGCGCTGCACGGCGGCGGGGTCGTGGGGCGGCGCCGGCCAGGGTTCGAGGATGTTCTGCACGGCGGCAGCCTGGCATGGACTGGTTACCAACTCGTTTAGCCCGGCTCGATCCGCTCCGACCGTTTCGCCACGTTTGTTTCGCCCGCCGATGCCAACGGCCATCCGCTCTGACCCTTGTTGTCATTGCGAGCCGCTCTTGCGGCGCGGCAATCCAGGCGCGGCAGGAACTGCGCCCGCGGCCCCCCTTATGCCGCGCCGAAACCGGCCCGCAACGACGGAAGCGGTGAAGGCAAATGGCCGTCGGTGTTATTGAAGTGGCCTACACCGCCCGTTAACCAGCCGGTGCCACCTTGTTCCCGTGCGGCACCGGGTTGCCGAATGGAGGCGTCGGATGGATGCAGCGGGGGTGAACCCGACCGGTATCGGCCTGTTCCAGATGGCGGAGCGGCGCCTGGCCTGGGCGGGGCAGCGGCAGGCGGTGCTGGCGCAGAACGTCGCCAACGCCAACACGCCGGGCTACCAGCCGCGCGACGTGGCGCCATTCGCGGCGATGCTCGGAAGCGTGGCGCCCGGCCTGGCGGCGACGGCGCCCGGCCACATGCAGCCAGCCGCGGGCGCCGCCGGCCTGCGGCACGTACGTCCGCGGGAGCGTGCGCCGGACGGCAACGCGGTGTCGCTGGAGGACCAGTTGGTGAAGGTCGCGGACACCTCCAGCACGCAGGAGCTGGTGGCGAACCTGTATCGCAAGTATCATGGCATGTTCCGCACGGCGCTGGGGCGGGCGGGCTGATGGACATCGCCAAGGCCCTGGCCCTGTCCGCCCGCGGCATGGACGTGCAGACCACCCGGCTCCGCACCATAGCGGAGAACCTTGCCAACCAGGACACCACAGGCTCGCAGCCCGGCGCCGAGCCGTATCGCCGCAAGCTCATCACCTTCGAGAACCGGATGGACCGCGCCCTGGGCACCGAGGCCGTGCGCGTCCGCGGCATCGCGCCCGACCGTGGCGAGCTGCCGCGCCGCTACGACCCGTCGCACCCGGCGGCGGACCCGGCCGGCTATGTCCGGACGCCGAACGTCAACAGCTTCGTCGAGGTCATGGACATGCGGGAGGCGCAGCGGGCCTACAGCGCCAACCTGAACGTCATGGAGGCGACCCGCTCCATGCTGACCCGCACCATCGAGCTGCTGAAATGACGGTGCCAAGCCTCGCTGTCACCCCGTCCGGCGCCGCGGGCGCGTATGCGCGCGTGCAGTCCGGCAACCTGGCCGGCTTGGGCGCGGCGTCCGGCAGCGGCACGGCCGGCGCGGGTTTCGGCGATGCGCTGAGCCGCGCGATGCAGGGCGTCGTGGATAGCGGGCACCAGGCGGATGCCCAGTCCATGCAGGCCATCGCCGGGGGCGGCAACCTGACGGAGGTCGTCACCGCGGTGTCCCGGGCCGAGCTGGCGCTGCAATCGGCGGTCGCCATACGGGACCGGGTGGTGCAGGCGTATCAGGACGTGATGCGGATGCCGATCTAGCATGGGCGGCGCGATGGACGATGCCGGCGTCGCCGCGGCGCTGCGCGACACGCTGCTGGTGGTGCTGAAGCTGGGCGGGCCGCCGCTGCTGGCGATGCTGGCGGTGGGCCTGGTGGTGTCGCTGGTCCAGGCGGTCACGCAGGTCAACGAGGCGACGCTGGTGTTCCTGCCCAAGGTCCTGGTGCTGGGCGGCGCATTGGCGCTGCTCGGCCCGTTCATGGTGGCGACGCTGTCCGATTTCACCCGCACCCTGATGGACCGGCTGGTGCTGGTCGGCGGCGGCTAGTGGAGGGCGATGCGGCGCTGCTGGCGGCGCTGCCGGGCTGGGCCTTCGCCTTCGTGCTCGTGCTGTGCCGCGTCGGCGCGGTCGTCATGCTGATGCCGGGCCTGGGGGAGGTGGAGCCGCCGGCCGTGGTGCGGGCGGGGCTGGCGCTGGCCGTCACCCTGCTGCTGCTGCCCGTCGTGGCGCCGCTGGTATCGGCGCCGCCGGACGCCGGGTTGTCAGGCGCTGGGGCATCGGGCGCCGGCATGGTCGCCGCGGAGCTGCTCGTCGGCGCCATGCTGGGCTGGCTGGCGCGGCTGCCGGCATTGGCGCTGGGCATGGCGGGGGCCATCGCGTCCTATATGTTGGGCCTGTCCAGCGTCGTGCAGACCGACCCGGCGCTGGGCCGGCTGTTCGGGCTGATGGCGCCGGTGCTGGTGCTGTCCACCGGGCTGTATGCGCTGCCGCTGCAGGCGCTAGGGAGCAGCTACGATGTGTTCCCGCCGGGCACGCTGCTGCCGGCGGGGCCGCTGGCGGACAGCGTGACGGCGGCCGTGGCTGCGTCGTTCGGCCTGGCGGTCCGGCTGGCGGCGCCGTTCCTGCTGGCAGGGCTGGTGTGGCAGGCGGCGCTCGGGCTGCTGGCGCGGCTTGCGCCGCAGTTGCAGGCTTACACCGCGGCCATGCCCGGGCAAATCCTGGGCGGCCTGGCGCTGCTGGCGCTGCTGGGTTCGCGTATCCTGGCGGCATGGCTGGACGGGGTGTCCGCCGCCTGGATGTCCCTGCCGGGGATGTAGCGTGGGGGACGCCGAGGACCGCACGCTTCCAGCCAGCGAGCGGCGGCGGGAGCAGGCCCGGGAGGAGGGCCAGGCACCGCTGTCGCGGGAGGTCGTCAGCCTGGCCGGGCTGGCTGCGGCGGGGGCGATGCTGAGCTGGGGCGCACCGGCGCTGCTGCGCGGGATGCCGGGCCGGCTGCAGGGCATGATGCTGGACATGGACGTCGGGGCAGGGGCGGCGCTGCACGAGGCCGGGCTGGCGCTGCTGCTGGTGGCGGGGCCGGTGCTGGCGGCGGCCGTGGCGGCGAGCGCCGCGGCGGTGCTGCTGCAAACCGGCGGCCTGGTCCATGCGGCGGCGCTGGTGCCGGACCTGGCGCGGCTGGACCCGCGGCGCGGCCTGCGCCGCATCTTCGGGTGGGATGGCGCGGTGGACACCCTCAAGTCGGTGGTCAAGGCCGGGGTGCTGGGCTGGGCGCTGTGGCGGGCGATGCAGGGCGTCCTGCCCGACGCCGCCGCTGCGCTGCACCTGCCGCCCGGTGCGCTGCTGGACCGGGTGGCGGGCGAGGTGCGGCACCTGCTGCTGGTCGTGCTGGGCTGGCAGACGGTGATTGCAGCGGCCGACACCGCCTGGGTCCGCCACCGCTTCGCCCAGCGCATCCGCATGAGCCGCCAGGAGCAGACCGACGAGCACAAGCAGACCGAGGGCGACCCGGTGCATAAGGCCAAGCTGCGCGCCCTGCGCCGCGCCCGCGCCCGGCGGCGCATGATGGCCGCCGTGCCGACCGCCACGGTGGTCATCACCAACCCCACGCACTACGCCGTCGCCCTGGCCTATGAGCGCGGCGGCCAGGGTGCGCCGCGCGTGGTCGCCAAGGGCATGGACGAGGTGGCGGCGCGCATCCGCGCGCTGGCGGCGGAGCATCGCGTGCCGCTGGTCGCCAACCCGCCGCTGGCCCGGGCACTGCACTTGGTTGACGTGGACTCAGAGGTGCCGGCGGAGCATTTCAAGGCTGTGGCGGAGATCATTGCCTATGTCTGGCGACTGCGCGGGCAGGCATCCGGAAGGCGCTGATGTTCACGTCTTGTTCTTGCATTCGGTGCCAAACAGGACATATAACAAATACTGAAACGGGTCTGTACAACGCGCGGTTGCGGCGGTGTTCGCTGGTGTGACACTCTCTGATGCGAGGGCGATGCCGGCGCCGCAACCGTGCATAACGAGGATCAAGCATGGACAAGAACAAGGCGCTGGATGGCGCACTCGCCCAGATCGAGCGCGCGTTCGGCAAAGGCTCGATCATGCGCATGGGCGCGAAGGCGGGGGACCAGCAGATTGAGACGGTGCCGTCCGGCTCGCTCGGGCTGGACCTGGCGCTGGGCATTGGCGGCTTTCCCAAGGGCCGGGTAATCGAGATTTACGGTCCGGAAAGCTCGGGCAAGACGACGCTGGCGCTGCACGCCATCGCCGAGGCGCAGAAGCGCGGCGGCACCTGCGCCTTCATTGACGCGGAACATGCGCTGGACCCGATCTATGCCCGCAAGCTCGGCGTGGACGTGGACAACCTGCTGCTGAGCCAGCCCGATGGCGGCGAGCAGGCGCTGGAGATTTGCGACACCCTCGTGCGCTCCGGCGCGATAGACATCGTGGTGATTGATAGCGTCGCCGCCCTGGTGCCGCGTGCGGAACTGGAGGGGGAGATGGGCGACACCCATGTCGGCCTCCATGCCCGGCTGATGAGCCAGGCGCTGCGGAAGCTGACGGGCAGCGTCTCCAAGTCGCATACCATGCTGATCTTCCTGAACCAGATACGGCTCAAGATCGGCGTGATGTTCGGCAACCCGGAGACGACGACGGGCGGCAACGCGTTGAAGTTCTACGCCTCGATCCGCATGGAGATCCGCCGCATCGGGCAGATCAAGGACCGCGAGGAGGTCGTAGGCAACCAGACCCGGGTGAAGGTGGTCAAGAACAAGCTGGCGCCGCCGTTCCGCCAGGTCGAGTTCGACATCATGTACGGCGAGGGCATCAGCAAGGTCGGCGAGTTGGTGGACTTGGGCGTGAAGGCCGGCATAGTGGAGAAGTCCGGCGCCTGGTTCAGTTGCGATAGCACGCGCATCGGCCAGGGGCGCGAGAACGCCAAGCAGTTCCTGCGCGACCACAAGGAGATGGCGGAGCTGATCGAGAAGAAGGTGCGGGAGCAGTCCGGCGTCGTGGCTAACTCCATGCTGGCGCCCCCGGAGGAGGGGGACGAGGCGGAGGCGGCCGACTAGGCAGGCGTGCCGGACCATGCGGGAGCGCCGGGAATGCCTGGCGTCCCGCTGACCGATGCGGACCACCTGCTTGTTGACGCCGCGCGGGCGGTGCTGCTGCGGCACTACCGTCCGTTCTGGCATACCGTTGCGGCGGCTATACGCGGGCGGGACGGTCGCATTTGGACCGGCATCCATCTCGGCGCCACGGTGGGTCGGCTATCCGTGTGCGCGGAGGCCGTTGCGCTGGGCCGGGCGGTGATGGACGGCGATGCCACCGTCGAATGCGTGGTGGCGCTGCGCCATCCGAAGCCGGACGAGGCACTGCAGGAGATCGCCGTCGTGTCGCCTTGCGGTGCCTGCCGCGAGAACCTGACCGACTACGACCCGGCGGCGACCGTCATCCTGCAAGGCCCGCACGGACTGCATAAACTTCCCGTGCGGATGCTGTTGCCATCGCCCTACCAGCGTTAGATGGCGGCTGGAACAAACCGCAAACTGAGGACATGATGACCAAGGCGAACAAGGACGATGACCACAAGGCTGCCGATCATAAGGCTGGCGACCACAAGGCCGCCGGGCACGAGGCCGCCAACCCAAAGACCGCCCCGCACGACGATGACGTGCCGTCCAATGCGGTGAAGGACCCGCATGACTGGACCACTGGCGGCGAAACCATGACAGGCGCCCAGGCGAGCTACCTCAAGACGCTTTCAGAGGAGGCCAAGGTCGAGTTCGATCCCAACCTGACCAAGGCCGAGGCATCGTTGAAGATTGACGAGCTGCGGAACAACACGGGCCGCGGCAAGGATCACTAGCACCATCCTACCGTGTTCAGGCAGGCGTCCAGAGATCAAAGCGTCGCTGCGGGGCTGGACGCCCAACCTGTAGGCAGCCTGCCGACGACCAAAGGGATTGCATCGGCCCCGGCAGGTGGGCGTCGGCAGGGTCAGGTGGTTGATGGCCAGCCTTCAGCGATGTTCCAACCCTGCGCGATTGGGTTGGCATCGGCAGTGCATCTCCGCCGGTTGAAGTTGCCTGAGGCGGGCAACGCGGGGTTTGACCGCGCCGGTGCGTGATCCATCGGGACCAATCCGCTGGGAATGTCGGCCAGCAGGCAATAGCGAGAACGTTCCAGGCCGAAAGCGTTGTGCGGCTGTCTTCAGAGCGGCAATCACGGCCCTGGTGGTTCTTGAAGTGCGCCGCTGCAAGTCCGGCCGGCAACGGCGGCTGGCAACACGACAGGTGCAAGCGGCCGTGGGCGTCAGTCCGCCAGCTACAGTTCCGGAATCAGCGCGTAGCCGTCCCCAGCCCGCGTCACATGCACAAAGCCCGGAAAATGCAGGTGCATCCCCGCCACCATCAGCCCCTCGCCGGCCACCATGTCCAGCACGCGGCGGCGGGAGGCGACAGCGGCGGCCGGATCGCTGTCGAACATGATGCCCACCTCCGGCCGCGGCGCCTGCACGTCCGGCACGTGCATCACATCGCCCCAGATCAGCAGGCGTGCCCCGCCATCCTCGATCAGGTAGCCGGTGTGGCCCGGCGCGTGGCCTGGGGGCGGCACCGCCCGCAGCCCCGGCACGGCGTCCCCGTCCTCGAAAGTCCGCATCCGGTCCCGATAAGGCGCCACCGCCGCCTGCGCCCCGGTGAAGCGCGGCCTGGCATCGTCCGGCGCCACGGCGGCGGTGGCGGCATCCAGCCAATAGGCCGCCTCCCCCGCTGGCAGCACCAGCTCGGCCCGCGGGAAGGCCGCAGCGCCGGCATTCGTGGTCAGGCCGCCCCAATGGTCTATGTGCAGGTGAGTCAGTACCACCGCGTCCACGTCCCCGGGCGACACCCCAGCGGCGGTCAGGCTGTTCGGCAGGCGGCCCAGGGTGGGATACGCCTTGGTGCCGGCGCCGGTGTCCACCAGCACGGTGCGTCCGCCAGACTGCACGAGGAAGGCGTTCACGCTGGTACGCGGCGCCGGGCCACGGAACGCCGCTTGCCGCAGCGCCCCGGCTTCGGCCGGCTCGATGCCGAGCAGCGCCTCGTTGGGCAGCACGAGGTAACCATCGGACAGCGCCGTCACGGTCGTGCCGCCGAACGCCTTGCGATGGAAGCCCGGGTTGCCGTTCATGCCGCCATCTCCTGCTCCACGCCCAGCCGCCCCGCCAGGTCCTGAATGAACTGCCACGCGACCCGGCCGGAGCGGGCGCCGCGCGTCACCGACCATTCGTTGGCCTCGGCGTGCAGCGCCTCCCGCGCGATGGGCAGGCGCAGGGCGTCGGCATAGCCCTCCACCATCGCGCGGAAGGCGTCCTGGTCGCAGGTGTGGAAGCCGATCCACAGGCCGAAGCGGTCGGACAGCGACACCTTCTCCTCCACGGCCTCGCCGGGGTTGATCGCCGTCGAGCGTTCGTTGTCGATCATGTCGCGCGGCATCAGGTGGCGGCGGTTGCTGGTGGCGTAGAACAGCACGTTGGCCGGGCGGCCCTCGATGCCGCCGTCCAGCACGGACTTCAGCGCCTTGTAGTCGGCGTCCTCCCGCTCGAACGACAGGTCGTCGCACAGGATCAGGCAGCGGCGGCCGTGGCCGCGCCCGGGCTGCCCTCGAACCGTGTTCAGCAGGTCGGGCAGGGTGCGTATGTCCTCCCGGTGGATTTCGATCAGCGCCAGGCTGCCCGGCGCGGCGTCGTTGGCGGCGGCGTGGGCGGCCTTGACCAGCGACGACTTGCCCATGCCGCGGGCACCCCACAGCATGGCGTTGTTGGCTGGCAGGCCGCGGGCGAAGCGCAGGGTGTTGTCGAGCAGGATGCGCTTCTGCCGCTCCACGCCTTGCAGCAGGGCGATGCCGACGCGGGAGACGTGCGGGACCGGCACGAGGCGGCCGGTGCCGGGCTGCCAGACGAAGGCGTCGGCGCCGGCCAGGTCGGGCGGACCCGGCGGCGGCGGGGCCAGGCGCTCCAGCGCCTCGGCGATGCGGGTCAGCAGTTGCGGGTCCATGCTTGTCCTGATGTGAAAGAGGGAGGGCGCGACAGGGGCGCTTGAAGGGGATTGGCTTGACGGGGTTGGGGGGCAAACTATGGTCCCGCCGCACCCGCGGCAACCGTGCCGCCGCCCGCCATTCCGCCATCAGTAGGACACCCGATGCTTATTTCCCCCGCCTACGCCCAGGACGCCGCCGGCTTGCTGGGCAGCGTGTCGCAGTTCGTGCCGATCCTGCTGATCTTCGTCGCAGCCTACTTCCTGCTCTTCCGCCCGCAGCAGCAGCGGCAGAAGCAGCTTTCAACGACGCTGGGCGCGTTGCGCCGGGGCGATCGGGTCGTGACGGCGGGCGGCATCCTGGCGACGGTGGCGCGGGTGAAGGAGGGGACCGAGGAGATCGAGGTGGACCTGGCGCCGAACGTCCGCGTGACGGTGCTGCGGAACACCATCACCGGCGTCGTGAAGCCGCCGGCGCCGGTGGTGGCCAACGACGTCAAGTCCTGACGGCGCCGTTCAATTAATCAGGGGTTGCAGAGCGGCCCTGACTTGCCGCACCAAGCCGGGCCAGTCCGTCAGGGTGGCCTGGCGGAACAGCCGCAGGGTCGGACACCAGGGCGTGTCGCCGCGCTTCCGTATCCAACGCCAGTCCGGCACCCAGCCCAGCATAGTCCGCCCTGCGCCGAAAATGCATCAGGGATCCGCCTGCCGTGCAACGGCTTTGACACGGCAGGCGGACTAGGTGGAACGGCCGCCCTATGCCATCTTGCTGGCGGCGAACTCGTAGTTGGCCAGCTTGTCGAGCCAGTTGGTCACGTAGTCCGGACGGCGGTTGCGGAAGTCCAGGTAGTAGCTGTGCTCCCACACGTCGCAGCCCAGCAGCGCCGTGCCCTCCTTGGTGGCGAGCGGGTTGGAGCCGTTGGGGGTCTTCGCCACCTTCAGCTTGCCGTCGGCGCCCTGTACCAGCCAGGCCCAGCCGGAGCCGAACTGGCCGACCGCCGCCGCCTTGAAGGCGTCCTTGAACGCCTGCACGCTGCCGAAGTCCGCGCTGATCTTGGTTTCCAGCTTGCCGGGCATCGTGCCGCCGTCCGGTGCCATGTTCTGCCAGAACAGGTTGTGGTTCCAGTGCTGCCCGGCGTTGTTGAACACCGGCGCCATGCTGCCGTCGTCGTAAGACAGGGCAACGATCTCCTCCAACGACTTGCCTTGCAGCGCCGGGGTCTTTTCCACGAAGCCGTTCAGCGCCGTGACGTAGGCTTGGTGGTGCTTGTCATGATGCAGTTCCAAGGTTTCCTGGCACATGCCGCGCTCGGCGAGCGCGCTGTGGCTGTAGGGCAGGGTGGGAAGTTCGAAGGCCATGGGGGCAGTCCTTTAGGATGGTACAGTTGGAGAGTGGTCGCGACGGCGCCGGGCCGTCAAGGCTGCGCCATACGGCGTCCAGGGCCATCGCCCGCCGCTGCTTCCCCCTCTCCCGGAGGGAGAGGGAGCAGCAAGCCGCTTGCCTTCCATATGCGGCGGCTTGGCTTGGCGTTGCGCGGCGCGGCGGCCATGTCGGGAAGCATGATCGACTTGTCCCCCGTCGGCCTGATC
>JAABUM010000833.1_pt1 | contig 50277 bp, 44 predicted proteins | sample 5559161 | NCBI WGS metagenome assembly JAABUM01 (sample SAMN10711868, study PRJNA513369) | rock metagenome | isolation source: Antarctica rocks | place: Antarctica: Victoria Land, Siegfried Peak nord
ACCCGAATCGGGGGGCGGCCCTCACCCCGTCGCGTCCGCCCATAGGGCACCCGGCACCCCCCCCTCTCCCGATTCGGTAGGGGGGCCGGGTGACGCTGTAATCTCACCCTTTTCAACACTCCAGTCCGCGCAGGCGGACTTTGTGGCGTAGCCTTCAGCCGGGACTTCAGTCCAACGGCATACCCACGTGTGCGGGGGCAACGCGACCATCCTCACCCCCGGCGCTCACGCGCCCCCCCGCCCAGAGGGCACCCGCCATCCGAGGAGAGGGGCCTCATTGTAGGGTGGGAGGCGTATAGTTGATGCCCTCACCCTCGCCCCCGATCGTACTTGGTGCGCGTTATCGCGAGCCTCGATGCAGGGGCGTTCAGTGTAGCAACATGCTTGCTCGATATCATCTGTGGGCGTGGGTCGGCACGCTATCGCCTTCGATACTTGGTGCCACGCGCGTATGGTTTCTGACCCGTTACGGTTTCAGCAGTTCCGTCCGGTACTTCGGGGCGAGCGCCTCGGCTTTCGCTATGAATGCCGCCTGCGCGGCCTCGTCGAGCCTGGGCGGCGGTGTCGTCCGCGTCGCGACGGGCACGCCGACCTCCTTGAAAAACTCTTCCTGCCCGGACGGGGAGCAGATGCACAGCAGTCGGACTGCCTGTGTAGAGGCATTAGTGAAGGAATGTGGCGCATTGGCCGGGATGTTGACCGTCTCGCCAGCGCGCACGACCGATTTCGCGCCCCGGAAGGTCGCCTCGATCTCGCCCTCGAGGAGGGTGAACGACTCCTCGAAGTCATGGCGGTGCGGTGCCGGACCGCCGCCGGGCGGGATGTGCATGTCGATCAGGCAGTAGCGCCCGGCGGTCTCCGCACCCGACAACAGGATCGTGTAGGTGTCGCCGACGAGCCCAATGTGCGTTAAGCCCTGATCATCGTTCGGTCGCGCCAGCGCGAGATCACGTTGCAGATCGTCGGGCGGGAGCGGCGAGGACGATTGGGGTGTGGTGGCCGCATGATCGTTCATGGCGTTGCTCCTTTTGCCGGGATTGTCTAACCACCGAGTGTGGATCACTCACGATTCCATCCTACGTTGACGAAGAAAGAAGAGCAAGACAGAAACGCGTTGTCAGGATGTCGCCCATAATATTGTGATTAAGTTGTCACGGCCCTACTCCGCCTTCACCCGGTCGATCACGGCGCGCATGTCGCCGAGCGGCCAAGCGATCTCGGCGTGCCAGGGGTGTAGGAAAACCAAGAATCCTATCGCGTCGGCGTTGGCGTCGCCACGCCACCCTGTCCCAGGCTCATCACGAGGAGCGTCTGATCGCGACAGTTCATCACCGCCTTGCCGATCGCCTGCCCGGGCGGCCGTCCGGCATCGGGCGGCACATCATCTGCCGTGCGGTAGAAGTTGACCTCGAGATTGGCGACGGTCGCGTCCTGGCGGCCCACCTTGACGCGTGCCAGCCGCAGCCGCTCCTGGTGGGCGTGACGCTCCGCGAAATAGGCCCACAAGGGCGGGAGGTCGAAGGTGCCGAAGTGCCGCTTGCTGCCATCCAGACGATTATCGGTCATGGAGAACCAGACGAACTTCTCGCCGGAGTAATCGCCGCCGGGCAGGCCCGCCGCCGCCGTCGGGGCGGCCACCGTCGGGAAGAAGGCGCGCAGCGCGGCGCTGTCGCCTCGGTTGAAGGCGTCGAGGAAGCGCTCGAGGAACGCTTCCACCTCGGCGGGGGTGCAACCGCGCGGATATGCCGACGCGCTCGGGGTGGACGCGCTCGCCGTCGCGCTGCTGGCGACCGTTGGGGGTCGGAGCACCGGCGTTTCCGGGCGTGGTGTTGCGGAGGTGCCGGTTGTCGGCGTGGTTGTCGGTGCGGTCGTTGGCGTGGTCGTCGGTGCGACGCTCGGCCTCGGCGACGCTTCCCCGCTGGCGCACGCGCTGAGGAGTAGCACGCTAATCAGGCAAAGGAGGGTCCGGTGAATCGCGCGGCTTCTCACAATCATCGCGCCAGCCACCCCCTTCGTGCGTTACCCCTGCCCCGGCGGTCCCTAGTCATAGGTGGCGTCCGGCTCGAAGGGGTAGAGGGGGCGGCGGCGCTGGTGGTACTCGAAGGTGCCGAGGTCGGCGGCGGCGGCACCGGGGGTGTTGACGAGGATGATTGCGGCGGCGATCGGCTCGTAGGCGGGGCGGGGCGATTGCACGCCCTTGGCGACGACGACCTGATACTCCTCGGGGCGGATGCCGAGCGAGTACAGCTGCTCGATGCTCGTATTGCCCGCGCGGTGGCTGGTGAGGACAAGCGTGTGCCCCTCGGTCGTTTCGAGGACGGCGCGGACGCCATCGTCGTAGAAGCGGAAGCCGCCGTGCGTCGGGCGCGGCTCCTCGTAGCGCCCCTCCGCGATCGAACGCACCCGCCCGGTGAGGACCACCGGCTCGCCGTGCAGATGGTCGGTCTTGGCCCCGACCGCGAGGGTGATCGTCCGCCCGACCCCCGCCTCGATGCACGCGCCGACCGCCTCGGGGTCGTAGAGGGTTTGCAGGTAACGACCCACGCCGAGGCGGCGCGCGGCGGCGAGGAGGACCGTCGAGTCGGCGGCGCTCCCCGCGCCGACGTTGTCCCCCACGTCCATCAGCACGACCGGCCCGGTGGGCGCGTCCATCGCGCGGCGCAGCGCGACCTCCGGCGAGGGCGCGTCGAGGAGGAATTCGCCGCGCCGCGCCCAGGCGGCGCGGGCCAGTTCGCGCGCGGTGTCGCGGGCGAGCGCCGCGTCGCCATCGGCCACGACGATGAACGACATCCCCATCTCCGGCACGTCGGCGTAGGGGTAGCCCTGCACAAGCGACGCGGAGAGGATGCCGGGCCGCGCGATGATCGCCTCGCATTCGGCCATCAGTGAGCGCAACGGCTCCGCGCCGGTGAACTGCTTGACGATGTTGATCACAAGCGGCGGCGTCTCCATCGCCTGGACCGGGTGAATCTCGCCGCGCACGGTGCGGATGACGATGTCGGCGCACTCGCGGGCGCGGGCGCGGGCGTCGAGGTGGGGGTTGGTGCGGTAGAAGACGACGGCGGTGGTGTTGTCGATCAGGCGCTGGGTGTTGTTGCCGTGCAGATCCATCGCCACGCCGATCGGCACGTCCGGCCCGACCGCCGCACGGACGCGCGCGGCCATCTCCCCATCGGCGTCGAGATACCCTTCGGCCACCGCAGCGCCGTGGAGGACGAGTAGCACGCCGTCCCAGGGTCCGTGCCCTCGCAGGGCGTCCACCAGTTCGTCGGCGATGTGAGCGAAGGCGTCGGCGGTGATCGTGCCCGCCGGCCCGGTGGTGGTGAAGAAGAGCGGCACGACTTCCACGCCCGGCTCCTGTCCCGCATCGAGGAAGCCGGTGATGCTGGAGCCCGCGTCGGCGTGGTGCGCGACGATCTCCGGGCCGCGCAGGATGCCGTCGCGCGCGAAGAGGGCGTAGCCCGTGGGGGTAACGGAGAAGGTGTTGGTCTCGTGATAGAAGCCGAGCAGGGCGAGGCGCATCGTGGCATCCTCCTGCCGCGCGGGCGGCGGCGAGCGGGTGTGGTCGTGGGTCGATGACGGTGTTGTAACCCTTGCAGGGACCGATGGCAAGTCGGGTATGCCCGTTGGTTACGCACCGGCGCGCGGCTAACCGGCGAACATCGCACACGGTAGCAAGTTACGTTGCCTCGGCCCACGCAGGTTTGGCTCAGCATGTGGGGCGTCCTGCCGGGCATGATACCCTGGTCGCGGCGCGCTGCCCCTGCCACGTATCGGTTCAGCAGTAGCACACGGAGGCCAGAGCCATGATCGAGCGTAAGTTCACCGAGGACCGCCTCGCCGCCCTGTACGACGTCTTCTCCCCGCCAGAGCGGCGGGACGACTTCGCCTTTTATCTGCCGTTGATCATGTCCGCGCGGGCCGTGCTCGACGTGGGGTGCGGGACGGGCGCGCTGTTGCGGCTGGCGCGCGAGGGGGACCACACCGGGCGGCTGTGCGGACTCGACCCGGCTGCGGGCATGCTCAAGCAGGCGCGGCGGCGGGCCGATATCGAGTGGGTCCACGGCGACCTCGCGTCGGTCGGCTGGGATCGCGCGCTCGACCTGATCGTGATGACCGGCCACGCCTTCCAGGAGTTCGTCGAAGACGACGAGATCCGCGTCGCGCTCGCCGCGATCCGGGCGGCCCTCACCGATGGTGGTCGCTTCGCGTTCGAGACGCGCAACCCGCTCGACCGCGCGTGGGAGCGCTGGCCGACACAGTATTCCGGCGCGGTGATCGCCGCGAACGGCGACGCCGTACGCTGCGAATACCGGGTGGAGATGCCGACCGTGGAGGGCATCGTGCATACCATGAGCACCTTCACCAGCCCCGCGTGGGCGGGGCCTGAGGTGAGCCGGGGGGCGCTGCGGTTCCTCGACGCGGCGACGCTCGCCACCTTCCTGGCGGGTGCCGGTCTGGCGATCGAGCAGCAGTACGGCGACTGGAGCGGCGGGCCGCTCACCCCGACAAGCCCCGAGATCATCACCATCGCGCGGAAGGGGTAGGCCAGGTGGCGGTCGGCATAGTGCCTGTCGCGACCTGTACAACTCTCGGCCAGCCTTGCTCCCGATCTCCCTATGCCATTATATCCCCACTCGCCGCTCGCCCCCTGATCCTCGTGCGCCCCTTGACAGTCCGTAGATGGCCCGGTAGCGTGGTGACCGGATAGGCGAGTCGGGGCGTGCGGCGTCGTGGTCGCCTCGCTCGATGCGCGCGTGAAGAGTGGGGAGACGATGAGCGGACCGACCGATGCCGCCGCGTTATTCGACAGCGCGCGCGGGGTGCTCGCGGGTGGGGTCTCGGCTGCGGCGCGGCTACACCCCTACCTCGATCGCCCGTTCTATCAGGCGCGCGGCGCGGGGCCGTACATCGAGGACCTGACCGGCAGGCGCTTCATCGACTTCAACATGTCCAACGGCGCGGCGATGCTCGGCCACGACGATCCGGCGGTGCGCGCGGCGGTGATCGAAGGACTGGCGCTGGGGATCATCGCCGGGGCGGAGACGGCCCATCACGAGCGGCTCGCGCGGACGATCACGGCGATCATCCCGGCGGCGGAGCGGGTCCGCTTCGCCACCAACGGCAGCGACGTGACGATGATCGCCGTGCGCCTCGCGCGCCACGCCACCGGGCGGACCAGGATCGTGAAGTTCGACGGCCACTACCACGGCCTGACCGAACTCTTCCTGTACAAGCGTGACGAGGCGGGCGCGGTCGTGCCGTCGTCGGGCGGTGTCCCGCCCGCCTGGGCCGACGAGGTGCTGATGACGCCGTGGAACGACGCGGCGGCGTTCGAGGAACTGATGGCGCGGCATGGCGACGAGATCGCCGCCGTGATCTGCGAGCCGGTCCACTACAACGCCGGGTGCATCCCGCCCGCGCCCGGTTTCCTGGAACTGTTGCGCGACCGGACGACCGAATGCGGCAGTGTCCTGATCTTCGACGAGGTGCTGTCCGGCTTCCGCATGGCGCTCGGCGGTGTGCAGGAGTGGAGCGGCGTCACGCCCGACCTCTGCACGCTGGCGAAGGCGCTCTCCAATGGGCTGCCCCTCGCGGCGGTCGCGGGGCGGGCCGACCTGATGGCGGGGTTCGCGCCGAACGGTCCGGTCGCGCACAGCGGCACCTACTCCGGCCACCCGCTCAGCATCCTCGCGGGGCAGGCCACGCTCGATGCGCTGCGCGCGCCGGGTGTCTACGACGCGCTCAACGCACTGGCAGAGTCGTTCTACCGCGACCTGCAAGGCATCTTCGATCGCCACGGCGTACCGGTGCAGGTGCAGGGGCTCGGCGCGCGCTTCGGCCTCTACTTCGGGCGGCGCGAGCCGGTGACGACCTACGCCGATGCCGCCGCGCACGACCACGAGCTGCACCGCCGCTTCGTCCTCGCCTGCCTCGAACGCGGCCTCTTCCTCCCGGCCTACACCAGGCAGGGACCGCCCGGTCACAATGGCTTCTCGCTCGCCCACACGCCCGCCGTGATGGCCGATGCGTTGGCGATCATGGATGACGCGGCGGAGACGCTGCGGGCGTGACCGTGCGATAAGAGCGACGCAAAGCGGAGCCCTGGTGCGTGTTGAAGGTTAGCCGGATGTGTTGTTTAGTGAAGGAGGAGATTAGCTGCCGCTGTGTGAGCATTCGCGCTTACGGAGATCGCGAACCCAACGGCCACCATCCGACATGTCGTCGCGGTCGCGCCACATGCCGACGAACGGCTCGTGCTCCCAATCGATCCGCTGCTCCGCCGCGCGCCGTGCCTTGTCGGCGTGGCGTGCTCTCAGGAAGGCGAGGAAGTCGACCACCTGCTCCTGCGCCTCGGCGGGGAGCTTGTTGTACTCTTCCCAGAGTCGCTCGGCGTCCATACTCCCCTCGATGATAGAGTCCACAATCTCGGATGACCTTTTAGTATAACGTGCCCCAGATCCATGCGACGTTATGGGACTCATCGTCGCCTGCCTCGAACAGAGGCTCTTCCTCCCTATAGATACCAGGTGAGGTGGGGCCATAGCCAGGGATATTTCCCGCTTCTAAGTTGGATCGTTGCCTCGATACTTGTGATCGCGATTGATACGGGAGTCAAGGTCATCATGGAAGAGCGACCGGGTACGGTTTACAACGCGGCGGCGAAGCGTTATCACGAGGCACGCCCCGACTATCCGCCGGAAAGCTTCGATGAATTGGTCGCCTTGACGAGCCTCCCGGCACAGGGGCGGATCGTAGAGATCGGTTGCGGCACTGGACAGGCGACTCTCCCGCTGGCTCAGCGCGGCTACCGCATAACAGGGATCGAGCCTGGCCCGCAGACCGCCGCGCTCGCCCGTGAAAATCTCGCCGACTACCCGGAGGCGATGATCTGGCCGGGCACGTTCGAGGATTGGCCGGTTCAGATGGGTGCGTTCGATCTGGCGCTCGCTGCCAATGCCTTCCACTGGCTCGATTGCACGCGCGCCTATCCGAAGATCGCCGAGGCATTGGTGCCAGGAGGGAGGCTGGCTTTGCTCTGGAATCAGCAGATCCGCGCTACGGATGATCGCGGCTTCAGCGAGGCGACGAGATCGATTTATGCGCGCGAGGTTCCCGCGCTACCGGGCGGACCGCCCGGCCTGTTGCGTGCCGATGAGATCGCGGATATATGGACCGATGACATCGCCACAAGCGGTTTCTTCGGTAGGGTCACGGTGCGTCATCACTATCAGGAGTGTGCCTACGATGCGGCTGCCTATACCGCACTCCTCGGTACGTATGGTGCTCACCTGGCGCTGGACGAGGCGAGGCGGGTGAGCCTGCTCGATAGTGTCGCCGCTCTGATCGACACGCGCTTCGGCGGTCGCGTCCTCATCGGCTGGCTTGCTACCCTCTATGTGGCCCGTCGTCGTTGAATGATGACGCCACTTGAAGGGCACTAACGTACATTTCTCAGCTTGCCCGCCGCCGTGATGAGCGCGGCGTTCGGGTCAGCACCCTCGAACGCGATCTGGCGGAAGGCGTCACCGAGGGCGGTGTCGAAGCCGGGGCGGTCGGCGAGGGGGGGCATGGCGCGCGCTCCTTTGAGGGCGGCGAGGGCGGCGGCGGCGACGCCGGTCTGCCACGCGGGCGCGGCGGCGAAGGCGTCCTCACGCGCGGGGAGCCAGGCGAGTTCGCGCGCGAAGAGTTCTTGCATCGCCCGTGAGCGCAGATGCGCGGCGAGGGCGAGGGCGAGCGTGCGTTGTTTCGCGCCGGGCGGGACGACGAGGAGCTGCCCGGAGAGGACGCGCGCGCCGCCCGTCGGTCCGGCGAGCGTGGGGGCGACCGCGAGGTCGGTCTTGCCGCCACGCTGGAGGAGGTCGGTCGCCACGCTGGGCCAGTTGGGGCCGAGCGCCGCCGCGTTCGTGGCGAGGTCGCGCGCCAGCGTGTCGATCTTGGCGTCGCGCGAACCGGCGGCGAGCTGCGGGCCGAGGCGGGCCAGGAAGGCACCCGCCGCGCGCGCGCCGTCGCCGTTCGGCGTCATTGGATCGCCGCCGAACGCCCAGATCAATTCGGCGAACTGCTGCGCGGCGGGACCGCCCGCCGTGGCGCTGGTGGCCCCTTGCAACTCGACCAATCCACCCCCGTTCGGTGTGCGGAGCGCCGTCGCCGCCGTCAGCAACTCGTCCCAGGTGCGCGGTGGGTCGAGCCGGGCCGCGCCGAAGAGGGCGGTGTTGTAGTAGGTGATCCAGGTGGTCGGGCGGTAGGGGAGGGCGTGGAGTGTGCCGTTCGCCTCCAACGCGCCCAGGACGCTCGGCACGATGCCGTCCGGGAGGGCGGCGCGCTGGTCGCTGACATCGCTCGCCAGATTCCCGGCGAGGAGGCCGCCGAGTGCCTCGGTGTCGACCGCGAGGAGGTCGAGCGCGCCGTTATCGTCCCGTAACGCGCCGATCGCCTCATCGGTCGTGCCGTCGGTCAGTTCGACGCGCGCGCCCTGCGCCGCCTCGAAGGGCGGCAGCACCAGCCGCATGAAGACCGACCGCTCGTAGGCGGTCAGGTTGAGGTGGACGCGCAGGGTCACCGGTGGGACGCTCGCGCCGCCCGCGCCGCAGCCCGCCAGGAGGGGCAGCGCGGCCAGACCGAGCCCTGCCGCGAGGAAGTGGCGGCGGGTGAACGGGGTGCCAGACCGAGGCGCGTGTGGGGGGGACATGGCAGGCGTGGGTATGCCGTTGGACTGAAGTACCCCGAGGGCAGCCGCTCCCGGCTGGATAGCCTGCGGCCACGAAGTCCCCCTCCGGGGACTTGGCGGAGGCGGCGCGGGAGACGATTCCCATCGGTGCTGCGGTTTAGTGCTGCGTTTCGCAATCACCTGGAAGGTTGTTCCTTCCCCCTCGCCTCGGATGGGGAGAGGGGGTGCCGCCCGCAGGCGGCGGGGGTGAGGGCGGGCGAGTGGGCAACCCGACAAGCGATTATGAAATGGAGCATTTACTCAACGGAGCCTTCCGCGCGGACCCGCTCCACCCAGGCGGCGAGGAAAGCGGCCCAGGCGTCGAGCGCCGCCACGCCGAATTCGGCCTCGGCACCGCGCGCGTCGCCGAGGATGCCGTTCGGGGTCAGGGCGGTCATCCCCTCCCGGAAGAGCAATTCCTGCTGCACGGGGCCGAACTCGCCCACGTAGCCCTCCTCGGCCAGTTCCGGCTGCGCGAGGTCGGGGCGGAGGTGCATGACGAGCGCCGTCTCGGTGTTGCCCGCGTGCGCCCCGGCCCGCTCGGGCGTCACGTCGTAGGGGAGTTGCGAGGCGTAGAGGACCTCGATGAAGCCATTGAGATCGCTGAACGTCGCGACGGTCGTGTCGCCGATCCGCCCGCCGAGCGCGTCCACGGCCTCGCGCAAGGGGCCGAAGTTGCCGCCGTGGCTGGAGACGAAGCAGACGGTGCGGAAGCCGTGCCGCGCGAGGCTGCGGGCGTAGTCCTGCGCCATCGCCATGAAGGTCGCCTTTTCCATCGTGATGGTGCCGGGGAACGCCATGTGGTGCTCGGAACAGCCGAGGGCGATCGTCGGCCCTTGCAGCGCACGGTCGAGTCGCGCGACGATCGCGTCCCCTACCCCCTCGCCGATCAGGGTGTCGGTCAGCAGGGGGAGCTGCGGGCCATGCTGCTCGATCGAGCCCGCGACCACCACCACGGTGTCCCACCCCGCGTCGAGGGCGGCGCGCACCTCCGGCCAGCTGAGATCGGCCAGACGAAGGGAACGCGGGGTGTAGCTGGTCGGCGCGCTGCTCATCAACCCTTCCTCCTGTGGCGATCACGCCATCGTCTTGATCGCGTCGGTCGCGTCGTAGACTCGTTGCAGGACCTCAATCCCCTCGCCGATGTCGAGGAAACGGGGCTGATTGAAGTCCTCGATCTGCACCGGCACCAGCCGCACGCGGGCGATCTGGCGCTCGCGGATCACGAATTCGGCGAACATCCCCTGTTTGGTCTCGGTCGACCAGTCCTGGTCGAAGACGAAGTTGCCGAGAGAGTACAGGATCGGGCGGCCTTTGTACCACTCCGTCCCCTGGACCCAGTGCGGGTGCGACCCGATCACCAGCGCCGCGCCGTTGTCGATCGCCAGGTGGGCCAGCGCGCGCATCTCCGCGCTCGGGACGGCTACGTATTCGGTGCTCCAGTGGAAGAAGGGGACGATCAGCGGGGCGGTCGGGTCGGCGCGGAGGGCGGCCAGATCGTCGAGGAGGAGTTGGCGGCGCAGGGGGCAGGTGCCGCCCCACCCCGCGCCCGCACCGTAATCGTCGCCGGTGATCCCGTCGTAGCCGAGGAAGGCGAACCCGGTCCCCTTGACCGTGAAGCGCCCCGGCTGCCGCGCTGCCGCGAGGTTTGGCCCGCCGCCGAACGCGGCGATGTTGTTGGCGGCGAGGGTCGCCAGGGTGTCGTCGAGACCGCGTTCGCCGAAATTCATCGAGTGGTTGTTGGCGAGGCTCACGCCGTCGATCCCGGCGAGCTTCAGCCCGGCGACCGCCGCCGTGTTGGTGGTGAAGAGGAAGGTGAACGGGTCGTCCGGCTGCGCGACGTTGTCCGAGAGGGAGCATTCGAGGTCGGCGATCGTCAGGTCGGCGTCGCGCAGGCGCGGGGCGACGAGGCGCAACGGGTGCGACCAGTCGTTGTAGCGGACCATGCGGGAGTGGACGGTGCGCCCGAAGATGATGTCCCCGGCCACGGTCAGATTGATCGGGTTGCCGAGCGGCGCGGCGGGGTCGGGCGCGTAGCCCCGGCTGATGGCGAAGGCACCGACCGCGTCGCGCAGCCCCGCGCCGAGGGCGGGGTCCCAGCTGAGCCAGAGGTCGTGGCGGAGGGGGTAGGCGAGCGGATCGCCGCGTCCGGCGAGCGGGTCCATCCCGTCGATCGCCAGCGCCCCGACGCGGAAATCGATCGCGTCGAGCGGGACGATCGCGAAGGCGAGCGGCGCGGCGTCCAGTGCGGCGACCAGCGCCTCCCAATCGGCGTACCCGGCGACGGCGGGGAGGGCGGCGGGGAGTTCGGGCGGGATCGGGAGGCCGCCGGGCGTGTAGTCGAAGCGCACGACCGGACCCGGGGTCGGCGAGCCGAGCCGCCCCCAGTCGGGGAGCGCGCCGCCGAGCAGGCCCACGAGTTCCGTGCGCGTGATGTTGCGGAGAGGGTTGCGCCAGTTGGTGACCGGGGCGTAAAGGCGTGAAATTCGCTGCGTCGCCATGCCGGATGCCGTCGGCGCGCTCGTGGCGACGGTGAGCTGCGGCGCGCTGCCGCCGCCCGCATTCGGCGCGGTGCCGGCCAGGAGCGCGCCCGCCAGGGCGAGTGGCTGCGTGGCGAGATAGGTGTCCAGGGCGCGCGCGAAGGCCGCGCCCTGCGGGTCGCCCTCCGGCGCGACGACGCCGAGACTTGGCGACGCGGGGATCGGCGTGGGCTCGGGTGGTGGGATCGGCCCCGGCGCGGGCTGGGCGGGTGGCGCATTGCAAGCGGCGAGCAGGGCGAGCGCGCCGCCCCCGACGACGACAAAGAACGAGCGCCGATTCAGCGACCGCGCGCGCATGGTGATACCTCCGGGGACGCGGCCATGCGGGTGGCTGCCCGGACCTCGTCCCGATCGCGGCATGAGAGTGGAGTGCGACGGCAACTCCGTACTGTACCGCTATGGTCGGACCTTGGTGCCGAAATGTCAAGGCGCTATACTGCCGTCATCTGACCTGTAGGCATGGAAGGAGCGGGGCGATGGGGCGGACGATCGGTATCCTGGGCGGGATGGGGCCGCTGGCGACGGCGGACTTCTACCGCAAGATCATCCTGGCGACCCCGGCGCGTTGCGATCAGGAGCATCTGCGCGTCGTCATCGAGGGCGATCCGTCGGTCCCCGATCGCAGCGCCTTCTTGCAGGGACACGGCCCCGATCCGCTCCCGGCGCTCACACGCGGGGCGCGGCGGCTCGTGGCGGCGGGCGCGGATTTCATCGCGATCCCTTGCAACACGGCGCACGCTTTCCTCCCGGCCCTGCGCGGGTGCGTGGCGCTCCCGTTCCTGGACATCGTGGCGGAGACGGCGGCGCGCGTGCGCCGCGACTATCCGGCGACCAGGCGCGTCGGCATCCTGGCGACCGAATCGACGATCTCGATCGGCCTCTATCACGCCGCGCTGCGCGGGCAGGGCCTGGAGCCGTTGCAACCGGTCGCGGCGGGGCAAGCGCTCGTCAGCGCGGCGATCGCGGCGATTAAGGGGAACGACACCGGCCCGGAGACGGTCGAGCGGCTGCTGGTCGCCGGGCGCGGGCTGATCGCGCAGGGCGCGGAGGTGCTGCTGGCCGCCTGTACGGAACTGCCGCTCGTCTTGCTGTCGGGGATGCTGCCGGTGCCCCTCCTCGACCCGACCACGATCCTCGCGGAGGCGGCGGTGCGCGAGGGGCGCGCAGAAGGACGAAGTACGAACGACGAAGTACGAAGTGTGTGACGGGCGGGGACGATCACCGCAGAGACGCAGGGACGCAGAGAAGGGGACGGAACAGGAGACGCAGAGACACAGAGTGGGACGGGGGAAAAGAACGCGAGAAGCACGGAAGGGGTAGCGTGGAGGATCGGGTTACGAACAGCACCGATAGCTCTTTTGCCGATCATCGAGCCTCTCACGACTCACGACTCACGACTCACGACTCGCTCGCCACCGGGCAGCGGTCGCTCGGCGATCCGCGCATCGAGTATCCGCTCTGGCCGCCGCTGACGGCGGGGTGCCCCCGGACGAGCACGGCGACGGTCGCCTATCCGCTGGAGATCGCCTACGACTACGGATCGGCCCCCGACGATCTCTTCGCCACGCCGCCAGCGTCCGATCTGGCGCGTTGGGCACCCTTGCTGCCGCCGCTGCTGCCGGGCGGGGGCCTCGGGGAGGGCGCGACACCGCTGCTCGTCGCGCCGCGCCTGGCCGACTGGGCGGGCTTCGACGGCGAACTGTACATCAAGGATGAGAGCCGCAACCCGACCTGGAGCCACAAGGATCGCCTCAATCGCGCGGCGGTCAGTGCGGCGGCGCTGAGCGGCGCGCCGGGGATCGTGGTGGCGTCATCGGGGAATCACGGCGCGGCGGCTGCCGCCTACGCCGCGCGCGCCGGGCTGCCCTGTGTGGTGGTGGCGAGCGCCGGTGCGCCCCCGGCGGTCGTCTCGTTCCTGGCGGCGTATGGGGCGGCGGTCGTGGCGGTGCCGAGCGAGGCGCGCTGGCCGATCCTCCGCGCGATCGTGGAGGAGTTCGGCTTCCAGCCGGTCAGCAACCGGACCGTCACCCACACCGGCCATCCGTTCGGTCCGGAAGGGTACAAGACGATCGCCTACGAACTCTTCCTGCAACTCGGGCGGCGCGTCCCGGCGGCGGTCTTCGTCCCGACCGGTTATGCCGAACTCCTCTACGGCCTCTGGAAAGGCTTCCGGGAATTGGGCACCCTCGGCCTGACCGAGGCGGCCCCCGCGATCGTCGCCTGCGAACCGCCAGCGCGCGCCCCGCTGGCCCGCGCGCTGGCGGCGGGACTGCCCGCGACCGAGGTACCCGCGACCCCGACCGATGCCTACGGGGTGGCGGTGACGGTGAGCGGCTACCGGGGGATCGTGGCGCTGCGCGAGAGCGACGGCTGGCCGGAATTGGTGGATGACGCGGCGGCGCGCGAGGCGCAACGGGCGCTGGCGCACGAGGGGGTGTGGCAGGAGTTGTCCGGCGCGGTCGGGCTGGCGGGGCTGCGCGCGGCGATCCGGGCGGGACGCACGTTCGCCGGGCCGGTCGTCTGCATCGGTACGTCGAGCGGCTTCAAGGATCGCGGCGTCGGCGAGGGCGCGTTCCCCGCGCTCGCACCCGAATGGCCCGCCGTGCGCGACTATCTGCGCCGTGAGTACGGCCTGGGGTGAGGGGGACGATCACTGAAGAGACGCAGGGACGCAGAGCATGAGAGAGAAGGGGACGAAACAGGAGACACAGAGACACAGAGGACGGAAGGAGAGCGCGACGAGGAAGTGACGTGAGCTTGCCGACTCGCGACCCTTCTGCTAACCGTTCGCTCTCTACAGACCATGGACTACGGAATACGGACCACGGACCCTCTCACTGCCGACCGACGACTGACGACCGACGACTCACACGGAGGCGCTATGGCGACGATCGACGATTTCGACAAGGTAGAGCTGCGAGTCGGGCGGATCGTGGCGGCGGAGACTTTCCCCGAGGCGCGCAAACCGGCCTACAAGCTGACGGTCGACTTCGGGCCGCTCGGTCTGAAGCGGTCGAGCGCGCAGATCACCGCGCTGTACACGACCGAGGAGTTGGTGGGGCGGCTCGTGATCGGCGTGACGAACTTCCCGCCGCGCCGGATCGGCCCGTTCATCTCCGAGGTGCTGACCCTCGGCGTCCCCGATGAGGCGGGCCGCGTGGTCCTGCTGGCGGTCGAGCAGGATGTGCCCCTGGGCGGGCGGGTCTTCTAGCCGGGCTGCCTTATACAGGAAAGGAGGGAATTCGACATGGCGGACGACTCGTTGCTGCGGTTCCACAACCCGCCGACGTTGCCGGTGTCGGTCGGCTACAGTCAGGTCGCGGAGGCACGCGGCGGGCGGACGATCTACGTCGCGGGGCAGGTCCCCCTCGATACAGCGGGGCAACTCGTCGGGCCGGGTGATCCGCAGGCCCAGGCGCGACAGGTCTTCGCGAACGTCGCGGCGGCGCTCGCGGCGGCGGGCGCAACCTTCCGTGACGTGGTGAAGCTGACGATCTTCGTCGTGGACATCGGGCATCTCCCCGCGATTCGCGCGGCGCGTAACGAACATATGGATACGGCCCGCCCCCCGGCGAGTTCCATCGTCGAGGTCCGTCGCCTCTTTCGCGACGATGTGCTGCTGGAGGTCGAGGCGATCGCGGTGGTGGCGGAGTAGCGGTGGTTGACGGCGAATAGCATGAAGGGTTGGCGGTAGAACGTGTTGCCCCACTGCTCGGGAGGGAAGCATGGCAGGTCGACACTCGCGCCTCGTCGCGGGCGGGCGTAACTACTGGCTGGCGGAACGGCTCTGGTCCCTGGCGCGCGATCTCCCCGTACACCAGGTGCCGCTCGCGGCGATCACCGAGTTCGACCAGGATTGCTGGTTCGGTGCCGGTCAGCCTGCGACGTGCAAAGCCGTCGCCGAGCACGCCCGCCGCATCTACGATGCCGACCTCTCCTTCCCGATCATCCTGGCCGCCGATGGCCGCCTGATGGATGGCGGCCATCGGGTCGCGAAAGCCTGGCTCCTCGGCCACGCCACGATCGGCGCTGTGCGGTTCCCCCATGACCCGGAACCCGACTATGTCGTGCCTGTCGCTCGCGGACAGCGATGACGCACTCTCGATTGTGTACGGCTGGCGTCGATCTTGCGAAACACCCGCAGACCCGGTCGGTGTACGAACGATAGGGATGGTGGATGATGCCCCGATGCAAGGACACACGATGGCAGGCGTCGGCAGATCCTCCACGGGGCGGCGCGGACGTGGCCGCTATCCCTTCGCCAGTCTGATCATCGTCGCGCTCGGGCGCTTCGGCTATGCGGCGGAAGGGCTCGTCCACATCCTGATCGGTGCGCTGGCGGTGCAAGTTGCTTTCGGATACGGGGGCGAGACGATCGATTATCGAGGGGTGCTCCTGCGGCTCGCGGAAGGGCCGTTCGGACGTGTGCTGCTGCTCGAGGTCGTCGCCGGGTTCGTCGGTTACGCCATCTGGCGTTTCCTCCAGGCCGCGCTCGATCTCGAGGGGAAGGGGTCCGGTGCGAAGGGGATCATCGCGCGCCTCGGGTTCGCCAATACCGGCGCGCTGCACCTCGCCTTCGCGGTCAGCGCCGTGCGCCTCTTGGGGACCGGCGATGCGGGCGCGAACACCGACGCCACCGCGAAGGGGGTGACGGCGCAACTCCTCGGTAGGCCGTTCGGTCAGTGGCTCGTCGCGCTCATCGGGCTGGTCTTCCTCGGCATGGCCGTATACCAGCTCTATCGGGCCATCACGGCGGGGTTCCGCGACGACGCCAACCTGGGCGGGGTGAGCCGGATCGAGGTCCGCGTGTACACGATCCTCGGGCGGATCGGCCACACCGCGCGGGGCGTCGTTTTCGCGACGATCGGTCTCTTCTTCCTCAATGCCGCCTGGCGCATCGAGCCGGAGGAGGCGCGCGGACTCGATACCGCCCTCGCCGCTCTTGTCGCCCATTCCTTCGGCCCCTGGCTCCTCGGTGCCGTCGCGTTCGGCTTCGTCGCCTATGGTTTCTTCCTCGTCGCCGAGGCGCGCTTCCACCATCTCGAGGCCAACTGAGCGGCGGGGTGATCCGCTCGTGGTCAGGCCCGGTCACCCCGTTGCGCGAATAGCAGCAGCGATTGCGTGACGCCGACCCTGCCGAGGATCAGGCGTACCGGGCGCGGTGCCCAGGCGTTGGCGGGGTCGGTGAGGAGTTGCGGATCGCGCAAGGCGATATACTGCCCGCGCGTGATGATCGTGCAGCCCCGCGCCGCGCGCACGTTGCGCGCCCAATCGGCGTCCGGGCCGTAGGTGAGGGCGATCCGATAGCCGTCGCCGGTGCGGAAGGCGTTGATCGGCGTGCGGTATTCCTTGCCGGAGCGCCGTCCACGGTGGATGACGATGGCGAAGCCGGGCAGGCGGTCGGCGAAGCGCCCGATGAGGCGATTGGTGGCGATCCGGTTGAAGCGCGCGACGCGGCGTGGCAGTGGCATCAACTTTCCCCTTTCGGCATCATCGTCCGATTCTTCGCTACATCAGGCGGTGCTACGTGGTCCTCTCATCATCCGCTGTTGCCCGACCCTGAATAGGGAAGTGCCTCGATCTGGTTGATGTGACGGACAAGGACGATGGGGGTTCGGCGCTCCTTGCTGTGCTTGAAGTTGCCCGTAACCTTCGCGAGCGCCAGCTGGAGCCCCGCCGCGTCGAGCGCCACGGTGCGCACGAGGAAAGGGCGCGCATCCGTTCCTCTCAGGCTCAGCACCGCCGCCCTTGCCAGGTGATGAAGAGCCGACCGTCCTCGGTGGTGCGATAGGCGAACAACCTCTCCGCCAGTCGCCCGCGCTTGTCCGTCTCGTCATGCTTCGTCCCTCCACCGGCGTCCCCGCGCCCTATTGCCCCGCGCGCCGATGGTATCATACTGCGTGATGCGTGCCGGATCGTGGTGCGAGGAGAGGGGCGATGGCGACGCCGGACGAGGAGATCCCCCTGCGGCATCTGCCGCTCGATGTGCTGCGCCTGACCATCGCGCGGCGGGAGCAGGCGCGGCCTGCTGTCGCGCCAGACGCCCCGGACGAGCCGTCCGGCGAGGTGGACGCGCTGCTGGCGAGCGTGGGTTTGCGCGTGCGCGCGGTCCCCGCCGACGAGCTGGAGCCGTTGCGCGGCGAATTGGCGCGGCGGATCGGCGAGGGGCGCGAACGAGCGCGGCAGCGCTCGGCCCTCTACCGCGCGCATCGCTCGGTCGGCCTGCTCGAATATCGCGCCAAACCGACGGTGACCGGGATCGGGCGCTTCATCGCGCACGCGGGGGAACGCCTGTATGATGAAGCCGGTGCGCCGCCTCTCTATCTGCTGGTGCCGTTGGCGCGCTGGCCAGTCGTGCGCGCGCTCTATATCCCGCCCGACACGGAGTACACCCCGCCGATCGTCCTCGGCACCCCGTTCGGCCCGGTCAAGATCGCGGAGAGCACATTGGTCGAATGGGTGACGTTGATCTGAGTGGGCCAGTGGGCCAGTGGGCGAGGGGGCGAAGAAATGGTGACCAGTCAGCTCCACGGTCATCCTTCGGTCCCTTCTCGCCCACTGGCCCACTTCGCCCACTCATCCACTCATCAACACTGAAAGGCACAGGCATGATCGTCGCATTGGCTGGTGGCGTTGGCGGGGCGAAACTGGCGCAGGGACTCTATCTGACGCTGCCGCCCGAGACACTGACGGTCATCGGCAACACCGCCGATGACATGGTTCACTTGGGGTTGCGGATCAGCCCCGATCTCGATACGGTCCTCTACACCCTGGCGGGCATGGCGAATCCGGTCATGGGTTGGGGGATCGCGGGGGACTCGACGCGTACCTTCGAGCTGCTGCGACGGTACGGCGCGGAGGACTGGTTCCTCCTCGGCGATCTCGATCTCGCCACGCATATCCGCCGCACCACCATGCTGACGGGCGGGGCAACGCTGACCGAGGTCACGGCCAGCCTGACGCGCGCCCTCGATGTGCGCGCGGCGATCCTGCCGATGTGCGACGAGCCGGTCGGGACGATCGTGGAGACGCCGGACGGGCCGCTCAGCTTTCAGGACTATTTCGTGCGGCGGCATCATCAGGACCCGGTGACCGCGATCCGCTTCGGCGGGATCGCGGCGGCGACCCTACCTGACGGGGTCGGCGCGGCGCTCGATGCGGCGGAGGCGATCATCTTCTGCCCGTCCAATCCCTTCGTCAGCCTCGGGCCGATCCTGGCGGTGCCGGGCTTCAGCGCGCGGCTCGCCGCCGCGCCGGGGCCGCGCGTGGCGGTCAGCCCGATCGTCGGCGGGCGAGCGCTGAAGGGACCCGCCGATCAGATGCTGGCCGGGCTCGGGCACGATGTCTCGACCCTCGGCGTGGCGCGGCTCTACGCGGGGATCCTCGACGGCCTGGTGATCGACGATGAGGATGCGGCGCTGGTGCCCGCGATCGAGGCGCTTGGCCTGCGAACCCTGGTCACCGGCACGATCATGGGCGGCGAGGACGACCGCCAGCGCCTCGCGGAGGAGACGCTGGCCTTCACACGGTCGCTGCCCGCGCGCGGGGGGCGCTGAGTCGTGCGGACAATCGCGCTCGTGCCGATCAAGGCGCTGACGGCGGCGAAGAGTCGCCTCGCCGCCGCGCTCGACCCGGCGGCGCGCGCGGCGCTGACCCTGCGCGCCCTCGGCAACGTGCTGGCCGCGCTCGACACGCCGGGGATCGCCGCGCGCGTGGTGGTCACCCCGGACGAGGCGGTGCTGCGCGCGGCGGGGGCCGCCGGGGCGATCGGCCTGCGCCAGGACGGCGAGGGGCTGAACGAGGGGTTGGCGCAGGGGCGTGCATGGGCTGTGGCGGCGGGGGCCGAGGCGCTGCTGATCGTCCTCGGCGATCTGCCGCTGCTGGCGCGTGCCGACGTGGGCGCGATCCTCGACCTGGCCGATCGCCCCGGCGTCGCCGTCTTCGCGCCCGATCGCCACGGCGCGGGGACGAACGCCCTCTTGCTGCGCCCGCCCGACGCCCTGCCGTTCGCCTTCGGCGTGGGAAGCCTGGCGCGGCACCGCGCCGCCGCCGCCACGCGCGGCCTGCTGCCCCGTTGGTACGACGCCCCCGGCACCGCGCTCGACCTCGATACCCCCGCTGATCTCGCCGCGCTCGATGCGATCCTGGCCACTGCGCCGGATCGTTGAGGCGCCGCCGCGCGGCGACCCTGGCTGCGCGCGACGATCTGCGCGAGGGGTGATGCGCGTCAACAGCGCGCGCAAGCGGGAGATGATACCCTGCTATGGCCGTTCCGCGAGGCGGCATACGATTCAATCGATGCGGCGTGGCATGGAAGTTGCCCTAGTGTCAACAGGGGGGTGCTATGTGGCATACCTTGTGACGTCTTTACCTGTGGGGGCGGCGATGCTGACGCGGATACTCGGATGGGCGGCTGGTTTCCTGATCGGTATGCTTGCACTGTCGGTCACGGCGGGCGGCGTGGGGGCGACAATCCTGGCCTGCGACACGACAGCTTTTTCGGGCCAGGTCACGAAGGCGGGTTCGCCGCTGACCGTGCGTAGTACGGACGGCAAGGAGCGGGCGGTGAGTGCCGGGCCGGGGTTGGTGGTAATCCGTAATGGCAACCCTACGCAGTTCAATGATGTGCATGAGGGCGACCAGGTGAATGTTACCGTCCCGGCAGGGGCGGCGGATTGTGCCGCTGCCCGCATCGAGGTGTCCAGTCCCGCTTTCGTCGAGAAGGATCGCACCGGCCTGTGGGGCCTGCTGGGCCTGCTAGGCTTGGCCGGGCTGCTCCCCTTGTTGCGGCGGCAACCGCGCCCGGTCCAGACAACGGAGCGAGTCGTGGAGTATCCGGCGGCACCGCCGGTCCAGACGGTCAATCGGACGGAACGGGTCGAGCATGTGGAGCATGTGGAGCGACTCGATCCGAGCGATACCAGGGATACCGATACGCGCAGGCGGTAATACGTCGGCTGGTGACCTTCGATGTTTCATGCGAGGTTTCATGGGGGTGCGGCGCAAGCCGCACCCCTGCTCCTTTCGCGCCATGCCACGCTATGCCACGGGGCGAGATTCTCCTCTGAGGGGTGAGACCACGATCCGTCATATTCGCCGCATCCTGAGCACCACACCGCATCCTCGCGCCGCGGCGCTCGCTCGCGGCCCACCCCCCTTGACTCTCCCCTACGGGCAGGGTTTACCGTAGGGGTGTGGCCGTGAGCGGTGCGAGGAGAGGGGCGATGTTCAAGATCGGCGATTTCTCGCGACTGACGCGGGTGACGGTCAGGGCGCTGCGGCACTACGACCGCCTTGGCCTGCTGAAACCCGATCACATTGACGCGACGAGCGGCTATCGCTACTACACCGCCGCCCAACTGCCGCGCCTCGAACGCCTGCTGGCGCTGAAAGACCTCGGCTTCGCGCTGGAGCAGGTCGGGCGACTTCTCGATGCCGAGCTCTCCGTTGGGCAGATGCGCCAGTTGCTGCGCCAGAAGGAGGCGGAGGTGCGCGCGACGATCGCGGCGGAAGGGGGGCGGCTGGCGCGGATCGAGGCGCGCGCGCGCCAGCTCGATGCGACCGAGCGCGCGGCGCGCTACCCGGTCGCGCTCCGCCCGGTCGCGGCGCAGCGGGTGGCCTCGTTGCGCGCGACGTTGCCCGCGCATCGGGCGGTCGGCGCGCTGGTCGGCGAGCTACACGCCTACGCGGGGGAGCATGGCCTCACCGCGACCGCCTGGACGACCCTCTGGCACGATGGCGAGTACCGGGAGACGGATATCGCGGCGGAGGCGACCTTCACCACCGTCGACGCGCTGCCGGATCACCCGCGCATCCGCCCCGCCGAACTCCCCGCCGTCGCCACGATGGCCTGCGTGCAACATCGGGGACCGCTGGCCGAGGTCGGGGCGGCGCACGCGGCGATCCTGGACTGGATGGCGGCGGAGGGGTATCGCCTCGCGGGGCCGAACCGGGCGCTCGTCCTGCACCTCGCCGATCCGGCCCACGCCGATAGCCTGGTGGAGATCCAGTATCCGGTGACGCGCGACACCGCAAAGGAGTGAGCGCGCGAGAAGCGACATAGACAAGGAGGGCATCATGGCACCACGACCGTTCCGTTTCGGGGTCGTCGCCGGGGGGGCACGTTCGGGCGAGGAGTGGGTCGCGAAGGCGCGACGCGTCGAAGAGCTGGGTTATAGCACGCTGATGGTCCCAGATGCGCTCCCTTACACCCTGGCCCCGTTCCCGGCGCTCGCCTTCGCCGCCGCCGCGACGACGACGCTGCGGGTCGGCACCTACGTGCTCGCCAACGATCTTCGCAATCCGACTCTGGTCGCGAAGGACGCCGCAACCCTCGATTTCCTCTCCGGCGGGCGGCTGGAACTGGGGGTGGGGGCGGGCCGCCCGGGCGCGGAGACCGACAACCGGATGCTCGGGATCCCGTTCGAGTCGGGCGGTGTGCGTCTGGCGCGGTTGGCCGAGGCGTTGCCGCTGATCAAGGCGCTGCTGGCGGGGGAGCGGGTCAGCGCGCCCGGCCCGCACTACGCCATCGCGGACGCGAAGCTTACCCCCGTTGCCGTCCAGCGCCCGCACCCGCCGATCCTGATCGCGGGGAGCGGCCCGCGGATGCTCGAACTCGCCGCGCGCGAGGCGGACATCGTCGCGCTGGCGTTCGCGCCGGACGAACTGGAGGCGAGCGTGGCGGAGCGGGTCGCGATCCTGCGCGGGGCGGCGGGGGAACGCTTCGTGGAGTTGGAGCTGACGATGAGCCTGAGCGCGGTCGGCGGGCAGGCGGTGGGTTACATCGCGCGGCAATACGGTGACCGCACCGCCGCGCTGCTCGCGTCGGGGGCGGTCGCGGTGCTGAGTGGGACGGTCGAGGAGATGTGCGCGCAGCTCGTGGCGCGGCGCGAATCGCTGGCCTTCTCCTACATCCAGGTCGCCGATGAATTGATGGAAGCGTTCGCGCCGGTCGTCGCGCGGCTGGCGGGGAAGTAGTCGGCGGTCGGCGATCGGCAGTCGGCAGTAGTGGCATCGTGCCGATAGTGGGCGGTGCGCAGCCGCAAACTTTTCTACGGGCTACGGGCTACGGGCTACGAACTCCTTTCTGCCGACCGCCGACCGTCGACTCGCTACGGATGCAACGCCGCCGCCAGCGCTTCCAGGCCATCGACCACGCGCGGCCCGGCGCGGTTCAGCAGATTCGGGTCGATGGCGACGCCGCGCCCGTTCTTGACGGCGCTGATACCGGCCCAACCGGGGCGCGCGCGGACCGACGCGACCGTCACCTCCGCGCTCGCGTCGGTGAGGACGATCACCTCCGGGTCGCGCGCGATGATCGCCTCCGCGCCGAGGGTCGGGTACTGCGTGGCACGGTCGTCCACGATGTTCGTGCCGCCCGCGCGGACGATCAGGTCGCCGATGTAGGAGGTCGGCCCGGCGGCGATGAGCTTGCTGGTGATCTCGACGTAGGTGCGCGGTCGGGCGGGCGTCCCGGCCACCTTCGCGTTCACCGCCGCGATTCGCGTCTCCAGGCCGTCGCGCAACCCTCGGGCGGCGGGCTGGCTGTCGGTCAGCTCGCCGACGAGGGTGAGCGCGTCGAGGACGGCGGGGAGATCGGCGGGGTTGAGGACAACCACCGTCAGGCCGAGCGCTTCGAGGGCGGGGACGGCGCTGCGGACGTGGATGTTGGCGGCGAGGATCAGGTCGGGGGACTGCGCGGCGACCTGCTCGATCGTCGGCTGCGAGAAGGTGCCGATGCGCGGCTTGTCGCGCGCGGCGGCGGGATAATCGGAGCTCTGATCGACGCCCACGACGCGCGCGCCGAGGCCGAGGGCGAAGAGCGTCTCGGTGTTGCTGGGCGCGAGGGAGACGATCCGCTGCGGGCGCCGCGCGATCGTGACGGTGCGCCCCGCGACATCGCGGATCGTCAGCGGGTATAAGGTCGCCCCGGGCATCGCCCCGGCGCGTGGCGTGGTCCCGATACCTGGTGTCGCGCCGACGGTCGTCGCCCGTGTGGCGCTGCCGGACGTGCCGCTCGGCGTGGTGACGGTACGGGTCGCGGTTGCGACGGCTGCCGGGCGTGTCGTGGCGCTGGCGACGCCCGTCGACACGTTGCTCGCCGTGCCGACGGGTGCGCTCGTCGGGATAGTCCCCGTCGTGGTGGCGGTATTGGCGGGGGCGGGGCCACCCATGCCGCCGCATGCGGCGAGGCCGAGCAGGGCCACGAAGAGCCAGACGCGGGTCAGCGTGTGAAATCGATGCATCGTGCGGGTCGCTCCTCTCGTCTCGGCGCGCTGCTCGGTGCGGCGCGCGGTCGTCTGCGTGGCGGGGTGAGTGGCAACAAAAAACGCCCCCACTCCGCTGAGTGAGGGCGCATGATGGCGTTGTGAGGGTGCGGCACTGCCGACCACCCGTGCACACCTTGCCCGCTCTCTCGACGGTCCGGCGGAAGGGTGGTGGCAGGCGATCTGGCTCGGCGATGCGGGTCATCGCCTCACAGTTGCGGGACAGCGTCGGATTCGCACCGACTTCCCCTGCGCCGATCGTCGCTGTGTTTGCGGACGACGATCGCACCACCCTGGTATTCATCTTCTGGCGGCAGTATAGCTACCACGCCCCGCCGCGCGCAACCCGACGAGCGGGCGCTCACCGCTCAGGCGAGCTTCCTTGCCCGACGAGCGATCCCGACCGCCGACGTTGACAGCCGCGCGCGGTCCCTGTTACAGTCAGCGTCGAATCGAATATTCGCCATCGGGAACGGTGTCCCCACGCGGGACATCAGGGGGAAGCCGGTCGAAGTCCGGCGCTGTCGCGCAACTGTAGCGCAGCCATGCTGCGAAGCCAGATCGCCCGCCGTTCCTGCCACCGCCGCGACCTTCGCGTGAAAGGGACGGATGCTCCGTGACTGTTTCCCCCGCACGTGCCTTCGCTCGTGTTCCTGCGCCCACCACCGCCCCCCTGGTCGAACATTCCGGTAACAACGCCTGGTATCGGCACCACAGCCTGCGCCACGCCGCCGAGCTCGACGCAGCGGGCCGGGCGAGCGGGAGCGCCGCCGCCGCGCGCGACATCGACTTCATCGTCGCGACGCTCGGCCTGCGCCCCGCCGACCGGCTGCTGGAGATCGGCTGCGGGTGGGGGCGACATACGCGCGTCCTGCGCGAGCGTGGCTTCAGTCGGCTGACGAGCGTGGACATCGCCCCGGCGCTGCTGGACCACGCGCGCGTCCACACCGCCGGGCTCGACGCCGACCTGCGCGAGCGCGACTTTCGCGCGCTGGCCGACGCGGGGCCATTCGACGCCATCCTCTCCCTCTACGATCGCAGCTGCGTCGGCTTCCCGACCGAGGCGGAGGACCGTGCCAGCCTCGCGACATTGCGCGGGATGCTGCGTCCGGGCGGGCAGCTCTTCTTCGGGATCGGCGACTGGCCGGTGGCGCTCCCCGCGCCGCGCCGCGACTGGCGCGAGTTCGCCGGGACGGTCGAGTTGCTGGAGACGCTCCCCGACGCGGCGGCGATGACCTGCACCGACCGCACGACCGTCCTGGATGGTGCGGCGCGGCGCGCCTATACCCTGACGCGCCGACATTACGGGCTGCCGGAATTGCGCCGCTTGCTGGCCGACGCCGGTTTCGGCGTGACCGGCGCGTGGCACGCCTTCGACGCCGCGCGCCCCTACGGACCCGAACAGGAAGGCTTGTTCGTCCTGGCGCGGCGCGAGTCCTGATGGGTGCGCGGATCATGCTCGCCGGGGTCTCGTCGGGGGTAGGGAAGACGACCCTCACCGTCGGGCTGCTCGCCGCCTTCCGGCGGCGGGGTCTCGACGTGTGCCCGTTCAAGGCGGGGCCGGATTACCTCGATCCGACCTATCACGCGCTGGCGGCGGGACGACCGGCGCAGAACCTCGATGGTTGGCTGACGCCGCACGAGCGCCTGCGCGCGGCCTTCGCGGCGGCGGCGGGGGGCGACCTGGCGATCGTCGAGGGGGTGATGGGCCTCTACGATGGGGTCGACTATCTGGGCGAGGCGGGGAGCAGCGCCGAACTGGCGAAGCTGCTCGGCCTGCCGACGATCCTGGTGGTCGATGTGCGCGCCCAGGCGCGCAGCGCGGCGGCGACGGTCCTTGGCTTCCAACGGCTCGACCCGGCGGTGCCGCTCGTGGGGGTGATCGTCAACCGGGTCGGCGGCGCGGCGCACTACGCGGGGGTGCGGGAGGCGATCGAGGCGACCACCGGCTTGCCGGTCCTTGGCGGGCTGCCGCGCCTCCCCGACGCGATCCCGGAGCGGCACCTGGGGCTGGTCCACGTGGGCGAGGCGGGGGCCGAGGCGAGCGCCAGGATCGCCGCGATCGCCGACGCGGTGGCGGAATCCTGCGACCTCGATGCGATCCTGGCGCTGGCGCGCCGCGCCGCGCCGCTCGAGCCGGGCCAACTCCCGCCGCTCGCCGCGCCCATCTGCCCGCGCCCGACGATCGCCTACGCGCGCGACGAGGCGTTCTCCTTCTACTACGGCGCGAATCTCGACCTGCTGCGCCGCGCGGGGGCGGACGTTGTACCCTTCAGCCCCCTCCGCGACGCCGCGCTGCCGCCCGGCACCGCCGCCCTCTACCTTGGTGGGGGCTACCCGGAGTTGCACGCCGCGCGGCTGGCCGCCAACGCGCCGCTGCTGGTGGCAATCCGCGCGGCGCTGGCTGCGGGGCTGCCGTGCTACGCCGAGTGTGGCGGGCTGATGTACCTGACCGCCGGGCTGACCGACCGCGAGGGGGACGAGCGCGCGCTCGTCGGGGCGCTGCCGGGGCGGGCGATCATGCGGGAGCGACGGAGCCATCTCGGCTACGTGACGATCCGCGCGCTCGTCGATACGCCGCTGCTGCGGGCGGGGGAGACGTTGCGCGGGCACGAGTTCCACTACTCGACCTGGGAGGATCTGCCCGCCGATCTGCCCCATGCCTACGCCGCCCGCTCCCGACGCGGCGGCGCAGAACGCATGGAGGGTTATGCGCGCGGCAATCTGCTGGCGTCGTACGTCCACCTGCATTTCTGGAGCGAACCGGCGCTGGCGGAGCGCTTCGTCGCGGCGGCGCGGGGCTATCATGTCGCGAGCGAGGCCGCGCGGGTCGCTCCCCACAGACCGAACGGAGAAGCACGATGAGCGAAGTGGCGACCGGCAAAGAGTTCGCGGGGTACGAGTCGCAAGGGGAGAAGGCGGCGATCAAGAAGCCCACGCCGGGCGCGCGGCGGCGCAAGAAGGGGCTGGTGATCGTCAATACCGGCTCGGGCAAGGGGAAATCGACCGCCGCGTTCGGGCTGGTGCTGCGCGCGTGGGGGCGCGGGATGCGCGTCTGCGTGATCCAGTTCATCAAGCATGCCAACGCCCACTTCGGCGAGCATCGCGCGGCCAAAAAACTCGGGATCGAGATGCTGGCGATGGGCGACGGCTTCACCTGGATCGCGGGCGATCTGGACGAGAGCGCGGCGCGCGGGCGGCACGGCTGGGAGCTGGCGCAGCAGAAGATCGTCAGCGGCGACTACGACCTGCTCGTGCTGGACGAGTTCACCTACGCGATCAAGTACGGCTGGCTCGATGCCGCCGAGGTGGTGGCCTGGCTCGCCGCGAACAAGCCGCCGATGCTCCACCTCGTGATCACCGGTCGCGACGCCCCGCCCGAACTGATCGCGCACGCCGATCTGGTGAGCACGATCGAGGCGACGAAGCACCCGTTGCGCGAGCAGGGGATCCGGGGGCAGGCGGGGATCGAGTATTGATCGAGTAGGCGAAGTAGACGGAGTAGGCGAGTAGAGACCGGGGAGCGCGACGAACACTTCAGGCGAGCGGACATCTTCTCGCACTACTCCGTCTACTTCGCCTACTCATCCTACTTTTCATAGGAGCCCGATGAGCGAGCAGATCCCACGGACCACGCCGCAGGCCCCGAAGCCGCGCAATCTGGTGTTGCGCGGCGATGGCAAGGCGATCAACGTCTTCCGCAGGCCGGGCCAGCTCTTCGTCTGCGGCTTTGGTTGATGTTGCGGCCATGTGAACCGTGGGTTCGCACCCGTCCCGACCGAGCTGTACCATACCGAATGGGAACGCCGGAAACTCCGCACCAAGGTCCACCTGTCGCTCGGTGGCTGCCTCGGCCCCTGCGCGCTCGCCAACGTCGCGCTGCTCCTCTACGCGGGGCGCGAGGTCTGGTTCCACTCGATCGCGACCGAGGCCCAGGTGCTGGCGATCTACGACTACATCGAGGCGCTCGTCGCCTCCGACACCTTCCTGACGCCGCCGCCCGCGCTCGCACCGAACGTCTTCTCGGTCTTCAACTGGCCGACCGGTGGCCCGTTGCCGCTCGCCGAGGGGGTGAGCGATGATGCGCCCGCCACGCGGATGATGCCGGGCCAGGGCTTCCTCTTCCTGACGCACGCCGACACCGACATCCTGGCGATCGATCAGCTCGCCAAGACGTTGCCGCGCGACTTCGCGCCGATCAGCGCCTTTAACCTGATGGGGCTCGGCGGCGAGGACGACATGCTGCGCTTCCTCGACCGCATGGCCCCGACCGCGCAGATCATCATCGTACGGCTGCACGGCGGGCGGGCGAGCTTCGCGGTGGGGCTGGAGCGGCTGCGCCAGTTGGCGAACGACCTCGACATCTTCCTCCTCTGCGTCTCCGGCACCGACGAATTGGACCCCGAACTGACGGTCCTCTCGAACTCCGGCGCGCCGATCGTGCAGGAGTTGTTCGCCTACTTCCAGCTTGGGGGGCTGCACAATTACAAGCACGCCCTGCGCTTCCTCTCCGATCACCTGTTGACGACCGGGCACGGCTACGATCCCCCGGCCCCGTTGCCGCGCGTCGGCCTCTACCACCCCGATCTGCCGACCGATCCGCCGCTCGCCGCGCTCCTCGACCGGCACCGCCCGAGTGTGCCCACGGTCGGTATCCTCTTCTACCGGGCGCATCTGCTGGCCGGGAACACCGGTTTCGTGGACGCGCTCGTCCGCGAGATCGAGGGGCGCGGGGCGAATGCGCTGCCGGTCTTCTCGGTCTCCTCGAAGGAGGAGGCCGGGCCGGACGGTGCGCCGCCGACCTTCCTGGCCCCGTTCGTGGCGACGCCGTGCGACGCGATCATCAGCACGATGAGCTTCGCGATCGGCGGCGTCAACCCCGATGGGCCGACGCAGAGCGGTTGGGCGGTCGAGCAGTTGGAGCGGCTCGACGTGCCGATCCTCCAGGCGATCACCTCCGGGGCGAGCCGCGTCAGCTGGGAGGCGTCCGAGCGCGGGCTCGGGCCGCTCGACACGGCGATGAATGTCGCGATCCCCGAATTCGACGGGCGGATCATCACCGTGCCGATCTCCTTCAAGGAGGAGGTGCCGGGGGCGGGCGACAAGAAAGCGCCGGTCCGCTACGTGCCGGTGCCCGACCGCGTGGCGCTGGTGGTGGGGCTGGCGCTGCGCCACGCGGCCCTGCGCCGCAAGCCGAACGCGCAGAAGCGGATCGCCTTCATGCTGACCAACTCCACCGCCAAGGCGTCGCGGATCGGCAACGCGGTCGGGCTCGACGCGCCCGCGTCGTTGCTGCGACTGCTGGCGCGGCTGCGCGACGAGGGGTACGCGACTGGCGACCTGCCGCCCGACGGCGACACCCTGATCCACGACCTGATCGCGCGCTGCTCCTACGATCGGGAAATGCTCAGCGCTGAGCAATTGCGCGCCGCGGCGGGACAGGTGGCGGTCGCGACCTACGCCGCCTGGCAGGAGGGCATGGCCGCGCCGCGCCCCGAGGAGATGGCGCGGCAGTGGGGGCCGCCGCCCGGCGAAGCGTTCGTCCACGACGACGCGATCGCGCTGGCGGGGCTGGAGTTCGGCAATCTCTTCGTGGCATTGCAGCCGCCGCGCGGCTACGGCATGGACCCGACCCTGATCTATCACCTCCCCGATCTGCCGCCGCCGCACCACTATCACGCCCTCTACCGCTGGCTGCGCGACGAATGGGGCGCGGACGCCATCGTCCACGTCGGCAAGCACGGCACGCTCGAATGGCTGCCTGGGAAGGGGCTGGGGCTCTCCGCGTCGTGCTACCCCGACGCCTTCCTCGGCGATCTGCCGCTCCTCTACCCCTTCATCATCAACGATCCGGGCGAGGGGACGCAGGCGAAGCGCCGCACCCACGCGACGATCGTCGATCACATGACGCCGCCGATGACGACGGCGGGGGTCTACGGCCAACTGGCCGAGTTGCAGCAACTGGTGGACGAGTATTATCAGGTGGAGAAACTCGATCCCTCGAAGCTGCCGATCTTGCAGCAACAGATCTGGGAGGTGTTCAAGGGCGCGAACCTCGATAGCGACCTCAGCGCGATCCTGGATCGCGACCGTGGCGAGCACATGCACGAGTGGGACGACACCATGACCGAGGAGGGAACGCCGGTCCTGCTGACCGAGATGGTGGGGCCGGAGATCGCCCACCTGATCGAGGATGTCGACGGCTACCTCTGCGAGCTGGCCGGGGCGCAGATCCGCGACGGGCTGCACATCCTCGGGGCGGTGCCGGAGGGGGAGACGCTGGTCGCGCTCCTCTACCAGCTGGTGCGCCTGCCGAACCTCGCGGTGCCGAGCTTGCCTGCGGGGATCGCGGTCGCCTACGGGCTGGACCTCGCGGCGCTGAACGAGATGCCGGGCGCGCGGCTCGATGCCACGGACGCGCCCGCGCTCGACCGCCTCGCCGACGCCGCCGCGACCGTGATTGTGACGGCGGGGGACGCGCTCGCGGCGATCGAGACGCTGGGTCCGCGCCTGATCGCTGCGGGTCTCGATGCGCGCGACGATGCGGCGCTGATCGTCGCGATCCGGGGCGTCTGTCCGGGCTCCGCCCCGCTGCCGCGCGAGGCGATCGGGCAGGTTTTGCGCTTCGTGCGCGACGAATTGCTGCCGAATCTGCGCCGCAACACCGAGGAACTCGATCACCTGGTGCGCGCGCTGGCCGGGGGGTACGTCCCCGCCGGACCGAGCGGCGCACCGACGCGCGGCATGGCGCACGTCCTGCCGACCGGGCGCAACTTCTACGCGGCGGACCCGCGCGCGCTGCCGACGCAGGCGGCGTGGCAGGTGGGGTGGCAACTGGCGGAGGAGGTGGTGCGGCGGCACCTCGCGGACGAAGGAACATATCCCGAGAGTGTCGGTCTCAGCATCTGGGGGACGAGCGCGATGCGGACGTATGGCGATGACATCGCCGAGGTTTTTGCGCTGCTCGGCGTGCGCCCGGCCTGGCAGGCGGAGAATCACCGCCTGATCGGCGTGGAAGTGATCCCGCTGGACGAGCTGGGGCGACCCCGGATCGACGTGGTCTGCCGCATCTCCGGTTTTTTCCGCGACGCCTTCCCGCACCTCCTCGACCTGATGGACGGGGCGATCCGCACGGTCGCCGCGCTCGACGAGCCGACCGACCGCAACTTCGTCCGCAAGCGCTTCCTCGCCGCACGCGCGGGGCACGAGGCGGCGGGCGTGGGGGCCGAGGAGGCGGCGGATCGGTCGCTGCGACGGATCTTCGGCCCGAAACCGGGGAGTTACGGGGCGGGCATCCTGCCGCTGATCGACGAGCGCAACTGGACCGACACCGCCGATTTCGCGGAGGCCTACGTCAACTGGGGCGGCTATGCCTACACCGCGCGCGATTACGGCACCGACGCGCGCGACGATTTCCGGCGCGCGCTGGGTGGCGTGGCGGTGGCGATCAAGAACCAGGACAATCGCGAGCACGACATCTTCGATTCGGACGACTACCTGCAATTTCACGGCGGGATGATCGCCTCGATCCGCGCGCTGACCGGCAAGAAGCCGCGCGCCTACTTCGGTGACAGCGCCGACCCGGCCCGCGCGCGGGTGCGCGACCTGAAGGAGGAGGCGACGCGCGTCTTCCGCACGCGCGTGGTCAACCCGAAGTGGCTGGCGTCGATCACGCGGCACGGCTACAAGGGGGCGCTGGAACTGGCGGCCACGGTGGACTATCTTTTCGGCTACGATGCGACCGCCGACGTGGTGGACGATTGGATGTATGCGGACCTGACGCGTCGCTACGCGCTCGATGCGGCGATGCAGGACTTCTTCCGGCGCAGCAATCCCTGGGCGCTGCGCGACATCGCGGAACGCCTCTTGGAGGCGGCGAGTCGCGGCCTCTGGGCGCAGCCGGACCCGGAACTGCTGGACGGCCTCCGCGCGACCTATCTGGCGATGGATGGGGAGTTGGAGGGGCGGCAGGAGGGGGTCGTGAGTCGTGGGGCGTGAGTATGAGAGCGGGGTGGTCGGCGGTTGGGAGGAGTGGTGGCGTTGCTGATACCCCCACCCGTCTACCCCCCTCCTCCCCATCCGAGGAGAGGGGGCATCGCCATCCAGCACCCCCTCACGCCCACAACGAGACCCCTCTCCCTGCTAGGGAGAGGGGTGGCGAGCGAATGCTCGCCGGGGTGAGGGCCGCAGTCTGGCATAGTCGAGGGGTTGAAATACCCATGAAGGGCACACTGCCCCTCGCTCGTGGTGCCTCACGGCACCGGCGAAGTCCGCCTGCGCGGACTGATAATGAAGCACTACCTTGCAACCGCCCGCCCGCTATCCCTCGCACGACCCACGACTCACGACTCCCAGGAGCTACCGATGACCGCCGACGCGCGCCACTACCCATTCGTCGCGATCGTCGCGCAGGAGCGCATGAAACTGGCGTTGCTGCTGCACACGATCAATCCGGCGATCGGCGGAATCCTGCTGCGCGGGGAGAAGGGGGCGGCGAAGTCGACGATCGTGCGGGCGTTGGGGGCGTTGCTGCCGCCGCTCGCGATCGTGGCGGGCTGCCCCTATAGCTGCGATCCCGCCGCGCCGTTCGCCGGGTGTCCGCATTGCGGGGACGGTATAGCGGGTGTCGCCGTGGTGGCGGCGACCCGCCCGACGCGCGTGGTCGAATTGCCGCTCGGCGCGACCGAGGACCGGGTGATCGGCACGATCGACCTGGAGCGGGCGTTGCGCGCGGGGGAGCGGCGTTTCGAGCCGGGGCTCCTGGCGACTGCGCACCGGGGCGTTCTGTACGTGGACGAGGTCAACCTGCTGCCCGATCATCTGGTCGATCTGCTGCTCGACGCGGCGGCGAGCGGGCGGAACGTCGTGGAGCGCGAGGGGGTGTCGTTCGCGCACCCGGCGCGCTTCGTCCTGATCGGCACGATGAACCCGGAGGAGGGGGAGTTGCGCCCGCAACTCCTCGACCGCTTCGGGCTGGCGGTCGATGTGGGCGGGCTCGCCGAGCCGCGCGAGCGCGCCGAGGTGGTGCGGCGACGTATCGCCTACGAGGCCGATCCGGCGGCGTTCGTCGCGCGCTGGGCGGGCGAAGAGGAGGCGACCCGCGCGCGGCTGGCGGTGGCGCGCGCGTTGCTGCCGGGCGTGACGCTGGACGACGCGCTACTGGACCTGATCGCGGCGATCTGCGTCGGGAGCGGCGTGGAGGGGCTGCGCGCGGACCTGACGATCTACAAGACGGCCTGCGCTCTCGCCGCCTGGGAGGGACGTGGGGCCGTCGAGGTCGAGGATGTGCGGCTGGCGGCGGAACTGGCGTTGCCGCACCGGCGGCGGCGACCGTTCGAGGGGGGCGGCTTCGATGGGGAACGCCTCGATCAGTTGCTGGCGGAACAGCGCGAGCAGGAGCAACAGCGCGAGCGCGAAGGGTCGGTGGCTGACGAATCGCCCATGAATCCGCCCGAGGCACCGCCGCTCACGCCTCCCGGCCCACCCGAAACGAATGCCGAACCCGGCGCTGCCGAGGACGATACGACCTCTCCTCGCGCCGATGTTGACAACCGCCAGGATGCTGCCGGGCAGGAGCGCGGCGAACGTCCCGCGCCCGAGCAGGGGACCGATGCGGGCGACGATGGGCGCACGGAGACCCAGGCGGCCCGCGCCGCCGCGCCGCTCGCCCTGCCGCCCGCCCCCGTCGCTGCCGAGCGCCGCCGCGAGGCGGCGCGGCGTGGGGCGAGCGGCGCGGGGCTGGTGGGTCCGGGGCGACCTGGTGCGATCGTCCCGGCGGCGCGGGCCGGGTCGGGCGGCGGCACGGTCGCGATCGGCGCGACGATCGGGGCGGCGGCGAGCAGGCGGGCGGGACGCGGTGTGGCGGGCGGCGAGGACGAGTCGGCGTTGACGGTTGCGCCGGAGGACCTGCGCGTGCGGCGGCGCGAACCGGCGCTCGGGCGCTGCATCCTCTTTTTGGTCGATGCGAGCGGCTCGATGGCCGCGCAGGGGCGGATGGCGCTGGCGAAGGGGGCGATCGGGCAATTGCTGCGCGATGTCCACGGGCGACGCGAGCGGGTGGGGCTGATCGCTTTCCGTGCGGGCGGGGCCGAACTCCTGCTGCCGCCGACCGGCAGCGCGGAACTGGCCGAGACGCGCCTGAGTGCCCTGCCGACCGGCGGGCGTACCCCGCTCGCGCACGGCCTGCGGCTGGCGCGCGAGGTCTTCGACCGCCCCGAGGGTCGCGGCGGGGCGGCGTTGCTCGTTGTCATCAGCGACGGGCGGGCGAACGTGCCGATCGCGGCGGGCGACCCGCTGGCCGACGCCTACGAGCAGGCGCGCTTCCTCCGCGCCGATGGCGTGCAGGCGCTCGTCCTCGACAGCGAGGCGGGCGCGCTCCGCCTCGGCCTCGCCGCGCGCCTCGCGACGGCACTCGGCGCGGCGTGTCATCCGCTCGTCCCGCTCGATGCGGGCGGCGTGGCGGCGACGGTGCGGGTGCTCGCGGAGGAGGCCGGGGAAATAGGCTCGGCAGGGTTTTCCAACGATTGAAACGCTGCACGCCGCCGCAATGCCGCAGTTCGCATACCTTCTTTGCCGATCACCGCTTTGTTGACCGGTTGCGCTCGCGCACCGGTGCGACTGTCGGGGGCGGTGTCCACGACAGTGGTCGCACCGACAGTCGCTACTATCGGGAACTCGGATAAAACAAAGGACTTTCTGGGGATAGGCGCGGTCCACCTACGCTCATATGCTGCTCATAGCGATGCGTTTTTGCGAAGGCAGCAATGGGGACAGGGAAATGATTTCGCGCCATTCACGCGAAGGTTCGATAACGGTCGGGACTAAGGCACGTCCGGACAGAGAGAGCAGCGCCCTGCGACATGTAGTGCCATTCATGCTGACTTTTGTGCTGCTCTGTGCGTTCGCGGTGCTGGCGCTACCGACCACCGCGAGCCATCCAATTCGCGGCCTCAACTATTGGCCCGATAGCGCCGATTACATCTATGGCGCGGTGGCCTTGCTGCACGGAACCTATATGGTCAGCTGGGATGGCCTTGCGCCGGTCAGTCCGGCTACTATCTGGGGGCTGGAACCGCACCTTCCACGCTATACGCCCGGCATGTCCGTCCTGCTCATACCGATTGTTGCAGTTGCAGGGGTGGCGCAGGCGGTATGGGTGCCGTATGTGATGGGTCTGGTCTTGGGGGGTCTTGTGGCGGGAATTGCCGCGCGCCTGAGCGGGCCCGCCGCAGCTCCGCTGGCCGTAATCGTGGTGCTCGGCACTGGCACCTGGATCGGACTCACACAGAGCATCATGGGCGATGTCCCGTCCGCGACCCTCGCCGTGCTCGAAGTGTTGTTGCTTCTGCGGGCCGGGGGGCGTGGATCAGTGGCCGCCGCCGGGATCATCGGTGCAGCGCTCGTATGGATACGCCCGACGAATGCAATTCTACTGCTCGCGGGTATGGCTGCCCTCACGGCACAACCGCAATTGCGCCGTCGCCTTATCGCCTATGTCGCTGGTGCGACCCCGCTACTCGGCCTCCTCGCGCTCTGGCAGACCCATCTTTTCGGCTCGCCATTCGCGACTGGCTATCAGATCACCGGTGCCACCCCCAATGGCGACACGATGCTCGGAGCCTTTTTTTCGCCCGGCTATATCGTGGGTCTGCCCGCGTCCACTAGCAATGTCTTCTTCGGCTGGGAACTCCCGAACCTACTCTATTATCCGCTCGCCCTTGCGGGGTTAAACTTCTCGCTCGCTCTTCCCGGCGTCGGTGCGCTCGGATTCTTGGCGGCGGTGCGGTTCGCCCGACGGGTAGGTGCGCCTGGCGCGCTTGGGCGCTTTACTCTCGTGGCGACGTTCGGTACGTTGCTGGTGTACCTGCCCTACTTTCATCAGGATCCGCGCTTCTTGCTTGTGCCGGGTGTACTGCTCAATCTCCTTGGTGTGATATTCGTCGCGCTGCGGTGGGCGCATATTTTTGGTGTGTGGCCGACGCGCGCTGCTATACGCTGAATCCCTTGCTCATGGGTGCTGCACCGCCACACGGCGCGATGGTGTTCGTTGTGATGGAGGGCTGCGTTACTTCGCGGCGTTGGTGTTGCCGGAAAGGCTCTCGGCGCGGTCGGCGGCGTTGTTGCCATTGCTGGTCTCCGTGTCGGCGTCGGGCGCGGTGCCGGTACTCGGCAACAACTTCTCCACGCGCAAGCGCTTGAGGCGATGCCCCTCCACCGCCAGGACGGTGATCTGCGTGCCGTCGATCTCGACCTGCTCGCCCGCCTTGGGGAGGCGGCCCAACTCGCGCTGGATCAGCCCGCCGATCGTGGCGTGCTCCTCATCCTCTTCCCAGTCTTTCTCCCAGTGCAGCTGCAACCGATCGCTCACCTCACTGGCGCCGATGCGGGCATCGACCAGCAACTCGTGGTCGCTGACCTGCTGGATCTCCGGTTCGGTGTTGGGATCGTGCTCGTCGTTGATGTCGCCGACGATCTCCTCCAGGATGTCCTCGATCGTCAGGATGCCGGCGGTGCCGCCGTATTCGTCGAGGACGAGGGCGAGGTGGCGCTTGCGCGACCGCATCTCGCGCAGCAGGAGATCGACCTGCTTCGATTCCGGCACGATCAGGTTGCGATCGATCGGGCGCGCGAGGTCGGCGAGGCCGCGCGGTACGGCGTCGCGCGGGATGAAGCGCAGCAAATCCTTGGCGTAGAGGACGCCGACGATGTTGTCGATCGAGCCGCGATAGACCGGCACGCGCGAATGGCCTTCGCGCCGGATGATGGCGACGACGTCGGCGAGCGCGGCATCTTCCGACACGGCGACGATGTCCAGGCGCGGGACCATGATGTCGCGCGCGGTGCGATCTTCCAGATCGAGGATCGCGTCGATCATCTCGCGCTCCCCCGCTTCGATCTGCTCGTCGTTATTGCTGTATTCCGGGCCGAGGACCGCCTGCAACTCCGCCTCGCCGATCGTCTCCTGGGAGGTGACCTGGCGCGGTCGGCGAGCGATCAGCAGGCCGATGCGCGTGAGGCCGTCGTAGAGGACGAGGAAGGGGAAGGTGAGGGCCGTCGCCAGGACGGCGAAGCCGGCCAGGCCGGTGGCCGCGCGCTCGACGCTGCGCCGCGCGAGGCCGCGCGGGATGCTATGGCCGAGGAGGAGGAGGAATCCGGCCCCGACGCCGAAGGTGGTCCAGGGTGTCCCCCCGATCCCCTGGCGCTGGAAAAGCGCGGCGAGGAGGAGCACGAAGGCGACCGAGCCGACGGTGTGCAGGAGGGTCATCGCCGAGCCATAGGCGCGCGGGCGGGCGATCAGGCTCTCGACACTGCGCGCGACACGCCCTTCTTGGTTGAGTCCCTGCCGGAGTTGCTGCCGGGTGATCTGCGCCAGGACCGCTTCGGTGGCCGCCGTGAGACCTACGAGCAGGAGGCAGGCCACCGCGGCCCCCAGCTCGTACCAACTACTCGGTTCCAACCTTTTCTACCTCAGTCGGCAGTCGGCAGTCGGCAGTCGGCAGATTCTTCGCTGATAGCGCATGCTGGCTGCGAAACGGGCAACCGTTACCAACGTATTCTCTGCCGACTGCTGTCTGCCGACTGCCGACTCCTAACTGAAGAGCGCGCTGATCGACAGACCCTTGTGGATCCGCATGATCGCCTCCGCCAGCAATGGTGCCACGGAGATGACCTCGATCGCGCTGTCCCGCTCGCCCTCGCGGAGCGGGACCGTGTCGGTGACGATAGTGCGGGCGATCCCCGCCTCGCGCAGCTTGCGCGCCGCGCCATCCGCCAGGAGCGGGTGGGTTGCCCCGACGTAGACCGTGGTCGCGCCGCGCTCCCGCAGGGTCGATGCGGCCTCCACCAGCGTGCCGCCGGTGCTGATCATGTCGTCCACGATGATCGCCGTCTTCCCGGCCACATCGCCGACCATCTCGATCACCTCGGTGCGATCGGCCGCCGGGCGCTTCTTGGCGATGATCGCCAGGTCCGCGCCGATGCGGATGCGGAAGTCCTCCGCGCGCCCCACGCCGCCCGCATCGGGGCTAACGACGACGACGTTGTCGAGCCCCTGATTGTGGAAGTAATCGGCCAGGAGCGGCGCGGCGCGCAGGTGATCGACCGGGATATCGAAGAAACCCTCGATCGCCGGGGCGTGGAGGTCGAGGGTCAGGATGCGGTCGGCACCGGCGGTGACGAGGAGGTTGGCGACGAGCTTGGCGGAGATCGGCTCGCGCCCGGAGGTCTTCTTCTCCTGCTTGGCGTAGCCGTAGTAGGGGATCACCGCCGTGATGCGCGAAGCGGACGAGCGCCGCACCGCGTCCAGCATGATCAGCATCTCCATCAGGTTCTCGTTGACCGGGGCCTGCATCGACTGGATCACGAAGACATCGGAGCCGCGCACGTTCTCATCGAGCTTGACGCGTGTCTCGCCATTCTTGAAGCGCCCGATCGTCGCCCGCCCGAGCGGTGCGCCGAGGAAGCGCATGATCTCCTCGGCGAGGACGGGATTCGCGTTGCCGGAGAAGACTTGCAGTCGCCCGTCCATTACGCCTCGCCCTTCGTCGTCTCCGCCGCGCGCCCCTCGGCGCGGGCGTGGCGTGGGATCGGGCGGGCCGGGATGCCGACCACCTTCTGCCCCGCCGGTACGTCGCGGTTCACGAACGAGCCGCCCCCGGTGATCGCGCCGGGGCCGATCGCGACCGGCGCGCGCAAGATCGTGTCGACACCGATGAACGCGCCATCGCCGATCGTGGTGCGGTGCTTGTCACGCCCGTCGTAGTTGGCGGTGATGACCCCCGCGCCGATGTTGACATCTGCGCCGACGGTCGTGTCGCCGAGATAGCCGACGTGGCCGATCGCCGTGCCGGTGCCGATCTCGCTGTTCTTCAGTTCCACGAAGTTGCCGATGTGGACCCCGCCCGCCAGCCGCACGCCGGGGCGGAGGTGGCTGTAGGGGCCGATGTCGGTCCCGGCCCCGACAGACGACCCCTCGATCGTCGAGTCGCGGATCGCCGCGCCATCGGCGACCGCGCTGTCGTGGATCCGCGCGGCGGGGCCGATGGTGCAGCCCGCGCCGATCGTGGTGCGCCCGGTCAGGACCGAGCCGGGGAGGATCGTCGTGTCGGGGCCGATCGTCACGGCGTAGTCGATATAGGTCGCGGCGGGATCGGCGATGGTGACCCCGGCCAGCATGTGCGCCTCGTTGATCGCCTGACGGGCGAGGCGTTCGGCTTCGGCGAGGTGGACGCGGTTGTTGACGCCCATCGCCGCGCCCAGGTCCACCGTCACCGCCGCGACCGGCCACGGCCCGCCCGGCTGGGCCTGCGCCGCCGCGACCGCGACGAGATCGGTCAAATAATACTCATTGCTGGGGTGGAGCGGGAGTTGCGGCAATTGCTCCGCCAGCCAGGGGAGGCGGAAGCAGTGGATGCCGCTGTTGATCTCCTTCGGCCCCGACCTCTCGCCCGCGAGTTCGCGCCACTCGGTGATCCGCGTGATCCGCCCCGCCTCGTCGCGCGTGACCCGCCCGTGCTGCCCCCCGGTCGGATGGATGCAGACGGCCATCGTCACGCTCGCGCCACTCGCGCGATGCTCGACCAGGGTGTCGGCCACCATTTGCGTCGTGTCGAGCGGGTGATCGCCGAAGAGGATCATCACGTCGTCGATCGTCGGGTCGAGGGTCGGCAACGCCATCGCCGGGGCATGGCCGGTGCCGAGCTGCTCCTGCTGGACGACGAATTCGAGCCCCGGGTAGCGGGGGCCGGCGTAGGCGCGCAACTGCTCGGCGTTGCCGGGGCTGACGACCAGGATCGTCTGGACCGGATCGCACCCACTGGCGGCGGCGAGCGCGGCGTCGAACAGCGGACGCCCGGCGACGGGGTGGAGCATCTTCGTGAGCTGGGAGCGCATCCGCGTCCCCTGCCCGGCGGCGAGGATGATGGCGGCGCAACGCCGCCGCGACGACTGCGATTCTTCTGGGGGTTCGTCCATCGTCGGTTTTTCACTCACCATAGCGCGGGTTCGCGCTCGTTACGATGACAAAGACGATGGCCCGATCCCCCGGCACTCGTCAGGGTGAAGCGGGCCGTTTCCACGAAATTGACTCGGGAGCAGGGAGTCGAACCCCAACCCGCACATCCAAAGTGTGCCGCGCTACCATTACGCCACTCCCGAACACACAGCGCCGAGCAAACACTGCCAAGGCACCGCAGGGCACTCTGCCATTAAGTATACACGCCCGACGCGCGGATGGGTAGCGGGTAGGATGCGCCGGACCGCGCCGCGTGCTCCGCAAGGGCGGATCCAGCGCGGTCCTGGCCGATGCGGTATCCTGCGTTCACCGCGCCGATAGCGGTGCATGCACGTATCGCGTGGGTGGGTGCGTGTGCTCACAATTGCCGATAACACAGTAGGGGGTGTGATGTTCTCGCGAATCCTGGTCGCCGTCGATGACGACGATCTCGTTGATGTCGTGATCCAGGAGGCGGGCGATCTCGCTCGGGCGCTCGGCTCGCAGATCGCTTTTGTCCACATTGTCGATCCGGCGGCGGCGCTCGCGCCGCTCGCCGCTGCCGATGGCGCGGGCGGCCTGGGGATGCCGACCCTCGCCGGGTCGGGGGGCGCGGCGCTGACCGAGCAGGTGCTCGAGGAGCAGCGCGAGGACGGGGAGTCGTTCATCGACACGCTTCCGTCGCGCCTCCCTGCGGGGATCGAGTCGGAGGTGCTGCTGCGCGAAGGGGCACCGACCGACGGGATCATCGACGCCGCGCGCGAGTGGGACGCCGATCTGATCATCGCCGGGACACACGGGCGCGGCGGGTTGCAGCGCCTGTTCGTGGGGAGCACGGCGGAGGCGGTGCTGCGCTCGGCCCCCTGCCCGGTGCTGGTGATCCGTGGCAAGGGCGCGCGGGCCGATTAGGGCATCGCGCGTGGCCCTGGTCGGGCGTGTGTCCGGGCGTGGGCCATGTGATCGCGGTTGGTCGGGCGGGGTGGTCCGCCCGAATGCCTGAACGATAGGAATGGGGAGGGAACGATGTCTGCCGATACGCCGATCGCGGCCCCGATGCTTGGCAACCCGCCGAGCGTGGTGACCGAGCCGCCGCGCCAGTGGGGGCCGGGTGCCCCGCCGAACAATTATCCCGATCCCGATGTGGTCGTCATCGACACCCGCTTTCGGAGCCTGCTCGTCGGCAACACGCCGATCCAGCGTTTGTGGACCGGCTCGCTCTGGGCGGAGGGTCCGGCCTGGTGCGGGCAGGGGCGCTACCTCCTCTTCAGCGACGTGGGCGACGACAAGCAGTATCGCTGGACGCAGGACGACGGGCGGGTGACGATCTTTCGCGCGCCGACGCGCAACAGCAACGGCAACTCGTTCGATTTCCAGGGGCGACAGATCTCCTGCGAGCACTGGGCGCGGCGCGTCGTCCGCTACGAGCACGACGGCGCGCTGACCGTGATCGCGGACAGCTACGAGGGCAAGCGGCTCAACTCGCCGAACGATCTGGTGCCGCACCCGGACGGCAGTCTCTGGTTCACCGATCCTGGCTACGGCAACTCCCTCTACGAGGGGCAGCCCGACGAGGGCGGCCCGCTCGACCCGCGCCCCGGCAGCCCCGACGCGGGCGGGCAGACGCAGACGCTGCCGCGCGCCGTCTACCGGGTCGATGCGGGTGGGCGGATCGACAAGGTGGCCGATAGTCTGGAGCAGCCGAACGGGCTCTGCTTCTCGCCCGACTACCGCAAGCTCTACGTCGCCGACACGGGTGGCGGGGCACGCGACATCAAGGTCTTCGACGTGGCCGGTGAGGGGCTGACGAACGAGCGCCTCTTCACCGACATGATGGTCGATGGGGTGAAGTGCGGCCCGGACGGTTTCCGCGCCGATGTCCACGGCAACCTCTGGTGCGCCAGCAATGCCGGGGCGAGCGGCTTCGGCTATAGCGGCGTGGTCGTCTACACGCCGGACGCCGAGCCATTGGGGCGGATCCGGCTGCCGGAAGCCTGCGCGAACGTCGCGTTCGGCGGGCCGAAGCGCAACCGCCTCTTCATGGCCGCGAGCCAGTCCCTCTACGCGATCTACGTGAATACGCAGGGGGCGACACCTGGATAAGTCGTGAGTCGTGAGTCGTGAGTCGTGAGGGAAGAATCGTCGGTGGGGAGTCGGTGGTCAGTAGTCCATAGTAAGGTTCGCTGACGGGCGTCGCCCCCTATCGGCACCGCGCCACCACTCACGACTCACGACTCACGGCTCATCCCACCGGCCCCGGCGCGGGCGGCTGGGCGGGGCCGAATTCGAGCGGGAAGGTCGGCCCCGGCGCGGACTTCACCAGTTCCCAGCCTGCCCCTTGCCAGGCGTCGATCACCAGCCCGGCGACCTCGGGCAGGCTCAGTTCGGCGAGATCGTCCGCGACCGGCTTCAGCGGATCGAAGCTCGTCGATGGGGCCTCGTCGGGCTCCCCGGCCAGCCAGTCGACCCGAAACTCCCCGTTGACGTAATCGACCCGTGTGCGCGGTATGCGATCCAGCATCTTTATCTCCTCCTCATTCACGGCGCGCCGCAGCGCCGCAGGGTGTCGATGCAATCCGCCTGCCATTGGGTGCGTGATCTACCACGCCCGCTCGCGCGGTGAACCACCGCCCATCGGTCGGGGCGGCCCATATCCCCGCTCGTCGAGACCACCGGCGCTTTTCACTGCGGTAGTATGATGCGGCGAGGCACGCGACAACGGGGTCATCGTGGCGAACATGCGGGAGGGTGAGGCGATGCGCGAGGGTGTGACGGCGGCGCGGCGGGGATCATACGGGATCGATGCGCCGTATGTGCCGCTTGGCTATGTGCTGGGCGGGGTGCTCGCGGCGGCGCTGGGCCTCTTCAACGCGGCGCGTGGCGACGGCGCGGCGCTCTGGTGGTTGCTCTGGAGCGTCGGGGCCTTCTCGTGCGGCGGCTGCTACCTTTACACGACCCTGCGCGGGAAGTTCGCGATCTGGGCGGAACTGTTGCGCGGGGCAGGGCTGCGCGGCGACGAGCGGCTGCTCGATCTCGGGTGCGGACGCGGCGCGGTCCTCTTGCAGGCGGCGCAGGCGTTGCCGCGCGGGCGGGCGATCGGCCTGGACCTGTGGAAGCGCAGCGATCAGTCCGGCAACGATCCGGCGGCCACGCGCCAGAACGCCGTCCTGGAAGGGGTGGCCGGGCGGGTGACTTTGCAGACCGCCGACATGCGCGCCCTCCCCTTTGCCGATGGTAGTTTTGACCTGGTGGTGAGCAGCCTGGCGATTCACAATATCCCCGATGCGGCCGGGCGGGCGGCGGCGATCGCCGAGGCAGCGCGCGTGCTGCGTCCGGGCGGGCGCTTGCTGATAGCGGACATCCGGGCGACACGGGAATATGTCGAGACATTGCGGCGCTGCGGGCTGGCCGATGTGGCGCGACGCGGCCTCGGCTGGCGCTTCTGGTATAGCGGCCCCTGGATGGCGGCGCAGCTGGTCACGGCGCGCAAGGTGGGCTGATAACGGCGACGCGGCCCCTCCATTATTGGAGGGGCCGCGCCTGTGTCGCGTCAGGGGTTGTATCGCCTTGTCATTGCGGGACGACGGCTCCGTTGACCGCCACGGCGGTGGGAGCGGCATTGCGCCGGGCGCGGACGGCGGCGGCGAGGTCTCGCAGGACCGGCACGGTCATCTCCCAGCCCATGCAGCTGTCGGTGATGCTCTGGCCGTAGGTCAGCTCGACGCCATCCTTCAGTTCCTGCCGCCCGTCGATCAGGAAGCTTTCGAGCAGCAGGCCGATGATGCCCCGTTGCCCCGCCGCGATCTGCTCGGCGACCGCTTGTGCCACGACCGGCTGGTGGCGGAAGTCCTTGTTGCTGTTGCCGTGGCTGGTGTCGACCATCACGCGCGGGGCGAGCGTATTCTTGCGGAGCGTGGCGAGGACCGCGCCGACGCTCTCGGCGTCGTAGTTGGTGCCGCGCGTGCCGCCGCGCAGGATGATGTGACAGTCCGGGTTGCCGGCGGTCGCGACGATCGCGGCGAGCCCCTGCTCGGTGACGCCGAGGAAGTGGTGCGGGTAGGCGGCGGCGTTGACCGCATCCACCGCCATCTGGATCCCGCCGCCGGTGCCGTTCTTGAAGCCGATCGGCATCGAGAGGGCGGAGGCGAGTTCGCGGTGGACCTGGCTCTCGGTGGTGCGCGCGCCGATCGCACCCCAACTGACGGCGTCGGTGGAGTATTGCGGGGAGATCGGGTCGAGGAATTCGCAGCCCGCCGGGAGTCCCAGCGCCAGGATGTCCAGCAGTACGCGGCGGGCGAGGCGGAGTCCGTCGTTCACGGCGTAGCTCTCGTCGTGGTACGGGTCGTTGATCAGCCCCTTCCAGCCGACGGTGCTGCGCGGCTTCTCGAAGTAGACGCGCATGACGATCCGCAACTCGCCGGAGAGTTCCTGCGCCAGCGCCGCGAGACGGCGCGCATAATCGATCGCCGCCACCGGATCGTGGATCGAGCAGGGGCCGACGATGATCACGAGGCGATCGTCGTCGCCATCGAGGATCCGCACGATCTCCGCGCGCGAATCGTGGACGACACGCGCGCTGGCGACCGGGAGCGGCAACTCCTCGAGGAGGATCGCGGGCGAGAGGAGCGGGCGGTTCTGCACGACGCGCAGGTCGCGCGTGCGCGGGGCAAGGTCGCGGCTATCCGGGACGATCTCGGCGACCTCGGGCAGCCCCGCCAGTCCCGTCGCCAGCTCCGCCGCGTTCGCGCCGACGAGCGCGACGATCGTGCGCCCGGCCCCGCGTAAGACTTCGGCCTCGATCCCGGCTTGTTGCGCCCGCGCGCGAACCTGTTCGATCGCGCCGGAGGCCGCCCCCGGCTGCATGATCACCAGCATCGTTCCCCCCTCCACCAGAGATCACACCCCGCATCGTCGCGCATTGCACCGGACGATCGCGGCGCAGGCGGCGACATGGTGGATCGTGGCCTAGTGTAGAAGGGGGATGTGAGGGGCGTCAAGCGACCCGTTCAGTGGTCCTCATTCGTTTCGGGACGGGCGAGCGGCAAGGTGATGCTGAAGCGTGCTCCGCCCCCCACCGCGTCAGCCACCGCGATCGTTCCCCCACTGCGTGCGACGATCTGGTCCGCGATGAAGAGGCCGAGGCCGAGGCCGCTGCCCCCGCCGTTCGTCGCACGATAGAAGCGCCCGAAGATCTGCCGCCGCTCCGCCTCGGGGACGCCGATCCCCCGGTCGCGCACGATCAGGCGGGCGGAGTCGCCATGCCGTTCCAGGACCACGGCGATCTCGCTGGCGGCGGGGCTGAAGCGGGCGGCGTTGGCGAGGAGACTGTTCAGGCTCTGCTCGATCCGGGCCGGATCGGCGCGCACGATCAGCGGCTCGGCGGGGAGGGTCAGCGCGATCGGGTGCGAAGCGGTGGTGACACGCTGCTGCGCGACCGTCGCCTCGACGAGCGGCACCAGATCGAAGGGCATGGGATCGAGGGTCAGCTTGCCCCGTCGCAGGCGTGACACATCCGAGATGTCCTCGATCAGGCGCCCGATCCGTTCGGTCTGCTGGTCGATGACGTGCAGGTGCCGTCTGGCCCGCCCCGCCCCGAGGCCATCGAGCGCGCGCGATGCCAATTGCGCGAAACCTTTGATTGCGGTCAGCGGCGAGCGAAGTTCGTGCGAGATCAGGGAGAGGAAGGCGTCCTGCTCCTGCTCGGACCGCCGGTGCGCGGTGATGTCGCGCGCCAGGATCACCGCGCCGACAACCGCGCCGCTGTCATCGCGGACCGGCGTGCCGACGAGGACGACGAACCGCTCCCCGTCATCCATCGCGACGGCGATGGTGCGTTCCGTACTCTTGGCCCCGCCGATGAGCGGGCCGAGAAGCGTGTCCGCGAAGTCGCACGGTCGCCCATCCTCGCACCGTACGCGGGGGGCGGCGAGGAAATCGGCGAGCGGTCGCCCGGTCACATCGGCGGGAAGCGCCAGGAGCGCACGCCCCGCCTCGTTCGTGGCGTCGAGCAGCCCGGTGCTATCGACCACGAAGGCACCCTCGGCGATGGCGGCGAGGAGTGCGGTGACGTGGTTGCGGTGCGGTCGGGCGGCAGGTGTCGCCCCTGCCGCCCGGTACGCCGCCGCCTGTGCCGCGATGTCGCTCACCACGATGAGGACGCCATCGGGATGCTCGGCCCCGCCCGGTGTGGGCAGCAACCGCAGCGCCCACTCGCATGGCCCGCCCTGCCGTGCGGGTACGCTGAGCCTGTCGATGGTCTGCGGTAACCCGGTCGCGCGCGCCAGCGCCAGCGCGCCGATGAGGAGGGGCTGTGCCAGCGCCGGATGCAGGACGAAAAGGTGCTGCCCTGCGGGCGCGGGCGTGGCGCGGCCCAGCAGCGCGGCGAGCGCGACGTTAGCGAACGCGATGGTGTGCTCTTCCCCCGTGAGCAGCGCGAAACCGAGCGGCGGCTGTACCGCGACGGGATGCTCCGGTCCCTGGCGGTGGATCGCGTGGCGGCGCGCGGTGGCACCCAGGATCGCCACGCGCCGCACCTCGCCATCGCGCTCGGCGAGCGGGCGGCATTGCCAATCGCAATAGGCGAGCGGGGCGTCAGCGTGCGCCGCCAGGACAATTCCGGGGATGGCGCACGGTTCGCCGGTGGCGATGGTACGGCGGATAATCGTCGCCAGCCCATGCGCCGCCGCCTGCGGGAAGATAATCGACCAGGGTTGCCCGAGCGGCTCGGCGCTATGCGCGGGGAGAGCGGCGTAGCCGGTCTGGTTGACAGCGAGAATCGGTAGGTGCAGCTGGCGCGCATCCACGATCACGACCGCCTCGGCGGTCCGGTCGAGCAATTGCTGTGCCTCGTCCTGCTCTATCGCCACCATCGTAACCCGTTGCTATCCCGGTCTCGCGCCGTCTCTCCCTCGCTCCATACCTGCGACCGTATCTAGCCGCTCTACGCAAGTCGTATGCCCGCCGTTTAAAACGTGCCGCGATGCCCGACGATGCGCTAATCCGGCGGGCGGAGGAACGCCAGCAGCGAGCCGCCGTGTGCGCGCAGCCAGGCGCGGTCCTGCCGGAAGGTAGGGCAGTGTGTCGCCACGATCGCCCAGAAGCGCGTGCTGTGGTTCAACTCGCGCCGGTGGGCGAGTTCGTGGATAACGACGTATTCGAGGATCGCGGGCGGGGCGAGGAGCAGTCGCCAGCTGAAGTTCAGCCCGCCCGCCGCCGAGCAACTCCCCCAGCGCGAGCGCGTATCGCGGATCGTCAGGCGCGTGTACCCGACGCCGAGGTCGGCGGCGCAGGCGACGGCGCGCGCGGTGAGGACCGCGCGGGCATCGGCGCGATACCATCCTTCCAGTACGGCGGTCAGGTCGTGCGCGGCGGGGTCGTGGCGGACGATCAGCGTGCGCGCCGCCGCATCGCGCGCGACGGTCGGGCGGGCACCGGGGACCGCATGGACGAGCAAGCGGTAGTCGTCGCCCTGATAGGGGATGAGCGCGCCATCCGCGAGTGACGGCGCGGCTGCAGCGGTGACGGCGACACGATCGAGCGCGCCGAGGATCCAGCCCGCGCGCTCCCGGAGGAGGTCGGCCAGCGCCGGGAGGCGACCGCGACCCGGCACGACGACCTCCAACCCCGCGCCGGGGAGAACGCGCAGGGTGATCCGCGTGGCGCGGGGGCTGCGGCGCACGCGGTAGGTGACGACCCGGCCCTGTAAGGTGATGGTGCGCATCGGCGGGGTGGGATCAGGCATCGGCTGGACCGGCGCGGTAGGGAGCAATGCCATGCCCGAAAGCGCCTTCATCGTCATGTTCGACGCCGTAGAGGGCTTCCTGGGCGGCGAACGTCGCGCGGTAGTGGCGGGCGCGTGGGAGTGCCGTGGCGAGTGCGGGGTAGGTTGCCAGTACCAGGTGTGTGAATGCTTCGCCGCAGACCAGCACCCCGGCGAGCGCACCGTTCGCGCCGTCGCCGAGCCAGTTGCCAGGGCCGAAATCTCCGTGGATGAAGGTGAGGGCGATCGACGGGTCGGCGGTGGCGAACGGGGCAGCAAAGGTAGCGTCGATTCTCTCGCGTACATCCTCGGGCACACGCGGGAATACCGCTGTGCGTAACCGCGTGTGCAGACGCCGCCACTCGTCCCACCATGCGGCATGCGGATCGCCGTGGGTCAGTAGTATCGTGCCCAGGCTGCCGGGTGCGATGCTATGTAGTTCGCGCAGGAAGCGCCCGACGTCCTCCGCAAGCCGCATCCGAGCCGAAGTGGCGAGAGTCGCGATCTGGTCAACTTCCAGCGTGTCGCCCGGCAGGGCACGATAGCCCACAAACGGCAAGTTGCCTGGTGGTGGCGATAGGCCGCGATAGATGGGCCGTGGGATCGGGGTGGTGAGGCGTGGTCCGAGCGCATCCAGGAGAGTAACTTCAACACGGAGCTGCTGTGTGGTGGCCGGGAAGCGCGGGAAGCGAAAGATCAGCTCGTCGTTGATCCGCACGATGTGATTATTCTGACCCGCAATGATTACCTCCGCCCGTCTGAGCGCGAGTGTTGGGAAAGTAGCGCGGAGCCGTTGCTCAAAGTATCCCTGTGTGAACATGGCCTTCCCCGGATCGGTCGCGTTATGTGCGGCCACCAGCGTATCGGTACTGATCCCTTCGTCGAACATCGATCGGGTATAGAACGAGGCGGGGATCAGCAAGAGCGATCCCCGCCTCACAGCCAGCATATTAGTGATCGGTGCTACATCAGCAGGGCGAGCGGGTTCTCCAGCAGGCGCCGGACCTCGCCGATGAACTGCGCGCCCTCCGCGCCATCGGTGATCCGGTGATCGGCGGAGAGGGTGATGTTCATCCGGTCGCGGATGACGATCTCGCCGTCGACCACGACCGCCTGCTGCGCGGAGGAGGCGACCGCCAGCGCGCCCCCCTGCGGCGCGGTGACGATGGCGATGAAGGTGTCCACCCCGAACGGGCCGAGATTGCTGACGGTGAACGTGCCGCCGGAATACTCCGCCGGGGTGATCTTGCCGCCGCGCGCGCGGCTCACGAGGTCGTTCGCCTCGCGCGCCACGGTGCCGAGCGACTTCTTATCGACATCGCGGACGACCGGGGCGATCAGCCCCTCTTGGAGGGCGACGGCGATGCTGATGTTGACGTGCTTGTGCATGACGATGTGGTCGCCGCCGAACGAGGCGTTGAGATTCGGGTACTTGACCAGCGCCAGCCCCGCTGCCTTCACGATCATGTCGTTGACGGTGATCTTGTAGCCATCGGCGGCGGCGGCCTCGTTGAGGCGCTTGCGCCAGGCCAACGCCTCGGTCATGTCGACCTCGGCGGAGACGTAGAAGTGCGGGATGGTGCTCTTGCTGACGCTCATCTGCCGCGCGATGGCGGTCCGCATCCGCGAGAGCGGCACCCGCTCGTCGCCGTCCTCGACCTGGGGGGCCGGGGACTGGACGGGCGCATCGGCGGCGGGGGCGGGTGTCGGGACCGGGGCGGTGGCCTGCGGCGCGCTCACCGCCGGTGCGGCGCTCGCCTCCGGCGCGCGGAGCGCCGCTTCGACATCCTCGCGCACGATCCGACCATTCGGGCCGCTGCCGCGCACCCCGCGCAGATCGATCTCGTGCTCCTGCGCGATCCGACGCGCGAGCGGCGACACCTTTAATCGTTCGCCCTCGGCGGGCGCGGGGGCCGGTGCGGCTCCTTGGGTCCGCTGCGGCGGTGCCGGTTCCTCGGCGATCACGCCGTGCGTCGTCTCGCCCCCCTCGGCCTTCCCCATCGGGGCGGCGGGGACCGGGGCGGCGGCACCGGCGGCGTCGCCCTCATCGGCGGTCTCGCCTTCGCCGGTGATCACCGCGATCGGCTTGCCGATCGCCACGCTCTCCCCCTCGCCCGCGAAACGCTTGCTGAGCGTGCCGACATAGTCGGCGGTCAGCTCGACGGTGGCCTTGTCGGTCTCGATCTCGGCGATGGGCTCGTTCTTGGCGACCTGATCGCCGATGGCCTTGAGCCATTTGACGACGGTCCCCTCCTCCATCGCGTCGCCCATCTTGGGCATGATCACGGTGGGCATTGCGTCAACCTCCGGTTGAATGATTAGTAGACGAGTAGGCGAAGTAGGCGCGTAGGCGAGTGACAAATGGATTACGGCTCGGCGCTGTAATAGTCCCTTCTGGCCTACTCGCCTACAGTGGCTACTCGTCTACTTATAAAGCGCTCGATGCACGGCCTGGATGATCTGATCCTCGCTCGGGAAGGCGGCGATTTCGAGGTTGCGGGCGTAAGGCGCGGGGACTTCCGCGCCGCTGACGCGCTCCACCGGGGCGTCGAGTTCGTCGAATGCCTGCTCCTGCAAGATCGCCGCGACCTCGCTCGCCACGCTGAACGAGCGCCACTGCTCTTGCACCACCACCGCGCGATGGGTCTTGGCGACCGAGGCGACGAGTCCGGCCTCGTCGAAGGGGCGGATCGAGCGGAGATCGATGACCTCGGCGTTGATCCCCTCATCCTGGAGTTTGGTCGCCACGCGCAGCAGCAGGTTGACCTGTCGCCCGTAGCTGATCAGGCTGATGTCGGTCCCCTCGCGCGCGACGCGCAGCTTGCCGAAGGGGACGGTGTAATCGCCGTCCGGCACCTCGCCCTTGGTGCCGTAGAGGGCACCGGCCTCGAGGATCAGCACCGGATTCGGGTCGCGGATCGCCTGGAGCATCATCCCCTTCATGTCGTAGGGGGTCACCGGGGCGACGACCTTGAGGCCGGGGAAGTGGCCGTAGAAGCCTTCGAGGCTGTGGG